>JABAHS010146866.1_pt2 | contig 100187 bp, 88 predicted proteins | sample 7062111 | NCBI WGS metagenome assembly JABAHS01 (sample SAMN14534600, study PRJNA622989) | marine sediment metagenome | biome: marine biome [ENVO:00000428]; feature: marine pelagic biome [ENVO:01000023]; material: deep marine sediment [ENVO:00002113]; isolation source: pool of 4 deep marine... | reverse complement strand
ACCGTGCGCGGGTTCGGGGCGTTTCCGTCGCCCAAGCGCCCGAGCGTGGTCTGGGCGGGTATCGAGGCGGATGATGCGCTGCGCACGGTGCACGAACGGGTGGAAGCGGAGCTGGAATCGATCGGCTTTCCCCGGGAGACACGGCCCTTCCATCCGCACCTGACCATCGGTCGAGGCCGGAAGCGGGCGAAGCCGGCCGAGTATCGTGGGCTGGCGGAGGCGCTGTCGGAGCGATCCAACTACTCCGACACGTTCCGCGTCCGGGCGGTGGAGACGATGCAGAGCCGACTCACGCCGAAGGGCGCGATCTACGAGGTGCTGGACAGCGCGGGCCTGGAAGACTGAGAGGTGGTGGGGATGATACGCGGCTGCGCGTCGATGGTCGGTTGCGCCGTGCTGGTCGTAGCGGCGCTCGTCGCGGGCTGGTTCGCCCGGGACGAAATCGAAGAGTTCGCACGGTCGGCGTCCTCCCGGGTGTTCGACGCCCAACCGGACACGGTGGAGCTGGCGGAGTCGATAGGCGCCGACCTGGCGCGTCGCGTCGACGAGAAGGTGATCGCGCTGGGTCAGGGCGCGGCGCGCGAGATCACCCTGGGCTCGGACGAGCTCACCGCATGGATACACCATCGCCTGCGGGGGTTCTTCCCTTCGTTCATCTCGGATGTCCGCGCGTCGGTCAAGGCGGAAGAGCTCGAGCTGGCCGGCCGGGTGGCCACCGCCGCGCTGCCGCGTGACCGGTTGGGTACCGCGGCCAACTTCCTGCCCGACACGGCGGAGGTCTCGGCGGCCGGCCGGCTGGACGGTCTCGAGTTGGGCCGGGGCGTCTATTACATAGAGACGGTGCAGATCGGCGCACTGCCCCTGCCGGATGCTTGGCGCGACGACCTGTTGACCGAGCTGAAGGGGGGCGTCGACGCCGACTTGCCGGCGAACGCCGTCTCGTTCGAGCTGCCGCCGTTCGTCACCGACATCGGCGTACGCGAGGGGGCGGTCGTGTTGCGCGGGGGGCCGCGGGATCGCTGATGCGGATTTTGGCATCCAGGCCGCGGGGTGCTAAGTTCACCGGCGACGGCCGGCGGCGGCGCTGGACCTTGACGAGGGCCGCGGAATCGATTGCTTGGATCGTCTGCCAACGTTCGGCTCGACCGGGGCGGCGCGGGACTTTACCGCCGGCCATGAAACTTTGTGGACCCTGGGGGGCGTTATTTGGTAGTAGAGGCATGGCGAGGTCACCTCGCGCATCGATGAGGCGGTAGAGGGCGATGGCCAAGAGGCGTGATCAGATGAAGCAGAGTGGAAAAGACGCGGCGGAACCACGACCGCGGCGGCGTGCGCAGACGCAGAATACGGGACGCTGGCTGTGGGAGTGGGTCAAGTCGATCTCGGTCGCGATCCTCCTCTTCCTGATCATCCGCACCTTCGTCGTCGAGGCCTTCAAGATCCCGACCGGCTCGATGGAAGACACGCTGCTGGTCGGCGACTTCCTGCTCGTGAACAAAGCGGTATACGGAGCCCAGGTGCCGTTCACCGGTATCCGGCTACCCGCGTTCGATACGCCCGAGCGCGGCGATGTGATCGTGTTCGAGTATCCGCTCGACCGGTCGAAGAACTACGTCAAGCGCGTGGTCGGCCTGCCGGGCGACACCGTCGAGATGCGGAACGGCGAGCTGTACGTGAACAGCAACATACAGGTGGAATCGTACGTGCAGCACACCCAGCCGAACGGCGACTATTACGATCCTTCGTTCGAATGGCAACGGGATTTCCTGCCGGAAAAGGCGCGTCGCAACGGCTACCGCCCGACCCGCGACGACTGGGGCCCAATCATCGTTCCCCCCGACAGATACTTCGTGATGGGTGACAACCGCGACAACTCCCAGGATTCCCGCTACTGGGGGTTCGTCGATCGATCGCTGATCAAAGGGCGACCGCTCATCATCTATTACTCGTTCGATCGCAGCAAGCTACGGCCGTTGCCGTGGCTGACCGAGGTCAGGTGGGATCGCGTCGGCAATAGAGTGGAATAGACCCGACGCCTTGCGCCGGACCGCATCGCTGGCCAGTATCGATGTAGTTGTGGAATCGTTTCGGTCGAACCAGGTGGCGCCGCTTGATCGAAGTGCCCCTTGCCAAAGTCACCACTAACTAAATGAGTCCTGGACCGACTGCGAGGTTTCGCGTTTGAGTCGAGAAGGGAAATCCCACACGACTGACAGCCAGGCCGGAGAGCGGGAGCGTTTCTTGGGAGCCTTTGCCCCAACGCATCGCGCGACCGCACCGGCGGGCTCTCTCGATCAGTACCTGCGGGAGATCAGCGCTTATCCGCTCATCGATCGTGACGAGGAAGCCGTCCTCGCCCGCAAGATCCGGCGCGGCGACCGGACGGCACTGGAGAAGCTGGTCAACTCCAACCTCCGTTTCGTCGTCTCCATCGCCAAGAAATACCAGAACCAGGGCGTCGCGCTGGCCGACCTGATCAACGAGGGGAACCTGGGGCTGATCCGGGCGGCGGAGAAGTTCGACGAGACCCGGGGCGTCAAGTTCATCAGCTACGCCGTCTGGTGGATCCGCCAGGCCATCCTCCAGGCTCTGGCCGAACAGTCGCGCATCGTCCGAGTGCCGCTGAACCGGGCGGGCGAGCTCCACCGGATCGGCAAGCGCTCGAGCGCGCTGGTCCAGGAGTTGGGCCGCGAGCCCACCGTCGGCGAGCTGGCGGAGGGGCTCGAGGTGGAGCCCGACGAGCTCTACAAGACGATGTCGATCGCCATGGCCCACCTGTCGCTGGACGCGCCGCTGGTCCCGGGCGAGGACAACAAGCTGCTCGACTACCTGCCGGACGAGAAGACGGGCCCGGAGCAGGAGGCGTTCGACAAGGCGCTCAAGAACAACGTCGAGGCGGCGCTCTCGACGCTCAAGCCCCGCGAGGCCAAGATCTTACGGCTCTACTACGGGCTCGACGGCGAGGAGGCGATGACCCTCGAGGAGATCGGCCAGCAGCTCGGCGTCACCCGGGAGCGGGTCCGCCAGATCAAGGAGCGGGCGCTGGCCCGGCTCCGGCACGTCTCTCGTGCCCGCTCGCTGGAGAGTTTCCTCGGCGGCTGAGCCCCGACTTCACCGCATTCTTCCTTGACATCACTGAGGCCCCCGGATATCCTTCCCCGCTGTCCCAGAACGTGAGAAGACAGGCCCGCAACGGCCAGCGCCCGCGGGCCCGGTACAGCCTGAAACCAAACAGATGGCCGAGTTACGGACCCAGAACCAGAAGACGATCGTCGCCAAGCCGTCCGATGTCGAGCGGGCCTGGTACCACGTCGACGCCGACGGCGTCGTCTTGGGCCGGCTGGCCGCCCGGGTGGCCCACGTGCTGCGCGGCAAGCACAAGCCGACCTACACGCCGCACGTCGACTGCGGCGACGGCGTGATCGTGGTCAATGCCGAAAAGGTCCGGCTGACGGGTCGGAAGCCGGAGCAGAAAGCCTATTTCCGACACAGCGGCTACGTCGGCGGCGCCAAGCTGATCCCCTTCAAGCAGATGCAGGAGCGGAAGCCGGAGTGGATCATCAAGCGGGCGGTCCAGGGTATGTTGCCGAAGACGACGCTGGGCCGGCAGATGCTGAAGAAGCTGCGGGTCTACGCCGGACCCGAGCACCCGCACAAGGGACTCCAGACCGAGCCGCTCGAGGTGAAGAGCTGACGTCGGTCGAACCCTGAACCTGACGAGGGAAATGGCAGGCAAGACACTGGACGACGGAACCTTTCACGCCGTGGGTCGACGCAAGACCTCGGTGGCCCGTGTATACGTGAGGCGCGGCAAAGGCGAGTGGTCGATCAACGGCCGCCCGCTGGCCGATTACTTCCCCCGTCCCTCGTATCAGGCGCTGGTCGAGAAGCCGCTCCAGACGACCGAGACGCTGGGCGAGTACGACGTCCAGGTCAACGTCCAGGGCGGCGGTCTGACCGGTCAGGCGGGGGCGATCCAGCTGGGCCTGGCGCGGGCCCTGCTGACCGAGGACGAGGACCGGCGCACGGCCCTGCGGCGCGACGGACTGTTGACGCGCGACCCGCGCCGTGTGGAGCGGAAGAAGTACGGTCGGCCGAAGGCGCGGAAGCGCTTCCAGTTCAGCAAGCGGTAGGAGCAGCGTGACCCTGACGACGGATGCGGAAATGGCGGTAGGGCTCCAGGATCTTCTCAAAGCTGGGGTGCATTTCGGACACCAGACCCGCCGTTGGAACCCGAAGATGCGTCGCTACATCTTCGCGGAGCGCGGCGGCATCTACATCATCGATCTGAAGAAGACGCTGCGCGAGCTCGAGCGGGCGAAGGAGCTGATCCGCGAGATGGTTCACCGCGGCGAGTCGGTGCTGTTCGTCTGTACGAAGCCGCAGCTGAAGGGGATCGTGCGGGCCGAAGCCGAGCGCTGCGGCGCCTTCTACGTGACGGAACGCTGGCTGGGCGGCATGCTCACCAACTTCCAGACGATCAAGCGGAACATCCGGCGCCTCAAGGAGCTGGAGCGGGGCGCCGAGGAAGGCGCGTTCGAGTTCTATACCAAGAAGGAGCGGCTGCTGCTCGACCGGGAGCGGGAGAAGCTCGACCGCTACCTGTCGGGCATCAAAGACATGAACCGGCTGCCCGGCTGCCTGTTCGTGGTCGACGCGCGGAAGGAGGAGATCGCGGTCGCCGAGGCGAACAAGCTGGAGATTCCGGTGGTGGCGATCGCCGACACGAACGCCGATCCCGACCTGCTGACGGTCCCGATCGCCGGGAACGACGACGCGATCCGTTCGGTCTCGCTGATCACCAAGGAGCTGGCCGACACGGTGGAAGCGGCGGTGGCCGAGGTCCCGGCCGAGCTGCGGGCGGCGGCGGCGTCGGAAGAGGAAGAGGAGGTCTTCACCTACTCGAGCGACACCGCCGTGGCGGTGCCGGAGCGGGGTGCCGCCGGTGGAAGGCGCGCGCGCAAGCGGCGCCGGCCGAAGCCCGAGGTCATCGCGGCGCATCGCGGCGCGGGCCGGGGCGAAGACGAGGAGGAGATGGACGAGGAGCCGGGTGGGCCTGATGAAGGTGAAGATGATGACGCTGGCGGATCGGACAGCGAAAACTAGACGCTGGCGGGGCCACTTCGGTGGCCCTTTTTGTGGAGGCTAGAAGAAAACGACATGACTGAGATCAGCGCGGGAATCGTCAAGGAGCTTAGGGATCGAACCGGGGCGGGCATGATGGACTGTAAGCGCGCCCTGCAGGAGACCGACGGCGATATGGAAGCCGCCGTCGCATGGCTGCGCAAGAAGGGCGCGGCGGCGGCGGAGAAGCGGGTCGGCAAGGAGGCGAGCGAGGGGATCATCTCCTCCTATATTCATCACTCCGGCAAGATCGGTGTCATGGTCGAGCTGAACTGCGAGACCGACTTCGTGGCCCGGACCGATGACTTCCAGGAGCTGGCCCGCGACCTGGCGATGCAGATCGCGGCCAGCGATCCGCTGGCGGTGTCGAAGGACGACGTTCCGGCGGAGCTGGTGGCGAAGGAGCGGGAGATCTACCTGGACCAGGCGAAGGAAGAAGGGAAGCCGGCCAACATCGCGGAGAAGATCGTCGAGGGCCGGTTGCGGAAGTTCTTCGAAGAGCGCACCCTGCTGGATCAGAAGTACATCAAGGATCCGGAGAAGAGCGTGTCGGACAGGATCGCGGAGACCCAGGCGAAGTTGGGCGAGAAGATCGTCGTGGGCCGCTTCGCGAGGTTCAAGATAGGCGAGTAGGTGACGGCGGCGCCCGAGCTGAAGTACAGACGACTGTTGCTCAAGCTGTCCGGCGAAATGCTGGCCGGCAGCGAGGGAGCGGGCATATCGTTCGAGGCGATCGACCGGCTGACCGAGGAGGTGGTCTCGGTCCACCAGGCCGGCGTCGGCCTCGGCCTGGTCGTCGGCGGCGGCAACATCGTGCGCGGCGCGGCGGCAGCGGAGGCGGGCATGGATCGGGTCTCCGCCGACTACATGGGGATGCTGGCCACCGTGATCAACGCCCTGGCGGTCCAGGACACGCTGGAGCAGAAGGGCGTGGAGACGCGGGTGATGACCGCCATCCGCATGGAGGAGCTGGCCGAGCCGTACATCCGCCGACGCGCCCTGCGCCACCTGGAAAAGGGCCGGATCGTCCTCTTTGCCGGCGGTACCGGCAACCCCTACTTTTCTACCGATACGGCGGCGGTCCTGCGTGCGATCGAGATCGAAGCCGACCTGATCGTCAAGGCGACCAAGGTCGAAGGGGTGCATGACGCCGACCCGATGAAGGATCCCAGCGCCGAGCTGATCCCGGAGATCTCGTTCCTCGAGGTGATGACCCGCGAGCTGCGTGTCATGGACCACACCGCCATCTCGCTGTGCAAGGACAACGACCTGCCGGTCGTCGTGCTCAACATCCAGCGACCCGGCGCCGTGCTCGCGGCGGCGCGCGGCGAACGAGTCGGCACCCGAATCTCGGCGGAGGTGGACTCATGAAGGCGAAGGAGATCAAGGAAACTGAGAGCCGGATGGAAAAGGCGATCGAAGCCATGCGTCGCGAGTTCGCCTCGGTTCGTACCGGCAAGGCGTCGCCCGCGCTACTCGAACACGTCCGCGTGGAAGCGTACGAGACCCACATGCCGCTGGAGCAGCTGGCCACGATCGGCGCGCCCGAGCCGCGGCTGCTCGTCGTCCAGCCGTACGACAAGAGCATCATGGACAACATCGAGAAGGCGATACGCAGCTCGGAGCTGGGGCTGAACCCGTCCAACGACGGGTCGGTGATCCACGTCCCGATTCCGCCGCTCAACGAGGAGCGTCGGCAGGAGCTGGTCAAGGTCCTCCACAAGATGGCCGAAGAAGGTCGGGTCTCGATCCGCTCGGCGCGCCGCGCGGCGAACGACGACATCAAGGAGAAGATGAAGTCCGGCGATATCTCCGAGGACGATGGGCATCGCCTGCTCGAAGAGGTGCAGAAGCTGACCGACGAGTATTCCGGCAAGATCGACGCGTTGCTGAAGGCGAAAGAGGAAGAGGTCATGGAGGTCTGAGCGCCGTCGCTCGCCCCACACGCCGCATCGAGATCCATGCCAGAGCTTCTTCAGCAGATCAAGAGCAGTCCGAGCCGGATCCCGGCCCACGTCGCGATCATCATGGACGGGAACGGGCGCTGGGCGAGCGAGCACGACCTGCCGCGCAGCGAGGGTCATCGCGCGGGGATGAAGTCGGTGCGCGAGGTCGTGGAGGGGAGCATCGAGGCGGGTGTCGACGTCCTGACGCTTTACGCCTTCTCGCAGGAGAACTGGCAGCGGCCCCGCTCCGAGATCGCCTTTCTGATGTCGCTGCTGCAGCGCTATGCCCGCTCCGAGATCGACGACCTGGTGGAAAACGGTGTCGAGGTCCACGTGATCGGTGACGTGGAGCGGATGAACCCGCCGGAGCGCAAGGCGATCGGGATGATCATCGAGAAGACGCGGGGCGGCGCCAATCTGCAGCTGGTGCTGGCGATCTCGTACGGCAGTCGGGCGGAGATCATCCGGGCGGCGCGTCGGCTGGCCGAGGAGGTAGCGGCGGGCGACCTGGAGCCGGCGGAGATCGACGAGACGATATTCGCGCGGTCGCTGTATACGGAGCCGTGGCCGGATCCCGATCTGCTCATCCGGACGTCGGGCGAGTACCGGATCTCGAACTTCCTGCTCTGGCAGTTGGCGTACACCGAGCTCTACACGACCCCCGTGCTCTGGCCGGATTTCACGCGCCGGCATCTGTTCGAGGCGATCCTCGACTACCAGCGCCGCGAGCGGCGTTTCGGCAAAGTCACAGCTTGATGGCCGGGTCCGGCGGCGAGCTCGCGAAGCGAGTGGGCGTGGCCCTGGTCGGCATCCCCCTGACCGCGTTCCTCGCCTATCTGGGCGGCTACTGGCTGGCCAGCCTGGTGGCGATCATCGCCGCGGCCGCGGGCTGGGAGTTCGGCCGCATGCACGTCCGGCGCGGTGTGCCCGCGGCCCCCTGGGTGTCGGGCTGGCTGGCGCTGCTTTACGTGCTGATGGCCGTCGCGATACCGCCGGGCCGCTTCGTGATCTGGGCCGTCGTGTTGACGCTGGCCGTGCTGGCGGGCGAGTCGATCCGACGGCCGGCGGCGGCGCAGCCGGGGCTGGCCACGGTGACCACGGCCTTCGGGGCGGTTTACACCGGTCTGCTCCTCGCCTTCGTGGTCTGGCTGCGGGCGTTAGACCCGCTGGCGGGCACCCGGGGCGCGGCGATCGTCTTCTTCCCGGTGGCGATCACGTGGCTGGGTGACACGGCCGCTTACTTCATCGGAAAGGGGCTGGGCCGCCGCCCGTTCGCACCGACGATCAGCCCGAAGAAGACGTGGGAGGGTGCGATCGCCGGCCTGGTCGCCACGGCGGCTGGCGCCGTGCTCTGGCTGGAGCTGACCGACTCGATAGTCGGGTGGACGATGAGCGTCGGCGCGGCGATCGGCTTCGGCGCGCTGGTCTCGGCCGCGGGGCAGGCGGGCGACCTGTTCGAGTCGCGCTTCAAGCGGGAGTGCGGCGTGAAAGACAGTTCGAACCTGATACCAGGCCACGGCGGCTTTCTCGATCGGGTCGACTCCTTGCTGTTCGCCTTTCCCGTCACATACGCGTACCTGATTCTGGTGGGAGTGTAGAGCGGAATGGAGCGCCGCGGCATCGCGATACTCGGTTCGACCGGGTCGATCGGCAAGACCACCCTCGAGGTGATCGGGGCGCACCCCGACCGCTTCCGTGTGGTCGCGCTGACGGCGAACAAGAGCGCCGACACCCTTCTGGAGCAGGCCCGGAACCAGAACGCCGAGCTCGCGGTTCTGGCGGACGATGACTCGCTGCCCGCCGAACGCGTGGACGGTTGCCGGCTGGCCTGCGGGACCGATGCGGTGCTGGAGGCCGCGACGCATCCCGACGTCGAGATCGTGGTCAACGGGCTGGTGGGGGCCGCCGGGCTCGAACCGACCCTGGTCGCGCTGGAGGGGGGCAAGCGTGTGGCGCTGGCGAACAAGGAGTCGCTGGTCGTCGGCGGCCCGCTGGTGATGCGAGCGCTGGCCGAGAAGGGCGGCGAGCTGATCCCGGTGGACAGCGAGCACAGCGCGGTCTTTCAGTGTCTGCAGGGCTCGGGGGCCGACGCGGTGAGGCGGCTGGTCCTCACCGCATCGGGCGGGCCGTTCCGTGACCGCGATCCGGCGGAGCTGGTGACCGTGACACCGAAAGAGGCGCTACGGCACCCGACCTGGGACATGGGAGCGAAGATCACGATCGATTCGGCCACGCTGGTCAACAAGGCGCTCGAGGTGGTGGAGGCCCATTTCCTGTTCGGCGTGCCGTACGAGCGGGTGGACGTGGTGATCCACCCGCAGTCGATCGTCCACTCGCTGGTCGAGTTCGACGATGGATCCGTGCTGGCGCAGCTGGGGTACCCGACGATGGCGATCCCGGTGCTCTATGCGCTGACGTACCCGGAGAGGCTGCCTTACCCGGCGCGGTCGCTTGACCTGGCCGAGGTCGGTTCGCTTTCTTTCGAGTCGGTCGCGCCCGGCCGTTTCCCCGCCTTCGAGCTGGGATGCGAAGCGGCCCGGTCGGGCGGCACGGCACCCGCCGCGTTCAACGCGGCCAGCGAGGCGGCGGTGGCGGCGTTCCTGGACGGGAAGCTGCCGTTCACGGGGATCGCCCAGGTGATCGGCGACGTGCTGGATCGGCACGAAATAGAGGAAGTCACCTCGCTGGAGGTCGTGCGGCGCGTCGACAGCTGGGCGCGGGAGGCGGCGGCGGCCAGCCTGAAGGCTAGGGAGCCTATGACAGGGCGGAAGCGATAGATGCAGACGGTACTCGCGTTCGTCATCGTTCTCGGCGTGCTGATCTTCGTGCACGAGCTGGGCCACTTCGTGACGGCCAAGCTGGCGGGGATCGCCGTGCCGCGGTTCTCCATCGGTCTCGGCCCGAAGGTCTGGGGTTTTACGATCGGCGAGACCGAATACGTGATCTCGGCCCTGCCGTTGGGCGGCTACGTCAAGATGGCGGGGATGGGCGAGGAAGAGGCGCTGGAGAAGCTGGAGGGTGGCAAGTCGGAGCTCGAGGTGCCGCCGGAGCGTCGCTTCGACTCCAAACCGATCGGGACACGAGCCGTCGTGATCTCGGCCGGCGTGATCATGAACTTCCTGTTCGCGGTCGTCGCCTTCGCCGGCCTGGCCTACTACAACTCGCCCGCGCCCATCATCGGCGAGGTCAGCGAGGATTGGCCGGCGGCGGAAGCGGGCATCGAGCCCGGCGACCGGATCCTGGCCGTCGACGGTGAGGAAGTGACCACCTGGAACGAGTTCGTGGGTGCCGTACAGGATCGACCGGGCGAGAGCGCCCAGCTGCGGATCCGGCGCGACGGCCGGGAGATCCAGCTTACCACCGACATCGCCAGGTTCGACACGGTCGTCACCAACCCGGCGACCGGCGCGGACACCGCCCTCTCCCTGGGCCGGGTCGGCCTGACCCTCGACACCGACAACCCGGTCCGGGGGCTCGGCCTGCCCGAGGCCATGTCGCTGGGCGTGACCCGGACCGGCGAGCTCTCCTGGCTGATCCTCGAGTTTTTGGGTGACGTGGTGACGGGCCAGGCGTCGGCGAGGGACATCGGGGGGCCGGTCCTGATCGGCCAGATGTCGGGCCAGGCAGCGCGTGCCGGCGCGGCGGCGTTCATCGCCTTTATGGCGATTCTCAGCGTGCACCTGGCCGTGCTGAACTTGCTGCCCATCCCGATCCTCGATGGCGGCCATCTCGTCTTCTTAGGGATCGAGGCGGTCCGGGGCAGGGCGCTGTCCCTGGAAGCCCGGGCGCGGATGAGCCAGGTGGGCTTCATCCTGATCATGGCGCTGATGGTATGGGCCTTCACCGCCGACTTCCTGCGAATTTTCGGCGGCTAGCTTCCCGGATCAGAGCTCGGAAAAAAGACCCAGCTGCGGCGTGCGCACGGCGGCGGCCAGGGCGCCGACGTCGAGGTCGGCGAGGGGCTCGTCCTGCAGGGCGACCTTGAGCGGCCCCTCGTATCCCTTCTTCCTCAGCTCGGTCCCTACGGCCTCGGCCGCCAGCTCGGGATCGTTGCACTCCTGGCTCAGGTGGGCCAGTACGATGCCGGCCAGACCCTCGTGCATCAGCTCGAGGCCCAGCTGGGCGGAGGCCCGGTTCGACAGGTGGCCGTGGCGGCCCGCGATGCGCGCCTTCACCGACCACGGGTAGGGCCCTTCCCGCAACATCAGCTCGTCGTGGTTCGCCTCGAGAATGAGCAGGTGGCAGAGCCGCAGCGCGTGACGGACCGAAACGGTCGGCGTCCCGAGGTCAGTGGCGACCCCGACTTTCAACCCGCTGCCGCGCTGACGAATCGTCACGCCGATCGGGTCGATGGCATCGTGGCAGGTCAGGAACGGCTCGATCCGCAGGTCGCCGAGCTCGAACGGCCGCTTCACATCGTAGTGGTGGATCTCCTCCGCGCCGCTGAGCAGGCCCGCGCAGCTGCGGGCCGTCGCGCCCGCGATGTGGATCGGGATCTTCCAGCGACGCGAGAAGATCCCCATCCCCTGGGTGTGATCGCGGTGCTCGTGAGTGATCACCAGCGCCGCGATCGTGTCGGTCGGGATCTCCAGCGCCGCGAGTCGACGCTCGATCGCCCGGCCGCTGAAGCCGGCGTCGACCAGTATGCGTGTTTCGGAAGTATCGAGTAGAATGGAGTTGCCGCGACTGCCGCTGCCCAGCACGTGTACCCGAAAGCTCATCCGCCCCGCCCTTCGTCCCGTCCTCGGCGCCAGCAGCGCTCCAGATGGCGCCGCCCGCGCTCGTCCAGTGTCACCTCACGTCTCGCCATCACCGTTTCCGCGGCTTCCAGGAATTCCGGCAGGCGATACTCTCCCAGCGCGCCGCCCTGCCCCCAGCTGAACGGTGGGACGTAGACCGGCGGCATCTCGTTCCCGTATACATTAGCCCCGGCACCCACCACCGTGCCAGTCCCGAGCAGCAGTCCGATCCCCGTCTTCACGTGATCCCCCAGGAAGCAGCCGATCTTCAGCTGGCCAGTGTCCTGGACGCCACCAGGCGTCCAGACCCGGACCGGGCGGTAGTTGTTCTTCAGATCGCTGTTGGTCGTGAAGGCGCCCAGGTTCACCCAGCGACCGATGTAGGCGTGCCCCAGGTAGCCGTCGTGCGCCTTGTTGCTGTAGCCCAGCACGACGGTTTCCGACACCTCGCCTCGCAGGTACGAGAAGGGACCCGCCGCCAGCCTCGCGAACGAACCGCCCAGCAGGCGCGAGCGGGGTCCGATCCGGGCCGGGCCGTCCAGACGGGTGCCGGCCCGGATCTCCGTTCCCTCTTCGATCAGGATCGGGCCGTCGCGGGTGTCGAACAGCGTGCCCGGCTCGATTCGTACGTCGGCGGCGAGGCGGAGCGGCGCGTCGCCCTGCCGGTAGACCCCGTCGGGCAGCTTCTTGGCCGGCGCCACGCCGCTCTCGGCCAGGTCGCGCCCGAGCTGCTCCGGCGTGTGGAGCATCAGCTCCCAGATCTCCGCGAGACGGCGCCCTTCCACCGGGATGGAAGCGCCGGTCACCGCGGCGGCGCCCGGCTCGTCCAGCGCCGCCGGGTCGGGCAGCGCGCCCGCCGGCGCGTAGAACCCCGCCGGCTCGCCGTCGACCAGGTATGTGGCGGCCCCGTCCGGCGTCGGGAGGCGCTGCCCGAGATCGGGAGCGACCCGAGCGCTCCAGAAGATCAGGTCGCGATCCTGCGGCAGGTCATCGGGCTGCAAAACGGGTCTGCCGCCCGGCTCGTGGAAATCGACCAGATGCTCGGCGGCCAGGTGGCCGAGACACTCGACGCCGAAGACCCGCTCGGCCCGCCGGCCCAGCGTCATCGCGCCGAACACCAGCTCGCCAGCCGGTCGGGTGAGAGCGAACGGCTCCCACGCCTGCGCCACTCGATCGTCGAAAATGACAAGCCCGACGGTCATGCCACTCCCTACCTCCCCGAATCCCCGAATCCCCGAATCCCCGAACCCGCTTCAGCAATTCGGAGAGAACTCGAACTTCCCCAACTCGGAATCCCGACCTCCAACCTCCCGAACTCCCGAACTCCCATCTAAATCTCGCCTTCCCGCAGTTTCTCCGGCAGCTCCGCCAGCAGCCGCTTCAGGTCGGCGCTCCGCTCCAGCGGCGCGACTAACGTGATGCCGAACGCGCGGACCACCAGCAGGTCATCGCAGTCGAAGGTGACCACCGGGCCGTCCTCGGCCCAGATCAGGTTGTTCCGCGAGTCCACCGCTTGGCCGTGGCCGATGAGCAGGTTGCCGTCATCGTCACGGGGGAAGACGCGGAGCAGGGCCGCCCAGGCGCCGACATCGTCCCAGGCGAAGTCCGCTTTGACCGTCGCGATGTGGGGGCTCCGCTCCATCAGGCCGTGATCGATGGTCAGGTTCGGGATCGCGGCGAAGAACCCCTCGATGTCGCCGCGGTCCAGGCGCCCCAGCTCGCCTGCCAGCTCCGGCGCGTGCGCAGCGAGCTGGGCGAGCAGGAAGGTCGGGCGCCAGACGAACATGCCCGAGTTCCAGAGGAAGTCGCCCCTCTCGATGTAACCCTCCGCCGTCTCACGATCCGGCTTCTCGACGAAGCGCCGGATCTCCAGCACGCCCTCGTCCAGCGGCCCGCCCACCTCCATGTAGCCGTAGCCGGTCTCCGGCCGGTCGGGCGTGACGCCGATCGCCAGCAGCCGGTCGAGCCGGCCGGCGGCGTCGACGGCGCGCCCCAGCGTGTCGACGAAACGGTCGACGGGACGGATCACGTGGTCCGAGTGGAGCGAGACCATGACCGCCCGCTCCGGGTCGTCCGCCCGGTCGCGAATCACGGTCGCCGCCCAGGCGAGGGCCGCGGCGGTGCCCCGGGCCTGGGGTTCCAGCAGCAGGCATTCCGACGGGAATTCCGGCAGGTGGCGTTCGATATGAGGCTGCAGCGCCGCTCCCGCGACGATCAGCACCCGGCCAGCGGGCGCCAGCCGCTCGGCGCGATCGACGGTGTCGACGATCAGGGGCCGGGCACCGCCGAGGGCCAGGAACTGCTTCGGGCGTCGCGGCGTGCTCGCCGGCCAGAAGCGCGACCCGATGCCGCCGGCCAGTATGACGACCCAGCGCTCGAAACCGGTGCCGTCGTTCACCCCGAAGCCCCCGGTCCCGTAATCTCGCGTCTCCTAGATGAGCTTGGCGATCTGTTCGCGGTTGTGCCGCAGCTCGTACAGCAGGGCGCCGAACGGCACGCCCGGCTTGACGAACGTCACCAGCAGCATCTCCGGCGAGACGTCGGTTACGATCGCCACCCCGTCGGAGTATTCGACCACGGCCGTTCGCAGCCCCTCATGGCTGGCGGCAACCCCCAGATCCCGCGCGTTGTTCATGAGGTTCGGCGCCATGGCGGCCACCGCTTCGGCGTCGCTGCCGTCCGCACCCGAACGGTCGATCAGCAGGCCGTCCTGCCCCACGACGTAGACGGCTTCGACTTCAGAACGCTTCGAGAGTCTGGCAAGCAGATCCTTGAGTGTCGGCATCCGGCTCCTACAGGTGGTGGGTGGCGGGAATGAGGCAAAGCTAGTCCGCTCGAGTGCCTGAAGTCAAGTTTTCATGGGGTTTTCCCGCTTGACAGTCACCGCGCGGCCAGATAAGGTTGCCCGGTCATCATGAGTATCCGTCGACTTCTCCGCCTGGCGGCCGTGGCTCTGCCGAGCCTGGCCGCGCTGACTGCTTGCGGCGACAGCGGTGACCCGTCCTTCCCGCTGCCGGAGGAGCCGCTGCAGACCACGCTCTACGATCTCGTCGACGGACCCATCGATCGGCCGAGCGCGCTGAACATCGTTTCGGGACGCGGCAACGGGATCCCGACCACACCGCGCGTCGATGTTTCCGGCCAGTGGGATGTGGTGTTCGCCGTGATCGACGGCCAGCCGTCACTGGTCCCGCGTGGCTTCTTCGACGGGCTGGAAGTCTCCAGCGGGGTCCGGGCGCTGCAGCCGTCGTTCGACGACGTGACCGTGGTCACCGGCGAAGCGGAGAACTACGAGGCCGTCGACCCGACACCTGTCGCGGTGGGCCAGACCTACGCGATTCGGAGCCGTCCCGATCCCAGCCTGTCGCTCCCATGCCGGGTGTACGCCAAGCTGGAAGTGCTGGATCTCGAAGGCGACCCGGTACGGTTGCAGTTCCGCATCTTGTGGAACCCCAACTGCGACGAAACCACCTTCTCGGGTTAAGACGGCGGTCCAGGTCCCGGCATGCTCGACCTCAAGCGGATACGGTTCGAGACCGACGCGGTCAAGCAGGAGCTGGCCAAGCGCGGTGATCCGGACGTCGCCGGGCAGATCGACCAGGTGATCGCCCTCGACGCGGAGCGGCGTGCGGTCATCCAGGACGTCGAGGGGCTGAAGGCGCGGCGGAACCAGACATCGAAGGAGATCGCCGATCGCAAGAAGGCCGGCGAGGACGCCGGGGAGCTGATCGCCGCCATGAAGGAGGTGAGCGATCGGATCGGGGAATTCGACAGGCAGCTGACGGCGGCGGAGGCGCAGATCGAGGAGCTGCTGCTCCTGATCCCGAACACGCCGCTGCCCGAGGTTCCGGCGGGCGACGAGTCGGCGAACGAATCGATCCGCTCCTGGGGCGAACCGCTGTCGGCGGCCCCGTGGCGAAAGCCGCACTGGGAGCTGGGCGTGGAGCTGAGCGTCCTCGATCTGGAGCGCGGGGCCCGGCTGTCAGGCTCGGGCTTCCCGGTCTACACCGGTCTCGGCGCGCGTCTGCAGCGGGCGCTGGTCAACCTGATGGTCGACACGCACGTCCGCGAGCACGGCTACCGGGAGGTGACACCGCCGTATTTGGTCCGCGGTCAGGCGATGCGCGGGACCGGCCAGCTGCCGAAGCTCGCCGACGACGCCTACCAGGTGGCCGGCGATGATGATCTCTGGTTGATACCGACCGCCGAAGTTCCCCTCACGAACCTGCACGGTGGTGAGGTGCTGGGCCCCGACGACCTGCCGCGCCGCTTCGTCGGGTATACCCCGTGCTTCCGGCGCGAGGCCGGCGCCGCCGGTCGCGATACCCGGGGCATCATTCGCGTCCACCAGTTCGACAAGGTGGAGATGGTGCGGCTGGAACGGCCCGAGGACTCGGGCGCGGCGCTGGACGAGCTGACCGGCCACGCCGAGCGGATCCTCCAGACGCTGGGTCTGGCCTACCGTGTCATGTTGCTCGCCGCCGGCGACATGGCCGGCAGCAGCGCGATGACCTATGATCTGGAGGTGTGGTCGCCCGGCGTCGAGCGCTGGCTGGAGGTGTCGTCGTGCTCGAACTGCACCGACTACCAGGCCCGGCGCGCCGATATCCGTTTCCGACGCGAAGCCGGCGGGAAGCCCGAGTACGTCCACACGCTGAATGGCTCCGGCCTGGCTCTCCCGCGCACGGTCATCGCCGTCCTGGAGAACTACCAGCGCGAGGATGGAAGCGTCGAGCTGCCCGAAGCTCTGCACCCTTACATGGGGTGCTCGCGAATCGAGCCGTAGTGAAAGCCCGCCTCTGGTCCATAGGACTGTCGCTGCTCTTCGGGGCCGTTCTGGCCTGGTATCTCGTTTATACCAACCAGCTGGTCAGCGCGGTGAACGTGGATGCCGCCGCGATATCCCGCATGTACGCGCGGGTGTTTCGTGGCCTGAGCGATCCGACGGGGGAGCGGAGCGTGACCGCTCTGTTCGAGATGCTGGGTGAGATCGAGCAGTTGGGGATCCCGGTGGTGGTGATCTCGCCGGAAGGCGAGATCACGGCGACGATGAACCTGCCGTTCACCGTCGATCCGAGCGATCCGGCGGACCGGCAGCGCGTCCTCGAGTACGTCGAGGTTCTCGATCGCCGCAACGCCCCGATCTTCGAGCCCGACGTCGGCACCTTCCACTTCGGTATGCCGGCCGTGGTCGAGCGGCTGCGCTGGGTCCCCTGGATCCAGGCGGCGACACTGGTGGTGATCGTCCTGGTCGGGATCTGGATCTTCCGCTCGACGGTGCGTGCCGAGCAGGAGCGCGTCTGGTCGACCATGGCCCGCGAGTCGGCGCACCAGCTCGGGACGCCGCTCAGCTCGCTCGCCGGCTGGGTCGAGATCCTGCGCATGCCGCGGGCCGAGCGGGCCGAGGTCGCCAGCGACGACCGGATCGCGCGCGAGGTCGAGGTCGATGTCGAACGGCTCAACAAGGTGTCCCAGCGCTTCGAGCTCATCGGGCGGCGACCGAGGATGCAGGAGATCGATGTGGGCGACGTGCTGAGGGAGCTGGAAGGCTACTTCTGCGTTCGGCTGCCGCATATGGACCGGTCGATCGAGCTGAAGGTCGAGACCGCGCCCGGGTTGCCGCGGGTGGCCGGCAACAAGGTCCTGCTGGAGTGGGCGTTCGAGAACGTGATCAAGAACTCCATCGATGTGCTGGCCGGGCGCGGTGGCCGGATCGAGGTGCGGGCGGACCCTGCCGACGACGGCAAGCACGTGACGATCGCCTTCCGCGATGATGGGCCCGGCGTGGCGAGCGAGATGCGCAAGTCGATCTTCGAGCCGGGGGTCAGCGGCAAAGGCGGTTGGGGTGTCGGGTTGACCTTGACGCGCCGGATCGTCGACACGCACGGCGGAAAGATCGAGCTGGGGTGGCCGAACGAAGGCGCCGAATTCATCGTCACCTTGCCCATCTCCAGGTCCAAGGCCTGAGCGATGTCCGGCGGCCTGCCGATCGAACGGGCACTCGAGGCGCTCAATCCGGATCAGCGCCAGGCGGTCGAGCACGTCGAGGGACCGCTCCTCGTGCTGGCGGGCGCCGGCTCGGGCAAGACCCGTGTGCTCACCTGTCGCATCGCCCGGCTGATCGAAACCCATGGCGTCGATCCCGGCCTCATCATGGCGGTGACCTTCACCAACAAGGCGGCGGAGGAGATGCGGAACCGGGTCCGGACGCTCCTCGGCTCCGAGCCGTCGGGCATGTGGATCGGCACCTTCCACTCGATCGGCGCCCGGATCCTGCGGCGACACGCCGGACGGATCGGCTTCGGCCCCGGCTTCACGATCCTGGACGCCGATGACAGTCTGCGGGTGATCAAGCGGGTGATGGCGGATCGGAACGTGCCGCAGCGCTGGAAACCGCAGGCGGTGCAGGGGTTCATCTCGAGGGCGAAGGACAACCTGGTCACGCCGGCGGGTTTCGCCGAGTCCGCTGTCGACCCGTTCTCCCGGATCGTCGCCGACATCTATCCGGCCTACCAGGCGCGGCTCAAAGACGGCAACGCGTTCGACTTCGACGATCTGCTGGTCAAGCCGGTGGAGCTGTTCGAGTCGAACCCGAACGTTCTGGAGCGGTTCCAGCGCCGCTTCCAGTTCGTCCTGGTGGACGAGTACCAGGACACCAACCACGCCCAGTACCGGTTCGTCGCGCTGCTGGCCCGCGAGCACGGCAACCTGTGCGTGGTGGGCGACGACGACCAGTCGATCTACGGCTGGCGCGGTGCCGACATCCGGAACATCCTGGAGTTCGAGCGTGACTTTGCCGCCGCCGACATCATCCGGCTGCAGCGGAACTACCGGTCAACCCAGGTCATCCTGCGGGCGGCGAACCGGGTGATCGCCGAGAACGTCAACCGCAAGGGGAAGACGCTCTACACCGAGAACGAGAGCGGCCAACCGATCACGCTGGTCACCGCGGCGGACGAGGTGGACGAAGCGGAGTGGATCGCCGGGACCGTCGCTCTGAAGGTCGAGAGCGAGCCCGACCTGACGCACCGCAGCCTGGTCGTCCTCTACCGGACCAACGCGCAGAGCCGCGCGCTGGAGGAAGCGTTCCGTGACGCCGATCTGCCGTACCGCATCATCGGCGGCGTCCGCTTCTACGAGCGGCGCGAGATCAGAGACGTCATCGCCTACCTGAAACTGATCGCCAACCCTCGGGACAACAGCGCCTTTCTGCGTATCGTCAACTATCCGCGCCGGGGCATCGGCGATTCGACGCTTACCGCCCTGCTCAACGCCGCCGCCGGGCGGGGTGTGACGCCCCTGGAGGCGGCGCGAGCGGCACGTGGCATCGACGGGATGCGCCCCGCCGGCGCGAAGTCGCTGGAGGCGTTCGCCGGCATGATCGATCGCTATCGGGCCCTGACCGCTCACACCCGCGTGCACGAGCTGTTGGCCGAGTTGATCGCCGAGCTCGGATTGCTGGAAAGCCTGCGGGCCGAGGGGTTCGAAGGGATCGACCGGGCTCAGAACGTGGAGGAGCTGGTCGCCGCCGCCTCGGAGTTCGACGCCGCCGCCGCGCTGGAGGCTGAAGACCTGGAGGAGGTGGGTGAGGTGACCGAGCTCGATCTCTTCCTGCAGAAGGTGTCGCTGATCGCCGACGTCGACAATCTGGATCCCGACGCCGATGCGGTCACGCTCATGACGTTGCATAACGCCAAGGGTCTCGAGTTCCCCGTCGTGCTGATCTCCGGACTGGAGGAGGGCCTGTTCCCGCTCTCTCGCTCTTACGACAGCCTGGAGGAGCTGGAGGAGGAACGCCGCCTCTTCTACGTCGGGATCACCCGGGCGCAGAAGAAGCTCTTTCTGACACACGCGATGCGTCGGCGGCGCGGGGGCGAATGGCTGACGTCCAGCCCCTCCAGCTTTCTGGAACCGATCCCGGACGATCTGGTCGAGACGCTGGAGACCGAGCGCTACATCGAGCGGATCAGCCTCCGCCGCCGGGCGGCCGACCGGCTGCACCCCTGGCGGGGCGAGGTGGGCGGGGAGGCCGGCGGTCTGGTCTACGACTACAGCGACTCTCAGGACGTCCCCAACTTGCCGGAATTGGAGGAAGGGGCGCGGGTACGGCATCCGCGCTTCGGGCCGGGTACGGTCATGGCGCTGGACGGTCAGGGGACGGACCTGAAGGCGGTGATCGAGTTCGACGATGAGGGCCGCAAGAAGGTGGTGCTGCGGTACGCGAATCTCGAGCTCGAGTGATCCCGTGGGAATGCTCGAGGCTCGACGGCCAAGGTCTCGACCGAACAGTCGCAATCATCGACACCCAGCCCGCTAACGCCCAACACCCCGGACTCCACATCGAGCGTTAGCGGACTTGATGTCGATGATTATGATTGAAGAGTTGGCCGTTGCTACCTGGAATTGAAGGTTAGCGCTGAACCGAGCGTACCGGACCCAGAGGTCAGATGATCGACAAGCGAGAGATAGAACGGATCGCCGAGCTCGCCCGCCTGCAGCTCGACGCCGAAGAGGCCGCGGGCTTGGCCCGCGATTGCGGCCGCATCCTCGAGCACTTCGCGAAGATCCGGGAGCTCGACGCGGACGGGTCCGGGTCGCCGGGCGCGCCCGAGGGGGCGGCGCCGCTGCGAGAGGACCGCGTGGACGGTGTGCCGCTGGCCCGCGGACCGGAGGAGATGGCGCCGGCCTGGCGCGACGGCTACTACGTGCTCCCGCGGCTGCCCGCGATGGACGGCGGTGAGCCCGGCATCGATGACGTCAAGGAGAGGGACGGCGGATGAGCGAGACCGCCGGTCGGACCGTCGGCGAGCTGCGGACCGCGCTGCAGGGTGGCGATCTGTCGGTGACCGATCTGCTGCAGGCGACCCGAGCGGCGATCGCGGCGGCCGACGCCGATGAGCCGTCCCTCGGTGCCTTCCTCTGGGTGGCCGGCGACGAGCTGGATGCCCGGGCCGCGGAGCTGGATCGGGCGCTGGCCGCCGGAGAGAAGTTGGGTCCGCTGGCCGGCGTCCCGGTGGCGGTCAAGGACAACATCTGCACGCTCGACGGGCCGACGACCTGCGGGTCGCGCATCCTGGAAGACTATCGCTCGCCGTACGAGGCCACCGCGGTGCAACGTTTGCGTCAGGCTGGGGCGCTGATCGTCGCCAAGACGAACCTGGACGAGTTCGGGATGGGCTCGTCGAACGAGAACAGCGCCTTCGGCCCGGCACGCAATCCGGTGGACCTGACCCGGGTGCCCGGCGGTAGCTCGGGCGGTTCAGCCGCAGCTGTGGCGGCTGGCCTCGTCCCCCTGGCGCTGGGCTCGGACACCGGCGGCTCGGTGCGCCAGCCCGCGTCCTTCTGTGGGGTGGTCGGCCTGAAGCCCACCTATGGTCGGGTGAGCCGTCACGGGCTGGTGGCTTTCGCGTCGAGTCTCGAGGGCATTGGCCCCATCGCGGGCCGTGTGGAGGATGCGGCGACGGCGCTCAATGTGATGGCCGGCTTTGACGAGAACGACTCGACGTCGGCCCGTGCCCTGGTCCCCGATTTTTGCGCCGAGCTCGACGCGGGCGTCGACGGCCTCACCGTGGGGGTGCCGCGCGAGTATTTCCCGGACGACCTCGACCCCGGGATCGAGGCGCGCTCCCGGACGGCGCTCGAGTGGCTGGAAGGCGCGGGCGCGAAGCTGCGGGAGATATCGCTCCCCCACACCGAGTACGCCATCGCCACCTACTACCTGGTGGCGAACGCCGAGGCCTCCAGCAACCTGGCGCGCTACGACGGCGTCCGTTACGGCTGGCGCGCGCCCGGCGCCGAAAGCACTTCGGCCGTCTACCGGGAGAGCCGCGGCGGCGGCTTCGGCGGCGAGGTGAAACGGCGCATCGCCCTGGGCACCTACGGGTTATCGGCCGGCTACCACGAGGAGTACTACGGACGCGGTCAGCGGGTCCGCCGGCTGATCGCGGCCGACTTCGAGCGGGCGTTCGACGACGGGATCGACGTCATCTTCACGCCCACATCGCCGACGGTGGCGTTCGAGCTGGGCGAACGTCTCGACGACCCGGTCCAGATGTACCTGGCGGATGTGTTCACCGCCACCGCCAACCTGGCCGGGCTGCCGGCGATCTCGGTCCCCATCGGCGCTCTGGATCGTCTTCCGGTGGGTGGCCAGCTGATCGGGCAGCGATTCGATGAAGCGACGGTTCTGCGGGCCGCGTATGTGTTGGAACACCAGATGAATGCTCGATGATTAACGGGCAAAATAGCCAGGTGGATTGCTCAATGTTCACATCCAAGTCCCAATCTTCAATTCTTTGATGATTGAAGATTGAGTGTGAACATTGCTGCAATCGACTTGAGAATTACCCACTGAACATTGGCGATTCAGGCAGTGTCAGAAGAGAGCCCGGCAAAGCGAAAGGGAATCCCGCACGAGACGGTCATCGGTCTCGAGATTCACGTCCAGCTCAAGACCGCCAGCAAGATGTTCTGCGGCTGCCGGGTGGCGTTCGCCGCACCGCCCAACACGCTGGTCTGCCCCGTCTGTCTCGGCCTCCCCGGCGCTTTGCCCGTCGTGAACGAGCGGGCGGTCGAGCTCGCCGTGCGCGCCGCCGTCGCGCTCGGCTGCACCGTCCACCCGCGCTCGGCCTTCGCGCGCAAGAACTACTTCTACCCGGACCTGCCCAAGGGTTACCAGATCACGCAGTACGATCGGCCGCTGGCGACCGACGGCTCGCTGGATGCCCCGGCGGAAGGTGGCGGAGCGCCACCGGTTCGGATCCGCAGGCTGCACGTCGAGGAGGACTCGGGGAAATCGCTGCACGACCGGTTCCCCGAAACGACGGCGATCGACCTCAACCGGGCCGGCGTCCCCCTGGTCGAGATCGTTACCGAGCCGGACCTGCACTCGCCCGCTCACGCCCGTGCCTTCCTGGTGCGGCTCAAGCAGACGCTGGAGTACCTCGAGGTGAGCGACTGCAACATGGAGGAGGGGAGCCTGCGCGTCGACGCGAACGTCTCGGTCCGCCGGCCGGGCAGCCACGAGCTGGCGACGAAAACCGAGGTGAAGAACATGAACTCGTTCAGCCAGCTGTCGAAGGCGCTGGCGTTCGAGGCGTCGCGGCAGGTCGACCTGCTGGAAGGCGGCGGCGCGGTCGAGCACGAGACGATGCTCTGGGACCCGGTCCGCGGCGCGACGCGTCCCATGCGCGGGAAGGAGGAGGCCCACGATTATCGCTACTTCCCGGAGCCCGATCTGCCGACGCTGGTGTTGCCCGAAGCGCTGATCGATACGGTGACCGATGGTCTGCCGGAGCTGCCGTGGGAGAAGATCCGGAGGTTCGTACAGACGTACGGTCTGCGCGAATACGACGCCGGGGTGCTGAGCGCTGACCGTCGGCTGGCAGCGTTCTTCGAGGCGACGGCGGAAGCGACGCCGGATCCGAAGACGGCGGCGAATTGGGTGATGGGCGAGATGCTGGCGATCTCCAACGAGCTCGGGCAACATGTCGCCGAACTGGGAATCGAGCCCGTCGAGCTGGGGCGGTTGATCGACCGGGTCGAGACCGGCGCGCTCTCCCATACCCTGGGAAAGCAGGTGTTGCGCCGAATGATCGAGACCGGCAAGCCGGCCGACGCCGTCATCGACGAGGAAGGCCTGAGCCTGGTCAGCGATTCCGATCAGATCGACGAGTGGGTAGGCGAAGCGATCCGGGAGAACCCGGCCGAGGTCGAGCGCTATCGCGACGGCGAGGAGAAGCTGCTCGCGTTCTTCATCGGCCAGGTGATGCGCAAGTCTCGGGGCAAGGCGGATCCGGAACGAGTGCGCGACCGTCTGGCGAGGGCGCTGGCGACGGATTGACGGGTTCGGGCTCGGCTCACCCCTCTCGCTCGGCGCCCGATTCCTCTTCCTCCGCCTGCCCGGCGCCGCCCTTCGACCTGCGACCGAGGCGCCGTTCCCGCGGCCGGATCAGGTGGGCCTTCAGATGGACCAGGTCCACCCACATCCCCTCCGCCGCCAGCCGCTTCTCCCACCAGCCCGGCAGCTCCGCGGGAAGCGGGAACCACTCGTCGGCCAGCCGGGCGAACTCCTCCTGCCGCTGTGTCTTCCGCACGCCGTACTCGCGGTTGAGCATCTTGGCCTTGCTCAGCGCCCGTTCACCGGTGGGGTCGAGCTCCGCGGGGACCGAGTCTTTGCGATCGATCAGATAATCGCAGGCGAAGTCGAACGTGTAGCGCACCCACTTGGCCACTTCGTCGTCGTCGACGTCCCAACGCGAATAGTCGAGCATCCGGTCGAACATCGCCTGCCAGGTGTCGTGGTCGGCGAGTCGAATCATGCCACGGAAGATGCGGCGATTCGTTCGGAAGCTGAACACGGTGCGATCCAGCACGCGGTCGAGCAGCCGATCGTTGTGCAAGTGATCGAAATCGGTGATCAGGTGGAAGGCCGCGCGCAGGTAGGCCTGGCCCAGATGGATGTCCATCCGATGTTCCCAGTAGGAATGGCCAATCGCCTGGGTATTGGCGGAAGTAAGTAGGCGGCGCGGCAGAAAATAGTTGTGCGCGATCGTGTCGCCGGCGAGATGGCAAAGGTAGCCGAGGGCGCAGGCGCGGGTGGCATCGCTGTCGGCCTCATCGTACAGCTCTTCGCCCACGTGCCAGTGGTGGGAGTGCCGGCCGACCGGCGCGTATTTCTTGGCGAACGTGATGTCGGCGGCGATCGATCCGTAGAGGAAGTCCAGCGGGTAGCGGCGAAGGATCTCGGCCACGGCGGCCGGCAACAAGGCCAGCGCGCCCAGCAGCTCGGTTCCGACCAGGATGTGCATCCCGGGCCCCCAGGCATAGGCGGCGTCGGGGATCCAAAGGACGGCGAGAGCTGCGAGACCGAGGATGTGTAGCCAGCGCATCAGCGCAGTAGTTTCCTCCGCTCGCGGCGCAATTTGCGCAGACCTTTCAGGTGGTCGCGCGTCGTTTCGGTGAGCTGCTCGCGGGCGGCCTCGACGTTGGCGGCCAGCTCGTGTGTAAAATCGGAGATCATTTCGCGCCCGGCCCCGCGCAGGTCGCTGAGCGCCGCGCCGCTCGCCCCCCGGGCCCGGTGGTAGCGCCGGGCCAGATAGCGGGGGAGGCCGCGACGACGGCGCCGTTCCGGCAACCAGGTCATGGCGACGCCGATGCCGACCAGGGTGCCGATGCCGAACGCCAGCATCAGGTGGGTCGGGGCCGGCTGCTCGCGGGTGCTCTCGTCGCCGGTGACCTCTGTACTTCTCATGAACTCACTCCTCGGAGCCGTCTGAGTCCGAATCGTCGCTGTCGCTCCCTCGTCGCCGCAGCACCCGGGCGCCGGTGCGTATCCCGCGCAGAGCCGATGTGGCGGTGATCACCGTGTCTTCCACCTCGCCCTGCACCACATCGATCAGCGCGTTGAGATCCTGTACGCGATCCTCCGCCGCCTCGAGCACGTCCTCGAGCCGGTCGTTTGCCAGCGCGATCGTGTCGCTGACGCGATCGACCTCCTTGCGAACCGACATGACGATGAAGTTCAGGTTCTCGCCGATTGCCCGCGCCCGATCGAATACGGGTCGAGCATCGCGACCGATGTCCTGGAGCGATCGCTCCAGCCGCTTGAGACGAATGGTCAGGGATGCCGCGGCCCGTGCCAGGTAGATCATGCCGATGGCCAGCAGGACGATCGCCACGATGCCGACGATCCGTATCGTTGTGAATACCCAGTCTCCCTCCACCGTCGTCCTCCCTCTCTAGGCGCCGCCGGCCGCCGTCGCTCGCGCGAGGCTACGATCGATCTCGTTCGCCCGTTCCAGCACGTTCTTGACGAGGAACGGGCCGATCAGATCGCTGACGCCGACGGCGATCACCACCACAGCGAGAAACATATCCAGCGCGATGCCCACCTCGGGCCCTTCTGGAACGTAGATAAGGAAGAACGAAATCGCCATGGCAAGTGAGATTCCGCCCTGCGGGATCAGCGCCAACCCGAAGCTGCGCGGCAACTCGAGATCAGCGGGCCGCAACGGCGCCGCCGTGAGGCCGCCGACCCATTTCGCCAGGATCCGGGCCGCCAGGTAGGCCGCCGCCAGCGGTACGACCCACCAGGATGGGAAGCGCAGCAGCGCGCCGGCCAACACCAGCAGCATGACGTAGATCGGCTTCTCCCAGTTAGAGAGGGCGGCGTACACGCGGCGGCGCATGGTCGAGAGGTTGCCGATCACGATGCCGGCGATCATGCAGACCAGCAGCGGGGAGAGCTCCAGGAAGAACGCCGTCCCCGCGGCGAAGAGCACCAGGCCGATGAGCAAGAGCATCAGTTCTTCGGCGCGCGGCCAGATGCGGGTGAGCGACAGGAACAGCAGACCGAAGAAGCTGCCGAGCAGGACCGTGACCGCCAGCCACTCGAGAAACGACATCGCCACACCCTGGCCCGACAGCGGGGTGTGATGGGCCGCCTGGGTGAGCCCCAGCGCCACGATCCCCACGGCGGCGTCCAGGCTCCCGGCGTAGAACAGCAGGCGGGTGACCCGGCCCCGGCTTTGGTACGTGTTCGATACGAGTGCGATGGCCGCCGGGGTCGACACGCAGGCCGTGGCGGCGACCGCCAACACGATGCCCCGGACTTCCACCGGCGACCAGGCGTCGGCCAGCAGCTGGCCGACCAGCAGCACGATGATGAAGGCGACCGTGGCCTGAAGCCAGGTGATGACGAGATAGCGTACCGGGAACTGGCGGAGAGCCTCGCGATCGAGCTGCAGGCCGAAGAGCACGCCGATCCAGCCGAGCCCCAGGGCCAGCAGAGGGGTCAGATCCTCGATCGTGGCGGCGGCGAGGACCCGAAGCAGGTGGGGTCCCAGCAGGAAGCCGAGGAACAGGAACGGGAGGCCGGTGGCGACCGCGATCCGCGGGCCCAGCGGTACCGGACGCCGGGCGAAGGTCAGACGGGCGCCGATCAGCCCGATCAGCGCCAGCAGGAGAACGACGAGCAGCGAGTTCACAATTCGCTGTCCCGGCCCAGCTCCGGCGCGACCCCCTCGACCCGGGTGATCGGTATCGTGAACACGATCCCGGTGCCAGGCTCCGACATGTTGCCGACCACGTCCTGGATGACGGCGAACGCCGCATCGACCTTCGCGTCCTCATCGATCACACTGAAGATCGTATAATTCTGCGCGCGCGACCGCGAGATCAGCATCTGAATCCCAGCGAAGATCGGAACATCGTGCGTCAGGATGCGCGCCATCCCCTCGCTGTTGATGATAGTCGCTCCGGTAATGCCCAGCTCGAGGAACCCCGACAGGACATCGTCGAGAGCCTCGGCCTGGTTGATCACCGTCACGAGCAATTGCATGGAGCTTGTGTCCCCGTCGATCCGTTAAGGGTGCAGCTCGTCGAACTGCCGGATCCGCTCGATGATCTGCTCGGATGTCGTCGCCTGCAGCAGATCGTTGAGCACGTTCGGGTGCTTCATCAATCGGGCGATGCGCGCCAGCAACTTGATGTGCGTGCTGCTGCTGGCCGGTGGTGAGAGGAGCAGGAAGAAGGCTTGGACCGGCTCGCCGTCGAGCGCCTTGAAGTCGACGCCGCCCGGCGACAGCGCCAGCTCGATCACAGTCGACTCCAGCGCGGGATAGACCGCGTGCGGGATCGCTACACCGCCGCCGATCCCGGTCGATTGCGCGGCCTCCCGCTCGAGCAAGGCGTCGATGACGGGTTCCTCGTCCTCCAGCTGCCCCTGCTCGACCAGGTTGCGGACCATCCGGCGCAGCGTGCTTTCGACTCCCTCGCTGTTCAGGTCGCGAATAACGAGCGCGGGCTGGAGGTAATGATGAAGTTTCATGGCCGTCCTGAGGTTCGAGGGGCCCTCTTCAGATGGGGCGGCCGGGCAAGGAATGTCAAGGACGGTGTACGGTGTGCGGTGCGTCGGTATGCGGTGGGGGTCCAGCCAGGTTTCCGCTGTCCCCCTGGCAGCGCCACCCCACCGCACACCGACTCACCGCACACCGCACACCGTTATTGATTCCGCCGCGTCGCCGATCTAGTTTCGCCCCCGATGGGTACGTTCATCGTGGAGGGTGGAACCCCCCTCCGAGGACATGTCCGGCCGGCGGGCAACAAGAACGCGGCGCTGCCGATGATGGCGGCGGCGCTGCTCACCGAGGAGCCGGTGCGCCTGTCCAACGTCCCGGACATCCGCGATGTGCACACCATGCTGGAGCTGCTGGAGGCGCTGGGGGTCCGGCACGAGTGGGAAGATCGCGGCGCTCTGATGCTCGAGGCCACGGAGGTCCGCTCCGCGGCTCTCGAGCCCGGGCTGACGGCGCGGATCCGGGCGTCGATTCTGCTGGCAGGTCCCATGTTCGCCCGCACCCACCAGGTGCGTCTGCCACCGCCGGGCGGCGATGTCATCGGACGCCGCCGGCTGGACACCCACTTCGACGCGTTGCAGAAGCTGGGTGCCGAGGTCGAGCTGGGCGAAGGTTTCGTCATCCGTGGCAAGCCGCGGGCTGGCGACGTGTTCCTGGACGAGCCCAGCGTCACCGCCACCGAGAACGCCATCATGGCCGCGGTCCTCGCCCCCGGAACGACCCGGCTGCGAAACGTCGCCGCCGAGCCGCACGTGCAGGATCTGTGCGGTCTGCTGAACGCGATGGGCGCGCGGATCAGTGGTATCGGGACCGGGCAGCTGACCATCGAGGGGGTCGAGCGACTGAGCGGAGCCAGCTTCGCCGTGAGCCCGGACCACATCGAGGTGGGCTCGTTCATCGGTCTGGCGGCGGTGACGCACGCCGACCTGACGATCGGTGACGTCGTCCCGGATCACCTGCGCGGCATGCGGCTCATGTTCGAGCGGCTGGGCGTCTACTGCCAGCTCGACGGCCAGACACTGCGGGTGCCGGCGGAACAGTCGCTGGAGATCTGCATGGACGTGGGCGGACAGATCCCCAAAATCGACGACGGCCCGTGGCCGCTGTTCCCGGCGGACCTGATGAGCATCGCGCTGGTCGTCGCCACCCAGTGCCGGGGGACCGTCCTGATCCACGAGAAGATGTTCGAATCGCGCATGTTCTTCGCCGACAAGCTCACCGGCATGGGGGCTCGCATCGTGATCTGCGATCCGCACCGGGCCGTGGTCGTGGGACCGGCCACGCTGCGGGGCTCGGTGGTGGAGAGTCCGGACATCCGGGCCGGCATGGCCATCCTGATCGCCGCCCTCGGCGCCAGGGGACGGAGCGAGATCCACAACATCGGCCAGATCGAGCGCGGCTACGAGCGGATCGACGAGCGACTGCGCCAGCTCGGTGCCTCGATCGAGCGAGTCGAGTGAGGTTCGAGCGACAAACCGACCTCGGCGGTATCCGCATCTTCCAACAGGCGGAATGGACGGATCGCTTCCCGGGTCTCGTCCAGGGCATTACCGCCCGGGCGCCCGGGCTCGATTTCGGCCTCCCCGGCGCGGATTCCGGGACGGAGGCCGACTCCGGTAACCACACGCTGCGCCGGGCCGCCGGGCTCGAGTCGATGGCCCGCTGCCGCCAGGTCCACGGCGACCGTGTCGTCTGCCTGGACGCGCCCCTCGACCCCGGCCTCAGCGTCGTCGGGGCCGCCGACGCCCTGGTCACTCCGCGGGCCGATCTGCTGCTCGCCGTCACCGTCGCCGACTGCGTGCCGGCCTTCTTCGTCGATCCGGAACACCGCCTGATCGCACTGTCCCACGCCGGCTGGCGGGGGACCGCGGCGGGCGTGATCGAAGCGACGCTGGCCGCGATGCGGACGCGGGGCGGCGTGCCGGCGGCGCTTTTCGCGCACCTGGGGCCCGCGATCTGCGGCCGCTGCTACCAGGTGGGCCCGGAGGTCGCCGCCGCGCTGGGGCTCGAGCCCGCGGAGCATCGTACCGTCGACCTGCGGGCGAACATAGCGGGTCGGCTCGAGGCGGCTGGCCTGCGGGCCGAACGGATCACGGCCAGCGAAGCCTGTACGCGCTGCCACGGGGACGATTACTATTCGTTCCGGGGAGGAGATCGGGGCCACCGCATGTGCGCTTTTCTCGGTTGGTCCGCAGGTTGATTTCCACCGGGGGCGGGTCTATATTTCGGCGTTGTTAGGGGCCGAAGCTACAGGTCTCGAGGCCAGCAGCACGGTCGCGAGGCCGTTTTAAGTAGTGGGGACGCAGTATTGCCCCACTTTTTTATTGCCGGAGACCGTTGCGACGGGCCGGCGCCGGGGTAGGGATGATCGAGAGCAATCGCTCGTTGGACGAGCGAGTGGAGCAGATCGCCGAAACCGTGCTCGGCCGCTTGGGTTACGAGCTGGTCGATCTCGAGCGCGCGGGGGCACGCGCTCGACCGATCGTGCGCCTGCGGATCGACCATCTCGACTCAGAGCCCGGTCGTGGGGTGACGGTCGAGGAATGCGCCCGGGTGAGCCGCGAGCTGGAGGAGGAGCTGGAGGAGCAGGAAGACATGCCGGCCAGCTACATCCTCGAGGTTTCGTCGCCCGGGATCGAACGGCCACTGCGCCGACCCCGCGATTACCAGCGGGCGCTGGGACGCCAGATCGCGCTGCACGGCTACGGGCCGCTGGCCCGCGGATCGAAGCGGCTGCAGGGCGTCCTGCGGTCGGTTGAGGGCGACCCGGGGGAGGAGGAGCTGCGTCTCGAGCTCGACGATGGCTCGGAGATGACGATCCCGCTGTCCGCGGTGGCGAAGGCGAACCTCGTTTTCGATTGGGAACGATTCGATTTCGGCCGCTCGAGCGGCTGAGTGGAGCGGGCAGACAGATCGAGAGCGCGAATGGCGCGGCAGATTCCCGGTCGACCGGGAGCGTTTCGACAACACGGAGTAACGATGGGCAACGCGGCACAGGTTCTGGAAGCTTTTCGGGTGATGACGGCGCACAAGTCGTTGTCGCGCGAGGAGCTGCACGACTTGATCAAAGATGGTATCCACGCTGCCCTGGCCAAGCGATTTGGTCCGAACGTCCAGGCCGAGATCACCATCGACGAAGAGAAAGGTGACATCGGCATCGTCGTGCTGAAGGAGGTCGTCGACGACGTGACGGACCCCTCTCGCGAGGTCAGCGTGACCGAGGCACGTTGGGACGACCCGGATTTCGAGGTCGGCGACCTGCTCGAGATCCCCGTAGATTTCAGCGACTTCGGACGGACCGCCGTTCTGGCCGCGAAGCAGCGGATCATCCAGCGGGTCAGGGAAGGCGAGCGGAACCGCATCCGCGAGGAGTTCAGCGACCGGGTCGGCGAGCTGCTCTCCGGCGAGGTACAGGCGATCGAGCGAGGCAAGCTGGTCGTGATGCTCAACATGCTGCGCGAGGCGGAAGCGATCATACCGTGGCGCGAGCAGAATCCGCGCGAGCGCTTCCGCCAGGGCGAGCCGATCCGCGCCGTCCTCAAGAAGCTGGAGGAGACGCCCAAGGGACCGCGTCTCATCCTGTCGCGCGCCGATCCGCTGTTCGTCGCCGCCCTGTTCAAGCTCGAGGTCCCGGAGATCTACCAGGGCGTGGTGAAGATCTCGGACATCGCCCGCGAGGCGGGCGGTCGGACCAAGATCGCCGTCGTCTCGAACGACGATTCGATCGATCCCGTCGGCGCTTGCGTGGGCCTGAAGGGATCCCGCGTGCAGGCGGTGGTGTCGGAGATGAGCGGCGAGCGAATCGACATCGTCCCGTGGCATCCGGACCCGGAGATCTACGCGAAGCGCGCCCTCGCGCCGGCGAAGGTCGCCAAGGTGATCTCCGACCAGGAGCGCAAGGTGATCACGGCCATCGTCGACGAGGATCAGCTGTCGCTGGCCATCGGACGGAACGGTCAGAACGTGCGACTCGCCTCCCAGCTCATCGGCTGGCAGATCGACCTCTACTCGAGCCGCGAGTGGATGGAGCGTGGCGCCGAGAGCACGTTGTTCCGTGGCGATGAGGAGTACGAGGGCGCGGCGGACTTCTCGCTCAAGGAGCTGGATATTCCGCCCGCCGTCCTGGCGGCCCTCGAGGAGGCGGGACTCAATACCTTCATGGACATCATCGACCTGGAGCGCGAAGAGTTCATGCGGATCCCGTCGATCGGGCCAGAGGAGGCCGACCACCTGGTCAAGCTGATCGAGGACCTGACCGTGGTCGAGGAGCCCGCCGAGCTGGCGGCCGAGGCGCCGGAAGATTCCGCGCCGGTAGCCAGCGGCGGCCCGTTCCGCGATGATGCGGGCGAGGACGAGGCCGAATCGCCGGACGAAGCGGCGGCTTCCGAGGCCGAGGCCAAGGCGGGCGACGCGAGCGTCGCCGTGGCCGAGGGGGAGGAGCCCGCCGAGGAGGAGGAGCCCGCCGAGGAGGAGGCGCCCGCCGAGGTAGAGGGCGAGGCGCCGTCCGAAGCGGAGCACGAGACGGCCGCCGAGGAGCCGGTCGCCGAAGCGGAGGAGGAAGAAGAGGTCACCGCCGAGAAGCGTGAATCTGAGAGCGGCTCCTGATTCCGCTGCGCGCCTGTTGAGCGCCATCGGGCTGGCCGTGCGAGCCGGACGCGCGCGGGCCGGCTATGAGGCGGTGAGTCGCACCGTCCGGAAAGGCGAAGCGGTGGCGGTCCTCGTGGCCGGCGACGCGCCGGCACAGGTCAGGAACAAGCTGGAGCGGTTGCTCGGCTCGTCGGCGACGCCATACCGGGTCGCCCTGGACGGCGATCGTTTGGGTCGGGCCATGGGACGTGAGAGAGTGGTCGCGCTGGCGGTCACCGACGGCTCGTTGGGTCGTCGCGTGATCGAGCTGGCGGACGAATTGAAGAGCTAGGGGATAAGGGAGGTAGTACCCTTGGCAAAGACGCGGGTTTACGAACTGGCGCGGGAATTCGAGATCACCAGCGAGGCTTTGATACACCTCCTGCGTGAGATGGAGATCCCGGTCCGTAGTCACATGTCCTCGCTGGACGACGGGCAGGTCGCCCGGGTGCGGACGCGCATGGAGCGCGACAAGCGCCGACCGGAGAAGGCTGGCAAGAGCGACCAGGCAGCGCGCCGTCGCCGTCGCCGTCGTGTGGTCGAGAAGAAGCCCGAGCCGGCCGAAGTGGAGGTCCTCGAGGAGGCCGAGCTGGTAGCGGCCGAGGAAGAGGCGGAAGAGGTGCCGGAGGAAGCCGTCGAGCCGGTCGAGACCGAGGAGGTCGTGGCTCCGGCTGCCGAAGCGGCGGAGGAAGAGGTGGCCGCCGAGGCCGAGGAAGAGGTCGAGGAAGAGGCCGAAGCCGAGGAGTACGAGGAGAAAGTCGAAGAGCTCGTCGCCGGGGCCGAGGAGTACGAGGAGGAAGAGGAAGTACCGCCGCCGCCCACGCCGGCCGTGCGCCGGCCCGCCGCCGAGAAGCCGGCGGCCAAGGCGCCCGCCGGGCGCGTTCGCATCCAGGCGGAAGGCTATACCCTCGACGGGCGCCGCCGTCGCCGCGGCCGCAAGAAGAAGAAGCGCACTCGCGTCGACCAGGAGGCGGTGCAGGAGAACATCAAGAAGACGCTGGCCAAGATGGAGGGCGCCCCCACGACGACGCGCCGCCGTCGCCGCGATTCCTCCGAGAAGCTCGAACGCGAGGCGGCGGAAGCCGAGCGCCGCGCTGAGGAGGAGCGCTCGACGATTCGCGTACCCGAATTCCTGACCGTCGCCGAGCTGGCCGACCTGATGGGCGTAGCCGCCAACCAGATCATCACCTCGGCGTTCAAGAACCTCGGGATGATGGTGACGATCAACCAGCGGCTCGACTTCGACCAGATCGAGCTCATCTCCGAGGAGCTCGGTTTCAAGGCGGTCCGCGTCGACGAGTACGACACCGACGTGATCAGCGAAGTCCAGGAAGCCGATCCGGAGCGGCTAGAGACGCGTCCGCCGGTGGTTACGGTGATGGGGCACGTCGACCACGGGAAGACGCTGCTGCTGGACCACATCCGCAAAACCAACGTGATCGCCGGCGAGGCCGGCGGCATCACCCAGCACGTCGGCGCCTATCACGTCGACGTCGACGACGGTCGCTCGATCACGTTCCTCGACACACCCGGCCACGCCGCGTTCACCGCCATGCGTGCCCGCGGCGCGGACGTGACCGACATCGTCATCCTGGTGGTCGCCGCCGATGACGGCGTCATGCCGCAGACCAAGGAAGCGATCAGCCACGCGAAGAACGCCGGCAAGCCGATCGTGGTCGCGGTCAACAAGATCGACCTGCCAGCCGCCAACCCGACGAAGGTCAAGCAGGAGCTTCTCGAGCACGAGGTCGTCATCGAGGAGTTCGGCGGCGACGTTCTGGCGTCCGAGATCTCGGCCAAGACGGGCGACGGGATCGACGACCTGCTCGAAAAGGTCCTGCTCCAGGCCGAGCTGCTCGAGCTGCAGGCCGATCCCGACCTGGCGGCGCGCGGTACCGTGATCGAGGCCGAGCTCGACAAGGGAATGGGACCCGTGGCCACCGTGCTGATCACGGCTGGGACGCTCGAGGTCGGCGATGGCTTCGTCTGCGGCGTCTACGCCGGACGCGTCCGCGCCATGCTCGACGAGCGCGGGAACAACGTCGATTCGGCGGGCCCCGGCATGCCGGTCCGGGTCCTCGGCTTCGAGGGCGTACCGCAGGCCGGTGAGAGCCTGATCGTACTCGACTACGACCGGGCCCGCGAGATCACCGGCCGCCGCCAGCAGATCGAGCGCGAGAAGGAGATGCGGCGCAAGAGCCAGGTCAGCCGCCTCGAGGACGTCTTCGAGGCCGTCAAAGCCGGCGAAAAGACCCAGCTGCCGCTGATCATCAAGGGCGATACCGACGGATCGGTGCAGGCGCTGTCCGACGAGCTGGAAGCGCTGTCCACAGACGAGGTCGAGGTCCAGGTCATCCACCGCGCGGTGGGCGCCATCAGCGAGACCGACGTTCTGCTCGCCCAGACCAGCGGCGCGATCATCATCGGCTTCCACGTTCGGCCCGAGCGCAAAGCCCGCGAGCTGGCGGAGCGGGAAGGCGTCGACATCCGATCCTACCGGGTCATCTACGAAGCGGCGGAGGAGATCAAGGCCGCCCTCGAGGGCATGCTGGCCCCGGAGGAGAAGGAAGTCGTCCTCGGCACCGCCGAGGTGCGGCAGCTCTTCCGCGTGCCGAAGGTCGGCACGGTCGCCGGCTGCTACGTGAGCGACGGTGTGATCGAGCGGAATGCTCCGATCCGGGTCCTCCGCGAGCACGTCGTGGTCTACGAAGGTAGGCTCGACAGCCTGAAGCGGTTCAAGGACGACGTCAAGGAAGTGAAATCCGGCTACGAGTGCGGCCTGCACATCGAGAACTACAACGATGTGAAGGTCGGTGACGTGCTGGAGTCGTACCGGATCGAGAAGATCGCGCGAACGCTGGACGGTGGTGTGGGCGCGCAGGCCGAGTGAGAATAGCGATCGACCGTCATGGCCATGGTTGTCCGCGTCATCACGTGGGAGCTGCACCTCGCAGGCTGTAGCTCACTCAAACAGAAGCGGGCGATACTGAGAAGCCTGAAGGACCGGCTGCGCAATCGCCACAACGTCTCCGTGGCGGAAACCGACCATCAGAACACATGGCAGAGGGCCGAAATTTGTGTCGCACTGGTGTCCTCGGACGGGCGCAGGGCGGAGCAGATGCTGAGCCGGCTCGATGCCCTCGTCGCTTCGGCGCCGGGTGTCCGCGTCATAGACACTTACACGATCACTTACTGAATCTGAACGTATCCTTCCGGCCCGCCCGGGGACGTCCGCGCGCGGTCCGGGATGGCCGAGGCGGGGTTTGCCCATGGGCAAGGAATACAGCCGGAGCCAGAGGCTGGCGCAGCTTCTGAAGGAAGAGATCTCGCGCCTCTTGCGGCGCGAGGTGAAGGACGCACGCATCGGTACCGTGATCGTCACCGATGTCGAGGTCACGCCCGACCTGAAGTACGCGACCGTCTACGTGCAGGTCAGCGGAGAGGACGAGCGAGAAGATGAGACGCTCGAAGGGCTGGAGAGCGCCGCCGGCTTCGTGCGGACTCGACTCGGCCGTGAGCTCCGAATTCGCCGCGCCCCGGAGCTCCGGTTCGAGCTCGATCGGACCCAGGAGCGGGCTCGACGCATACACGAGCTCCTCGCCCAGGTCGAGGAGGTCGAGGAGGGCGAAGAGGGCGAGGCGGGCGAGTGAAGCGCGCCGGGCTTCTGCTGGTGGACAAGCCGTCGGGACCGACGTCGCACGATACGATCGCCAGTCTGCGCCGCCTGCTGAGGACCCGTCGGGTCGGTCATACCGGAACGCTCGACCCCTTCGCCACCGGCCTCCTGGTCGTCCCCTTCGGTTGGGCGACCCGGCTCGCCGAATATCTCGGCGGTCTGCCGAAGTCGTATCACGCGGTGGCCTGCCTGGGCGTGCGAACCGACACCGACGACCGCACCGGTCGCGTCCTCGCCAGCAGCGAGGCCTGGCACGAGATCGACGCCGACGACGTGCGTCGCGCTCTCGGTCGGCAGCTGGGCGCGATCGAGCAGCGGCCCCCCGACTATTCGGCCAAGAAGGTATCTGGCAAGCCGGCCTACCGGCTCGCCCGGAGCGGTGAGCCGGCCGAGCTGACGCCGCAGCGCGTGACGATCCACCGGCTGGAGCTGCTCGAGTTCGAGCCGCCGCGAGTCTCGTTCGAGATCGAGTGCTCGAGCGGGACGTACGTGCGGGCGGTGGCCCGGGACCTGGGGGAAACGTTGGGCGTCGGCGCGCACCTCGAGGAACTGCGCCGCACCCGCATCGGGCCGTTCCGGGTCGAGGAGGCGATCCGGCTCGACGAGGAAACCACGGAGGCCGAGATCGAGGCGCGGGCCCTGCCGGCCGCCGCCGCGGTCGGGCACCTGCCGCGGGTGGACTTGGACGACAGAGAGGCCGATTCGCTGCGACACGGCAGGGAAATCGAGTGCGACACGCTGCCGCGCGACGGGACCGTGGCCGTCTTTGTCGGGGATGAACTGGCGGCGGTGGCGGAGGCGCGGGACGGGCGCCTGCGGCCACGCAAAGTCTTCATCGCGGCCTGATTCGGCGAGGGCGCTGCGTGATGAGCCATAACTCTTACGACCTGCACGGGTTGCCCCTCCAGGACAGGGGCGCCGCGATCACCGTGGGTACCTTCGACGGGCTTCACCGTGGCCACTGGTCGGTGCTGCAGCAGCTCGAGGATTCGGCGCGCCGCGACGGACTGCTCAGCGTGCTGGTCACCTTCGATCCCCATCCGCTCAAGATCGTTCGGCCCGATGCCGCGCCCGGGCTGCTGACCACGCCGAACGAGAAGAAGGAGATCCTGACCCTCTCCGGCCTCGACTACGCCGTCTTCCTCTCCTTCACCCGCTCGCTCTCGCTCTACCTTCCGGAGGAGTTCGTCCGCGACGTGCTGCTGGCCCGCTTCGGGTTGCGCAAGCTCGTCGTGGGCTACGATCACGGCTTCGGACGTGACCGTAGCGGCGACGTCGACACGATGCGCGAGATCGGCACACGCCACGGCTTCGGGGTCGAGGTCGTTAGACCGGTGCTCCAGAACGACGACGCCATATCGTCCAGCGGCATCCGGCGCGCGCTCACGGAGGGCGACGTCGAGAAGGCGGCACGCGGGCTCGGTCGACCGTACTCGCTGACCGGCGTGGTGGTCCACGGCGAAGGCCGCGGCCGCACTCTCGGGTTCGCTACCGCCAACGTCGCCGTCCATGGCACCGACAAGCTGCTGCCCCTCGAGGGGATCTACGCGGTCCGCGCGGCGACCCGCTCCCACCTGGGTGTCGGACTCCTCCACCTGGGACCCCGTCCCACCTTCCGTGGCTCACCGCCCTCCATCGAGCTCCACCTGCTCGAGTTCGAAGGCGATCTCTACGGCGAGCAGGTCCGCGTCGAGTTCCTCACCCGATTGCGCGACGTCCAGCCCTTCGGCTCCGCAGCGGAGCTGGTCGAGCAGATGAAGCGAGACCGGGCGAAGGCGGTGCGCTACTTCGAGGATCTTGGCGGCCGCCTTTACAGAGAGGCCGAGTCGGAATAAGTTTCACGGTCTATATGGAGAGGGTAAGATAAAGGACAGAGCCGCATTCGGCGGCTCGGCGGAGAGTGTCTGTAGCATGGTGATGACGAAGGAAGAACGCGACGAGCTCATCCAGAAGTACCAGGCTCATCCCGGCGATCGGGGTTCGACGGCCGTGCAGGTCGCCCTTTTGACCCGTCGGATCGCTGACCTCACGGAGCACCTTCGGACGCATCCCAAAGACCACCACAGTCGGCAAGGCCTGCTCAATTGGGTAGGCAAGCGTCGGCGTCTGTTGCGCTATCTGAGCCGCAAGGACCCCGAGGCGTATCGGCAGCTGACTGCGGACCTCGGTCTGCGAGGCTAGCGCCCAGCGACCCCCGGCCAGACGGTTTCGGGGGTCTCTCCATGCACACCGCTGAAAGAACAATCAGCAAAGAGAAGAAGAGACTATGGCAACGGTAGTAGAGCGTGAGTTCGCGGGACGGACCCTGACGATGGAGTCCGGCCGCATGGCACGACAGGCGGACGGAGCCGTCCTCGTGGGTTTCGGTGGTACGGTCATCCTGGCCACGGTCGTGGCCGACGACAAGCCGACCCACCTGCCTTTCTTCCCGCTGACGGTCGAGTATCGCGAGAAGAGCTACGCCGCGGGCAAGATCCCGGGCGGATTCTTCAAGCGCGAAGGTCGCCCCGGCGAGAAGGAGATCATCTCGGCGCGGCAGATCGACCGTTCGATCCGCCCGCTGTTCCCGAAGGGCTTCATGAACGAGACGCAGGTCGCCATCTACATCCTGTCGGCGGATCAGGAGAACGACGCCGATGTGCTCGGCCTGCTCGGGGCCTCGGCGGCGCTCAACATCTCGAGCGTGCCGTTCCCGCACCCGATCGCCGCGGTCCGCGTCGGCCGGCTCGACGGCAAGTGGGTGCTCAACCCGACCTTCCAGCAGCTCGAGTTTTCCGACGTCGACATCATCGTCTCGGGCTCCGAGGATTCGATCGTCATGGTCGAGGGCGGCGCCCTCGAGCTGGCGGAGGAAGATCTGGTCGAGGCGCTCGAGTTCGCGCACACGGGCATCCGGGAGCTGGTGGAGATGCAGCGCGAGCTGGTCGACCCGATCAAGAAGCCGAAGATGGAGTGGGAGCCCCAGAAGGTCGACGAGCGGGTGACCGAGCGAGTCGGTCAGCTGTCGGCCGAGCGGATCGACGAGGCGATCAACCTGCCCAACAAAGAGGAGCGGCAGCAGGCGCTGTCGGCGCTGCGCGATGACATCGCCGAGCGGCTGGCCGAGGAGGTCGATGTCGAGGAGTTCGAGAACTACGAGTCCGAGGTCGCCCGGGCGATGGACCAGGTCGAGTACGAGACGCTGCGCCGCCAGATCCTCGACCGGGGCGAGCGTGTCGACGGCCGCGGCACCGACGAGATCCGACCGATCTCCGTCGAGGTCGGCCTGTTGCCCCGAACCCATGGCTCGGCGCTGTTCACCCGCGGCAGCACGCAGGCGCTCGCCGTGGTCACGCTCGGCACCAGCCGGGACGAGCAGCGGATCGACTCGATCGACATCCCGCAGGAGACCTCCAAGTCGTTCATGCTGCACTACAACTTCCCGCCCTTCTCGGTCGGCGAGGTCCGGCCGTTCCGCGGGCCGTCGCGCCGCGAGATCGGTCACGGCGCCCTGGCGGAGCGGGCGCTACAGCCGCTGCTGCCGCCGTACGAGGAGTTCCCCTACACGATCCGCATCGTCAGCGACATCCTGGAGTCGAACGGCTCGTCCTCGATGGCCACGGTCTGCGGCGGCTCGCTGGCCCTGATGGATGCCGGCGTCCCCGTCCGCTCGGCCTGCGCCGGGATCGCCATGGGGCTGATCAAGGAGGGGAACCAGGTCAAGGTCCTCACCGACATACTGGGCATCGAGGACCATCTGGGCGATATGGACTTCAAGGTCGCCGGTACTCGCGAGGGGATCACGTCGGTCCAGATGGACATCAAGATCCAGGGCCTGTCGACCGATCTCATGCGCGAGGCCCTCGCCCAGGCCCGCAAGGCTCGGCTGGCCATTCTCGACATCATGGCCAAGACGCTGGCGGAGCCGCGGTCCAAGCTGTCGCCGACGGCGCCGCGGATCATCACGCTGCAGGTCAAGCCGGACAAGATCGGCGACGTGATCGGGCCGAAGGGGAAGACCATACGCGGCATCGAGGAACAGACGGGCGCCGAGGTCAACATCGAGGACAGCGGCCTGGTGACGATCTCGTCGGTGAGCGGCGAAGCGGGCGAGCGGGCGCGGGAGATCGTCGAGTCGCTCGTCCAGGAGCCGGAGATCGGCCGCATCTACGAGGGCGTCGTCAAGAACACGACCTCGTTCGGCGCTTTCGTCGAGATCCTCCCCGGTGTCGAGGCGCTGTGTCACATCTCGGAGCTCGAAGAAGGACGCGTCGAGAAGACCGAGGACGTCCTCAAAACCGGAGACACGGTGAAGGTCAAGCTGATCTCCGTGGACGATCGTGGGCGCATGCGGCTGTCGCGGCGCGCCGCGATGAAGGAGGAGACCGAGGCGGAGACGGCGAAGACGTCGTGAGCCAGGCCGTCGGTCCGGTCTCTGGCGAAGCCTGCTCCGTTCACGCGGGGCAGGCTTTCGCCGTTTTCGGGGGGGCCACACGGCGGCTCGAACCCCCGGCCAACCATCCTGCAGGAGCGACTCGTGCCTGAAACGGTTCAGCTCGACGACCGTGTCTACAGCACCCGGCTCGACGATGGGCCTCGGGTCCTGTCGGAGCATATCCCGGGTCTGCGCTCGGTGGCCGTGGGGATCTGGGTCCCCTGGGGCGCCAGCCACGACGGCGCCGAGCGGATGGGCGCCGCCCACCTGCTCGAGCACATGATCTTCAAAGGGACCGAGCGCCGCAGCGCCCGGGAGATCGCCCTCGAGATCGAAGGGATCGGCGGCGCGCTCGACGCGTACACCTCGCGGGAGCACACCGCCTGCCACGCCCGGGTCCTGGACGAACATCTCCCGATGGCGGTGGACGTGCTCACCGATCTGATCTTCCACCCTCTGCTGCGCCCGGAGGATCTGGAGCTGGAGCGCCAGGTGATCCTCGAGGAGATCGCCGGCGTCGAGGACACGCCGGAGGAGCTGGTGTTCGACCTTCACGCCGCCGCGCTCTGGGACGATCACCCCTACGGCCGTCCCGTTCTGGGCACAGCCGACACGGTTCGGGCGATATCGCGAGACGATCTGGAGACGCTCTGGCGCACGGCCTACCGGCCGGAGACCTGTGTCGTGGCGGCGGCGGGCAACGTGAGCCACGAGGCGCTGCTCGAGCTCGTGGCACGGAACTTCCCCAATAGCGACGGGAACAAGGAAGCTCCCAGCGTTCCGGAGCCGACCCCGGCGGCACCGGAGACGGTCCACATCCGGCGCGACTCCGCCCAGGTCCATATCTGTCTGGGCGCGTCGCTGTTCCCGCGCAGCGACCCCCGCCGCTACGCGGCGATCCTGGTCTCCACCGCGCTGGGCGGCGGCATGAGCAGTCGGCTGTTTCAGCGGGTTCGGGAGGAGCTGGGTCTCGCGTACACGGTCTACTCGTACCAGTCGTTCTACGACCGCGGCGGACACGCGGGCGTCTACATGGCGACGCGGTCGGATACGGCCCTGAGGGCGGTGGACGAGGTAAGGGAGGAGCTGGGTGAGGTGGCGGCGAACGGCATGTCGGAGGAGGAGCTGAGCTCGATCAAGAGGCAGACGAAGGGGCAGGTCGTCCTGTCGCTGGAGTCGTCGTCGGCTCGTTTACAGCGCCTGGCCGGCGTTGCACTTTATGGGGAGCCCTACCTGAAACTGGACGAGATCTGCGCTCGGATCGACGCCGTCAGCGAGGCGGAGGTGGCCCGGATTTGTCGCGAGCATTATGCTCCCGAGCGGCAGACGATCATCAGTCTCGGCCCCGACGGTGGGGCCGCAGCGCAGAATAGAGATCCCGTGCGATTAGAGGATTCCGTCGGCAACAGCGAGAAAGGCTAGAACGATGATCGTAGGGGTACCACAGGAAATCAAACCGGGAGAGAACAGGATCGCCATGGTCCCGGCCGGGGCCGAGCAGCTGGTCGCCCACGGGCACACGCTCCTGATCGAGAAGGGTGCCGGGCTGGGGAGCGGCTTCGATGACGCCGCCTTCGAGGGTGTCGGCGCGAAGATCGTCGATGATGTGGACGCGCTGTGGGCCGAGGCTGAGATGATCGTAAAGGTCAAAGAGCCCATCGCCGTGGAGTATCCCCGCATCAAGCCCGACCACGTCCTCTTCACCTACTTCCATTTCGCCGCGTCGGAGACGTTGACCAAGGCGCTGCTGGAGAGCGGAGCGGTCTCGATCGCCTACGAGACCGTTCAGCTCCCCAACGGCGAGCTGCCCCTGCTGACCCCGATGAGCGAGGTCGCCGGCCGGATGGCCGTCCAGGAAGGCGCCAAGTACCTGGAAAGGACCTACGGCGGTCGCGGTATCCTGCTGGGCGGCGTACCCGGCGTGCCGTCGGCCGAGGTCGTGGTGCTCGGCGGCGGCGTGGTGGGCACCCAGGCCGCGAAGATGGCCGCCGGCCTCGGCGCCCGGGTTACCATCCTCGACGTGAGCCTGCCCCGGCTCCGCTACCTCGACGACGTGATGCCGGCCAACGTCGTCACCGCCTACTCGAACCGGCACAACGTCCTCGACATGATCCAGCACGCCGACCTGCTGGTCGGTGCCGTCTTGCTCCCCGGAGCCAAGGCCCCGCACCTCGTGCTCGAGGAGGATCTCAAGCTCATGCGCGATGGCGCGGTCATCGTCGATGTCGCCGTCGACCAGGGCGGCTGCGTCGAGACCGTGCGACCCACGACTCACGAGGACCCGACCTTCGTCGTCGAGGGCGTCATCCACTACTGCGTCGCCAATATGCCCGGCGCGGTGCCCCGCACCTCGACCCTCGCCCTCACCAACGCCACCATCCCGTACGCACTCAAGCTCGCCGACAATGGGTGGAAAGAGGCCTGTCGCGCCGATCGACCCCTCGCCCTCGGCGTCAACATGGTGGACAATAAGGTGACCTGCGAGGGCGTCGCCGAGGCGTTCGGGCTCGACTATACGCCGATCGAGAGGATACTGTAGGGGCGGCGGGTGTCCGGGTTCCGGGTCTGGCGGGGTTGGGCAGGGTGAGGTATACTACCTCTGGCTCCCCCACCCTTTGCCCCTTTCCGCCTTTCTGTCTACTATTCTCCGCTAGACTGCCCTGTCCCGCCTGCTGTGGGGAGGTGAGGGTTCGGAAGGCGGTGTGCTCCCGTCCATCGCCGGGGAGGAATAGCTAATCCATGGGCTTCGGCTGGTTCGATTCCGGTAGGCTGCTTCCGGTCAACGACATCGCTGTCGATCTGGGCACCGCCAACACGCTGATCTACGTGAAGGGCGAGGGCATCGTTCTCAACGAGCCGTCGGTGGTGGCGGTGGACAAGTCGAACGGCAAGGTGCTGGGTGTGGGGCTGGCGGCGAAGGGGATGCTGGGCCGAACGCCGGGCGGTATCGAGGCGGTACGGCCGCTGAAGGACGGGGTGATCGCCGATGTCGACGTGAGCGAGCTGATGCTCCGTCACTTCCTCAAGATGGTGACGGCGAAGCGCGTCTTTCGGCTGAAGCCGAGAGTGGTGATCGGGGTGCCGTCGGGGATCACCGAGCTGGAGCGCCGGGCGGTGCGGGCCGGAGCGCAGGCGGCGGGCGCCAAAGAGGTGTACATGGTGGCGGAGCCGATGGCGGCGGCGATCGGCGTGGGGCTGCCGGTGGAGACGCCGACCGGGAACATGGTGATCGACATCGGCGGCGGCACGACCGAGATCGCGGTGATCGCGCTGGGCGGCATCGTGTCCGACACGTCGATCCGGGTCGGCGGCGACGAGATCGACGCGGCCATCGTCACCTTCCTGCGCAAGAACTACAACCTGCTGATCGGCGAGCCGACGGCCGAGGCGATCAAGATCCAGATCGGCTCGGCCGCTCCCGTCGGCGAAGAACGGGAGATGGATGTCAAAGGCCGGGATCTGGTGTCCGGCATACCGAAGACCGTGCGGATTCACTCCGAGGAGATACGTGAACACATCCAGGAGCCGATCCAGCAGGTCGTCGAAGCGGTACGGCGCGCCCTGGAGATCACGCCGCCCGAGCTGGCCAGCGACATCGTCGATCGGGGGATCGTCATGACCGGTGGCGGCTCGCTGATCCGCGGGCTCGACCGGCTGTTGCAGGAGGAGACGAACCTGCCCATCCATGTTGACGAAGAGCCTCTCACCTGCGTCGTGCGGGGTGCGGGGCGCATTCTGGATGACCTGCCTAGATACCGCGGAGTGCTGTCCGTCTGAATCGTCCTGGCGGTAACCCGGAGTCCGGAGCGAGGCGCCTGGCGCGCCGCGACCTCCTGTTCCTGTTCCTGCTGCTCCTCGCTGCGGCGGTGCTGATGACGCTGCCCCACGAGCGCCAGCTCGCGGTTTCCACCACTTTGCGCTCGACCGTCCTCGCCCCCGTGCTTCGCCTGCAAAGCTGGTTCTCCGACATGCGAGCGCTCCGCGGCCACATCGATGGGTTGCGTCGCGAGCGCGATTCGCTGGCCGCGCAACTGCTGGCGCTGCAAAACGTCGAAGAGGAGAACCGGCGGCTGCGTGCCCTCATCGATCTGGCGGAGCGCGGTCCGCAATACTTCCTGCCGGCCAACCTCGACCCGGCGGGCCGGGCGGGTGAGGAGGTCAAGCGCTCGTTCGTCCTCGATGCCGGGGCTGGCGACGGCGTTCGGAGGAATTCGCCCGTGGTCACCTCCGGCGGTCTGGTCGGGGTGGTCCGTATGGTGGCTCCTGGCCAGGCGACGGGTGACTTCTGGACCCATCCGGATTTCCGCGTGAGCGCCATGACCGCCGACGGCCGGGTGTTCGGGATCATCCGGCCGCTGAGCGGGGAGGCGCCGGTGATGCAGCTGGAGGGAGCGCCATACCAGGTCGAGCTGGCGGCGGGTACGGAGATCGTCACGTCCGGGATGGGCGGCGTCTTTCCCCGGGGCATCCCGATCGGCCGTGTGATCGAGCTGGTCAGCGCCGAAGCCGGCTGGGCCAAGAGCTATCTCGTCGAGCCGGCGGTCTTGCCCGACGCGGTCCGTGAAGCCATGGTCGTTCTGGATGACGCGGCCGAGGCGGACCTGACCGAGGTCTGGTCGGCCGGAGGGGCGGCGGGTGCGGAGGGCGCGGGGGGTCCGCGATGATCGAGGTCGACCGCAGCGGCGTCAACGTCGTCCTCGTCGTTCTGGTGCTGATCCTCGCCTTCCTTCACTTCCTGTTCGGCCCGCTGTTTGACTCCTGGTTCGCAGCTCCGAACTTATTGGTCTGCGGCGTCCTGGTCGCCGCGCGCCAGCTCCGGCCCGGAGCCGCCGCGGCGCTCGGGTTCGCCTTGGGTCTGCTGGAGGACGCTATGGCGGTCAGCCATTTCGGCCTGGCGACCTTGCTGCTGGTGCTTCTGGGTTATCTCGGCTCGCTGACGCGGGATCTGTTCGTGGGAGAGGAGATTCTGTTCATCGGTACCTATCTGTTCATCGGGACGTGGCTCTTCGAGGTCACGAGCTACCTGGCCATCGGAGGTGACTCGCTCTTCTTCGTCCTGTTGCAGGCGCCCGTAGACGCCATCGCCACCGGCGTCGTCGGGTACATGGTCGTTCCCATCATGGCGAAAGCCTCGTGAGCCCGGTCATCAGCACTCAGGCGACGCAGCGTCAGGGCCGGGCGCTCTTCGCCCGCTGGCTGGCCCTGCTCGCCATCTTCGCCCTCGGCCTCCAGTTTTTCCGCATCCAGGTGCTCAAGCACACGACCTACGTGTTGCGGTCGGACGAGAACCGTATCCGCGCCCTTCCGGTCCCGGCGGCGCGCGGCAGCATCTACGATCGCAACGGCACGGTCATAGCCGAGAACGTGCCCGGCTATTCCATCGTCGCGCTGCCGCTCTCCGCCGACTCGCTGCGGGTCGTGCTCGAGCAGCTGGCCGTGATCCTCGGCCACTCGGACGAAAAGATCGACGGGCTGATGGCGAATTACCGCCAGCACCCCAACCGCCCTGTCGTGGTGGAGAGCGACGCGACGTTCTCCGAGGTCTCGGCCATCGAGGAGCGACGCGCGTACCTGCCGGGCGGCATCGTGATCGAGACGGCGCCGAAGCGGCACTATCCGTGGGGTGAGCTGTTGGCCCACGTCATCGGCTATGTCGGCGAGATCGGGGATGAGGAGCTGCGGCTGGCCGAGTTCGAGGGATACGAGCCAGGCCGCGTGGTGGGACGCTCAGGGATCGAGCGCGTCTACGATCGGCTGCTGGCGGGCACGCCCGGCGTTCGTTACGTGGAGGTCAACGCCCTCGGCCGCCTGGTGGGCGGCTTCAGGGGCCGGGAGCCGATCGCCGCCACCCCCGGCGTCGATATCCACGTCAACATCGATGTCGGGCTGCAGAAGGTTATCGCCGACCTGTTCCCCGACACGATGCGGGGGGCGGTCGTCGCCCTCGAGCCGGCTAGCGGGGCCGTGCTGGCCATGTACAGCGCGCCCAGCTTCGACCCGAACGTCTTCGTCGGCGGAGTGGAGCCGTCTCACTGGCGGACGCTCAACGCCGACCCCGGTCGGCCGCTGTTCAACCGCGCCGTCTCCGCGACCTACGCCCCGGGCTCGACGTTCAAGCTGGTGGTGGCCGGCATCGCCATGGCGGAGGGTGACGCCGATATCGACACGCGGATGCCGATCACCTGTCGCGGCGCGCTGATGTACTACGGACGCGTCTTCAAGTGCTGGACGCCGTCCGGCCACGGGTCGCTCGACCTGAACGGCGCGATCCGTGAGAGCTGCGATGTCTACTTCTACCAACTCGGTCTCAAGATCACGCTGGAAGGGATGCTCGAAGGCGTGCGAGAGTTCGGGTTCACCCGCCCGACCGGGATCGACCTGCCGATCGACAACGCCGGCATCTTTCCGCCCGACACCGCGTGGTACAATCGCCGCTACGGCCCGAGCGGCTGGACGAACTCGGTGGTGCTCAACCTGGCGATCGGGCAGGGAGAGAACGCGCAGAGCCCGCTCAAGATGACCCAGTTCTTCGCCGCCCTCGCCAGCGGCGGCACCCTGCCCACGCCGCGCATCAGCCGCGACGGCCCGCGGGCGGAGCCCTCCGGTTCCCTGCCGCTGTCGGACGAACAGCTGGACCAGCTGAGAAACTCACTGGTCGAGGTTGTCAACGCCCCCGGCGGTACGGCTCGCGGCTCGCGGCTTCGCCGCTGGACCCTGGCGGGAAAGACGGGCACGGCGCAGAACCCGCACGGCGAGGACCACGCATGGTTCCTGGGCTTCGCGCCGGCTGAGGAGCCGGCCATCGTGGCGGCGGCCATCGTCGAGGGGGGCGGTCACGGCTCGTCGGCCGCGGCGCCGATCGTGTCGCGGCTGATCGCCTACTACCTGGAGAACCAGGCCCCGGCGCCGGCCGGGGAGGCGACGGCTCGATGATTCGATCCAAGGAAACTCCGCTGGCTGCCGTGGGTGATGGCGTGATCGTCGCGCTGGCCTTCGCGTTCGCGATCTTCGGCGTGGCGATGATCTACTCGGCCGGCGAGATGGAAGTCCCGTCGTCGATCACCGGCATCTGGCGCAAGCAGGCCATTTGGCTCGTCATCTCGCTGTTTCTCTTCGTGCTCACCCTCAGGGTGTCGATCCGCTGGCTCGAGTGGGTGGCCCCGCTGGCCTACGCGGCTGCGATCCTCGCGCTCATCGTCGTCCTCATCATCGGGGGTGGCAGCGGGCCTCGCAGCTGGATCCGCATCGGTGCCGTCGGCTTCCAGCCTTCCGAGTTCGCCAAGCTGGCCACCATCCTTCTGCTCGCTCGCCTGATCGCGAACCGAGAGCGGCCGCCGGACAACCTGTGGGATCTGTGGCCGCTGGTCGCCGCCGTGCTCCTGCCGTTCGGGCTGATCCTGCTCGAGCCCGATCTCGGCACCGCCTCCGTCTTCGTCGCGATCCTCATCGCCGCGGTCTTCTGGTCCGGCCTCTCGTTGCCCAAGCTCTTGCTCTTCCTCAGCCCGCTGGTGAGCCTGGCGCTCGCCTTCTCCACGCCGCTCTGGGGGCTCTGGTTCCTGTTGCTCGTCGCCTTCCTCTACCTGACCCGGTCCTACCTGACCGAGTCGCTCATGGTGATCTTCGTCAACCTGGCGATGGGCGTGCTCGTTTTGCCGGCCTGGCGCAGTCTCGCGACGTACCAGAAGGTCCGGATCATGGCGTTCATCACCCCGGAAGCCGACCCACAAGGCGCCGGCTGGCACCTGATCCAATCGCAGGTGGCCATCGGATCCGGCGGCTGGTTCGGAAAGGGGTTTCTGCAGGGAACCCAGAAGCGGCTCGCGTTCCTGCCCGAGCAGCACACCGATTTCATCTTTGCCGTGGTCGGTGAAGAGTTCGGGTTCATCGGCAGCGCGCTGATCCTCCTCGGGTTCGTGCTGTTGCTGTGGCGGATCCTGCGGATCGCCGAGCGCACGGAGGACGAGTTCGCCTCGATGGTCACGTTCGGGATATTCGCCCTCTGGTTCGCCCACATCGTGGCGAACATCGGCATGACCGTCGGTCTGCTGCCGATCACCGGCCTGCCGCTGCCGTTTCTGAGCTACGGGGGCAGCTTCCTGGTCATCTCCTTCATCTGCCTGGCCGTGGTGCAGCGGGTGGCGGTGGAGCACCGCCTGGGTCCGTGACCTTCTGTATTTCGCGGTTGGAAATTGGATGTGAGAATTGAGCAATCGACTTGAAGGAGTGGCTATTGGGCGTCGTACGCTCCGCCCATTGCGACTCGACGCGGACTCTTAGATCTTTATTAGTTACCAATTCGACGATTCGGGGCGGTCGCCGTCCCCGCATAAGTACGAAAAAGGGATTCATGGCCTGGTTCCGTAAGGAAAAGAAGCGGCTGACCAAGCAGAAGCGCGAGTTGCCGCCCGATGTTTGGGCGAAATGCGACTCGTGCGGCGAGATCATCTACCGCGAAAAACTGGCCGACAACTTCTTCACCTGTCCGAAATGCGATCATCATTTCCGGATCGGACCGGATGACTACGCCCAGCTTCTCCTCGATGATGGACTCGAGGAGGAGTTCGATGCGGATCTGCGGTCCGTCGATCCGCTGAACTTCGTGGGTCCGACGCGTTACGCCGATCGCTACGAGAAGGCGATCCGCAAGAACGGGCGCAAGGAGGCCGTGGTGACGGGAAGCGGTCGCATCGATGACCTGAACGTGAAGTTCGGCGTGATGGACTTCGGCTTCATCGGCGGTTCGATGGGCTCGGTGGTCGGCGAGAAGATCGCCCGCGTGGCCGAGCGCGCCCTCGACGAGGAGAACCCCCTGATCATCGTCTCCGCCTCGGGCGGTGCCCGTATGATGGAGGGCGTCCTGTCCCTGATGCAGATGGTTAAGACCAGCGCCGCGCTGGGTCGTCTCCACAAGTCGTCCGTACCCTACATCTCGCTGCTCACCCATCCGACGACCGGCGGCGTCACCGCGTCGTTCGCCATGCTCGGCGACGTGATCATCGCCGAGCCCGGCGCGCTGATCGGCTTCGCCGGGCCGCGGGTCATCGAGCAGACCATCCGCCAGGAGCTGCCGGAGGGGTTCCAGCGCTCCGAGTTCCTGCTCGAGCACGGGATGGTCGATATGGTCGTGCCCCGCCCCGAGCTGAAGCCGACGATCTCGAAGCTGTTGCAGCACATGGTGGGCTAGGTCGCGTGACCGCCCGCGACTTGGCAGGCCGGCCGCCCCCGGCCTGATGGCCGCCTACCGTGAAGCGGGCTCGCCACTATAATTAGGCCCCATGTCCATGACTATCTCCGCCGCGAGGAGTCCGGAGCTGGCCGAGCTTCTCGGACTGCAGCCGACGGGCGTCATCCGCTGGGGGCTGGGACGCACCAGGACGATGCTGCACGCCGTCGGCCGCCCCCACATGGCGTTCCGCTCGCTGCACGTCGGTGGCACGAACGGCAAGGGATCGGTGGCGGCCATGCTGGCCAGCGTGCTGGGCGTCGCGGGTCGCCGGGTCGGTCTGTATACGTCACCCCACCTGCTGGATTTTCGGGAGCGCATCCGGATCGATGGTTTCCCGGTGGACGACGCGCTGCTGTCGGCCGCGGCGCGCCGCTTGCGGCCCGAGGCGGAGGCGGTGCGTGGGACGTTCTTCGAGACGGCGACGGCGCTGGCGTTCCTCTGCTTCGCCGAGGCGGGGGTCGAGTTCGTGGTCGCCGAGGTCGGGCTGGGCGGTCGGCTCGATGCGACCAACGTCCTGCTGCCGGAGATCGCGGCGATCACCAACGTCGCCTGGGATCACGCCGATTATCTCGGCAACACGCTGGCGGCCATCGCCCGGGAGAAAGCCGGCATCGTTAAGCCCGGCGTCCCGCTGGTTCTGGGTCGTCTGGACCCCGAGGCCGGGCGCGTGGTCCGCCGGCACGCCGAGGGCGTCGGGGCACCGCTGCTCCAACTGGGCTACGATGCCGCCGTACGTCGGATTCGGATTGGCCGGGAATACACCGAGTTCGGGTACATGGGACCCGACGCCGATAGACCGATCCAGCTGCGCTGCCCGCTGCTGGGCGCGCACCAGGCCTGGAACGCCGGCCTCGCAGCGCTGGCGCTGGAGAGCCTGCCGAACGAGTACCGTCCGACCGCCGATGAGATCGGACTCGGCGTAGCGGGCGTCCGCTGGCCCGGCCGGCTGCAGATCGAGCGTCGTCGCGATCGCACATGGGTGCTGGACGTGGCGCACAACCTGGTGGCGGTGGAGGCGCTGGCCCAGAGCCTCACCAGCCTGGACCTCGAAACGCCGCTGGCGCTGGTGGTGGCGATCCTGGGCGACAAGCCGTGGCCGGAGATGCTGCCGCCGCTACTGGCGCTGGCCGACATTTCGATATTCACGGTGGCGCCGAGCTCGCCGTCGGATCGGTGGTGGGACGCGGCGGCGGTGGCGGAAACCGTGTCGACGTATCCCGTGGAGGTGATCGTCGATTTCGAAGCGGCCCTGGAACGGGCGGCGGAAGTCGCGGCGACCGTGGTGGTGACTGGCTCGAACCATACGGTGGGCGACGCGATGAAACTCCTGGACATACCGGTCGGGTTGCCCGGCGGGCGCCGGGCCGGATAGACCGACGACGATGATGACTGATTTTCAGGGCTTGCCGGGCTTCCGGGACTTCTATCCCGAGGATTTCGTCGTGCGCGCGCACCTGACGCGCATCTGGCGCGATGTTGCCCGGCGCTACGGGTTCGAGGAGTACGACGGGCCGCCGCTCGAGGAGCTCGAGCTCTACACACGGAAGTCGGGCGAGGAGATCGTCGAGCAGCTGTACGAGTTCGAGGACAAGGGCGGCCGCCGCGTGGCCCTCAGGCCCGAGATGACGCCGACCCTGGCCCGCATGGTGGGTGCCCGGGCTCGCGCCCTGCGCAAGCCGATCCGCTGGTACTCGATCCCGCAGCTCTTCCGCTACGAGCGCAAGCAGCGCGGCCGTCTGCGGGAGCACTTCCAGCTCAACATGGACATCATCGGCGTGGCCGATGTGATCGCCGACGCCGAGTTGATCGCAGCGGCCATCGACATCTGCCGTGCCGCCGGTCTCGATGCGAGTCAGATACGTGCCCGCGTCTCCGATCGTCGAGTCCTCGCGGCCATCCTTGGCCACGTCGGCGTCCCGGACGACCGCCTCGAGGCGGTCTACGGCGTCATCGACAGGCTGGATCGCGAGCGACGCGATCGGCTGGAGGAGAAGCTGGCGGGCCTGGGCCTCGATGCCGACGCGATCGAGGCGGTGCTGGAGACGACGGCCACGCGGGGCATCGAAGAGCTGCGGGCTCGCTACGGAGATGTGCCTGCTGTGGCGGAGACGATCGACGAGCTCGACAGGTACCTGGAGCATGTCGACGATCTCGGCGTGGCCGAGTTCGTCGACATCGATCTCTCAGTGGTCCGCGGGCTCGCCTACTACACGGGGATCGTGTTCGAGCTCTGGGACGCGCGCCGTGAGCTGCGCGCCGTTTGCGGGGGCGGCCGTTACGATAGCCTGCTCGACCTGGTGGGCGGCATCGACATGCCGGCGCTCGGGTTCGGGATGGGCGATGTCGTTCTGGCCGAGCTGCTGGCCGACCACGGACTGCTGCCCGATCGGCAGACGGGTATCGATTGCTTCGTCGCCTACATCGGGCCCGAAGGGCGACGACGCGCGCTGCGGGTGGCGCAGCGCCTTCGCCGGGCCGGGCACTCGGCCGTCTACGACTTCCGCGAGCGGCGCCTGGGCAGTCAGCTGAAGAGCGCCGACCAACTGGGCGCACGCCTGGCGATCATCCTGGGCCCGCAGGAGGTCGAGGTCGGCCAGGCCCGGATTCGCAGCATGTCGAGCGGCGATGAGCGAGTGGTGGCTTTGGAAGATGTCGTGGAAGCGTTGAACGAGGGTGACACGAAAGATGAGTGACAGCCTCCGATTCGTAACGGCCGTGCTCGCTGCGGCAGCTCTTGGCGGCGTCGCAGCGTGCGTCGGCGAGCGGTCCGACGACGAGGCCGCCGGGGACGATGTGCCGGCGGTCGAGTTCCCGGAGGACTACCCGAAGGGACGGGCGGGAGTGGACACGGCGGCGCCGGTCGATTACCAGGTCTTCGACAGCGTCGTGCACGAGGAGGACCCGCGGAAAGTGGAGTTTCGAGTGCTGGCGCTTAGTAGCGCGAACCGGTCCTCGCTGTCCAAGACGCTACGCCTGGTCCTCGACTCGATCGGCCGGGCCGATTCGGCCCTCGTCGCCGCCCGTGGCGTAATCTACGTTTACGATCCGACGGCGCCGCGTCGCGGCAATGTGGTGCCGCGCCTCTGGGGCGTTTGGGTGCCCGGGGTCGGCTGGGATAGCGCCACGGCCGAATCTCGAGAAGAGCCGCACGTGGTCTACACGTACGACGTGCCGTCGCAGGGAACGCCGCCCGGCGAAAGGGAGTAGTTGCGAAGATGAACGACAGCGACCTGAAGATTCGAGGCGAAGGGTTTCTCGACCGCGGATTGGGGGCCTGGCACCGCCTGGCGCCGCTCAGCGCCGGCGCCGTCGCCACCGCCGTACTGGCCGTCGGGCTGGGCCGACTCGTTGGAGCCGCGTTAGGACGTGGCGTCCGTCGCGGCCTCGGGTGGTCGGCGGTGGGAACCTTGATCCCCCTTGCCCTGTGGTTGATGACCGGGCCAGCCGATGCGCGGCCGACGACATCGGGAGGCGACTCCGACGAAAGCGAAGGGGAGACGGGGAGCATGGAGAGCGTCGATGGCTGAGCAAAGAGCTCTAACGCCACGGGCCGAGGATTTTTCCGCCTGGTACAACGAAGTCGTCCAGCGCGGCGAGCTGGCCGGATACACGCCGGTGCGGGGATGCATGGTGATCCGCCCCCACGGCTACGCGATCTGGGAGCTGATGCAGAAGGCGCTGGACGCCAGATTCAAGGAGACCGGGCACCAGAACGCGTACTTCCCGCTGTTCATTCCCCAGAGCTTCCTGCACAGGGAAGCCGAGCACGTCGAGGGGTTCGCCCCCGAGACCGCCGTGGTCACCCACGGCGGCGGCAAGGAGCTCGAGGAGCCGCTGGTCGTGCGGCCGACGTCCGAGGCGATCATCTGGCCGATCATGGCGGACTGGATCCAGAGCTATCGCGATCTGCCGCTGCTCATCAACCAGTGGGCCAACGTGGTGCGCTGGGAGATGCGGACGCGGCTGTTCCTGCGCACGCCCGAGTTCCTCTGGCAGGAAGGCCACACCGCGCACGCCTCCCAGGAAGACGCACAGCGCGAGACGCTCCTGATGCTGAGCGTCTATCGTCGGTTCATGGAGGAATGGATGGCGATGCCGCCGCTGACGGGTGTGAAGACCGAGTGGGACAAGTTCGCCGGCGCCGACCGCACCTATGCCTGCGAGGCGCTGATGCAGGACAACTGGGCGCTGCAGGCGGGGACATCGCACAACCTGGGTCAGAACTTCGCCCGTGCCTTCGATGTGAAGTACCAGACCGAAGATGGGTCGCACGAGTATGTCTGGAGCACTTCGTGGGGGGTCTCCACGCGCCTGATCGGCGGATTGGTGATGTCGCACAGCGACGACCTGGGCCTGGTACTGCCGCCGAAGCTCGCACCGATCCAGGCGGTCATCGTACCGATCTACAAGTCGGACGAAGGGCGCGGGCAGGTGCTCGAGGCGGCGGAGAAGCTGGCCGGGCAGCTCCGCGATGTGGTCCGCGTCAGGCTCGACGATCGCGACACCGTGAACCCGGGTGCGAAGTACTACGAGTGGGAAGGGAAGGGCGTGCCAGTCCGTCTGGAGATCGGGCCGAAGGACCTGGAGAAGGGGCAGGTGATGGCGGTGAAACGGTTCGCCCCCGACCCGAAGGCGCGCAAGGTACCCATCCCGGACGGCGAGGTCCGCTCGCGACTCACGGAGATGCTGGACGCCATGCAGAACGAGCTGCTGGCCACGGCGATCAAACGGCGCGAGGACAACTCGCACCGCGGGATCGACGACTACGAGGAGTTCAAAGAGATCATCGCCACGGCCGGCGGCTTCGTCTACACCGGCTACTGCGGAACAGAAGAGTGCGAGGCGAGCGTGAAGGACGAGACCAAGGCCACCATCCGCCTGATGCCGGACGAGGACTTCCGCAGCGATGAGATCCCCGCGAAATGTATCTGCGGCAAGAAGGCGGAGTACGAGGTGGTGTGGGCACGTGCGTACTGACCGGTGTGCTGTATGCGGCACGCCGGTATGCGGTATGCAGGGAGTTGCGGTGACCGTCACGACAGCCGCCGGCCCCGTCACCCACTGCATACCGACGCACCGCACACCGCAACTGGATACGATCCGTGCACTTGATGCAGCTGACTGAGTAATGCTTCCGAAAGACAGAATCCTCATCCTCGACTACGGCTCTCAGTACACCCAGCTGATCGCGCGCCGGGTCCGCGCAGAGCGTGTCTACTGCGAGATCCATCCGCCCACCCGGTCGATCGATTGGCTGCGGGACTGGGCGCCGAGCGGCGTGATCCTTTCGGGCGGCCCCGCCAGCGTCTACGGCGAGGACGTGCCGACGTTGGACGTGGAGCTGCTCTCGCTGGAGCTGCCGATCCTCGGCATCTGCTACGGCATGCAGCTGATCGCTCAGGAGTCCGGGGGCGCGGTGACCGGCTCGGCCCGACGCGAATACGGCCGCGCCGAGCTCGAGGTCACCCAGCCCGACGAGCTGTTCGCTGGCTTCGCGCCCGGCGAGCGGTCCACGGTGTGGATGAGCCACGGCGACCGGGTCGAGAGGCCGCCGCCCGGCTTCGAGGTCTTGGGCGCCACCGAGACCGTGCCCATCGCCGCGTTCCGCGCCATCGACCGGCCGATCTACGGCCTTCAGTTCCATCCCGAGGTCGCCCACACCGCCCGCGGCAGCGATATGCTGGCCAACTTCCTGTTCCGGATCTGCGACTGCGAGCCCAGCTGGACCGCCGGATCGTTTATCGAGAGCCAGGTCGCCGCGATCCGCGAGCAGGTCGGCAAGCGCGACCGGGTCATCGCGGCGCTGTCCGGCGGCGTTGACTCCTCCGTCGCCACGGCCCTGGTCCACCACGCCGTGGGCGACCGGTTGACCTGCATCTTCGTCGATACCGGCCTGCTGAGAAAAGGCGAGGCGGCCTGGGTGGCCCGGACGTTTCGACAGCACCTGGGGATCGAGCTGCGGAGGGTCGACGCCGCCGACCGCTTTCTGACCCAGCTGGAGGGTGTCGAGGAACCGGAGCAGAAGCGCCGCGTCATCGGCCATACGTTCATCGACGTGTTCGAGGAGGAGGCGCGGGCGATCGGCGACGACGTCGCCTTCCTGGTGCAGGGCACGCTCTACCCCGACGTGATCGAGTCGCTCTCGGTGCGGGGCCCGTCGGCCACGATCAAGACGCACCACAACGTCGGCGGCCTGCCGGAGCGGCTGCCGTTCGAGTTGATCGAGCCGCTCCGCGAGCTGTTCAAGGACGAAGTGCGCCAGGTGGGGCGCGAGCTCGGCCTCTCCGAGGAGCTGGTCGGACGGCATCCGTTCCCCGGCCCCGGGCTCGCCGTTCGCGTCCTCGGCGCGGTGACCCGCGAGCGCCTGGAGGTACTGCGGGAAGCCGACGCGATCTACCTGGAGGAGATCCGCGCCGCCGGCCTCTACGACGAGATCTGGCAGGCCTTCGCCGTGCTGCTGCCGGTGCGCACCGTCGGCGTGATGGGCGACGGCCGCACCTACGAGAACGTCATCGCGCTGCGCGCGGTGACCAGCCGCGACGGCATGACCGCCGACTGGTTCCCGTTTCCGCACGATGTGCTGGGCCGCATCGCCACCCGAATCATCAACGAGGTGGCCGGGGTGAATCGCGTCTGCTACGACGTGAGCTCGAAGCCGCCGGCCACCATCGAGTGGGAGTGACCGATGGCCGCAGTCGAGCTCGATCAACTGGTCGCTTATCTCGACGGCTACCTCAATATCGCCGACTATTCGGACGCGCCCGGCGCCCACAACGGCCTGCAGGTCGAAAACAACGGGAGAGTGAGTAACGTGGTCGCCTGTACCGACGCGTGCCAGGCGACGATCGACGCCGCGGTCGAGCTGGGCGCCGACCTGATGATCGTGCACCATGGCCTCTTCTGGGGGCCGGGGGTGACGCCGCTCACCGGCCGCGCCTATCGTCGGATCAAGCCGCTCATCGAGCACGATATCGCCGTCTATTCGTCACATATTCCGCTGGACGCGCACCTCGAGGTGGGGAACAACGCGGAACTGGCGCGGGGGATCGGACTGCAGGAGCTGAAGCCGTTCGGCGAGTACGAGGGGCGCGAGATCGGCTACCGGGGCGCAACGGAAGCGGACCGGCAGGAAGTGGAGCGGCGGCTAGCGGAGCTACTCGGCGTCGATCCGTTCGTGATCCCCGGCGGCCCGGAACGGGTGAGTCAGGTGGGCGTGGTCACCGGCGGCGCCGGCGGATTGATCGGCCAGGCGCGGGACGCCGGGCTCGATACGTTCATCACCGGCGAGGGCGCGCACTATACCTACTTCGATGCGGAGGAGTGGGGGATCAACGTCTTCTATGCCGGCCACTACGCCACCGAGACGCTGGGAGTGAAGGCGCTGGCCGCCCACGTGGCGGAGAGGTTCGCATTGGAGTGGCGGTTCGTGGATCATCCTACGGGACTGTAGGAATCCCTAACTCGGATTTCGGGATTCTGATTTGGGGAATCTCGAGTTCTCTCCGAATCGTCGAACCGGATTCGGGGATTCCGGGGTTCGGGGATTCGGGGAGGTTGGAGGTTGCGGTAGGCGGCATTCTCGCCGGACGGCCTACCTCCTCCCGGGCTGTTGGCTGCCGGCCCCGGTGTCCGCGGGCTGCTTGAGCCGTTCTTCGATCTTTTCCCAGATGCGTGCCAGCTCAGTGGGATCCTCGACGTAGCTTTCCGCGAACTCCATCAGGTCGTCTTCCGTCAGGCCGCGCTCGGCCAGTATCCGGCGCGCGCTGTCGCTGGCCGCGGCCGTGTCGGGCGCCGCTTCCGCCGCACGCAGGATCCTGACGTACGCGTCGATGTACTCCTCGCGGCTGATCGGCCCGGGCTCCCGGTCCGGGCACCCCACAGCAGCCAGAAGGGTGCCCAGGGCCAGCACGACCCCCAGCACCCGGTTCGGCCTGCGCCCGCGTCCCGCGCTCGGCACTACGCGGAAGCGGCCTCGGCGTTCGAGAAGCGGTGGAAGAACCACAGCACCAGCGGGAAGATCAACAAGCCGAGCAGACCCTGCCAGAGCGGATCGCTGACGATGGTCGGCAGCGAGAAGTTGGCGACGATCAGCCCTGCGATCAGCACGCCCATCAAGGCCTCGCCGGCGACGAAGCCCGAGGCGACGAGGATACCGGTGTTGTTGGCCCGCTCCAGCTGCTCCGCCGTATAACGTTTGCGCGCCAACATGCGATCGACGATCCACTTGAAGACACCGCCGACGAAGATCGCGAACGTGCTGTAGATGGGCAGGTACATGCCTACCGCCACGAGCATCGGCGACGGCGATCGGACCAGGATCAGCATGACGCCGAACAGCATCCCCGCCAGGAAGAGCGGCCACACCATCTCGCCGCCCACGATCCCCTGGCTGACCAGCGCCATCAGGCCCGCCTGCGGCGCCGGCAGCGCCGTGGCCGGGTCGGCGCCCGGCGCCCCGGCGAACCCGTAGGCTTTACCCAGGAGCAGCAGCGCGCCGGCCAGCGCCGGCGCCGCGAAAACGACCGAGATCAGCTCGCCCCTCTGCATCGAGGCCGGCGTACCGCCCAGGATGTGCCCGACCTTCAGGTCCTGCATCATGTCACCGGCGATGCCCATGGCGCAGCAGACCACCGCGGCGACGCCCAGCACCGCCAGCACGCCCCGGTCGCCGGTGAGGCCGATGGCCACCATGAGCAGCGCGGCCAGGATCAGGGTGGTCAGGGTCAGTCCGCTGATCGGGTTGTTGCTGCTGCCGATCACGCCCACCAGGTAGCCGGCCACGGCGGCGAACAGAATGCCCGCGATCACCATCACGACGGCCGCCAGCAGCGAGCCGCCGAAGCTCTGGCTGAAGTAATAGTAGAGGATCCAGATCGGGATGATCAGGCCGATGATGCCCCAGACGATGTAGCGGTAGCGCAGATCGAGCTCCAGGCGGTTCTCCACCTGCATCCCCCCCTTCACCTGCTTCACGTCGGCCAGCACCCGTCCCAGCCCGGTGAGCAGGCTGGTCCGCATGCTCCACAGCGTCCACACCGCGCCGACCACCATGGTGCCCACCGCCAGCGGCCGGACCATCGACTGCCAAACGACGTTCACCATCGCGAAGCTCCACCCCTGGGTCTCGGCCAACCCGATCAGGTCCCGGTTGACGAAAGCCATCACCGGGGCCAGGCACCACCAGCCCAGCACGCCGCCGGCGAACACGACGGCGGAAAGGCGCGGGCCGATGATGTAACCCACGCCCAGCAACGCCGGCGATGCAGACGGCGTCGACATGTAGATGCCGCCGGTGTAGGGCTCCGGCAACGCCGCCCCCTGGCCGATCCGGGTCGATCCCCAGGACCAGAATCCGGCCATGTTCGAGGCCAGGACCCGCAGGCCCGAAGCGTTTTTGATCAGCTCGATGAAGCCCGCCGTCACGCCGGCCAGCACCAGGTACTTCCCGCCGGTCGCCCCGGCCTGGCCCGCCTTGTGGATTTCGCCCGCCGCCACCGACTCCGGGAAGGGCAGCCCCGCGTCCTCCACCAGCGTGCGCCGCAGGATGATCACGAACAGGACACCCAGCACGCCGCCCACCAGCATGATGAACGCCGAGATCCAGAAGTTCACCGTCTCCCACACCCCGGCGATCACGAAGGCGGGGATGGTGAAGATGGCGCCCGCCACCAGCGCCTCGCCCACCGATGCCGTGGTTCGGGCGATGTTCTCCTCCAGGATCGTCCCGGCCATCGGTCGCAGGACGGCCATCGCCACGACGGCCGCCGGGAAGGTGGCGGCGATCGTCAGGCCAGCCACCATGCCGATGTACGCGTTGGCGGCGCCCAGGATCACGGCCATGACCACGCCGAGGACCACGGCTCTCAGCGTGAACTCGGTCATTCGGGTATCCGCCGGCACGTAAGGCTTGTGCGGTTTGGGGTCCATCGAGGGCCTCCTGGTCTGGGGATTCGCCTCGAATCGGCGGCGGCGGACGGCCCACGCCCGCGGCCACCGTCGTGCTTGTGCTGGTTGGGTAGAGCTAGTGAAGCCGCGTCAGCCTAGGCCGGCGCGCCCGGCATGTCAAGCGGCGCCATGGCCGCTACGGGATGAGCAGCAGCCCGAGCGCCGTGCGATAGACGATGTGGTGGCCGGCGACCGAGACGAAGAGGATGTCGAAAGGCGAGGCGGCGAGTCCCCGGGGGTCGGGCAGCGGCGTCACGGCGGCGCTCAGCAAGTCGCCCTGGAACTCGGACGCGCCGGTCCCGCTGAAGGTGGTGATCACCCCCGAGTCCAGCCGTACCGAGCGGACCCTGTCGTTGCCCGTTTCGGCGACGAACAGTACCTGTCGGTCCGCCGTGACCGTCAGCGTCACCGGATCGTTGAGCAGGGCGTCGACCGCTGGCCCACCGTCACCGCCGAATCCGGTGCCGCCGGAGCCGGCCACGGTGGAGATCGTCGAGTTCACGAGATCGATAGCCCGCACCCGCTGGTTGCCGCTGTCGGCGACGTAGAGGACCTCACCGGCGAGGGCGAGGCCTTGCGGCGCGTCGAGCCGTGCGTCAGAGGCGCCGCCGCCGTCCCCGGCGAAGCCCGGCGTACCGTCCCCGGCGATGGTGGCGATCGACCCGTCGGCCCCGACGCGGCGAACGCGATGACCCGAACGTTCCGAAACGTAGAAGGCGCCGTCGGCCCCGGCGGCGACTCCGGCCGGCGCCTCGAGTTCGGTCTCCAGCGCCCGGGTCGTGTCACCGGAGGCTGCACCGCCGGTCCCGGCCACCGGCATGGCGTCCCGGCTCTCCAGCTCGATACGCCAGACCCGGCCGCCCTCGGGGTCCGCCACCAGCAGGCCGCCGACGCTGTCCAGAGCCAGACCGCCGGGCCGGCGGAGCTGGGGCTCCCGCGAGCGGTCGCCGTGATCGATCACGACCTGGGCTCTGCCGTCCGGCCGGATCCGCAGCACCCGCGCGTTCCTGCTGTCGGCCAGGTACAGCGTCCCGTCCGCGCCGGCGGCCACACCGCTCGGCTCGTGGAGCAGGCTCTCCGTGGCCCGCTCGCCCAGGCTGTCGCCTGCGACCTCCGGGACCCCGGCGACAATGCGCATGACGCCGGGGGCGTCGCCGGTGATGATCAGCGTGTCGCCGCAGCCGGCCAGGCCGAGCAGCAGGGCCGAGTGAGCTAGGGCTCGAGCGTGGTGACCCATACGTCGTACGTTCCCGCGTTGCCGCGGCGCGTGAAGGCGAGGAATCGACCGTCGGGCGAGACGGCCGGCTCGTGACCGCCCTCGGTGTCCGGCACCGGGACCGCGTTCGAGCCGTCGGGCTCGCTTCGCCAGATGCGGCCCTCCCGGTGGAAGTAGAGCGCCGAGCCGTCCGGCGACCAGGCTGGCTCGTCCCCGTCGCCCAGATCGAGCAGCCCGGTCCCGTCGGCGCGTATCCGCATCAGCGCGTGACGACCCACCGTGTACTCGGTTCGTTCCTGCTGGCAGATCAGCGCCCCCATCTCGTCCGTGTAGAGACAGGTGGCGCCGGTCGAGTCGGCGCGTTCGAGCCGGGTGAACGCGATCCATTCGCAGCCGGGGCTCCAGGCGGGCCAGACGCCGTCCTGAGTGTTCGGGATCGTCACGGCGCTGTCGGCGCCCACCGTCCAGGTGCGGAGCCGCAGGCCGTCGCTCAGCACCAGCCGGCTGCTGCAGGGTGACCAGGAGGCGCGGAACCCGACCGCCGCATCATCGGCGAAATGCCGGAGGTACGGATAGACATTCACAATGGCGGTGCGAATACCCTCCGAGTCGATCCTCACGCCCGGCGCGTCCATGACCACCGATGTGTCCTCGGCCGTCGGGTTCGGCACATCCACACCCCGAACCCGCACGGCGACCCGGCGCGGCGGCGGCAACCGCGCCTCGACCTCGCTCAGCGGTGGGTTGCAGCCGCTGAACGGGGTCGAACAGGGGTGCAGCGTCCAGGTCGTCACGATCTCCACGTAGGCCAGCCGCTCGCCGGACGGGTCCGGCGCCGGGGCCAGCAGCCAGTGCTCGGTGACGCTGCCGGCTCCCTGGACGTTGGGCAACAGCGGCGCAGCCGACCCGCTGGTCCGCGGCACTCGGAGAAGCACGCCGGGCGTGCCCGGCTGCGTCTCGAATGTCTCAGCGCTGTAGTAGACGCTGTCGCCGTCGGCGGACCAGGCCGGGCTCCGCTCGTTGCCCGGGCTGTAAGTGAGCCGCACGGTGCTCCCGGGTACGGGACGCTGGTCAGGCAGGAACGGGTCGACGTCGTCGCGGCAGGCCGGCGGTGCCAGCAGCACTACGAGAAGCGACAGGGCGAGAACCCGACCTGCGCGGATCATTAGAAGCGCACCTCGATGCCCAGCCGCATCGCGCTGCCGGACCCGAAGAAGAGCGACGGGTCGTTGCGGTCCAGCGCGGCGGCGAGGCGACCGGTTCGCATCTCATCCGCCGTGATCAGTCCGCTTCCGTCCAGATCCACGTTCGCGCTGTAGTTCGGCGACTCGAGTGGTATCGGCTGGAAATCGAACGGTATCTCGTCCGCGATGGCCTCCAGCTCGGCCGTTGGCGGCGCCAGGGTCCCGGTGTCGCGCCGCAGCGCGATGATGTTGTCCCGGTTCAGCAGGTTGCGACCGTCGAACACCGCCCGCCACGTGCAGCCGCCGCACAGCGGCAGCTCGCCGAACTGCCAGCTCGTTCGCAGGTTCAGCGTCCCGATCCATGGCAGCCGCTCCCCCACCTCCGGCTCCACCCCCTCTTCGATGCTGGTGAACGTCCGGTTGAGCGGATATCCGCTCCGCGCTGCGCCCGTCACGCTGACAGACCACCGGGTCTCCACTCCCGCGGCGCGGCCGGCCAGAGCAGTCAGGTCGAACTGGTGGCGGCTGTCGAAGGCGAGCGGGAACTCCAGCCGTCGCTCCGTGAGCCCTTCGCCTGGATCCTCGAACGCGCTCGAGGTCACGCCCTTGGCGCTCTGCAGCGTGTAGCCGGCCCGCAGATCGATCCAACCCCAACGGCCTCGCACCGTCAGCGCCAGCCCCTGCACCGTGCCGAAGTCGCCCGTCGTGAACTGGTTCTCGGCGAAGCCCGAGAACGTCAGGCTGCTGGTAACCAGGTTGTGCAACTGCTTCAGATAACCCGTCGCGCCGACCGATAGCCGATCGGTCACCAGCATGTCGGCGCCGACCTCCCACGAGGTCCCTCGCTCGAACGCCAGGTTCGGATTTCCCTGGCGCCGGATGTTGGCACGCAGTGAGTCGCCCAGTGTGGTGTCGAGGAAGAAGCGGAAGTCGGGCGCCTGGGCGACCAGGCCGTAATTGAAGCGGAACATGAGGCGACCGAACGTGCCCGGGACGGGGACCGCCATCCCGAGGCGCGGCATCACCTCGGTGTGCCATTCGGCGTCGACGATCGGGCTCAACAGGTTCGCTCGATCCTCTCGGAACGAGATGCCCGATTGGAACGACTCGATCCGCAGCCCCAGCTCGAGCGTGACATCGTGCGCGGCCAGCAGCGACGCCTCGGCGTATCCGGCGATCGTCGTCGGGTAGAACCGTGCGAAGCTCGGCAGGTTTCCCGTCAGATAGCCCAGCGCCCGCTCGTAGCTCTCCACCCGGTAGAACCGGCCGTTCAGTCCGGCCCGTAGCGCGTGGCCTTCCGCCGATAGGAGCGACCCTGTCAGGTCGGTGGCCAGGTAGTCGGTCCGGTTCCAGTTCGCGATCCCGGGCGTCCCCTCGGTAAAGAATATCCCCTCAGCCGCCGGCCCGAACGGCGAGCCCACCGTCCCTCCCGGTATCGCATACCCGGGCACCGCGGCGCCCGACTCCAGCTGCTCCTCGATGGGCGAGCGGGTGAAGTCCTCGCCGAGAAAGCGGAAGTTCGAGAGTCCGAACCCGGCGACCCGGCTCCGCTCGCTGAACGTGCTCGGGTCCAGGACGCCCAGGTAGCGGTCCAGCCGCACCAGCGCGGCCCGGCCGATCAGGTTGTAGATGCGACCCTCGTGCTGGGCCGACCAATCGAGGGTCAGATTGGCCAGGAAGCCCTCGGTGCGCTGGCCCAGCTGGTGCTCCAGGTTGTACTTGAACTCCGGCGTGTAGAGCTCCAGCTGTCTCCGGTTGTACAGGAAGCTGGCCATCAGTTCGACGTTCGACCCCAGCTGCTGGTCGAGGCGCAGGAAGCCGATCGTCTTGTCACCGCGCTGATGCGGGATGCGCTCCGAAGTGTACGGACAGTAGAGGTGCGCGGCGGACGGTGTGTCGCGCAATCGCGCGATCGTTTCCGCCAGCTGCGCGTCACCGTCCTCCGGACGCAGGCAGGTGAGACCACGGGCGCGCGGGTCGGCGTCGATCAGGCCCTGGAACAGCAGGTCGGCGAAAAGGGTCGTACCCTCGCCCATGAAGCGGAGGGGGCCGCCGGCCGAGGCCGAAAGCTCCGTAAAACCCCACGCGTAGCTGTCCGGCGCCAGGTGGTCGCCCAGCAGCTGAACGCGGCCGTCCCACCGCTCCGGATTGCCGCGCCGGGTCACATAATTCACCACGCCGGACAGCGCGGCCCCGTTGTCGGCCCCGAAGCCGCCCACCACCACGTCGATCTCCGCCACCGCGCTCGGCGCCAGCTCCAGTCCCGTGCCCGTCGTCGCGGCCTCGGCCTGGTTCTTCACCTCGAGGCCGTCGATCCGGTAGACTTCTTGCCCGACCCGGCCGCCCCGGAAGCGGCCCTCGCTGACCCCTGTCGTCAGTTCGACGGCCTCCTCCACGTCGTCCACCGGCAGCTCGCGCAGCTCCTCGCCACGCAGCACCTGGTGCGACTCGATCACGTCCGGCTCGATCAGCCGCACCCGCTCGACTTCGACGCCGATCCCCTCGACCTCCACCGGCGCCGTCGGCAGCTCCACGTTCAGCCGCGTGGCCCGGGCCGCCCGGACCAGAACGTTGAGCACGACCGGACGATACCCGATCCGTTCGACCTTCAGCCGATGCTCGCCGATCGGCACGCTGGACAGGATGAAGTCGCCGCGCTCCGTGGTCAGCGTCGTCAGGTCGGTGTTCTCGATGCGCACTTCCGCCGCCACCACCGGCTCCCGCGTGTCCGCGTCGAGCACGCGCCCGATGACGCGCCCGGTGGCCTGCGCCGTCGCCGCCGTCGCGGCCAGGGCCAGCAGGCTCGGGCAGACGGCGAGCGCCTGCAGGAGGCGCCGGATGCAATGGAAAGGTGCTGGGTCGGTGCAGACTGCCATAAGATTCGGGATCCGACGCGGCGTCACACGCAGGGTCGGTTGTTGGAACGTTGACTCACTGTGGATGTGCGCTCCCGCCCGCGCCCCCGGGGCTCAGTCGCCTGTTTTCGGCCAGCGACGAGCGTTATAGTAGAGCAGAACGCCAACTCCTGACAACCCATGCCCGACCGCCAGTACGATCCGAAAGAGATCATCACGCCGGACGCTTTCTCGGTGGCGGACGAGCTGCTGGGAACACCCCTCGCCCGGCCGTGGCGCCGGGGTGTGGCCATGGGGGTGGACCTGTCGATCATCGGCATCGTCACGAGCCTCGGACTCTCCTGGCTTCTGTTGTTTCTGGCGGTCACCGTGTTGGCCGTACGGGCCGCGCTACGTCCGGCGGCGGATCGGCTGCGGAAAGGCGGTCGCTGGGCGATCTTCGGTTCGCTGGCCGTGTTGGCCGGGATCGCCACGCTGATCGCGGCCGTCCAGTTCTACTCCGGTTTCGGCGCCATCCCGGGTCTGACAGAGATGGCCAGGGATCGCGCCGCTTCCGAGGTGGCGAACCCGGAGATCTTCGAAGCGGTGCAGGTGGGGGCCGACGCCGCGGCGATCGAATCGGCCAGCACGCCGGAAGAGCTGAGGAGCCGGTCCGAGTCGCTGGTGGCCCGGCTCGAGCGGTTGGGTGTTTCCCGGTCCAAGATCGAGGAAACCATCGAGGCGATAGCCGCGGAGCGCGAGGAGGAGTGGGCCCGGGAAGCGCTACTCTCCGCCCTCGACCGCGAGGCTGACGAAGTCCGCGCCGACCCCGACTCCCTGGCACTCGCGTACGCCGCCGCGCTGCAGGCGAACGATTCGGCCCGCATCGCCGAGCTGCGCGAGCCGTTGACCGCGGGCCTGGCCGCCGATCGGATCGATCGGCTCCAGCGACGCAACGAACGGCTCGAGGAGGACAACCGGGAGCTGCGGAACGAGCTGGAAGCGGAAGAGGAGCGTGGGCTGCTTAATCTGATCCTGAGGGTGGCGAACGAGGTCGGGATCGACATCGGCTGGTCGGCCCTCTATTTCACTCTGTTCCCGCTGTTCTGGGGCGGCCGCACGCCAGGCAAGCGACTGATGGGCATACGGATCGTGCGGCTCGATGCCGAGCCGTTGGGCTGGTGGCCCGCGCTCAACCGGTTTGGCGGCTACGCCGCTTCGGTCTTCACCGGCCTGCTCGGCTTCCTCGAGATGTTCTGGGATGAGAACCGACAGGCGATGCAGGACCGGATCGCTTCCACGGTCGTCGTCCGGGAATCGGGACCGGGTCGAAACTGGGAGGGCGGGGGAACGTAGAGATCGGTGAGCGGTAATGCGGAGGCAACCGGTGTGCAGTGTGCGGTGCATCGGTGCGCGGTGGATGTGGACGAGGTCCAGGACCGTACACCGATGATCTCCGCAAACCGGCGCACCGCACACGGCATACCGAGCAGGAGGTTGTGGTGAACGAGAAGAGCTCTGAGAAATCGTCAGGCCGCGGCGCACTGGCCGAGCTGAAGGAGGCCGTGGGGAACCTCGTCGATTCCGTGGTCGGCATGGCGCCCGATTTCGGGATCCGCCCCGAATGGCCGCGACACGAGCTGATCGTCGAGGACGACGGCTACCGCGTGCAGGTCGAGCTGCCGGGGTTCAGCCGCGAAGCGGTCGACGTCTCCGTCGCCGGCCGCAACTTGAGCGTGGCGGGCGAGCGGAAAAAGTTCGAGCCGCCCGCGGGCGCCCGCTTGCTCCGCAGCGAGCGGCCTTCGGGCAAATTCGACCTGTCGATCCGGCTCCCCGCCGACGTAGACGCTCTGGGCGTCGTCGCCCAGATGCGCGAGGGGATACTCGAGATCAAGTTGCCCAAGACGCGCGGGCGCGGCCGCCCGATCGATATCGAGTCGGTCGACGAGGCCAGCGGTGAGACCGAGGTCAGGCGCGAGCCCGGAACAGGCGGCGCGAGTCCCGGTCAGGAGACCCCGAAGGCCGATCCGGGCGCCGGCACCGGGGAGGAGATCTGAGATGAACGGCGAACGCGACGAGCTCCGCGACGTCGAGAGCACCGTTTCCCCCAAAGAGCAGCGGGCAGAACACTTCCGGCGGCGCAATTTCGTTCGACCCAACGTCGACATCTACTCCACCGAATCCGACATGGTCGTGGTCGGCGATCTGCCGGGCGTTCACAAGAGCGACCTCGACATCACCATCGAGCGCGATGATCTGGTCATTGAGGCGCCCGTCGCCGGCCGCGCCGAGGCCGAGAGCGCGTTACCCTGGGGGTACTACCGTCGCTTCCGACTTCGCACCAACTTCGACCGCGATCGCATCTCGGCCCACATGGAAGGCGGCGTGCTCACCGTCACCCTCCCCAAGGCCGCCAGCGAGAAAACCCGGAAGGTCTCGGTCGAGTAACGGTATGCGGTGTGCCGTGTGCCGGTATGCGGTGGCTGGGATCGAGTCCGGCCACCGCACACCGCCTGCCGCATAACCGGTACCTTCCGCCCACCGACGCACCGCATACCGCACACTGGGCCCCCTCATATGCCAAAGTGGCAGTGATTCCGTGGCACGCCTGTTGCCTTTACTAATGGTGGATAGAAGACTACAAGCGAACGTCCGCCGTAGCGCCGGCTGGCGACGCGGTCCGACGTTCGTGCGAATATTTTCTCGAATATGTTCTGAGGAAGTGGCGACAGGATGATTTCGTTCGATCGATTGACGGTAAAAGCAGGCGAAGCGCTTCAGGCGGCGATAGGCCTGGCGGCGTCCCGGGGCAACCCGGCGGTGGAGGACGTCCACTTGCTGGGGGCGCTCCTCGACCAGGAGGGCGGTGTAGCGGGTCCGATCCTGGGCCGGTTGAACGTGCGGGTCGAGGCGGCGAGGGAGAAGCTGGACGAGGCGCTGGACCGTCTGGCGCGGCAGGAAGGCGGATCGGCGCCGGCGCCGTCCCGGGAGCTGGGTCAGGTGCTGGACGAGGCGGACAACGAGGCTCGCGAGTTGGGCGATCAATTCATCTCGACCGAGCACCTGCTTCTGGCTCTCGCGTCCGAGAGGGCGAGCACGACCGGATCGCTACTCAAGGGTCTGGGCGTGACGCGGAAGGCGCTGGGCCAGGCGATCGCGGCGATGCGTGGCCCGCATCGGGTGACGGATCGAGAGGCCGAGGAGAAGTATCAGACGATCCAGAAGTACACGATCGACCTGACCGACATGGCGCGGCGCGGCAAGCTGGATCCGGTGATCGGCCGCGACGAGGAGATCCGGCGCGTCATCCAGGTGCTGTCGCGGCGCACGAAGAACAACCCGGTGCTGATCGGCGAGCCGGGCGTGGGCAAGACGGCGATCGTCGAGGGTCTGGCCCAGCGGATCGTCGACGGCGACGTCCCGGAGTCGCTGCGCAACAAGCAGCTCATCCAGGTCGACATCGCCGGGATGGTGGCGGGGACCAAGTACCGCGGCCAGTTCGAGGAGCGGTTCAAGGCGCTGCTGCGAGAGATCGCCGAGAGCGAGGGGCAGTACGTGGTCTTCATCGACGAGCTCCACAACATCGTCGGGGCCGGCGCCGCCGAGGGCGCCGTCGACGCGGGCAACATGATGAAGCCGCTGCTGGCCCGGGGTCAGCTGCGGGTGGTGGGTGCCACCACGCTGAACGAGTACCGCGAGCACGTGGAGAAGGACACGGCGCTGGAGCGCCGCTTCCAGCCGATCTTCACCTCGGAGCCCAGCGTCGAGGACACGGTCGCCATCCTGCGGGGGCTCAAGGAGCGCTACGAGGTGCACCACGGCGTCCGGATCACCGACGGCGCGATCGTGGCGGCGGCGCGCCTCTCGAACCGCTACATCACCGACCGGTTCCTGCCCGACAAGGCGATCGACCTGATCGACGAGGCCGCGTCGATGCTGCGGATCGAGATCGACTCGATGCCGCTGGAGATCGACGAGGTCGAGCGGCGCATCGTCCAGCTCGAGATCGAGAAGCAGGCGCTCCAGAAAGAGGAGGATCGTGAGAGCAAGAAGCGGCTGGAGCGGCTGGAGAAGGAGCTGGCCGAGCTGCGCGAGCAGTCTACCGGCATGAAGGCGAAGTGGCAGGCGGAGAAGGAGGCGATCGAGAACATCCGGACGCTGAAGAGCCTGATCGAGAACCTGCGGGTCGAGGCCGAGCAGGCGACGCGCAGCGGCGAGCACGGGCGTGCGGCGGAGATCATCCACGGCCGGATCCCGTCGCTGGAGAAGGAGCTGGAGACGGCCAGCGAGAAGCTCGCCGAGCTGCAGGCCGACTCCCGGTACCTGAAGGAGGAGGTCACCGAGGAGGACGTCGCCGCCGTGGTCTCGCGCTGGACCGGCATCCCGATCACGAAGATGATGGAGAGCGATCGGGAGAAGCTGGCGCATCTCGAGGACCACCTGCACCTGCGGGTGGTGAACCAGAACCAGGCGATCGACGCGGTGGCGGACGCGGTGCGGCGCAACCGGGCCGGGCTGCAGGACCCCGACCGGCCGGTGGGCAGCTTCATCTTCCTCGGACCGACGGGCGTCGGCAAGACCGAGACGGCCCGAGCGCTGGCCGAGTTCCTGTTCGACGACGAGGAGGCCATGGTGCGGATCGACATGTCCGAGTACATGGAGAAGCACGCCGTGGCCCGGCTGATCGGCGCGCCGCCCGGATACGTCGGCTACGAGGAGGGCGGCCAGCTGACCGAGCGCGTGCGGCGGCGCCCCTACAGCGTGATCCTGTTCGACGAGATCGAGAAGGCGCACCCCGAGGTCTTCAACATCCTGCTCCAGGTCCTGGACGACGGGCGGCTCACCGACAGCCACGGGCGGACCGTCGACTTCCGCAACGCCGTCGTCATCATGACGTCGAACATCGGCAGCCAGTACATCCTGGAGGTCCAGGAATCGGCCGGCTGGGAGGAGGTCGAGAAGCGGGTGTGGGACGGGCTGCGGGCGACGTTCCGACCGGAGTTCCTGAATCGGGTGGACGACATCATCATCTACAAGCCGCTGGGCCGCGAGGAGCTCCGGCAGATCGTCGATCTGCAGCTGAAGCGGGTGGAGCGCCTGATCGCGGACCAGGAGCTGCGGCTCGAAGTCAGCGACGCGGCGCGCGATCTGATCGCCGCCGAGGGTTACGATCCCGCCTTCGGGGCGCGTCCGCTGAAGCGCGCGATGCAGCGCCTGCTCCTCAACCCGTTGTCGGCGGATGTCATCGCCGGCAAGTTCGGCGAGGGGGATACGGTCGTGGTCGATGCGGGCGCTGACGGCAAAGGTCTCGAATTCCGCCGCGGGGAGAAGGTGGCGACGGCGGCGGACTGACCTCGTCCGACTGTCGACGCGGCCGCCTTCCACCTGTTACTCTATTGTACCATTGTACCGAGTGAGCAGTTACTCAGACCGGGAGAGGCATCGCGTGCACAAGGCTGAACGGTTGGTGGTGGGGTTGGTGCTGGCGGCGGTCGCCGGGTGCGGTGGCGGAAGAGCGGGCGGCAGCGCGGGAGCCGAGGTTCCCGAAGGTGCCTCGTCGCCCGAGACGGCGGTCGAGAACTTCCTGTCGGCGGCGAAAGAGGCGTACGAGACCCGGCGCGCCGGCGACTTCCCGGCCGCGGACCGGGCTTACGCCAGGATGGCGGCCGTGTTCGGTACGGAGCATGGGTCTATCCGACGCAGCTTCCCGGGAGAGGAGGTCCGGAGTCGGATGATCGTCCTGTCGACCTGCCTGCGGCCGGTGCAGTACACGATCATCTCGCGCCCGGACCCTGACGCCTGGCGAAACGAGGCGACCACCGTCACCGTCGATCTCGATCGCCCCGAGGCGGGAACCTCGAGCCTGCCCTTCAGCGTCGTGCTGGGACGCGACGATCGCTGGTTCATAGAGCGGATCGACCTGACCGATTTCGCCTGCTGACGCCCGGGACGGCTATTGGCCCCGGCCGTACAGCCGCGCCAGGCGTCGCGGCGCCACCCCGGTGAGGAAAAGCAGTCGCAGGGTCAGGTGCGTGATGATCGTCCTCAGGTAACCGTCGGCGCGCCAGCGGCGATCCGAGGTCCGGACCGGCGGCTTCAGCACCACGACGGTACCCAGACGGCGTAGCCGCCGGTAGAACAGCACGTCCTCGAACAACTCCTCCGAGCCGAAGCCGCCGGCCCGCAGATAGACCTCACGCCGACAGAAGATCGCCTGATCACCCGTCGCGGTGCGGAGGATACGGCTGCGCAGATTGATGGCCGCCGCCAGGAGACGGGCGCGCCAGCTGTCGGCCGTCGGCCCCTGCAAGCTGAGCTCGAAACACCCGCCGACCACCCCGGACCGGTCCAGCGCCCGGTCCAGCGCCGCACCGGTTCCCGGGCCGAGTCGGGTGTCGGCGTGCAGGAACAGCAGTGCCTGCCCCCGGGCCAGCTCGGCTCCCGCCGCCAGCTGCCGTCCTCGACCGGCGATCGACTCGACGAGCCGAGCACGGGACGCGGCGACGCGCCGCGTCCCGTCGCGGCTGCCGCCATCGACCACGAGGATCTCCGCTGAGGGACCCAACGCCGATTCGATCGAATCCAGCGTCGCCGGCAGCTCGTCGGCCTCGTCGAGCGCCGGGATGACGACGGAGAAGGTGGGTGACGGGCCGTTCAGGGCTCGTCCGCCCGCTGCGACAGCTCCAGCAGCACGCCACCCGTGCCGCCGGGGTGGAGAAACGCCACCTTGCGTCGGCCCGCCCCGGTTCGGGGCGCTTCGCCTACGGTCTCCAGACCCGCCGCCCGGCAGCGCTCGATCGCGCCCTCGATGTCGGGCACTTCGAGGGCGATGTGGTGGAGGCCGGGGCCACGCCGCTCCAGGAAACGACCGATCGGGGTGTCCGGGCCCGTGGGTTCCAGGAGCTCCAGCCGCGGGCCGTCGAGCTCGAAGAAGGCGACCCGGACGCCTTCCGACTCGACGTGCTCTCGGCCGGCGACGGCGCGACCGAGGATCGTGCTGTAGACCTGCACGGCGGCTTCCAGATCGGGAACGGCAATTGCCACATGCTCCAGACGGGCCTGCGAATCCATCGGGAACCCCTCGCGTCGATGCGATGTTGTTACGCCGGCGGTCGTTGCCGGGGTGACTAACGGCGCGATCGGGATAGATTAGTGCCACCACGCGACGAAAGGAAAGGGCCGGCGGCGCACACCGGCGGCCGAGAACGTCAGAAGGGTATGGGGAAAGCATGTCAAGTGTGATGGAAGTTACCGACGAGACCTTTGCCAACGAGGTGGAGGGAGTCGAGGGGCTGGCGATGGTCGATTTCTGGGCCGCCTGGTGCGGCCCGTGTCGGCTCGTTTCGCCGATCGTCGACGAGCTGGCGCAGGAGTACGCCGGCAAGGTCAAGGTCGCGAAGGTTGATGTCGATGCCAGCCAGCGAACGGCCATGCGCTTCAACATCCGATCGATCCCGAGCATCCTGTTCTTCAAGGATGGGGAGCATGTGGACACGGTGATGGGCGCGGTGCCGAGACAGGTGCTGGAGGGCAAGCTGCAGCAGCATCTCGACTGAGGTCGGGTATCGGGGATTCGGTGATTCGGTGATTCGGGGCGGTGGAGAGACCGGAGCCTGGTCGACCTCGCACCGCTCCAACTTACCGAATCCCGAGCCCGCTTTCCTCCTCGAATTCCGCCCGTCCGTTTCTCCTTCCGGTCTCCCTTGCTCCAGAATTCGAGAATTCGTAATTCCCAACCATGGCAGGCACTTTGTTCCTCGTGAGCACCCCCATCGGAAACCTCGACGACATGACGTACCGTGCCGTCGAGGTGTTGGGCTCGGTGGACACCGTGCTTGCCGAAGACACGCGCCGTACCCGCATCCTGCTGGATCATTATCGAATCGCGGTCGACTCGTTGCTCTCCTACCACGAGCACAACGAAGCAGCCCGGACGCAGGAGATGAGGACGGCCCTGGCCGCCGGCGCCAGCGTCGCGCTGGTCAGCGATTCCGGAACCCCTCTGATCTCGGACCCGGGGTTGCGGCTCGTTCGAGCCGCCCTCGAGGTCGGCGCCCGGGTCGTGCCGATACCCGGCCCCTCCGCCGTGCTCGGCGCGCTCGTCGCGTCTGGCCTCGACCCACAGCCGTTCAGCTTCTTCGGGTTCGTTCCTCGCAGCGGTCGCGAGCGCACGGCGCTGGCCGCCAGCCTGGCGCGCCTCCCACACACAGCGGTGCTCTACGAGTCGCCCCAGCGCCTGGTCCGCACCCTCGAATGGCTGGCCGAAATGCTGGGCGCCGAGAGGCCGGCTGTCGTCGCTCGGGAACTCACCAAGATCCACGAGGAGTTCAGAGCCGGGACGCTGGCCGGGCTGGCCGGTCACTATCGACAGCACGCGCCGCGGGGCGAGGTCGTGATCTGCCTGGCCGGCGCGAGCCTGGACGCCGATTATGGCGAAGAGGAGATCCGGGCCGCCGCTCGCAACCTGGCGGCGGACGGTGCCAGCACCCGGGAGATCGTTCAGACGCTGCGTGACCGGTTCGGCCTCGAGCGAAACCGGGCTTACGAGATCGCGCTGCAGTCGGGGGAGGAGGCAGGAACGTGATACGTTCGTTCTGCGTGTGGCCGCTGGTCGTCGCGTTCGCCCTGACCGCGCTGACCTCGGCGATGGGCGTGCAGCAGGCCGATCCGACGCGCCTCACCATCGGCCGTCTCCATTACGGCGGCGGCGGCGATTGGTACGCGAACCCGTCGTCGCTTCGCAACCTGCTGGAACGGATCGCCCGCGACACCCGATTGCCCATGGCCGGCCGTGAAGCGGAGGTCACCCCGCTCAGCCCCGACCTGCACGATTACCCGTATCTGTACATGACGGGGCACGGTAACGTGCGCTTTACCGAGGAGGAGGCGGAAGCGCTGCGCGAGTACCTGGTGTCGGGTGGCTTTCTCCACGCCGATGACAATTACGGCATGGACGAGTCGTTTCGCCGCGAGGTCAAGCGCCTCTTCCCGGAGTTGGAGCTGGTGGCGATCCCTCACACCCATCCCGTGTATAACATCCTGTACTCGTTACCCGATGGGCTTCCCAAGGTGCACGAGCACGACGGTCTGCCCGCGCAGGGGCTGGGCATCTTTTACGAGGGGCGAATCGTCATCTTTTATAGCTACCAGTCGGATCTGGGCGACGGGTGGGAGGACCCGGAGGTGCACGAAGATCCTCCGCCCGTGCGGGAAGCGGCGCTGAGGATGGGTGTCAACCTGTTCACCTACGCGGTGACGCAACGGAAACCTGGATGAGTGCGCACAGGCACGACCCGGCACGAGAGCCTGCCGTCAGGGTGCTCGCCCTGTGGCGACGCGTCGCCCTCTATCTGGCTCTTGCGGCGCTGGCGGGCGTGCTCGCGGCCGTCGGCGCGGTGCTGGTGGCCAGTTGGGCGGCCGGCGGCAGCCCCGCCTGGCAACGGCCCTCGCCGCTGCCGCTCCTGTTCTGGATCCTCGCCGCCGCCGTTGCGGCGGCCTGGCTCGTCACCGTGGTCGTTGCCGCGCGCCGCTGGAGCCAGCGGCGCGCGGCCGAAGAGGTGGAGCGTCGCGCCGGTCTGCGCCGCGGCGCCGTGCTCGCCGCGATCGAGCCGGGCGCCGAGCAACCCGGCACGTCCGCAGAGCTGCTTCAGCTGCATCGGGCCCGGATCGGAGAACGGTTGAGCGATCGTCGCGTTTCGGAGCTCGGCTATGCCTTCGCGGGCCGGGCCCGGTCGCGTGCGATGCTCTCCGTCGGCGCCGCACTGCTGCTGCTGCTCGGTTCGCTGGCGGTCTGGATGGTGGGTCGTGACTCCGCGGCCCAGGCGTGGGCCGCGGCCGCCCATCCGATTCGGCACCTGCAGGCCCCGCCTCTGCCCCCGCTACGCATCGCCGCCCTGCTGGAACGGGTCGAGCGTGGCGAGGATCTGCCGCTGATCGTCGGTGCGCCAGAGCGAGATTCGGTGCTCATAGCCTGGAAGCCCCGGGGTGACGTCGCGACACGCAGCTGGCATCGGGTGACGGCAGATCGGGTCGATGCCGTGGTCCCGAACATCGAGGCACCGACGCGTATCTGGGCCTCGGCACCCGACGGCGCGATGACCGACACGCTGGCGGTGACCCCATTCGATCCGCTGTTGCTCATCGACGTGCGCATCGACCTGCGCTTTCCGCCCCACACGCGGCGCGAGCGCGAGGTCTACTCGACGCCCGTGCCGGCGCTCACGGTGCCCGAGGGGACCTGGGCGACCGTAACCGGGACCGCGACCCGGCAGGTGCGGCGTGCCGCTCTCCGGTCGCGGTCTGGCGCGACGCTCGGCTTCGAGCTGACGGGCGAGCGCCGGTTCCGCCGCGGCTTCACGGTACGACCGGGCGCCTGGGGCTGGCAGATCGTGGGTGCCGAGGGCGAGCCGCTGGAGGGCGAGCCGGATTCGCTCCACTTCTTCACCGTCGCCGACAGCGCGCCCCGGATCGATGTCGTCTACCCCGGTGTCGACACCCTCCTCGACACGTCGATGACGCAGCCGCTGGTGATCGAGGCGGCTGACGACTACGGCCTCTCGGACGCGGAGCTGGTGAGCTGGCGGGTCTCCGCCTGGGGCGAGGCCTGGCCCGAACGAGTCGAGCCGCTGGAGGTCGATGGCGAGCCGCATCGGGTCAGCCTGTCGGCGCTCCTCGATGCCCGCGGGCGCGGCTTCCTGCCCGGCGACACGCTGTACTATTACGTCCGGGCCTACGACAACGCCCCCGATCGGCACGAGGGGCGGAGCCGTGAATACCGGCTGCGGCTCCCCACCCTGGACGAGGTCCGGGAACGAGCCATCGTCGAAGCGCAAGAGCTGGTCGGTGAGACCGAAGCGTTGGCCGAACGGGCGCGCCGTCAGGAGGAGGCGATGCAGGCGCTGGAGCGGTCGACCCGGACCCAGCCCGCCCCGGGCCAGCAACTGGCGCCGCCTGGCAGCGAGGGCGACGTGGAGTTCCGCGAGACCGAGGCGGCCCGTCGGGCCGTCGATGAAGCCAGCCGCCTGCTCGAGGAGTCCCGCGAGATACAGCAGGCGGTTCGGGAGCTGCAGGAGGCGGTGGAAGCTTCGGGGCTGAACGACACGACCGTGCTCGAGCGGCTGCGCGAGATCGAAGCGCTTTACGAGCGGATCCTCACGCCGGAGCTGCGGGAACGGATCGAGGAGCTGCGCGAAGCTCTGGCCGAGCTCGATCCGCAACGGATCCAGGAGGCGATCCGACAGCTCGCCGAGGGGAGCGTCGACTTCAGGGAGCGCGTGGAGCAGACCCTGGAGCTGCTGAGGCGCGCTGCCCTCGAGCAGGAGTTCGCCAGGCTCGAGACTCAGGCCGCGGAGCTGGCCGACGAGCACGAGCAGCTGGCCGATCGTGTGGACGATTCGGACGCGGCCTCCGACTCGGCGGCGCGCAGGCTCGAAGCGCAGGCGCGGGAGCTCGCCCGACGCAGCGAGGAGCTGTCCGAGCGCAGCGCCGAGCTCGCCCGCCAGCTGCAGCGGGCCGCCGAAGACGCGGCCGGCAAACAGGCGGCGGAGGCGGAACGGGCGGCCGCCGGGGCGGCGGGCTCCGATCAGAGCACCGCGTCGTCGTTGCAACGGGGGAGCCAGCGCCAGGCCAGCCGGTCCGCGGCGCAGGCGGCGGCGCAGATGCGTCAGGTCGCCGACGCGCTGCGCCAGGGTCGGGAGGGGATGCAGGCCAGCTGGCGGCAGGAGGTGGTTCAGGCGCTCCAGCGCACCGGCACCGAGGCGCTCGAGCTGGCCGAGCGTCAGGGCGAGCTGACCGAGCAGATGCGCTCGGCCGACGCCGCCGACCGTGAGGAAGCGCGATCTCAGCAGGCGGCGCTGAAGCGAGGCGTCGACCAGATGGGAGAGACGCTCTTGGAGATGGCCAGGCGGTCGTTGCTGGTCGATCGGGGCTTGGGCGGTCAGATCGACGAGGTCTCCGAGCTGTTGGAGAGGCTGCTGGCCCAGATGGGCGATGGGACGCGCTCGGGCGGCGCCGATCCCAGCTTGAGCGAGCGTGCTGCGGAAGCGTTGAACGAGATCGCTTACCGGGCGATGCGCGCCGGCCAGAACGCGGGCTCGGCCAGCTCCGGCACCGGGCTGCAGGAGGCGCTGCAACAGCTGGCCGAATTGGCCCAGCAACAGGGCGACCTGAACGCGCAGGCCGGCGGCTTGCAGCCCGGCGATGCCACCGACCTGCTGCTCCAGCAGCTGCGCCAGCTGGCGGCTCGGCAGCGCGCCATCGGGGAGGACCTGGAGAACCTGAGCCGGGACCTCGGGCCTCGTGGTCAGGTGCTGGGACGGATCGACGAGTTGGGGCGCGAGGCCGAGGAGCTGGCCCGGGACCTGGAACGTGGCCGCATCGATCGGGAGATCGTCGAACGACAGAACCGGCTGTACAACCGGTTGCTCGATGCCGGGCGGACGCTGGAGCGGGACGAGTTCGAGAGGGACCGCCGCGCCGAGCGCCCACGAGAGGTGGAGGTGCTGCGGCCCGGCGAGCTCCCGGCCGAGTTGCTGAAGGGACCCGAGTACCCGCTGCCCGACAGCGAGACGTTGAGCCGCTATCCGCCGGCGTTGCGCCGTCTCATCCTCGAGTACTTCGACCGGCTGAACCGTGGCCCGTCGTCTCGTGCCCCGTAGCCTCAGCCTCGCCCTGGCTCTCGCCCTCGCCATCGGGGGCGGCGACCTCCGGGCCCAGACCGACAGGGCCCAGATGCGGGCCCAGCTCCGCGAGGCCATCGCCCTGGAGAGCGCCGGTCAGCTCGGCCGCGCTTATATCGAGCTTCAGACCATCCTCCGCGACTATCCAGCCGAGCCCGGCGCCGTTCTGGCGTTCGAGCGAGTTTGCCGTCGGCTCAGCATCCTGAGCGACGCGCTGCCCGCCATCCGGCGCGCGGTCGAACACGACCCAGGAAACGCGCTGCTGCGGCAGGCCGAGCTTCGCGTGCTGGCCGACCTGGGCCGGCTGGCGGAGCTCATCGAAGCGGGCGAACGCTGGCTCCAGCGGGCGCCGGGCCTCGAGGCGGCGTACCGCGAGTACGCACAGGCGCTCAGCAGCCTGGGCGAGTTCGAGCGGGCGGAGGCCGTCCTCCTCGAAGGGCAGCGACACGTCGGCGCGTCGGGTGGCCTCGCCATCGCCCTCGCCGACCTTTACATGATGAGCGGCGCCCGCTGGACCGATGCCGCCCGCGCCTGGCTAGCCATCTTCGAGTCGTCACCCGAGTTGGCATGGGATGTATTGATCACGCGGATCCGATCGCCAGGCTTGGATGCCCGGGCGTTCGGCGAAGCGGTGCTCGATCTGATCGGGGGTGAGCCGGTGGCCCCGGGAGCGGCCCGGCTCGCGGCCATCGCCGCGATCCAGGTCGGCGACGAGTCGCTGGCCCGGGAGATGGTGCAGGTCGCACTCGAGCCGATGAGCTCCGGCGAACGCCGGCGGTTCATCCAGGGTATCGCCAGGCTGTCCGCCACGCTCCAGCAGCCCGCCCTCGTCGCCTGGTCTTACCGTCTTCTGCTGCGCGAGGCGCCCGAAGAGAGGGTGGCCTGGGACATGGCGCGGCAGATCGTTCGGCACGATCTCGGCAGCGGAGACACGGCGGCCGCCTTCGCCACGCTCGACCGGTTCCTCGACCGCACCCAGCCCGGCTCGGCCGCCCACCGCTGGGCCGGCGCCCGGCGGCTCCGCCTGTTGGCCGCTGGCGCCGACGCCGACGCCGCGGCCCGAGCCTTCCAGGAGCACGCGGCATTGTACACCGAGGATCGCGATCTGCCGGCTCTCGCCCTCCTCGTTGCCGAGGCTTTCCTCCGCGAGGGGCGGCTCGACGAGTCGCGCCGGATCCTGGAGCATCTGCCCGCCGCAGCCGACGGCCGCCTCGAGGGCACGACCGCCGTGCTCCGCGCCTATCTGGCCCTCTACGCTGGCGAGTTCGACGAGGCGCGCCAGAACTTCGAAACGGCGGCGGCGGTCCTCACCGGCCCCGAACGCGGCGACGCGATCCGCATGCTTCGCATCCTGCAGGACGCCAGCCCGGCGGAGCTGGAGGCCGTGTCCACCGCGCACCGCGCGACCCTGCAGGGACAGCTCCGCGAGGCGTACCGGGGCATGCTCGACGCGTTCGCCGGGACCCCGGCCTCGGCCGCCCGGCCGGCGCTGCTGGTCTGGGCCGGGGAGCTGGCGATCGAAGCCGGGGATCTGGAGCCGGCCCGTGAGGTCATGCTCCGCGTGCCCGAACGGTTCCCCGACTCCGGCGCGGCGCCGGTGGCGCTGATCACGCTGGCCGAGGCGATGGCTGCCGCCGATCGCCGCGGCGAGGCGATCGCGTTGCTCGAAACCCTGATCATCGAGTATCCGGGCTCGGCCCTGACCCCCATCGGCCGGCGACGGCTCGCCGAGCTTGAAGGCGAGGTTCCCCGCTCATGAACCGGCGCCGCCTCAACCGAATCGCCGTCGTCATCGCCATCGGGTTCGCCGCGTTCCGCCCGGGTCCCGCGGTCGCCCAGCACCTCCTCGTCCCCATGGACAACGCCCAGGCCAACCACCTGAAGGCGTACGGCCTCGCCTACTGGACCCTCCAGCGCGACGCGACGGTGGAGTGGCTGCTCAACTACCGGGCCGGCTCGTTCCTGCTCCCCGACGGCTCGACGATTCGTCGTGAGGCCGCGCTGCGCGGCGTGACCGTGGAGCCGATCAGCGCCGGCCGGCTGTCGGCGGTCCGGGCGGAGATCGAGGCGTCGAACATGGAGTCGGTCATTCTCGAGACGGCGCCGAAGATCGCGGTCTACACGGTGCCCGGCGCCCGGCCATGGGACGACGCGGTCACCCTGGCCCTCACGTACGCGGGGATAGAGTACGATCAGCTCTGGGATCCGGCGGTCGTCGAGGGCGCGCTGGACCGTTACGACTGGCTCCACCTGCACCACGAGGACTTCACCGGCCAGTACTCGAAGTTCTACATCACCTACGCCGGCTCGGCCTGGCTGCAGACCGAGGTGACGCGGAATCGCCGGGTCGCGGCCGAGCTCGGCTTCGACGATGTGCCCGCCCTCAAGAAGGGCGTAGCCGAGGAGATTCGCGCCTACGTCGAGAACGGCGGCTTCGTCTTCGCCATGTGCACCGCCACCGAGACGATCGACCTGGCGCTGGCGGCGATCGGCGTCGATATCGCGGCCAGCTACGCCGACGGTGACGGCCCCGATCCCAACGCCGCTCAGCGACTCGATTGGGAACGCACCTTCGCCTTCGAGGACGCCGAGCTCATCACCGATCCGTCCCTCTCCGCGTTCAGCGATATCGATGGACATCTGGTCAACACGCCGTTGCGGCAACCGCTCGGCGCCTTCCGCCTCTTCGACTTCAGCGCCAAGATCGATCCCGTCGCCGCCATGCTGACCCAGAGCCACGAGCGCGTCATCGCCGATTTCTACGGGCTCACCACCAGCTACCGGCGCTCGCGCGTCAAGCGGTCGGTCACCGTGCTGGCCGAAGAGTCGGGCGCCCCCTGGGTCAAGTACATCCACGGCAACTACGGGCAGGGGACCTGGACCTTCCTCGGCGGCCACGACCCGGAGGACCCGCAGCACGTGATCGGCGATCCGCCCACCGACCTCGACCTCCACCCCCACTCGCCGGGCTACCGCCTCATCCTCAACAACGTGCTCTTCCCGGCGGCCAAGAAGAAGCATCTGAAGACCTGACTGGCCACACGTCCGCCGGACCCATAGCTTTCACCTCCCGGCTGCGAAAGCCCTGACTCAGACCGTGATCGCCGGGCGGCTCGCGCCCTGGCGCGGCCGCGATGTGGGTCTGAACAGGAAGGACTCCACACGGAACAGGGAGCAGCGAGAAATTACACGGAACACGCTCATCATGAGTGCGAGTCGACGTTTGAGCGTTCCGTGTTCAGTGTTCAACTGTTCCGTGTTCAATTGTTCGTAAGGGTGAGCTAGTCATGCCAGATTTCTCGGAACGTTTCTCATCGCTGCCGCCGTACGCGCTGGCCGACGTGCCCAAGATCAAAGCGGACCTCATCGAGAAGGGTGTCGACGTCATCGATCTCGGTGCCGGAGATGCCGACCAGATGCCTCCGCCCGAGACGATCCGGGCGATTCAGCAGGCGGTGACCGAAGAGCGGATGAGCCGTTACCCGTTCCAGCGCGGCCTGCCCGAGTTCCGGCTCGAGATCGCCAAATGGATGAAGGCGCGGTTCGGCTTCGAGCTCGATCCGTTCGACGAGGTGCTGCCGCTGATCGGGACAAAGGAGGGGATCGCCCATCTGCCTCTCGTCTACATCGATCCCGGCGACGGCGCCATCGTGCCGGATCCCGGCTACTATCCCTACTTCGGCGGCACCCACATGCTGGGCGCCGATGTCATCCAGGTGCCGTTGCGCCCGGAGCGGGACTTCCTGCTCGATTGGTCCGAGGTGCCCGAGAAGAAGCTCGCGCGCGCCAAGCTGCTTTATCTCAACTACCCGAACAACCCGACCGGTGCCACGGCGTCGGAGGACTACCTGCGCGAGGCCATCGCCTTCTGCCACGAGCACGACCTGCTCCTCGTCCACGACAACGCCTATTCGGAGATCGCCTTTGACGGTTACCAGCCGCCAAGTGTCTTACAGTTTGACGGCGCGCGTGACGTCGCGGTCGAGTACCATTCGCTGTCGAAGACGTTCAACATGACCGGGTGGCGGATCGGTTGGGTCGCGGGGAACTCAACGGCCATCCAGGCGCTTTCTAAGGTGAAGACGTATTACGATACCGGCGTCTTCCTCGCCTGCCAGGCGGCTGGCGTTGCCAGCCTCGAAGCTTGGGAGAGATTCCTCCCCCGGCAGGTCGCCGTTTTTCAGGAGCGACGCGATGCGGCGGTGGAGGGGTTCCGCGCCGCTGGTTTCGACGTCGAGCCGCCTCGGGCGACCATGTATCTGTGGATCCCGATCCCCAGCGGCGAGCCGTCGGTCGAGTTCGCCCGGCGGATTCTGCAGGAGTCCGGCGTGGTTCTTTTTCCGGGCTCCGGAATGGGAACAGGCGGGGAAGGCTTTTTCCGGGTCGCGCTGACCAAGCCGCCGGAACGGCTGCACGAGGCCGCGACGCGGGTGGCCAAAGTCTTGTAGAAGGAACAGGATGGAGCATCGGGAGTATCAGCGGTTGTGATCTTATCGACCATTCTGAAGCCACCGGAGGCCCCCTCCGAGGAGCGGCCTCCGGCGGCGTCGCCACGACACGGTCCGCTCGAGGCCTATCGACGGCGCTCGCGCCGCTACGATCGCGCTCTGGCCATCGGGGTCGTCGTGTCGGTGTTGGCCCACGTGGTCTTCGTGCTCATGTCGAGGGCGCTGGTCGCCTACCTGCAGCCGAACTACGCGGTGCTGCCGGCCGGCGAGCCGCGCCGGATCCGGGCCGAGGGCACCGAGGTGGTGGAGATCCTGCCCACCGAGACGGTGGAGGTCGAGCCTGAGCGTGTGCCGGAGCCGCAGCCCGAGCCCACGGCGCCGGCCGTGGAAGGAGAGCCCGAGGCGACGCCGACGCTCTCGACGGCCGAGCGTCTGCGTCCCCGGGCCGGCGACCTGCGGTTGTGGCTGATCCCGACGATCCTGCCCAGCCGGCTCGACATGACGCCGAAGGAGCGAGCGGAGGAGCTGCGTGACCGGCTCTACGCGCTGATCGAGGCCCGCAACGACAGCCTGGCGGCCGCATTGGCGGCCGAGGCCGAGCGCATGGACTGGACCGTCGGCGAGGAGGGGAACAAGTGGGGAGTATCGCCGGGGCAGATCCACCTGGGCCCCATCACGCTCCCACTGCCGTTCTATTTTGGGCCGACCCGCGAGGACGCGGTCACGGCCGAGGAATGGGCCGAGATCCAGCGTCAGGCCGGCCAGGGGAACATCGACGAGACGTTCGAGGAGCGGGTCCGGGCGATCCGCGAACGGAAAGCCCGGGAAGAGGCCCAGCGCGACACATCCGGCGGTGGTTGAGTGATCCGATCGCCGATCGGCCGATTGCCACACCGTTCGTTCAAGATAAGTTACACCTGATCAAACCGTTCGTCGGCGTGCGTCGCCCGCGGTGCCGCCCGGGTCGTCCGGGAGGGATGCGGCGGCGGCCGCGTCTTTCGTTGACCGATAGCCATGTTGTCGATGTCGAGAGGTAAAAAGCCGACAGAGCTGGCGCCGCGCTTCCAGCCGCGCGCTTTCGAGGCCGGCACCTACGAGCGCTGGTGGAAAGCCGGCTATTTCGGTGCCGACCCGCGGGGCGATGGAGCCGCCTACGTCATCGTGATGCCGCCACCCAACGTCACCGCCGAGCTCCACATGGGCCACGGCCTCAACAACACTGTCCAGGACGTGCTCATCCGCTGGCGCCGCATGCAGGGTCGCAACGCGCTCTGGGTTCCCGGAACCGACCACGCCGGTATCGCCACCCAGAACGTCGTCGAGCGCCGCCTGGCCGCCGAGGGACAGACGCGCTGGGACCTGGGCCGCGAGGCGTTCGTCGAGCGGGTCTGGGATTGGGTGCACGAGACCGGCGGCACCATCCTGGACCAGCTCAAGGCCATCGGCTCGTCCGCCGACTGGGATCGCACCTGCTTCACCCTCGACCCCGGCCCCAGCCGGGCGGTGCGGGAGGTCTTCGTCAGGTTGTACGAGAAGGGACTCGTCTATCGGGGCGAGTACATCGTCAACTGGTGTCCGCGCTGCGCCACGGCGCTGGCCAACGAGGAGGTGGAGCACGAGGAGACCGAGGGCGCGCTCTATTATCAGCGCTATCCGCTCGCCGGCGAGGAGTCGCGCTACATCGTCGTCGCCACAACCCGGCCCGAGACGATGCTCGGCGATACGGCCGTCGCCGTCCATCCCGACGATCCCCGCCATAAGGACATGATCGGCAAGTCCGTCATCCTGCCGCTGGCCGAGCGAGAGATCCCGATCATCGCCGACGAGTTCGTCGACCCCGAGTTCGGCACCGGGTTCGTGAAGGTGACGCCGGCCCACGACCCCAACGACTTCGAGATCGGCCGCCGCCACGACCTGGAGCTGGTCGACATCTTCGAGCCCGACGCCACCCTGAGCGACGCGGTGCCCGCCCGCTTCCGCGGCCTCGATCGCTTCACCGCCCGCGAAGCCGTCGTCAAGGAGCTCGGGGAGAAGGACCTGCTCGAGAAGACCGAGCCCCACGTTCACTCGGTCGGCCACTGTTATCGGTGCGATACCGTGGTCGAACCCCGCGTTTCCGAACAGTGGTTCGTCCGCATGAAACCGCTGGCCGAGCCGGCGCTCGCCGCCTACCGCGACGGTACGATCCGCTTCACCCCCGAGCATTGGGGTGGCGTCTACGAGCACTGGCTCGAGAACGTCCGCGACTGGTGCATCTCGCGCCAGCTGTGGTGGGGCCACCGCATCCCCGTCTGGTACTGCCGTGCCTGCGACGCCACGCTGGTCCGGCCCGAGGATCCCGACGCCTGCGGAGAGTGCGGCGCTGACGAGCTCGAGCAGGATCCCGACGTCCTCGACACCTGGTTCTCCTCCTGGCTCTGGCCGTTCAGCACGCTGGGCTGGCCGGAGGAGACGCCGGACCTGAAGGCGTTCTATCCCGGCCACACGCTGGTCACCGCGCCCGAGATCCTCTTCTTCTGGGTCGCCCGCATGATCATGGCGGGCTACGAGTTCATGGGCGCGGAGCCCTTCCGTCACGTCTACCTGACCGGCACGGTCCGCGACCACACGGGGCGGCGCATGTCGAAGTCGCTCGGCAACGGGATCGACCCGCTCGAGGTCGTAGAGCTGTTCGGTGCCGACGCGCTCCGCTTCACGCTGACGAACAAGATGGGGATCGGCGCCGACCTGCTGCTCAACAACGAGGACCTGGAGGAGTCGTTCCACGTCGGGCGCAACTTCGGCAACAAGATCTGGAACGCGGCGCGCCTCGCGCTCCCGCACCTCGAGGGTCCGGTGGACCCGCTGCCCGAACGCGGGTCGCTCGATCTGGCGGACCGCTGGATACTGTCGCGCCTCAACCGCACCTGCCGCGAGGTGACCGATGACCTCGAGCGCTTTCGCCTGCACGAGGCGGCGGCGGAGCTCTACCGGTTCTTCTGGAGCGAGCTGTGCGACTGGTACCTCGAGCTGATCAAGCCGCGCCTCTACGACGAGTCCGGTGGCGCGGGGCGCGACGTGGCACGCGCGGTTCTCCGCGAAGTTCTCGATCGCAGCCTGCGCCTGCTGCACCCGATCATGCCGTTCATCACCGAGGAGCTGTGGCTGCGCCTGCCCAACCGGGACGCGGACAGCATCATGATCGCGCCGTGGCCGGCTCCCGAGGCGGACTGGGACGACGCCGAGGCGGAAGACCAGGTCGGCACGTTGCAGGACGCGCTGACGGCCGTCCGCAACATCCGCAGCGAGTACAACGTCGCTCACGGCCGCGCGATCGATGTCATGGTGCGCGGCGCCGACGACGCGCTGCGTAGAGCCTTCGAGGCCGAAGGCGTGGCCGCCCTGAAGCTCGCTGGCATCGACGGCCTGTCGTTCGACGGCGAGCTGCAGGGCGTCGAGGCCACGGCGGTCCTCGCCTCGGGCGCCGAGATCCATGTCCCACTCGAGGGGTTGATCGATCTGGAACGCGAGCGCGACCGGCTGGAGAAACAGGCATCGGAACTGCGCGACCTGGTCATCCGCTCGGAAAAGCGACTTGCCAACAAGGATTTCGTGGACAAGGCGCCGGACCACGTGGTCGATCAGGCGCGCGAGAAGCTGTCGGGGCTCAAGGAGCAGCTGGAGAAGATCGAGCAGAAGCGGGCCGGGCTCGAGGCTCGTTGATGGGAGACGTCGAATAGCAATTGGGGAGTCGGGGATCCGGGGAGCCGGAGAACGCCGGAGGGGGATCGTGCCGCGACCGCTGATCGCCGGTTTCGTCGCCGTGGCGATCTCGCTCTTTCTGGCAGCATTGAGCGGTCTCCAGGGGTGCGCTCATGTCTCGGCGCCGCGGGGCGGCCCGCCCGACACGACACCGCCGAGCCTGGTGCTCGTCGAGCCCGACAGCTTCGCGGTCGTCACCGAATTCCGCGGTTCCCACGGCTCGGTCCGCTTCGAGTTCGATGAGCCGATCAGCGAGCGCAACATCCTGGGCGTCGTCCTCATGTATCCCTTCGATCGGCGGCCGGACGTCGACAAGGGGAAGCGCGACCTGAAGGTGCGGCCGCGGATCGGCTGGGTGGACGACCGCATCTATCACATCCGGATCCAGCCGCAGCTCCAGGACTACTTCAACAACGCGATCCCGGATCCGATCGAGCATGTCGTCTCCACCGGGCTGCCCATCCCCGACAACCGGATGATCGGCGTGGTCTACGATCGCATCACCGGCCAGGTCCACCGCTCGGCCCGAGTCGATGCGGTTCACCTTCCCGATACGCTGCGCTATGGCTTGCCCGCCGATACCAGCGGCCGTTTCACCCTCGCCAGACTGCCGCCCGGCGATTATCTCGCCATCGGATACGAGGACGTGAACAACAATCTCCGGGCCGACGCCTTCGATCGCTCCGACACGATACAGGTGGGCCTGGCGGCCGATGACAGCGTGACCCTCGAGTTTCGCGTCTTCAAGCACGATACCGTGGGCCCGGTCCTCAGCGAGGTCGAGCTCCTCGACTCGATGATGATCTCACTCGGGTTCGACGGCTACCTCGACCCCGAGGCCCCGGTAGGCGTCGAGAACGTCGAGATCGTTTCGCTGCCCGACAGTATCCCGCTCGCCATCGATACCGTGATGCACCAATCGGGATACCAGGCCTATCAGGACTCGATCCGTGAGGCAGAGCAGGCGCGGCGCGATTCACTCGCCGCCGCCGAAGCCGCCGCCGCGGCCGATACGGGGGGCGTGGCGCAGGAGGCCGCTCCGCCACCGACCCGGCGCCAGGCGGGCCGCGAAGCGCCGCCGGCACAGGAGCCGGCCGTCGCCGGGCCGTTGCCCGATCAGCGCATCGTGGCCTTCCTCGCGTCGCCGCTTCCACCGGGCTCGTACGTGGCGCGTGTCTCGGATATCGTGAACCTGAGCGGCCTGACCGGCGGCGGTGAGCTGGAATTCGAACGCGAAGCGCCCGAAGACGAGACGGAGGAGCCGCCGCCGCAGGGGGAGGGCGCTTCGTGAACGATTCGCGGCGGAAGATCCCCAGCGTCGACTCGCTCCTGGGCCGCGAGGAGTTCGCGGCCATCCTCGATGCGCGGCCGCGCTGGCTCGTCGTCGACGCGGTGCGTCGCGCGCTCCAGCGGCTCCGCGCCGACCTGGCCGCCGGCCGCCGCCCCGATGCGCCCACGGCAGCGGAAGTCGCCGCCGCCACACGAACCGAGATCGAGGCCATGGAGCGGCCGTCATTGCGCCGGGTGATCAACGCGACCGGGATACCGCTCCACACCAACCTCGGGCGGGCTCCGCTCCCGGCCCGGGCGCGCTGGGCCCTGGAAGACGCGGCTCTCGGCTACAGCAACCTCGAATACGACCTGGAGGCCGGCGCCCGCGGTTCCCGCTACGATCACTGCGCGGACCTGCTGAAGGAGCTGACCGGCGCCGAGGACGCGCTGGTCGTCAACAACAACGCGGCGGCGGTTGTCCTCGTCCTCAACGAGTTGGCCCGGGAGAGAGGTGTAATCGTCTCCCGCGGCGAGCTGGTGGAGATCGGCGGCTCGTTCCGCGTGCCCGACATCATCGCGAAGAGCGGTGCTCGGATCGTCGAGGTGGGCGCCACCAACCGGACACATCCGGAGGACTACGAACGGGCGATCGGGCCCGATACGGGCGCCCTGCTCAAGGTGCACCGATCCAACTTCAGGCAGTCGGGCTTCGTCGCCGAAGTGTCGATCGGGCAGCTCGTCGCCCTCGCTCGAAAGCACGAGGTCCCGGTGATCCACGACATCGGATCCGGGCTGCTGCCCGACGCGAGCAAGATCCCGGAGCTGCCCTGGGAACCGAGCGTCAGCGGTTCGCTGAGCGCCGGCGTCGATGTCGTCACGTTCAGCGGAGACAAGCTGTTGGGCGGCCCGCAGGCCGGCATCATCGTCGGCCGCGGCGCGATCGTCGCCGGGCTCCGCGCCAACCCCTTGCTCCGGGCGCTCCGGGTCGACAAGCTGACCCTCGCGGCGCTCGAGGCGACGCTGCGACTGTGGCGCGATCCGGCGACCGCGGCGACCGAGGTCCCGGCGCTGGCGATGATCACCCAGAGCGGCGACGCCTCGCGCCGACGGGCCGAGAACATCGCATCCGCCCTGCGCGAGCGGGTCCGTGACGCCGAGATCGTCCTGGTCCGTGACGCGGCGGAAGTCGGCGGCGGCTCGTACCCCGGCGTGCAGCTGGAGACGTGGACGCTCAAGATTCGCCTGCCCGGCACGGGCGAGAGCCAGCTCGAGGCTCGTTGCCGCGCTGCCACGCCGCCGGTAATCGCCCGCGTCAGCGACGGCGCCCTCTGCGTCGACCCGCGCACCGTGCTGCCGCACGAGGAGCCCGAGCTCATCGATGTCCTCTCCAATGCTTTGACCGCTGATGATGACCCGAGACGACCATAGACGAGCCGCCGCCTTCGTCGATCGCGACGGAACCCTGATCTACGAGCGTGGGGATCTCGGCGACCCCGACGGCGTCGAACTCATTCCCGGCGCCGCCGACGCGCTGGCCCGGTTGAAAGCGGCCGGGCTTCCCGTCATACTGGTCACGAATCAATCGGGCATCGCTCGCGGCCTGTTCAGCGAGGAGGACTTCGGGGCCGTCCAGCGCCGGCTGGTCGACCTGCTGGCCGCCGAGGGCGTGGAGCTGGACGCGGTCTACTACTGCCCCCACCACCCCGATGTGGACGGGCCGTGTGACTGCCGTAAGCCGGCGCCTGGCATGTACTTGCGAGCCCGGGACGAGCTCGGCCTCGACCTGGCCAGCTCGTTCTATGTCGGCGACCGCTGGCGCGACGTGGCGGTCACCGAAGAGGTTGGCGGCACGCCGTTCCTGATCGAGACCGGGGCCGGCGGAGCCGGGGCGCCGGAGGGCATCGAGAAGGTACGGGATCTCGGGGAGGCGGTGGAGGGGATGCTGGCCAGTCTCGAGAATCGGGAGTTGAACCGTGGCTGAAATACCCGCGGTGGCGGTCTTCGCCTCCGGTGGCGGCACGAACCTGCAGGCGTTACTCGATACGTTCGGCGCCGACGGACGGCCGGATCCGTCCTGTCGCATCGCGCTGGTCGTCAGCGATCGGCCGGGGGTGGGCGCGCTGGACCGTGCTGAGCGCGCCGGTGTTCCCGACGCGATCGTGCGGCCCAAGGATTACGAGGACGCCGACGCCTTCGGCCGGGCGCTGCTCGAGGTGCTGCGCGAGCACGGGATCGAGCTGATCGCCCTCGCCGGCTATCTGAAGCTGGTCCCCGAGAGCGTCGTGGGCGCCTACCGCGGCCGCATCGTCAACATCCACCCCGGTCCGCTGCCGGCCTTCGGCGGCAGCGGCATGTGGGGGCATCACGTGCACGAGGCCGTGATCGCGTCCAACGCCCAGGTGTCCGGCCCCACCGTCCACTTTGTGGACGAACGCTATGATACCGGCCCGATCATCGCTCAGTGGCCGGTCCCGGTGTTCAGCGACGATACGCCCGATAGCCTGGCGGCCCGGGTCCTCAAGTACGAGCATCGGCTCTACCCGTCGGTGCTCAGCGCCCTCGCTCGCGGCGACATCACCCTCGACGACGACGGACGCGTCCGCCGCGGCGCCGGGCTCGAATCGCTGGGTTTTCAGTTGACCGCGGAAGACGATGCGCTCGCCTCCAGCGAGCGCGGCTGGCAACGCTGACCGCAACGCAGGAGGGAGAAGGTGCCACGCGCCGTACTGAGTGTCTATGACAAGACCGGAATCGCCGAATTCGCCCGCGGCCTGGTCGACCTGGGCTACGAGATCCTGTCCACCGGCGGCACCGCCCGGGCGTTGCGCGAGGCGGACGTCGATGTCAGAGGGGTGGGCGACGCCACCGACTTCCCGGAGATCCTGGGCGGCCGCGTGAAGACGCTGCATCCGGTCATCGCCGGCGGCATCCTGGCGCGGCGCGACGTCGATAGCGACATGAAGGAGCTCAAGAAGCAGAAGATCGAGCCCATCGACGTCGTCGCGGTCAACCTGTATCCGTTCGAGGAGACGATCGCCGGGCCCGACGTGACCCTGGCCGACGCGCTGGAGCAGATCGACATCGGCGGACCGACCATGCTCCGCGAGGCGGCGAAGAACCATCCGCACGTCATCGTGCTGTGCGATCCGGCCGACTACGAGGAGGCGTTGGCGAAGCTGGGTTCCGGCGTGGTCGACCCCGAATGGCGACGCGCTCTGGCCGTCAAGGTGTTCCGCCACACCAGCGGATACGATTCGGCCATCTCCCACTACCTCGCCGCCGGCTCCGACGAGTTCCCGTCGGAGTTCTCGCTGCGCCTGCAGAAGATCCAGGACCTGCGCTACGGCGAGAACCCGGACCAGCGGGCGGCGTTCTACCGGATCGGCGATACGCCGGGCCACCGCGGCGTCGCCGCCCTCGAGCAGCACCACGGCAAGGAGCTTTCCTACAACAACATCCTCGACCTCGACGGCGCGCTGATGTCGCTGTCGCCCTTCGCCCGTTCACAGCGGCCGGCCTGCGCGATCATCAAGCACACCACTCCCTGCGGCCTGGCCGTCGGCGATACCGTGGTCGAGGCGTACAAACGTGCGCTCTCCACCGATCCCACCAGCGCCTTCGGATCGGTCATCGCCATCACCCACCAGGTCGATGCGGAGACCGCCGAGTCATTGGCCGAGCTGTTCGTCGAGTGCGTGGTGGCGCCGTCCTACGACGACGGGGCGATGGAGGTGCTGACGGGCAAGAAGAACCTCCGGATCCTCAGCTTCCCCGAGGCCTCCGCCGGCTATCTGGTCGACCGCGGCCACCTGGCGGGCGCCCTCGAACTCCGCGGCGTACCCGGCGGCGCTTTGCTGCAGAGCCGCTCCGATCCGCCCTGGCCCGGCGAGGACGAAGGGTGGCGCACCGTTACGAAGCGGAAACCGACCGACGACGAGATGCGCGACCTGCGCTTCGCCTGGGCCGCCATCTGGGGGGTCAAGTCGAACGCCATCCTGCTCGCCCGCGACGAGATGGCGATCGGGATCGGCGCCGGCCAGATGAGCCGGGTCGATGCGTCGAAGCTGGCCGCGATGAAGGCCGAGGAGGCCGGGCACAAACCGGCCAAGGGATGCGTTATGTCGTCGGACGCCTTCTTCCCGTTCCGCGACGGCATCGACGCCGCCGCGGCGGCCGGCGTCCGGGCCATCGTTCAGCCCGGCGGCTCGATCCGGGACGAAGAGGTCATCGCCGCGGCCGACGAGCACGACATGGCCATGGTCCTCACCGGCCGGCGCCTGTTCCGGCACTGAGCGAGCCCGAGCGAGAGGTGATCGAGTCATGACCAACGGCGGTTCCGGAGCTGTCGCTACCCTGGCCGGCGGCTGCTTCTGGTGTCTCGAGGCGGTGTACGAGCAGCTCCAGGGGGTGAAGAGCGTCAAGTCGGGTTACTCCGGCGGCCACGTTCCCGACCCCACCTACCAGCAGGTCTGCACCGGCACGACCGGCCACGCCGAGGTCGTCCAGGTCGAGTTCGACCCGGAGATGATCTCGTTCCGCGAGCTGCTGGAGGTCTTCTTCTCGATCCACGACCCGACGACGCTCAACCGACAGGGCAACGATGTCGGTCCCCAGTATCGCTCCGTCATCTTCTATCACGACCCGGAGCAGAAGGCGGCCGCCGAGGCGATGATCGCCGAGCTGGAAAAGGAAGGGGTGTTCGACGACCCGATCGTCACCGAGGTGACCGAATTCGACACCTTCTACCCGGCGGAGGACTACCACGACGAGTACTTCCGCAACAACCCGAACCAGCCGTACTGCCAGGCGGTCATCAGCCCGAAACTGGCAAAGTTCCGGCGGGAATTCGGGAATCGGTTGAAGGCTGAATATGAGGAGGGGAAGTAGGGAATCCCGAGTTCGGAATCGATATTGGGAGGTTGGAGGTCGGGAGTTCGGGAGTTCGGGATTGTACATTCGGGGATTCGGTGATTCGGGGAAGGCGGGAATCTGGGAAGCGGAAGGCGATTCGGGGATCGGGAGGTAGCGCGCTCACTCCCCGCTTCCCATTCCCAACTCCCCACCTATCATTCCCCACTTCCCGTCCACCCCGAACCCCTGAATAACCAATCCCGAACTCCCGATATCAAAACCTGAATCCCGAATCGGGAATCCTCATTCCCCAATTCCCGCCAACAGCTCGGACGAGTTTGCCATCTCCACCAAACGAATGAACTCGGATCGGTAGCCTTCCCGGTCCGCGCCCATCGCTTCCCGGGCCTGCTCCAGGACGTCGGCCAGCGTCCAGTCGCCCCGATACTCGGAGTCGCGCAGGATCATCCCGAACCCGGCCACCGCCGACGCGAACTGAAGGTCCACCGACGCGGCGCCGCTCTCGTCGGCCACCGGCCGGGTGATCAGCCGGCTCTCGTCGCCATCGGGCGCCTTGTAGCGCAGCTTGACGAAGAGCAGCTCGTCGCTCTCTGACGCGGCCGCCGTCGCCTCCTGCGACCCGTAGCGCAGCGGGTCCACCTCGGGGATGGCGTACGGACTCTCGAGCCCGACCGGGATGACCTCGTAAAGGGCCGTCACCGAATGGCCGGCGCCCAGCTCGCCCGCGTCCTTCGTGTCGTCGTTGAAGTCCTCGTTCGCCAGCAGGCGGTTCTCGTAGCCGATCAGCCGGTACGCCTGGACGCGGGCGGGGTTGAACTCCACCTGGATCTTCACGTCCTTGGCGATGGTCAGCAGCGTGCCGCCCATCTCGGTGACCAGCACCTTCCGCGCCTCCATCAGGTTGTCGATGTAGGCGAAGTTGCCGTTCCCGTGGTCGGCCAGCTTCTCCATCTTCGAGTCCTTCAGGTTGCCGGTGCCGAAGCCGAGCACGGTGAGGAAGGTGCCCTGCTCCCGCTTCTCCTCGATCAGCCGGACCAGCTCGCCGTCGCTGGAGACGCCGACGTTGAAGTCGCCGTCGGTGGCCAGGATCACCCGGTTGTTGCCGCCCTCGATGTGGTTCTCGCGGGCGACCTCGTAGGCCAGGCGGATCCCGGCGGCGCCGGCGGTCGAACCGCCGGCTTGGAGCGCCTCGATCGCGTCGAGGATCACGTCCTTCTCGTCGCCCGGTGTCGAGTCCAGCACCAGGCCCGCCGCGCCGGCGTAGACGGCGATCGCCACCCGGTCCTGCGGCCGCAGCTCGTTCACCAGCAGCCGGAACGACGACTTGAGCAGCGCCAGCTTGTTGGCGCTCCGCATCGAGCCCGACACGTCGATCAGGAAGACCAGGTTACTGGGCGGCAGGTCAGCCGTCTCGACCCGCTGGCCCTGGACCCCGATCCGGACCAGCCGGTGCGCCGGCTGCCACGGCGCGTCCGTCACTTCGGTCGTGATCGAGAACGGATGTTCACCTTCCGGTTCCGGAAGGTCGTAGCTGAAGTAGTTGATCATCTCCTCGATCCGGACAGCGTCGATCGGCGGCCGCTGACCGCTCCTGATGAATCGCCGGATGTTGCTGTAGCTTGCCCGGTCCACATCGATCGAGAAGGTGGAAAGCGGGTTGTCGACGGCGAGCCGGAACCCGTTCTCGGCGATGTGCTCGTACGACTCGGTGTTGAAGTTGGGGTTGTACCGTCCCGCCAGGTCCGGCCGGGCCGTCGTTGCCATGTCGGTCAGGACCGCGGCTTCCGCGACGGCCTGCTGCGCCCGCTTTTCGGCCGCCCGCGCGACCTCCGGCTCGGCGGCCGGCGGATTGGGCCGCGGATCCGACGGCGTCTCGTTCTGGGTCGACGTGGCCGTACCCGCGTCGGGCTCGACTTCGTCGGCGTCCCGGCCGCGCTGCGAGGTGCAGGCGGCGTAGACGATGGCGATAACCGCCACCAGCGCTGTCAGTCTGTGGATCTTCACGATTCTCGCTCCTTCCCGTTACACGTCTCCTGGCGGGTCGCTCAGCCATGGAGACGCGTGGGTCCAGAATCGTTGCACAGATGGCGATGGCGGCGGTGAGGAATGAAGGTTGATTCGGACGTTGGACGTTGGAGGTTGGACGTTGGATGTTGGATGTTCAGCTACCTCTCACTGCTGAAAACCGCCTCGCCCAACACCTCCATCCGCGGCCGCACCCCGAGCCCTGGCTCCGACGAGGCGCTCAGCCGGCCGCCTGCCCGCTGCGGCGCGCCGTCCGCGATGCTCACGGTGACGTAGCTGTTGAAGTCGGTCGCGGTGAACAGGAACTGCGGCGGCGTGCTGTGGGCCAGGTGGGCGATGGCGGCGGTGACGATGTCGCCGCCCCAGCTGTCCTCGATCGTCATCGCGATCCCCAGCTCGACACACAGATCACGGGCCTGCCGCGCCTTCGTCAGGCCGCCGAACTTGCTGATCTTGATGTTCACCACGTCCATCGCCCCATCGGCGTGACCGCGCAGCAGGATCGGGATCCCGTCGATGATCTCGTCGAGAACGAACGGATGGTCGGTGCGCCGCCGGATCGACAGACACTCTTCGTAGGTGGCGCAAGGCTGTTCGATATAGATATCCACATCCCGCACGCCCCGGACGACGCGGGCCGCCTCGTGCGGCAGCCATCCGGTGTTCGCGTCCGCCACCACCACGTCGCCTGGCTCCAGCGCCTCGCTCACCGCCCGGATCCGGGCGATATCGGTCTCCACATCGCTGCCGACCTTCAGCTGGAAGCGGCGGTAGCCCTCAGCGCGATAGCCGGCGACGCTTTTCGCCATCTCGTCCGGCTCGCCCTGCGAGATCGCCCGGTAGAGCACGAAGTCGCTGCCGTAACGGCCGCCCAGCAGCTCGCAGACCGGGAAACCCGCCGCCTGGCCGAGGATGTCCCAGCACGCCATATCGATGGCCGACTTCACGTAAGGGTGGCCTTGCAGCGCCGCGTCCATGCGGCGGTTCAGCCGCGCCAGCTTCGTCGGGTCTTCATCCAACAGGTGCGGCGCCAGCTCGGCGATGCCGGTCCGGGCGCCCGCCGCGTAGGCCGGCAGGTAGAAGGGACCCAGTGGGCAGATCTCGCCGTGGCCGGCCAGGCCGGCGTCGGTCTCGATCCGTACGACCGTGCTGTCGAAGACCTCCACCGACTTGCCGCCGGACCATCTGTAGCTTCCTTCGTGCAACGGCAGTTCGACTCGATAGGCGGCGATTCGCGTGATCTTCATGGCTCGTGGTACGTGTTGAAGCTGGCCGGCGCGATCGGGACGCTTCTGCTCCGGGTACGCGACGGCGGTGGCTTGCGCCGGTGTCAAGATAGCTCCCTTACCGGACCGTGTCTGCTCCAGCCAGTGAATCCAATCCAGCTGCGGTTGCGTACGGTTCGGCGGTACGTCAGAATCCGGGACCCTGCACCGACCGGAGCGCAGGGCGTTGCGCGGGGGCGCGAACGGAGGCCGTTCCGAAGGGAGGGACGCGATGAACGACTCGGGAACGACCACGGCCCGTGCCGTCCGGCCGATCGCGCGCCGGCGTCGAGCGCACGCGCTGGTGCTGTCGCTTGCCATGCTTACCGCCCACGCCTGTACCGAGGCGCCGCTGCCCGGCATCGATGCGAAGTTCCGGGGTGGCCCGCGAGGGCAGGGCGTCTATGCGCCGTCCGGCCCCGCCGGCCGCGGCGTGATCGAGTGGAGCTTCGAAACCGAGGGGCCAGTGCGCGCGTCGGCGCTGGTGGACTCGGAGCTGGTCTATATCGGCAGCGGAGACGGGAACTTCTACGCCATCGATCGGGGGACCGGTCACGAGCGATGGCGCTTCTCGGCGGCCGGCCCGATCCATTCATCCGCCGCGGCTCGTGGCGATCTCGTCTATTTCGGCGATCGGTCGAACGCGTTCTACGCCCTCGACCGTCGCGACGGGCGCTTGCGCTGGAAGGTGGAGACGGGAAGCGACCACCCATGGGCCTGGGGGGACGAGGGATGGGACTACATCACGTCGTCGCCCGTTGTCGCGGGAGACCAGGTGATCGTCGGGTCGGGCGACGGCAACGTCTACGCCTTCGATGCGGAGACGGGCGCGGAACGCTGGCGCGTGGCTACGGGCGGTCGGGTCCGATCATCGGCCGCCGTGGCCGACGGCAACGCCTATGTGGGCAGCGCCGACGGCTTCCTCTACGCCATCGACCTCGAGAGCGGCGAAACGCGCTGGCGCTTCGCCACCGAGGGTGTCGATCTGAGCTCCGCCGAGTTCGGCTTCGACCGCAAGACGATCCAGTCGTCACCTGCCGTGGCCGACGGGACGGTCCTGTTCGGGTCCCGGGATGGGAAGTTTTACGCCGTCGATGTCGCGTCGGGCGAGCTTCGCTGGCGCTACGACAACGGGATGCCCTGGGTGGTGTCCTCTCCGGCCGTCTTCGACAGTATGGCCATCGTCGGCTCGTCCGACGGTCTCTATGTACACGCCCTCAGCCTGGCGACGGGCGCCGAGGTCTGGCGGTTCGTCACGGGCAACCGGGTCTTCGCGTCGCCCGCACTGGCCAGCGACATCGCCTATGTGGGCAACCATGCCGGCCGCTTCCTGGCCCTCGATGCCGATAGCGGTGCTCTGAGCTGGGAGCTCAGGCTGAACGCCGCCATCACCTCCTCCGCTGTCGTCGCCAGCGGCCGCATCTACGTCGGCTGCGACGACGGCGGCGTCTACGCGGTACGGCTCGAGGCCGGGCCGCCGCCACGGCGCGCCGTGTACTGGGACGAAGAGCGGGAGGGGTGGAACACCCTGGCCGGACACGAGCGGGTCCGCGATTACTTCGGTTCTTTCGGCTACGAGGTCGTGGACCGGTTCCAACTGTCGAGCTTCATGCAGGCATCCATAGAGGACGGAGCGCCCAGCGTGATCGTATTCGCCATGGACGATTTGCCGGCCACGGTCGCCCCGCTGCCGTCGGATACCGTCCTCGCCAGGCGGTACCTGGATGCCGGGGGCAAGATCGTCTGGCTGGGCCTGCCGCCGCTCATGGTGGCCCGCAACGCCGAGGGTCGGATCACGGGTGTCGATCGCGGACGGCCGGCGGCCCTGCTCGACATCGATCTCGACGGCTACAACGTGGATCGGTACGGCGCGTTCCCGACCCACGAGGGCCGACGCTGGGGGCTCGCCGACTGGTGGGTCGGCGTCTCGGGGATCGAGGCCCCGGGCGTGACGACCGTGCTGGCGCTGGATGAGAAGGGCGACGCCTCCGCCTGGGTGAAGGCCTACGGCGGACCGCCGGGCTCCGGGTTCGTCTTCGTCTGGGGCACCTTCGAGCCGCTGCCCAGGGATCGCTACGAGGGAGTGCGGCGCGTCGCCGAATACGGAATCGGCATCGCTGCCGACCACAGATGAACGGTTTGCTGTGTGCGGTGCGTCGGTATGCAGTACACCGCACACCGAAGCCATTTGAACCCTCAGACCAGGTGACCTTTCCCCATGATCAGTCTCTGGCAGGACCTGCGCTACAGCGTCCGGATGCTTCGCCGAAGCCCGGGCTTCACCGCGACGGCGGTTCTCACACTCGCCCTCGGCATCGGGGCGACCAGCGCGATCTTCTCGGTGGTCAACGGCGTCATGCTGCGGCCGTTCCCGTACCGCGAGCCCGATCGGTTGGTGGTGGTTTGGGAGCAGAACCTGGAGCGCGGCCTGCCGTACATGTACGCCGCGCCGCCGAACTACGCCGACTGGCGCGGCTCGAACAGCGTGTTCGACGATATGGGCGCGTTCGCCTGGACACGGCTCGTCTTCGAGGCAGACGGCACCCCGCAGCTCGTCCGCGGCGCCGAGGTCACCGCGAGCATGTTCGATGTGGTCGGGGCCACGCCGCGGATCGGCCGGAGCTTCACGGCGGCGGACGATCGGCCGGACGCCGATCCCGTAATCATCCTCAGCCACGCGATGTGGGAGAATCGCTTCGGCGCCGATCCGGAGATCATCGGGCGATCGATCCGACTGGGCGGTACGAATTACAGTGTGATCGGCGTCATGCCCCCCGATTTCGAGTTTCCGCCGCCCATCGTGCTGGAAGGTGCGATCCCCACCGAGCCGACGGAATTCTGGATACCGTTCGCCATGGAGATGGCGGGTGGCAACCGGGGCGCTCATTTCATGAACGTCATCGCCCGGCTCGAGCCCGGTGTGGAGCTGGCGGAGGCGGAGGCCGAGCTGAGCACCATCGCCCGCCGCCTGCAGCAAGAGTACCCGTCGAGCAACGCCGGTTGGGACGTCGTGCTGACGCCCTTCGACCATCAGGTTCTGGGCGACGCCCGCATCCAGCTGCTGATCCTCCTGGGCGCCGTCGGCCTGGTGCTGCTGATCGCCTGCGTCAACGTCGCCAACCTGCTGCTCGCCCGAGGCACGACCCGGGTCCGGGAGTTCGCGCTGCGTGCCTCGCTGGGGGCCGAACGGGGCCGTCTCGTGCGCCAGCTGCTCACCGAGAGCATCGGCCTGTCGGCCATCGCCGGCATCGCCGGTCTGATCATCGCCGTCTTCGGCGCCCGCTTGCTGGTCCAGCTGGCGCCGCAAGACATCCCGCGGCTCCACGAAGTCGGACTCGATAGTCGGGTCCTCGCCTTCACGCTGATCGTCTCGATCCTCACCGGTGTCCTGTTCGGGCTGGCGCCCGCCTTCCAGGGCATCACCGAGAACCTGAGCGAACGGTTGCGCGAGGGCGGTCGCGGCCAGGCAGGTGGCGGCGCCGGCTCCCGCTTGCGCTCGGGTCTGGTGGTCGCCGAGGTGGCGCTCTCGCTGGTGCTGCTGGTCGGCGCCGGCCTGCTGCTCGAGAGTTTCGTCAACCTGCGGGGTGTGGAGACCGGGTTCGAGGCTATGGACCGGGTCACGATGCGGGTCACGCTCCCCAGTTCACGCTACGAGGATCGGGCGAGCCTGATCACTGCCTACGGGGAGTTGGAGGAGCGCCTCAACGCCGCGCCGGGGATCGCGGCCGCCGGGTTCGTCTCGGAGGTCCCGCTCGCCGCGGACCGGGGCGGCACGTCGTTTCTGAAGGAAGGCGAATCAGACATCCCGGAAGGTGAGAACCGGACGGTCAACTTCGCGGTGGTCACGCCCACCTACTTCCAGGCGATGGGGGTGCCGCTCCGACAGGGCCGCGGGTTCACCGCCGCCGACGGTCCCGACGCGGAGCCGGTGGTGGTGGTCAACGATGCCTTCGTCCGCCAGCATTTCGCCGGCGTGGACCCCATCGGTCGGCGCATCGGCTTCCCCGGCCGGTGGTTCCGGATCGTCGGCGTGGTCACCGGCGTCCGGCATGCCAGTCTGCGGGACGATCCCAACCCCAGCATCTACGTGGCCTACGCCCAGTTCCCACAGTCTCGCAGCATGTCGCTGGTCGTCTCCAGCGACGTGCGGCCGGACGCGGCCCTCGGCGCCGCGCGCGCGGCGATTCACGAGTACGATTCGGCCGTGCCCATCTACGACGTCATGACGATGGAGCAGGTGCTGGGCGAGTCGCTCGCCCGTGCACGCTTCTCCACCTGGCTCATGGCCCTGTTCGCGCTCATCGCGCTCGTTCTCGCCGCCGTGGGGATCTACGGCGTCATCGCCTACGCGGTCAGCCGCCGGACCCAGGAGATCGGCGTCCGGGTCGCCATCGGTGCCCGGGCCGCCGACGTGCTGAGGCTCGTGCTGGGGCAGGGGATGCGGCTGGCGGCGCTGGGCATCGTCGTCGGCGTTCTGGTCGCGGTGGCGCTGGCCCGGGTCCTTCAGAGCCAGCTGTACGGTGTGGGGGCCGCCGACCCGCTCGTCCTGGCGGCGGTGATCGTGATACTGAGCGGGATCGCCGCGCTCGCCTGCTACGTGCCGGCCCGGCGCGCCACCCGGGTGAACCCGGTGGAGGCGCTGCGGCACGAATAACAGTAGGCAGTGTGCGGTGCGTCGGTCTGCAGTTCTTCACTGCACACCGACGCACCGCACACTGCCTACCGACTAGCGAGTCCGCCGGCGGTCTCCCCGCCGTCGATCACGTAGACCTGGCCGGTGATGTACGCGGCGTCGTCGGAGGCCAGGAAGGCGAACAGCGCCGCCACCTCCTCGGGCCGGCCGTGTCGGCCCAGCGGGATCTTGCGGTTGACCTCCTCGATCATCTCGGGCGTGTACTCGGCCTCCTGCATCGGCGTCAGGATGTAGCCCGGGCAGACGGCGTTCACCCGCACCCTGGGCGCCAGCTCCAGCGCCATCGACCGCGTCAGCTCGACGACCCCGGCCTTCGACGCGTTGTAGTCCGCGTAGTGGCGATAGCCGACCAGCGCGTTGGTCGAGCCCATGTTCAATATCACGCCGCCGCCGCCGGCCAGCATGCG
>JABAHS010009099.1_pt4 | contig 100455 bp, 103 predicted proteins | sample 7062111 | NCBI WGS metagenome assembly JABAHS01 (sample SAMN14534600, study PRJNA622989) | marine sediment metagenome | biome: marine biome [ENVO:00000428]; feature: marine pelagic biome [ENVO:01000023]; material: deep marine sediment [ENVO:00002113]; isolation source: pool of 4 deep marine... | reverse complement strand
GCCTTCTCGGCCGCTGCTTTCTCGGCCGCTGCCTTCTCGGCCTTGAACGTCGCGGGCGCGCGCGGCTTCGGGGCCGTCGGTCGCCTCACCACTACGGGTCGAGCCGTCACCTTTCTCTTATGGACCTCACCGCCGGATATGGTGGACACGGTCGTCTCGACGGGGGTCGTCGCCGCGGACCCCACGCCGAGGATCTTTACCTCCAGCGGACGAATGTCCGCATCGACGATATTGCCGATGCGCTCGAAAATCTCTTCCGCCGTGCCCGCCGCGTTGACGGTGCGCAGCTTCTGTTGGGCCTTGTAGTAAGCGATCAGCGGCGTGGTCTCCCGGTGAAACGTCTCGAGTCGACTGCGCACGGTGTCTTCTTTGTCGTCGGCGCGCCGCACGAGCTTCTTCGAGCCGCACTGATCGCACGTGCCCGGTTTTCGTGGCGGGGAGAGGTAGCGGTTGAATATGGCGCCGCACGCAGCGCAGTTGAGCCGGCCAGTGAGACGTTTGACCAGAACGCGCTCGTCCACGGACAGATACAGCGCGATCTGCAAAGGGCGTCCCATCCAACCGAGCCGATTGTCCAGGGATTGCGCCTGGGGTATGTTGCGCGGGAAACCGTCCAGCAAGAAGCCGCGCCGTGCGTCCGGCTCTTGCAGCCTGAGCTCCATCAACTGCAGGACGATCTCGTCGGCGACCAGCTCACCGGACTCCATCGCCTCCCTGGCTCGGTTACCGAGATCCGTTCCCCCCTCGACGGCCGTCCGCAGCAGGTCACCCATGGAGATGTGGGGGACCTTGTACCTGTCTACGAGGAGCTTGGCTTGGGTGCCCTTGCCCGACCCCGGTGGTCCTAGCAGTACGATGCGCATCGTCCCGATTTTCTCAAGCGCCGGCCGGGCTTACGGCCGGGGTCGCCGCGCGGCTGGCCGTCACGCGGCGGGCGCTACACTACCGTCTGGCCTTTGCGGCGTCAATGCACTCCCCGAGCCCGCCCCCAAAGCCGGCGGCCCCGCTCGCAACCCCGGTTCCGCGACACCACCGCGTGTCCATGCGGCAACAGCGGGTGGAGCGCCGCCCGACGGCGGGCTGTTTTTCAGCTGAGCGGTGGTGTGGGAAAATCGCCAGGACACCACGGGAACTCGCGATGAACGAACCACGGGAGTTCACCGCCAGCGAGCTCGATCGGATTGGCGAACGCCTCGGCACGTCCAAGCCGTTGGTGCGGACTTCGAGAGGCTTAGTGTCGACGGCAAGGATCCCGAAGCGGGGCACCGCGCGCGCCGATTGCAAAAGGAGATCATCGTGCCAAAACCGAAGAATGCGCTCTACGCCCAATCCGGTGGCGTAACCGCCGTCATCAATGCCAGCGCCTGCGGGGTCATCGAGACCGCGCGCAAGCACCGCCGCAGCATCGCCAAGGTCTACGCCGGTCGCGACGGCATCATCGGCGCGCTCAGCGAGGACCTCATCGACACGAGCCGGGAGACGGCACGCGCCATCGCCGCACTCAAGCACACGCCGGGGGGAGCATTCGGATCCTGCCGCTACAAGCTCAAGGGACTCGATGACAGCCGGGCACAGTACGAGCGGCTCATCGAAGTCTTCGACGCACACGACATAGGCTATTTTTTCTATAACGGCGGGGGCGACTCCCAGGACACGGCACACAAGGTCTCTCTGCTGGGCGAGAAGATGGGTTATCCGATCACGTGCATCGGCATCCCCAAGACCGTCGATAACGATCTGCCGATCACCGACAACTGTCCCGGTTTCGGCTCGGTGGCCAAGTACGTCGCCACGTCGATTCGGGAGGCGGGGTTCGACGTCGCCTCCATGGCGCGCACCTCCACCAAGGTGTTCGTCCTCGAGGTCATGGGGCGCCACGCCGGCTGGATTGCCGCCGCCGGGGGGCTCGCCGCAGAGGCGCCGGGCGATGCGCCGCACCTGATTCTGTTTCCCGAGATCGTCTTCGACGAAGACCGATTTCTCGCCGGCGTGGAGACCAGTGTAGGCCGGTATGGTTATTGCGCTGTCGTCGTCTCGGAGGGCGTAAAAAATGCCGCGGGCCGGTTTCTCGCCGAGGCCGGCATCCGCGACGCCTTCGGCCACGCCCAGCTCGGCGGTGTGGCCCCCGTCGTCGCGCAGCTGGTCAAGGAGCGCCTCGGCCTGAAGTACCACTGGGCGGTGGCGGACTACCTGCAGCGCTCCGCCCGCCACATCGCCTCGCGCACCGACGTCGAGCAGGCCTACGCAGTCGGCAAGGCCGCCGTCGAGTTCGCCATTGCGGGGCAGCGCTCGGTGATGCCCACCATCGTGCGCAAGTCGCAGAAGCCGTACAGATGGTCGATCGGCATGACCGAGCTCGCCAAGGTCGCCAACGTCGAGAAGAAGATGCCGCGCGGCTACATCACCCGCAACGGCTTCGGCATCACGCAGCGCTGCCGCGATTACCTGTCACCGCTGATCGTCGGGGAAACACCCCCCCCGTTCAAGAATGGCCTGCCGCAGTATGTGAAGCTGAAGAACCCGCCCGTCGCAAAGAAGCTGGCCAACACGTTCACGGTGTGATCGGGTACGGCAGCGGCGCCCGCGCTCAATAACAAGGGCAAGCGGCGTGCGCCGCTTGCCCTTCTTCCAACCTGTAGGCGATCGGCCGTTCTCGCTCAACCGAGCAGCGGCGCAATCACCAGGCTCACGATGGCCATCACGTTGATGAGGATGTTCATCGACGGTCCCGAGGTGTCCTTGAACGGATCGCCGACGGTGTCGCCCACCACGGCCGCCTTGTGCACGTCTGAGCCCTTGCCACCCAGATTGCCGCGCTCGATATACTTCTTGGCGTTGTCCCAGGCGCCTCCGGCGTTGGCCATCGTCAGGGCCAGCAGCACGCAGCCGAGCAGCGCGCCGCCGAGCATGCCGCCGAGCGCCGCGGGACCGAGGACGAAGCCGACAGCCACGGGGGCGGCTACCGCCAGCACACCCGGGGCAATCATGCGGCGCAGAGCGGCCCGCGTCGCGATGTCCACGCAGCGAGCCGTGTCGGGCTCCGCTTTGCCTTCCAACAGACCCGGTATATCCCTGAACTGGCGGCGGATTTCGTGAATCATGTCGAACGCCGCGTCGCCCACGGCGGTCATCGTCAGGCTGCTCACCAGGAAGGGGAAGATGCCGCCGAGGAACATACCGGCGAGCACGAGAGGGTCGTTGATCCTGAGCTCGAAACCCGCAACATGGTGGGAGACGGTCTCGATGAAGGCCGTGATGATCGCCAGCGCCGCCAGCGCCGCCGACCCGATGGCAAAGCCCTTGCCGATCGCCGCCGTCGTGTTGCCGAGCGCATCGAGCGAATCGGTGATCTTGCGCGTCTCGGACCCGAGCCCTGCCATCTCGGCAATGCCGCCCGCGTTGTCGGCCACCGGACCGTAGGCGTCGATGGCCATCGTGATGCCCACCGTCGCGAGCATACCGACCGCAGCAATGCCGACGCCGTAGAGACCGGCGAGCTGGCTCGCAACCAAGATGATCACGCAGATCATGAGCAGCGGGACCACGACCGACTGCATGCCCACGGCCATGCCGGCGATCATGACCGTCGCCGGGCCCGTCTCGCCGCCCTTGGCGATCTTCTTCACCGGCGCGCCCGCGGTGTAGTACTCCGTCACAAGACCAATGACGATGCCGCCGATGGCGCCGACCAGCACCGATACCCAAACCTTCAGTGACACGCCCACTATCGGGATCACCGCCAACGCCGCCACGATGAACAACACCGAGGCGCCCATGGTGCCGATGCGCAGCGCAACCTCCGGAGATTTAGCCGAGAACTGGCGCACCAGCGCGATGCCGATCAGCGAGCAGATGATGCCGACCGAAGCCAGTCCCAGCGGCAGAAACATCAAATTTTGCTTGGCGCCGTATGCTTCGATGAAAGCCGGCGACAGGGTGGCGGCTATGGCGATGGTGGCTATCATCGCCCCACAGTAGGACTCGAATATGTCGGAACCCATCCCGGCGACGTCACCCACGTTGTCGCCGACGTTATCGGCGATAACACCGGGATTGCGCGGATCGTCCTCGGGAATACCGACCTCGACCTTACCCACCAGATCGGCGCCGACGTCGGCGCTCTTGGTGAAGATGCCGCCGCCCACGCGCGAGAACAGCGCCACCGTCGAGGCGCCCATGCCGAACCCATGGATTACGTGAGCCGACTCGGGATCACCGCCGAACAGGAGGTAGAGAAAACCGAGGCCCAGAAGACCCATGGCAGCAACGCTCAGACCCATAATGGAGCCGCCGAAGAAGGCGACCGTCAGCGCCGCCGGCGCCCCCTCGTCGTGAGCCGCGGTGGTCGTGCGCACGTTCGCCTTGGTCGCCGTGTACATGCCGATGTAGCCGGCACTCGCCGAGCACAGAGCGCCGACGACGAAGGCAAACGCGGTTCTTGCGCCGAGATCCGAGAACAGGATGAGGATGGTTACGACGACCGAGAAGATGCCGAGCACCTTGTACTCACGGCGCATGAAAACCATGGCGCCATGATGGATTGCATCGGAGATCTTGGTGACCGCGCCGACACCTTCCGGGTAACGCTTGACCAGCCCGAAGATGTACCAGGCGGATATTAGTCCGAGTATGCCGAGAAGGGTCGGTATGAGTCCGGCGGAGGCCATGGCGATCCCCTGAAACGTGTCTAGGTGGAGTGGGTCGTGCCCCGAAAGGGCGCGAGAATACTGTCTAACGGTCCGCTCCGCAACCGAGTCAGACGACCCGGCGGGCCTGCACTGGGCACGGACACCGACACAGGCCCGCCGCGGCCACCACCCCCCTCGCGGCGCTCAGGAGCGCCGCCGCGCCCGGGGGTGGGCCTTGTCGTAAACCTTGGCAAGCTGCTGAAAGTCCAGATGGGTGTAGACCTGGGTGGTGGCGATGTTGGCGTGTCCCAGCAGCTCCTGAATGCCGCGCAGATCGCTGCTCGACTCGAGGATGTGGCTGGCAAACGAGTGGCGCAGCATGTGCGGGTGAACCCGGCACTCGATGCCCTGCAACAGAGCCCAGCGGTCCAGTCGTTGCTGCACGGAGCGTGGCCCCAGTCTGCGTCCGCCGCGACTGACGAACAGGGCGTTCTCGTGCTCGCGGGCCAGGGTGCCCCGCACCTCCAGCCATGCCGCCAACGCCTGGCGTGCGTAGCGCCCTACCGGTACGACGCGGGTCTTTGCGCCCTTGCCGAGAACCCTCACCGTCTGCTCGGCGAAGTCGACGTCACCGAGGCTGAGTGTCACCAGCTCATTCAGCCGCAGGCCCGAGGAGTAGAGCAGCTCAATGATGGCCCGGTCGCGCACCGCCAGCGGCTCGTCTCCACCGGCCTCGACCAGCCGCGCCACCTGCTCCGCCGTCAGTGTCTGCGGCAGCGTCCGGCCCGACCTGGGAGCGGATACGCCCGCGAAGGGGTTGTGCTTGAGCTCGCCCTCCCGGACGAGGAAGCGAAAAAAGGTCCTCGCCGCGGACAGCATTCGCTGAATGCTGCGTCCCGTGAGACCGCCGTTATGAAGATCGGCCGCGAACAGCCGTGCCTGCGAAGCGCCCAGACGCTTCCACGCCGTCACGCCCCGGTGTCGCGCGAAGTTCTGCAGTCGCGCGAGATCGCGCCGATAGGCCGCCTGCGTGTGCGGCGACAGCCGACGCTCCGTGCGCAGGTGGGCCAGGAACGACTCCACCCAGGGATCCGGCGAGCGCGGCACGGCCGCATCAGCCGTCGGTCTGCGCACCTTCGCCGCCAAGGCGACGCTACCCGCCGGCGCCGCGAAGCCGCGCGACGGTGCTGCCGACCAGCTCCCCGAGGCGGTCGAGATACACCGTGCCCATGTTGGGCCGGAATCGCTCCGCTTCCAGCGCCCCCAGCGCCAGCACTGCGCACACACCGTCGCCGCCGTCAACGACGGGAATCAGCGCGCAGGAGCGAATGGTTTCGGCATGTTCGCGAAAAAGCAGCGTGAGAACGCTCTTCGGCAGGCGGTCGTCGCAGATGCTGCGCCCGTGGGAGACCCTCTCGAGCAACGAACGGTATGACGCGTCGCCTGCCCCCGTCTCAGCGGAGCCCGAATTCGCAACGCCCTGCTCGACGTCGAGCCTCAGCACGACGCGGTCGAGGTTGAACTCGCCCTCGACGATGGCGGCGATGTCGCCGGTGTCGGCGGACAACGACAATCGTGCGAGTTTCACAGAAGCCCCGTGCAGCCGCTTGCCCAGTGCTTCGTATTGTCTCGCGGCATCCATCAGGTCCTTCATCTTCTGCTCGAGCGCCTCGCTCTTCTCTCGCAGCACATCCATCCGGCGCTCGGCAAGCGAGATCACGCCGCCGCCCTGCGCCTGTTCATCGCCGAGTTGCGCCAGCACCTCAGGGTGGCGCTCGAAGAACTCCGGCTCACGCTGCAGATACTCGACGATCTCCTGCTCGCGGCGCTCGTGATCCTGCTCCTTCGTTGTCTGTGTCTGTTTCATAGCTCGTCCAAATCCAGGCTGCCTTCAAATACGTTTTCCGCCGGTCCGGTCATGATCACCGACTTGCCCACACCACCCCACGCAATCTGCAGAACCCCGCCGGGGAGCATCACCCGTACCGAGCCCTCCACGATGCCGAGCCTGTTGCCGACGACGACAGCCGCACAAGCGCCGCTGCCGCAGGCACGCGTCTCGCCCACGCCACGCTCGTGGACCCTCAGTCTGATGGCGGTTCGATTCAGGATCTGCATAAAGCCCACGTTGGTCCGCTCGGGGAACCAGGGGTGCGTTTCGATCTTGGGCCCAAGCTCAGCGACCGGCGCTGCATCGACATCGTCCACAATGCAGACCGCGTGCGGATTGCCGATGCCCACCACGGACACGGTGAGGTTGCGACCGTCGACACCGAGCTCGTAGGTCGGCAGCACGACATCGCTTGCGAAGGGGATATGTCGCGGGTCGAACGTCGGTATCCCCATGTCGACGGCGAACTTGTCCGCACCGTTAACGCGAAGGCCGAGCTTGCCCGAGCTTGTCTCCACCACGATGTCACGCTTTGCGGTGAGACCCTCCTCGCGCAGGAAGCGGGCAAGACATCGCGCCCCGTTGCCGCACTGCCCCACCTCGCTGCCGTCGGCATTGAAGATGCGGAAACGGAAATCCGCCGTCTCGGCGGGTTCGGCCAGGAGAATCTGATCGCAGCCAACACCCATGCGCCGGTCGGCGATACGGGCCGCCTGGCGGGGGCCGATCTCGAACGCCTGACGCACGCCGTCGAGGACTACGAAGTCGTTGCCCAGGGCCTGCATTTTCTTGAATCTCACTCGCATTGCGATTCGCGACGCTCTTGTGTGAGACGCGGGTAAGCCCGATGATAACTGTTTCCCCGCCGCCGGCGCCGCTCCTCATCAGACCCTGACATCATGGCACCCAGACTCAGGACCAAGCTGCGTCGACTCCAGCGGCTGCCACATCCGTGGCGTGCGATCCTGGGGGCGGCTCTCGTCGTCGGGGGGGTTTTGGGATTTCTTCCCGTGCTGGGGTTCTGGATGATCCCGCTCGGTCTGCTGCTGCTTGCGGTGGATTTTCGCTGGGCCAAACGTGCCTATCTCTACTTTGTCGTCTGGTGGCGCCGGATGCGCCAACGATTCCGTCGCTGGAAGGCCGGCACCATGCCCGGTCCGGACTGAGCGGAGCCTGTACGCGATCAGTTCTGCGCGATCCCTTCGAGCAGACGGCACCAGTCGTAGCTCGCATCCCCGACAGCAATGAACCAGGGGTTCAGCAGACTGCGCTTATTATACCCGAGAGGTCGGCCGTGGGCGTCGAACACCGCGCCGCCGGCGCTGTCGACGATGCAATGCGCGGCGGCCACATCCCACTCCGACGTCGGCCCGAGACGCGGATAGACGTCGGCATGGCCCTCGGCGACCAGACACAGCTTCAACGAGCTGCCGAGGCTGCGCAGTTCGCATCGCCCCGCTTCGCGCTCGAGGCGCTCCACGAAACCACGCAGCCGGGGGTTGGCATGCGAGCGGCTCGCCACCACCACCGCCGACCCGCCTGCGTAGCGTCGCGTGTGAATCCGCACGGCATCTTCATCACCCTCGGCACGAAACGCCCCACTGCCTGCGGCCGCAAAGTGAACGGTCGACTTGACCGGCGTATCCACCACTCCCAGCACCGGCTTCGCGTCGGAAATGAGCGCGATGTTCACGGTGAACTCGCCGTTACGCTTGATGAACTCCTTGGTGCCGTCGAGGGGATCGACCAGCCAGAACTGAGGCCAGGCGTGACGGTCGGCGTAATCCATCGCCGCCGACTCCTCGGACAGTATCGGTATCTCCGGCGTGATGTCTGCGAGCCGCTTGATAATCAGGTCATGCGACTCGCGGTCGGCGGTCGTGAGCGGACTGCCGTCGCCTTTGGTGTGTACGTCGAATCCACCCTCGTACACTCCCAGGATGCAGCGCCCTGCTTCCCGCGCCACGGCGACGACCTGCGGAAGCAGCTGCTGCAGTACGGCGACGTCGGTCATCGCCCGCTCATGACGAGCGCCGCTCAAGCGCTTCGCGCAAGAGGTACACCGCCAGCATGCAGCGTGCGTCACTGAAGTCGCTTTGCGACAACAGTGCCGCCGCCTCCGTCACCGGCCAGCGAACGGCCTCTAGCGCCTCGGGCTCGTCGCCCTGAAGGGGATCGGGATACAGATCGGTGGCGAGAATAATGTGGGTGCGGTAATTGGCGTACCCAGGCGAGAGCGACACGCTCTTGAGCGTCTCCAGCCGCGTGGCGCCGTAGCCGAGCTCCTCGCGCAATTCGCGTTGGGCACAGCTACGCGCGGATTCCTCGCCCTCAATCTTGCCGCGCGGAAAACCGAGCTCGTAGCGTTCTGTACCGACGGCGTACTCTCGCACGAGCAGCAGCTCGTCGTCGCCGAGCACGGGGACGACGAGAACCGCGCCGCGCCCGGCGCCCTTCAGCCGCTCGAACTGCGCCTCGACACCGTTGGAGAAGCGCAGGTCCACCGCCTCGATGTGAAACAGTCGCGTCGCCGCGACGGTCAGGGTGCGCAGGATCTCCGGTTTCCGTCTCACTGGTGGGCTGGGACGCTGGTGAGCTCCGGCGGGGAGCGTAACCGAATTGTTTCTCGGAAACCATCGTTGCCGGCGTTTGCCTTGTGCGGGACGGGCCCGCCGTGCGTCCGTGTCCGGGCCCGCCAATTCCTATAGACTATCCGCTGCAAGGCAAACCTTTGCGCGGGACCCCAACGTGATCGTAATCGAAGAAGACAGAAGCCTCCTCAAAGTTCACGTCTACGGCGAGCTGACACGCGCCGACTTTCGCGAGTTCGAGGACGCCATCGCCGGCGAGCTCAAGCGCTACCCCCAGGTGGATCTGCTGCTCGATCTGCGCAACATGACGGGCTTTACTCTGGACGCGGCCCTCGAGGAGATTCAGTTCAACCGCCAGCACGTCGGTGACTACAAGCGCGTCGCCGTGGTGACCACTGATCAGTGGTTGACCTGGGTGAGCTGGCTCGCCGGCGTGTTTGCTCACGCCGAGGTGGAACGCTTTCCGGAGATGGAGCCGGCAGAGTCCTGGCTCGACGCGAGTCGGGACGCGTGAGCTGCGGTCGCCGCGACGCGACGCAGCGCCTCCATCGTGACGCCACAGGGTAACGACGATGCACGGGAGCTTCGAAGCGCCTCTGCTCTGTCCGCCTCAGCACGTGCTGCCCGAGTGGATCGACTACAACGGTCACATGAACGTGGCCTACTACGTGCTGGCGTTCGACAGGTCTGTCGATCACTTCCTCGCCTGTCTTGGCGTCGGTCCCGCATACGTCGCCGCGGGAAACGGCTCCTGCTTCGTGCTCGAGTGCCATGTCTGCTATCTCCAGGAACTGACCGAGGGGGCTGCGATCGCGACGACGTGTCAGCTTCTCGACTGGGATCACAAGCGCATTCACTACTACCTGGAGATGTTTCGCGATAGCGAGACCCGCCCGGCCGCCACCTGCGAGCAGATCACGCTGCACGTGGACCTGGGCACCCGCCGTTCGGCACCCATGCCCGCCCCGGCGCAGGCGGCCCTGGAGAAGATGATGCATTCGCACGGCAGGCTGGCGCGACCCGCGCGCAGCTCGAGCGTGATCGGCATCCGTCGAGACTGAGCTACACCTTCGATCCGCCGTCGTGACGAACGAAAAAGCCAACGCGCGAGCACCGACATGAAACGATTCCGGGGAACAGACACCTACGTTGCCACCGACGACCTGATGATGGCGGTGAACGCGGCCGTCACCCTGGCCCGGCCGCTTCTGGTCAAGGGCGAGCCCGGCACCGGCAAGACCCAGCTGGCCGCCGAGGTTGCCCGCGCCCTGGACAAGCCGCTCATCGAGTGGCACATCAAGTCCACGACCCGAGCGCAGCAGGGCTTGTACGAGTACGATGCCGTTGCCCGGCTGCGGGATTCCCAGCTCGGCGACGAGCGCGTTCACGACATCGGCAACTACATCGTGCAGGGCAAGCTCTGGGAGGCGTTCACAATGACGGAGCAGCCGGTGCTGCTCATCGACGAGATCGACAAGGCCGATATCGAGTTTCCCAACGACCTGCTCCTGGAGCTCGATCGCATGGAGTTCTTCGTTTACGAGACAAAAAAGCAGATACGGGCGCTGCACAGACCCGTGGTACTGATCACCAGCAACAACGAAAAGGAGCTGCCGGACGCGTTTCTCAGGCGATGCTTCTTCCACTACATCCGCTTCCCCGAACGTGACACCATGGAGCGCATCGTCAACGTGCACTTTCCGCATCTCAAGAAGAACCTTCTGCGCGCGGCGCTGGAGACGTTCTTCGATCTGCGCGAAGTGCCGGGCCTCAAGAAGAAACCTTCGACCTCGGAACTTCTGGACTGGCTCAAGCTTCTCGTCGCCGAGGACATACCCGCCGACGCTCTGAGCAGCGACGACCCGCGCAAGCTGGTGCCCCCGCTGTACGGAGCGCTGCTCAAGAACGAGCAGGACGTGCACCTGTTCGAGCGCCTGGTGTTTCTCAACCGACGCGATGCTCGTTGATTTCTTCTACAAGCTGCGCCAGGCGGCCATTGCGGTTTCCATCACGGAGTACCTGGCCCTGCTTGGCGCACTCGAGCGCGGTCTCGCGGGCTGCAGCATCGACGGCTTCTATTTCCTGGCCAGAACGGCACTGGTGAAGGACGAACGCTGCTATGACCGTTTTGACCGGGTCTTTGGCGCCCACTTCAAGGGCGTCGAGGCGTTGTTCGATGACGGCTTGGCCGAGCTGCCGCAGGAGTGGCTGCGCAGGCAGGCCGAGCTGCACTTGAGCGACGCCGAGAAAGCGAAGATCGAGGCCCTGGGCGGCTGGGACAAGATCATGGAGACGTTGAAGCAGCGACTGGCCGAGCAGCGGCGGCGTCACCAGGGTGGCAACAAGTGGATCGGCACCGCCGGCCGTTCCCCCTTCGGCGCCCACGGCTACAACCCCCGGGGCATCCGCATTGGGCAACCGCTCTCGCGCGAGCGCCGCGCAGTCAAAGTCTGGGATAAGCGTGCTTACGCCAACCTCGATGACACGCTCGAACTCGGCACGCGAAACATAAAACTCGCGCTGCGCCGATTGAGGCGCTTCGCCCGCGAGGGTGCGGCGCGAGAGCTCGATCTCGATGACACGGTGCGCTCGACGGCGCGCAACGCAGGCTGGCTCGACCTCAAGATGGTCCCCGAGCGGCACAACGCGGTCAAGGTGCTGCTGTTTCTCGACGTCGGCGGCTCCATGAACGACCACGTGCGTGTCTGTGAGGAGCTTTTCTCAGCCGCCCGCAGTGAGTTCAAGCATCTCGTCCACTTCTATTTTCACAATTGTCCTTACGAGTCGCTGTGGACAGACAATCTTCGCCGACACAGCGAGCGCACCCCGACGCTCGACGTCATCCACACCTACGGGCGCGAATACAAGCTCGTGTTCGTCGGCGACGCCACCATGAGTCCCTACGAGATCATGCAGCCCGGGGGCAGCGTCGAGCACATGAACGAGGAGGCCGGAGCGGTGTGGCTGCGACGACTTCTAGACGCCTACCCCTACGCCATCTGGCTCAACCCCCAATCCGAAGCCGCTTGGGAGCGCATACCGTCCCTGCGCATGACCCGCGAGATCCTCGACGATCGCATGTTTCCCATGACTCTCGAAGGACTCGACCGGGGCATGCGCCGTCTGCGGCACACGACCCACTAACCGCGCCCGCGGCGCTCGGTTCAAGGAGCGCCCCGGCGTGGCGTCGCGGCGCCGTTCAGCACGGCATTCAAGCGCTCTATGACCGCATCCGCCTCGGCGTATCCCCAGGCCACGGCATAAGCCGCTTGCGCGTCGAGCTGCACAATCACGCTCGGGAATCCCTGCACACCGAACCGGTCACGGGTCCAGAAGTCCGCGCGCAGCCGCTCCGCCACAGCGTCCGAGTCGAGGTCTGCGCTAAAGCGTTCGCCTTCGAGGCCGATTTCTTCGGCAAGCGCCACGAGGGTCTCGACATCGGAGGGATTGCGCGCCTCGGCATAGTAGGCGCGCTGGATCGCGTCGATCATTTCCGCCACGGCCTGCTCGTTCTGCAGGCCGGCCGCCAGCACGGCGCGGCAGGCCGGATAGGTGGAGCGCCGAGGCCGGCAGCGGATCCAGAAATCGAAATTGAACTGCGCGCCCGTGCGCTCGGCCACCTGTCGCCACGTCGACTTGAGGTGCTCCTGCATGGCCTGCGGCATGGGGTTGTCCGAATCCGGGGCGAGGCCGCCCATGACGTAACGCACGTCAACGTCGGCCGGCAAGGCGCCGAGGACGCGCTTCCAGTGCGGGCGAAACGCCCAGCACCAGCTGCACATCGGGTCGAGAACGTATGAGAGGGTCGCCCGGGCGGCCATCAGCGCGAGAGCTTCTGCACGATCCGCGCGAGCATGCCTCCCGGATCCGCTGCGTCGCCGCCGCGCAGCCGTATTGCGTCCACGGCCTGCGGCAACGGTGCTGTGCTGCGAGTCTGCAACCTGAGTAGTCGTCCCTTTCTGGGGTGAAGCGATCGTGACGCGCGAATCCTGTCGACGCCGCCTCGCGGCGGGAGCCGACCGCAAACCCGCCGCCTGCAGTATACTGCGATGACGACCCCGACGGTCGCGCCGCTGACCGCCACTACCGCAAACCCCGCAGGCTCGTGAACACGCGCCCTTTCACCCGGTCGCTGGCTTTCTCGTGCGCTGGGCACGTATTCATCCACATGCTGACGGCGTACTACTTCGTCATCGTCCTCGCCATCGAAGTCGACTGGGGCATGCCCTATGCCGAGCTCATCGAGCTGTGGACGCTCGGGGCCTTTCTGGTCGGCGCCGCGGCGCTGCCGGCGGGATGGCTGGCCGACCGCTGGGGCGCCGGTGCCATGATGGCCGTTTTCTTTGTCGGTCTGGGCGCCTGCACGGTGTTGGCGGGCTTCGCAGGGACACCGAGAGCACTGATGCTCGCTCTGGCCGGCATGGGTCTGTTCGCCGCCATCTATCATCCGGTGGGAATACCCTGGCTGATACGCCACTCCGGGAGCCGGTGCGGCAAGATTCTCGCCGTCAACGGCATCTTCGGCAGTCTCGGCGCGGCGCTGGCGGGAGTGGTCGCCGGCGGCCTCATCGACCTCGCCGGATGGCGCACGGCGTTTGTGGTCCCCGGGGTCCTGTGCGCCGGCACGGGTGTGTGGCTGGTGATCGCTTCGCGTCGTGACGGGGCGGCGGATGCCAACAGCCACACTCAGCACCATGCGCAACCGAGCCAGCACGAGATGTTGCGCGTGTTCTGCATTCTGCTTTTCACCATGTTCTGCGGCGGCATTATCTATCACTGCGTACAGACGGCCCTGCCCAAGCTGTTCGAGATCAGGGTTGCAAGCCTTGCGGGCATGGGGGCCCTCGGCGTGGGTTCGCTGGTTGCGGTCGTCTACACGGCCGCCGGAGCGATGCAGCTCCTTGGCGGCCATCTCGCCGATCGTTACCCCCTCAGACGCGTGTACGTCATCGCCTTTCTCGCTCAGGCTCCTCTGCTGTGGATGCTGGGGGCAGCCGCAGGGCTCCCGTTGGTCGTGCTGTCGACCCTGACGGTGATGGCCGGAATCGGTGCCCTGCCGGCCGAGAACATGCTGCTCGCCCGCTACACGCCCGCACGCCGACATGGCGTCGTCTTCGGCCTGAAGTTCGTGCTCGCCTTCGGCGCCGCGCCAGTGGCGGTGCAGCTGGTTTCCATGCTGACGCGGCATACCCACGGCTTCCAGTGGCTGTTCCTGACGCTGTGCGCACTGTCGAGTGCGATCCTCGTTGCCGCGCTGCTGCTGCCCGGCGCGCCCCCGCACGCCACTGCGAACCCGCGACCGGCGCTCGATTGAGGCGGCGGCGCGAGCGGGGCGCCCGCGTACCCCGCGGTGTCGCCGGCAATCCTCCGCGGCGCTTGCCCGGCGCTGCGCGAGACCGCAGAATTGAGCGTACCGCAGGCGTTGCGCACGCGTGCGGACCGTCCGCGACGGGGCGAGCTCGCCGATGTTGAAAAGCGGGGAGGTAATCCCTAATAAAGCAGAGTGAAGGCGCTAGGGGACAACACACTCAACATGGACAAGAGGGCGAGGTTCAACATCGGGCAGGTGGTTCGCCACCGCTTCTTTCCCTTTCGAGGCGTAATCTTCGACGTGGACCCGGAGTTCAGCAACACGGAGGAATGGTATGAGTCCATCCCCGAGAACATCCGTCCGCGCAAGGACCAGCCTTTCTACCATCTGCTCGCGGAGAACGAAGAGACGACCTATGTCGCCTACGTGTCCGAGCAGAACCTCGTGATAGACGATTCGGGAGACCCGGTGGACCACCCCGAGATCGGCGCCATGTTCGAAGAACTCAAGAACGGCGTCTACACGGTGCGCAGCGCCAGGACCCATTGAAGCCGGGATCGTTGCCGCGCGAGGCGGCATTGAGCCCGTCGCCGTGGCCCTTGCCCCGCACCGGCGAGGCACCAGCCGTCAACCCTTGATCGGCGTCACCCGCCGGGCCAACGCGTCGAAATCGAACAGCGCGCCGGCACCGGCGACGCGGCTCCACACCAGGGCGGTGAGTGCAGACACCGCGAGGGCGGCGCCGAAACTCGCCAGAAAGCGGAAATCCGGGTGCACGGCGAGCCCGGGCAGCTCGATCCACGGCTCGAAGTCCGGGCGGGGAAAGAACAACGCCCCGACGGCGAGACCCGCGAGAATGCTGGCGAACGCGCCGAGCCCCGTGAGGCGCTTGGAATAGAGCCCAAAGAAAACCGGGAACACTGCCGCGGAACAAACCAAGTCGGCGATCAGGAACAGGTACAGCACGCTGTGCCCACGGGAAGCGACGAGCACGGCCGGGACGGCGGCGGCGACGGTCAGGAATCGGGAGGACCTCAGCAGTGCCGGCGCCGATGTGCGCGGGCGGAAACGCGCCAGGTCCGTGGTCACGATGCTCGCCAAGCCGTTGAGCAGCGTGTCCATGCTGCTCATGACCAGTGCCAGCGCCAGCACCGCCAACAGCATAAGCGCCCATGTCGGCAGCGTCTGCAGCGCGACCAGAAAAAGCGAAACGGACGCCTGGTCGCCGGGAATATCCCGGGCCACGGCCAGCAGGCCGAACATTCCAGCCAGCATGATGACGGGGATGGTGAGCGCCGCACTCAGACCAAAGGACACTCTCACAACGGGCTCGCTGCGGCACGCATAGACACGCTGCCAGTAACCCTGGTGAAACAGATTCGCGGCCAGGATCGCGATGACCAGGGTGATGCCGAACGCGACGCCCGCTCGGTTCTCGAACACCAGCAGCTGGGGTGCCTTCTGCGCCAACGGCGCCAGCGCCTCGTGGGGTCCGCCCAGCTCTGCGACGGCGAGCACCGACACCAGCACCAGCACGGGAACGATCACGACGAACTGAACGTTGTCGGTGAAAATCGAGGCTCGCAGGCCGCCGTAGCTCGTGTAGATCACCGTGCCAACAGCGACGATGGCCGCCGTCCAGAGCAAAGGGGTGTCCGCCACGAGCTCCAGCATGAGCGATATTGCCGTGAGCTCCGCGCACAGGAACACGAACATGTAGAAGACCATCACGAGGAGCACCAGCAGGTACATCAGGGCCCCGAAGCGGTGCCATGTGTACTCCGTGAGGCTGTGTCCGTTGGGCATGATCGCACGCATGCGCGGTCCGATCAGGGCAAACGCCACGAGCGGCGCCGCCTGACCCACGGCATAACCGCTCAGGCCTGCGATTCCCGACCAGGTTGCGGCTTCCGCCGGGCTGAACAAGATCCAGGCGCCGACGGCGGAGGCGGTCACCGTGGCCACCGATACCGGCACGCCCACGTTGAATCGGCTGACCGTGTAGTCCTCCAGCCGCAGGCGCTGCCGGCGCGTGTACCAAACCCCGAGCGCGGCGAACGCGGCCGCCGTCACACAGACGATGGTCAAAGCCAGATTCGTGCTCAAGATCGCAAAACCCCACTCGACCCCTGGAGAGTCGGCGACTCCGAATCAACCCACGCTGCCGCAACCGGCGTATCCGCGCCCCGTCAGCGCCGCCTCCGAGACGCCCGCCGGCGCCCTTGCGCCCCCGCTGCAAAGTCCCTACTCTTAACTTTATCCCAAACGAGCTGCGCGGCGGAATTGCATGATGGATCTCGAGCAGGCCCGCTCGAACATGATCGAGCAGCAGATCAGAACGTGGGACGTTCTCGACCAGCGCATCCTCGAGACGCTCGCCCGCGTCAAACGCGAGGATTTCGTGCCCGCGAACTTTCGCGAGCTCGCGTTCGCCGACATGAACATCCCCCTCGGCGACGGTGAGGTCATGATGCAGCCCAAGGTCGAGGCACGCCTCGTGCAGGCGCTCGACCCCCGCCCCGGAGAACGGGTGCTCGAGGTCGGCACCGGCAGCGGACACCTCACGGCGCTGCTCGCCAGTCTTGCCGGTGAGGTCTACAGCGTCGAGATCAACCCAGCCTTCGCCGAGAGCGCGCGTCACAAGCTCACCGCCGGCGGGTGGTCCAACGTGACGATCGAGGTGGGCGATGCCTCGCGGGGCTGGCCGCAGCACGAGCCCTACGACGCCATTGTCCTCACGGGCTCGGTAGCGGAAATCGACGATGCATTTCGCCGCAGCCTGGCGCCGGGGGGACGCTTGGCGGCTATCGTCGGAACGCCGCCGGTGATGGAGGCCGTCCTGGTGCGGCGCCTGCGCGGAGGTGGCTGGGACACGCGCTCGCTCTTCGACACGAGCCTTGCGCCGCTGCGAAATGCCGAGCCCGTGCCGGCATTCGTCTTCTAGGGCACGCTCGAGTGCGATGAAGGCACCGGCCCCGTCTCGACCGATCGCGCTTGCCGCAGCGCTCGTGCTGTCGGCCGGGGCCCCTGTCGCGCAGGCGGTCGATCTGTGGACGATCTACGAGCTTGCCCGCAAGAGCGATCCGGTCTTTCGCGCCGAGCAGTTTCAGTCCGAGGCCAATCAGCTCAAGGTGCAAGAGGCGCGCTCGGCGCTGCTGCCGAGCCTCACCGCGTCGGCCGGTCGAGACCGCATTACCGATGACCTCGAGAGCGAGGCGGATTTCGTCTCCCAGGGTCGGGAGACCTGGAACAGCGACAGCGTCGCGCTCTCCCTCACCCAGAGCGTATTCGATCGCCAGCGCCTCATCGGCTACTCGCAGTCCAAGGACGAGGCACGGTTGGCCGGATTGGAGCTCGAAAGTGCGCGACAAGAGCTGCTGCTGCGCGTGGCCAGGGACTATTTCTCCGTGCTGGCCGCGGGCGACAACGTCGACCTCACGAGCAGCAACAAGACCACCATCGCAGAGCAGCTCGAGCTGGCCGAGGAGCGACTCGAGGTCGGTCTGGGGACAACGACCGACCTCTACGATGCGAGAGCGCGATTCAAGCTGGCGGAGGCTGAGGAGATTCGCGCACAAGCACTGCTCGAGGACGCGCGCCAAGCGCTCGCACAGTTGATCGGCCAGCCCCCCGGCACTCTCGACGCGCTTCGCGCCGAGACGCCCCTCGAGTCTCCCGAGGGCGACATCGAGGCATGGGTCGTGCGTGCGCGAGGCGCCAACGTCGGGGTGCTGATTCAGGAGCAGGCCACCGAGGTGTCGCGCAAGGAGGTCGATCGACAGCGTGCGGGCAATTATCCCGTGGTGGATTTCGCCGTCGATCAGAGATACAACCAGACCGACGGCAGCCTGTCCGGTCCCGGCGGCGATCGCGAGCGCACCGACGTCCTGCTGCAGCTGACGGTGCCGTTCTACCGCGGCGGTCGCGTCACCACGCAGACCAAGCAGGCGGCGCTGCGCTACAGTGCCGTGCTGGAGGATCTCGAAACCAGCAGGCGATCGGCGGAACGGGCCACACGCGTCGCTTACAACGATGTCAGCACCGACGTGCCCCGCGTGCTGGCGCTCGAGCAGGCGGTGGCCGCCAGCGAGAGCGCGCTGGAGGCCAAGCGCGAGGGTTTCGCCGCCGGTCTGGAGACCAACATCGACGTTCTCAACGCGCAGCGGGACCTGCTCGAGGCCCAGCGCAACTATCTTCTGGCGCGCTACGACTACATTCTGAACACCCTGCGTCTGGAGAGGGCGGTCGGCACCCTCGATGAGGGCGATCTGCAGCGGGTGAACTCCTGGCTCAAATGAACGGGAGGTTCTCCTCGGCAGAGCAGGCGGAGGCGGCGTTCTACGCCGCTTTCGAAGCCGCCGACCTCGAGGCGATGATGCGTGTCTGGGCGTGCGACCCGGACGTCGTCTGCATACATCCGCGGGGACCGCGGCTGGCGGGCCGCGACGACATCCGTGCCAGCTGGCGCCTGATATTCGGCAACCCTTCCGGCATGCGCCTGCGCCCCAACGTCGAGCACAGCTGGCGCAGCGCTTCCTTGGCGACGCACCTCGTCACCGAGAACATCTTCGTCGCCGCAGACGACCTCCACGCCTCGGTGCTGGCGACCAACATCTATCGCCTTGGCGAGGACGGTTGGCGCATGGTGCTGCACCATGCCTCGGCCGGCGCTGCGCCGGCGCCCGCGCCCAGCCCGCATGCCGGCGTGGTGCACTGAAGCGAGCCGGACGCGCCGCGCGCGCTGCCGAGCCGCTGCGAGCGGCGGCGCTCAGCGCAACCCGGCGGCGTGCGAGGCGGCCCGGGCGAGATAGCCCTCCAGCAACCGCAGATTGCGCTGCAAGGCGCCGCGGTTCTCCTCGACCATCTGACGACCGACCTCACCGACCGTGAAACGCAGGTTGGCGTCGCTCAGGTAGCGGCGAACGGCGTGCTCGAGCTCCCCGACGCCGGCGACCTGGGTACCCGCTCCGCGCTGCAGGGTGATGCGCGCGATCTCACTGAAATTGAACACGTGCGGACCGAAGACGACCGGAACGCCCACGGCACAGGGCTCGAGCAGGTTGTGACCGCCGACGGGCACCAGGCTGCCGCCGACGAAGGCGACGTCGGCCGCGGCGTAGAGCACCGGCAGCTCACCCATGGTGTCGCCGATGTAGACGTCGACGTCGGACCCGACCCGCGACGTGGTTTCACTGCGGCGCGCAACGTTCAGGCCGCGCCGTCGGCAAAGACGCGTCACCGGCGAGAATCGCTCCGGATGACGGGGAACGATGACCAGGAGCAGGTCGGGAAATTCCCGTCGCAGCCGCGCAAAGATATCGAGGACCATCTCCTCTTCGTTCTCGTGGGTGCTTCCCGCCACCCAAACACGGCGATCACGACCCCAGTCGTGGCGGACCACATCGGCAACCTCGCGCAGACTCGCCGGCAGGGCGACCTCGAACTTGATGCTGGCGGTCACCTCCACGGCATCGGGTTTCGCACCGAGATCGACGATACGATTCGCGTCGTCGGGCGTCTGCACGGCAAAACGGTCGACCTTGACGAGGAGCTGCCGGCAGAAACGCCGCACACGCCGGTAGCGACGGTGCGATCTCTCGGACAGACGCACGTTGGAGAAGACGACGGGAATGTCGAGCGCGTGGCACTGGCTGATGATGTTGGGCCAGATCTCGGTCTCCATGATCACCACCAATGCAGGCCGCGCCCGGGCGAGGAAGCGCCTGACGGATCCGGGGTAGTCGTAGGGGGCGTAGCAGTGATCGACGCCCTCGGCGAAGGTGCGCACTACCTCCTGCGAGCCCGTCGGCGTCGTCGTCGTCACCAGAATGCGGCCTTGCGGAAATCGGCTCTGGATCGACTTGATCAGCGGCGTGGCCGCACGGACTTCTCCCACCGAAACGGCGTGCAACCAGAGCAGGTGGGGCGTGCCCGGCACGTCGGAGAAACCGAAACGCTCGGGCCAGCGCGACCAATAGGCGGGGTTGCGCAGCCCGCGCAGTGCCAAGTGCAGCAGTATAGCGGGCAGGCAGAGATAAAGCGCCGCGCGATAGAGCAACAGCAATGGCTCAGTAGCCATGCGAGCGCCGGGGCCCTGCGCGCCGCGGCAGCGTGGGAGCGCCGCCGCGAGCGAGTGCGTCACTACCCGCCATATGCCAGCCAATCCCTGGGTTGCAGAAACGTTTCGTAAAGTTCCGCCTCCGGCGTTCCCGGAGCCGGGTGCCAGTCGTAACGCCATGCCACCCGCGGCGGCAATGACATCAGTATGGACTCGGTTCGACCCCCCGACTGCAACCCGAACAAGGTGCCGCGATCGTAGACCAGATTGAATTCCACGTAGCGACCGCGACGGTAGAGCTGGAATTCACGCTGCGGCTCCGCGTATGCCGTGTGCCTGCGTCGGCGCACGATCGGCAGGTATGCGGGCAGGAAATGATCACCCACGCTGCGCGTGAGCGCAAAGCAACGCGCAAACCCGCCCTCATCAAGGTCGTCGAAGAACAGTCCGCCTATGCCACGCGGCTCGTTGCGATGCTTGATGAAGAAGTAATCATCGCACCATCGCTTGAACGTGGGATAGACATCCGACCCGTAGGGATCGCACGCGCTCCTCGCGGTACGATGCCAGTGGATCGCGTCCTCGGCGAAACCGTAGTAAGGCGTCAGATCGAAACCCCCGCCGAACCACCACACGGGACCGTCAGCGCTCTGCGCCTGAAAGAAACGCACGTTCATGTGGGAGGTGGGGACAAACGGGTTGCGCGGATGGATCACCACGGAGACACCCATCGCCTGGAACGGCCACCCGGCGAGATGGGGGCGCTGCCGGGTCGCGGCAGGCGGCAGCCGCTCACCGCCAACGTGGGAGAAGTTCACGCCCGCCTGCTCGAGCAGCTCGCCCCCGGCGAGTACGCGCGTTTGCCCGCCGCCGCCGCCGGAACGCTCCCAGCGGTCCTCCTCGAATCGAGCGGCGCCGTCCTGCGCCTCGAGCGCCGCGCAAATGTCCGCCTGCAGAGCGCTCAGATAGTCCTTGACCGCCCCTGGATCGGGATTACCGCGCGCTTCGGGTTCCCGGGTCACGTTCGCCTTGCCCTGAAAGTGCTGGCCACGAAACGGTCGCGCTCGGCAGCGGCGCCTCGCCTAGGCGGACCGCACGACGTCACCGCTGATGGCTTCTGTGATCTGTGTCGGCCGCAGGCCGCCGGACCGCCCCGGGACGACGTAGTCGACCGCGGCACCGAGCTGTCGCTCCACCTCGCGTGAGCGCATCGCCGGCTCGCGACCGTGGCGATTGGCGCTGGTCGATACCAGGGCGTGACCGAACAGCGCGCAAAGACGCGCCGCGGGCCGATATGCCGTGACGCGCACGGCCACACACGCGTGGCTGCCGCGCAGCCAGCGCGACACCCGCGGCCGTGCCGGCAGCAGCCACGTGTGCGGCCCCGGCCAGGTCGCCTGCGCCATCTCGAGCAGCTCCGGGTGGGAGGGGTCCAGGTAGCGAGCGAGCTGCCGCACGTGCGCCGCGATGAGAATGAGGCCCATATCCGGCGAGCGCCGCTTGATGCGCAGGATACGACGCACGGCGGCGTGATTGCGTGGATCACAGCCCAGACCGTAGCACGATTCCGTCGGATAGGCGACGACGCCACCGCGGGCCAGCGCCACGGCCGCCTTCTCGAGGTCGCTCAGTCTCACTCCGGGGCGGTGGCCCGCAGGCGCTCCTGCAGCGAGGCATCCTTGGCGCGCACGCCCTCGGCGCTCTCCTGCCGCTCGCGCTCGACCCGCTCGGCGAGCGCAGCGTCGGCGAGGGCGAGAATCTGGGCCGCCAGATAGGCTGCATTCTTAGCGCCGGCGGAGCCAATGGCGACGGCGGCGACGGGAATGCCGCCGGGCATCTGCACCGTCGAGAGCAGAGCGTCCTGACCGCCAAGGGAGCCGGCGGCCATGGGGATGCCTATGACGGGACGTATGGTCAGTGCCGCCACCGCGCCGGCGAGGTGTGCCGCGAGCCCGGCGGCGCACACGAACACCGCGCAGCCCCGCGCCTCGGCGTCCCTGACGTAATCGCGCGTGGCGTCCGGGGTGCGGTGGGCCGAGGTGATCTTCGCCTCCCAGCTCACGCCCAGTCGGGTCAGGGTATCGAGCGTTGCCTGCACGGTCGCCAGATCCGAGTCAGACCCCATCAGAACCGCAACGAATGGTCTAGCCATCAATTCACTCCTGTTGTCACCACAGCTCAGACCCGGCTCGAGGCTCGCCGTCGCTCACGCGCCACGGCGCGAGCGCCGATGTCGGTGCGGTAATAGGCATCGGGCCAGGTAATTCTGTCGACGCCCGCGTATGCCCGTCGCTGGGCAGCGCAGACGTCCTCTCCGAGAGCTGTGACGCACAGCACCCGGCCGCCGTCGGTCACCACCGCGTCGTTGCGCGCACGGGTTCCGGCGTGAAACACCTTGATGTCATCGCCGACGACGTTTGCGAGACCTTCGATTGTATCGCCCTTACGGTACTGGCCGGGATAACCGCCGGCCGCCATGACGACACCGAGCGCGGCGCGGGAATCCCACGCCGCCGTGCACTCGTTCAGACAACCGTCCAGCGCCCTGTCGCACAGCTCTACCAGATCGGATCGAAGCCGCAACAGCATCGGCTGTGTCTCCGGATCACCGAGACGGCAGTTGTATTCGAGCACCAGCGGATCGCCCTCGGCCGTGATCATCAGACCGGCGTACAGGAACCCGGTGTAGGGGGAGCCGTCGGCGGCGAGGCCCTCAACCGTCGGCTCGATCACCTCGCGCACGATGCGCTCGCTCAGAGCGCCACTCACGACAGGAGCGGGCGAGTAAGCCCCCATGCCGCCGGTGTTGGGACCCCGGTCGCCGTCGTCGCGAGCCTTGTGGTCCTGTGAGCTCGCCAGTACCAGCACGCTGCGGCCGTCGACCATGCACGTGAAGCTCGCCTCCTCACCCTGCAGACACCTCTCCACGACCACACGCGCGCCCGCCGCACCGAAACGTTTGCCGACGAGGCAGTCGTGGACCGCCGCGAGGGCCTCCTCGACGCTGGTCGCAACCGTGACCCCTTTACCCGCCGCCAGCCCGTCGGCTTTCACGACGATGGGGGCGCCGTGCGCCTCGACGTAGCGACGCGCCGCCGAAAAGTCGGTGAAGACCTCGTGCTCCGCCGTGGGGATACCGTGGCGTGAGAGAAACGCCTTGGCATAGGCCTTCGATGCTTCCAGGCGCGCCGCCGCCTGCGTCGGTCCGAAACAGCGCAGGCCGCGTTGCGTGAACGCATCCACGATACCCGCCGCCAGGGGGGCTTCGGGACCGACAACGGTAAGCGCAACACCGCGAGCGACTGCGAGCTGCAGCAGTCCCTGGACATCGTTGGCCGCCAAGGCGACGTTCTCGACCTTGGCCTCGGCGGCGGTGCCGGCGTTGCCCGGCGCCACCCAGACCCGCCTCACACGCTCGCATTGCGCCGACTTCCAGGCGATCGCATGCTCACGCCCGCCTCCTCCGACTACGAGAATTTCCATGCGCTGGGCCAGGGCCGCAAGGCCGTGCGTATCAGTGGCGGAAGTGCCGCATGCCCGTGAACACCATCGTCATGCCGTGTTCATCGGCGGCTGCGATGACTTCCTCGTCGCGTACCGAGCCCCCGGGCTGAATCACCGCAGACACGCCCGCCTCGTGAGCGGCGTCGATGCCGTCACGGAAGGGAAAGAAGGCGTCTGAGGCCATGACCGCCCCATCCACACGCAGGCCTTCGTCGACCGCCTTGATGGCGGCGATGCGGGCCGAGTACACGCGACTCATCTGACCGGCACCGATACCGATGGTCTGGCCGTCGCGGGCGTAGACGATCGCGTTGGACTTGACGAACTTCACCACCTTCCAGGCAAACCTCAGGTCGTCGAGCTCCGCCTCACCCGGCTTACGAGCGGTTACCACCTTGAGCCCGTCCGCGCCCATCAGCTCGCTATCCCGGTCCTGAACCAGCACACCGCCGGCGACCCGCTTGCAGTCGAGGCGAGCGCCCTCAGTGCCGCTCAGTGCCGCCGTGGCGAGAACCCGAACATTCGGCTTCTGTACGAGCACCACGCGCGCGTCGTCGTCGATGCAGGGCGCGATGATCACCTCGACGAACTGGCGTTGCAGAATTGTCTTGGCGGTATGCGCATCGAGGCAGCGATTAAAGGCGATGATGCCCCCGAACGCAGCGGAGGGATCCGTGGCATAGGCTCGATCGTACGCCACCGTAATGTCATCGCCCACAGCGACGCCGCAGGGATTGGCGTGCTTGACGATCACGCAGGCCGGTTCCTCGAAAGTCGCGACGCACTCCAGTGCCGCGTCGGCGTCAGCAACGTTGTTATAGGACAACTCCTTGCCCTGGACGCGGGTCGCTGTGACTATCGATGCCCCTTCCGGCTCGGTTTCGGCATACAGCGCCGCTCGCTGGTGTGGATTCTCGCCGTAACGCATATCGGTGACTTTGTGCAGCTGCACCGTCAAAATGTCGGAGAAGGGGCTGGCGTCGGCGGCGCCGGGGGAGGCGCAAAGATAGTTCGCGATGGCCGCGTCGTAGCGCGCCGTGTGTGCGAATGCCTTCGCCGCGAGCCGCGCGCGCGTCGCTGCGCTCACCTCGCCGTGGGCTTCGATCTCGTCGAGAACGCCACTGTAGTCTGCGGCGTCGACGACGACGGCGACATCGGCCTGGTTCTTCGCCGCCGCGCGCAGGAGAGTCGGCCCACCGATATCGATGTTCTCGATGGCGGTTTGCAAGTCGCAGCCCGGTGTCCTCACGGTGCGCTCGAACGGGTATAGATTCACGACGACCAGGTCGATGAGCGGGATGTCGTTGGCGGCGAGATCACGCTCGTCGACGCCCCGGCGACCCAGGATGCCGCCATGGATGCGCGGGTGAAGCGTCTTCAGCCGGCCGTCCAGCATCTCCGGGAAACCGGTGTATGCGGACACTTCGGTAACGGGAATCCCGTCGGCACCAATGGCACGGGCAGTGCCTCCCGTCGAAAGCAGCTCGACGCCGAGGGCATGAAGGCGCTGAGCGAACTCCACGACCCCGGTCTTGTCGGACACGCTGATCAGGGCTCGCCTTACGATTCGCGGGTCCGAATTCGGCCCTGTTGCGCTATGCGTCACCGCTGCATGCAGATACCGGATCGTCGCCGGCCACCGCCTGCGCTGCGGCACACCGGCAGGGATAACACGGCCACGTCTGTGTCGCAGACCGAAGTGGACCGCGGACTTGCCAGGCTCCCAAGCTAATCGATGCCGTGCAGTCGAAGCTTCTTCCGCAAGGTGTTACGGTTTATGCCGAGCATGCGCGCTGCCTTCGTCTGGTTGCTGTCGGCCTGCTGCATCACGAGCCGCAGAAGCGGCTTCTCGATTTCACTCACCACCAGATCGTACAGGTCGGTCGGTTTCTCCCCGTTCATGTCGGCGAAGTACCGCTTCAGTGAGCGCGACACGCATTCTCCCAGCGGACTCGTCTTCAAGTCGCTCATGACGTTCTTCTGTCCCCTTTGCGGTAGTTGCCGTCGGCCCGTTCGCCCACAGAACACCGCCTGCGCCACGTTGGTCAGAATCAGCGCACCGACGTCGCCGTCGCTGCCATCGAACCCCCGGGTCGGAAAATTCAGAGAAACTTCCGTCAGATCGAATCGATCAGGCCGTCCCTGGCGTTGTCGTTTTGGTTAGCACTTTGCCCGCCTATCGTCCTGCCCAATCGCCTTGGGCTCAACGAGCATAGAGATGATAACCCCGAACGCGTCCGCGGTGAAAGAGCCAATGGACGAAAGGTCAGAGTCCGCGCTCGCGCATCGTGCCGAGCTGCGATCGGCGACGAATGCGTCGACGTCTTTACCCCGATCGTCGATGCAGCGATCAGCCGGGAGGCGCGGCGACGAGTTCGATCTCGTAGCCGACGGCCTTCTCGTGTGGATTGGCGAGATCCAGTGACACGACCTCGACGACGTTCGGCGTCAGCATGGTGAGATCCCGTCGCCCCGGTATCAGATACTCACGGGGCGGATAGGCGCGGCGCCCGACGATGTTGCCGATCTTGTCGGTGAGCGTCACCTGGACGAGCGGATAGCTCTGCGCAAAATCCGCGCGATTGACGAAAGTCGCGCTCACCCGCAGCGCGCCCGGCGTATCGGGGTGGGGAAGGACGCCCGTATCGACGAGCTCGATGCGCCCAAGGTCTTGGCGCGGCGGCAATGCGCAACCGCTAAGGCGACAGAAGCCTGCGAGCAGCGGGCGCAGCGGCGCCACCGCGGCGAGATCGGCCAGATAAAACGTGCGCACTTGCCACCCGAGCGCCGCCAGCAGCACTAGAGCGACCAGCGACCACAGCAGGCCCGAGCGCCGCGTCGTCGTTGCCAGCGGAGCTGTGAAATCGAGCCATCTTGCCGCGGGCGCCGCCGCCTCGGCGTCTTTGCCGCGGCGGCGCGAGCGCCGGCGACGGCCGGCAGCGCGAGCGCCGGTGGTCGGCACCGAGTCCGGGCGCGCGGCCGTCGCCCGAGTGTCCGCGGCACGCGGTGTCGGCTCGAGCAAGCCGCTGAGCGCCTGCATGAGTGCCGCCTCGCCGGCACGCGCCGACGGCGATTCGGATCGCTGCGGCGGATGTTCCGCACGGGGCGGCTCGCGAGGCGGCGCGGGCTCTAGCTCATCGAGCGGACGGGCCTCGGCGGCGGCGAGCTCCGCGTCCGGCAGGCGGTCGATGAGGTTCCACGAGGCATTGAAGACCTCTCGGCACCGGCCGCAGCGCACCAAGCCCTGGCGCACCTCGAGCTGCTCGCGCCGTATGGCGAAGATGGTTTCACAGTTGGGGCACTGGGTGAACATGCGTCGTCCGCGCCCGCTCGCGGTGATTCGCTGGCTCTGCGGCGCGCGCAGCCGCCAGTACGGTTTCAGGTGCGCCGAGCGGCATCCCGCGGGCCCGGTTTCGTGCCCACCAGCAATACCCACTCCTGCTGCGCCCTGGTCTCGAAAACAAACTCAGGGGCGAAAGCACGCGCGACGGCGTCCGCCTGCGGCGCCAGAATGCCGGAGAGCGCCAGATCACCACCGGGGCACACCCGCGCGCCGAGCGTCGGCGCGAGTCTGATCAGTGTATCCGACAAGATGTTCGCTATCACCAGATCCACGCTGAGCGCCTGCGGCAGTTCGTGCGGATAGCATGCCGTGAAGCAGCTCGAGACCGCGTTGTGCTCGGCATTAGCGGCGCTGGTCGCGAGCGCGCGGGGGTCGATGTCGACCCCCCAGGCACGCGCGGCGCCGCATTTGAGCGCCGCGATGGCGAGGATGCCCGAGCCGCAGCCGTAGTCGATTAGCTCACGGCGCGTAAGCTCGAGCTCGCTCAGGTACTGCAGACACAGGCGTGTGGTCGCGTGGGTGCCGGTGCCGAAGGCCAGCCCGGGGTCGATCTGCACGCCGACGGCCGCGGCGGGCGGCTCGAATCCGCGCGGACCGACCCACAGCCGTTCACCTACGGCAACCGGGACGAAACGTCGCTGCCACTCGCGCTCCCAGTCCCGGTCCTCCAGGCGCTCGACGACGACCTCGGCCGGGTCGATACCCGCCGCGGACTCGATTGCCGCGCGAATGGCCACCACGTCGACCCCGCTCGCGAACAGCCCGGTCACCCGGACCCGCGCCCAGGCAGGCACCGCGTGCGGCTCGGGCTCGTAGTAGGCACCGCCGGCGGCGTCCTCGACGGTCACGGCCACCGCGTCGAGAGATTCGAGCAGATCGCAAACGCTCTCGCGGGCGCCAACGGGTGCAGGCACTCGGATGTTGAGCCAGGACACGTGGGCTAGGGCTCGCCGTGGCGGTTCAGCGGCCCGGTCTGCTCTCCAGGTAGTGGACGCTGAGCTCGCCGTCGGTGAACACCGCGTCGTCGAGAATGTCCTGATGCAGAGGTATGTTGGTTCTGATGCCGTCGACGACCATCTCCTGCAGCGCGCGGCGCATCCGCGCGAGCGCCTCCTCACGGTTTTCACCGTGAGCGATGACCTTGGCGATGAGGGAGTCGTAGTAAGGCGGCACCGTGTAGCCGCTGTAGATGTGCGAGTCCACGCGTATGCCCGGCCCTCCCGGCTGGTGGTACTGGCTGATCTTTCCCGGAGACGGAAGGAAAGTCGCCGGGTCTTCGGCGTTGATGCGGCACTCCACGGCGTGACCGTTGAAGCGAATATCGTCCTGCGTGAAGGACAAAGGCTCGCCGGATGCGATCAGCAGCTGCTGCTTGACGATGTCGATACCGGTCACCGCTTCCGTGACGGGGTGCTCGACCTGCACGCGGGTGTTCATCTCGATGAAATAGAACTCCCCATCCTGGTAGAGAAACTCGAACGTCCCTGCGCCGCGGTAGCCGATAGATCGACATGCCTGCGCGCAGCGCCTGCCTATCTCCTCCCGTAGCGGCGCCTCGAGCCCGCGGGCCGGTGCCTCTTCGATAACCTTCTGATGCCGCCTCTGCACCGAGCAATCACGATCTCCCAGGTGCACGACGTTGCCGTGGTTGTCCACCAGCACCTGGAACTCGATATGCCGGGGTCGTTCCAGATATTTTTCGAGGTAGACGACGTCGCTGTCGAAGGCCGCCAGCGCCTCCGCCCGCGTCAACGACAGGGCATTGAGCAGCGCCACCTCGGTGTGGACGACGCGCATGCCCCTGCCGCCGCCGCCGGCCGTGGCTTTGATGACCACCGGGTAGCCGATTTCGGTCGCCGTGCGCACGACATCCTCGGGATCCCGGCTCAACGCGCCGTCGGAGCCCGGTATGGAAGTCAGACCCGCGGATTTCATGCTTCGGATCGCCGATATCTTGTCTCCCATCAGGCGCATGGTGTCGGGTCGCGGGCCGACGAAGATGAAGCCGCTCTGCTCCACACGTTCGGCGAAATCGGCGTTCTCGGCCAGAAAGCCGTAGCCGGGGTGAATGCCCGACGCGTCGGTGACCTCCGCGGCGGCAATGACGGCGGGAATGTTCAGATAGCTGTCCGAGGCTTGCGCCGGCCCGATACACACGGACTCGTCGGCGAGCTTCACGTACTTCGTGTCACGATCCGGCTCGGAGTGCAAAGCGACGGTCTTGATTCCCAGCTCACGGCACGCGCGCAGTATCCGCAACGCGATCTCGCCGCGGTTTGCGATGACGAGCTTCTCGATCATCTGGCCACGGGGGCCGCTGTATCGATGATGAAGAGGAGTTCGCCGTACTCCACGGGATCGCCCGTCTGCTTGAAGACGGTTCGCACCGTGCCTGCGCGGTCGGCCTCGATCTGGTTGAAGATCTTCATGGCTTCGATGATGCAGAGCGTGTCGCCCACGGCGACGACGCCGCCGACCTGAACGAAAGGCTCACTGTCCGGGCTCGCCGACGCGTAGTAGGTGCCCACCATGGGCGACGTGATGACGTGTCCGTCCGCAGACTCCCGATGTNNCCCCGCAGCGCTGGCACCGCCTTCCTCGAGCGGGCGCACCGCCACCGCCGTCGGCACCCCGGCCGGCGGCGGCGTCGCCGTCTGGCTCGACAGCAGACGCGCCAGGCGGATCGACTCCTCTCCCTCGCGGATCTCCAGTTCGGTCAGCTGGGAAGACTCCAACAGCTCCATGAGCTTCTTGATCTTGCGAATATCCATCGCTGCCTCGCCCGCTAGTGCGTAGCTTGCGCGGCGAGCGTGCGCAGGACCGCCGTCAGGGCCAGCTCGTAGCCGTCGGCGCCGAGGCCACAGATGAGTCCACGGGCGACGTCGGAGAAATAGGAGTGGTGTCGGAACGGCTCGCGCGCATGAATGTTGGACAGATGCACCTCTATGAAGGGAATGCCGACCGCCAATAGCGCGTCGCGCAACGCCACGCTGGTGTGCGTGAAGGCGCCGGGATTGATGATGATAAAGGCGGTGTCGTCGGCGCGCGCGGCGTGAACGGCATCGATCAACTCGTGTTCCGCGTTGCTCTGCCGGGCACGCACACGGTGCCCGGCGCTGGCGGCCGCCTGCTCGAGCCGCCGATCGATCTCCTCCAGGGTGACGCCCCCGTAGTGCCCGGGCTCGCGGGTGCCGAGCAGATTCAGATTGGGTCCGTGCAGAACGAGGATGTTGGCCACGGTCGGGCTAGGGGCACAGCGCCGCTTGGTTCGCGAACGGAGAGTCTGCCCGAACCCGGGAAGAATGTCCAGTTACCCCCCAGATAGACAATTTTAACTGCAACTTAGCGTGATTTCGACGAACTTTCCCCTCCCAACAACGACTCGACGAGGCGCGTCAGCTCACCGGCCGCGTAGGGCCCCAGCCGCGTCGAATGCACACGGCCGTCGGCATCGACGACAACGTTGAACGGCAGCGCCCCCGGGTTCCCGTAGCGGCGCATGAGCTCGAAGCCCTGGTCTGCGGCCACCAGGGAGGGATAGTTGATGCCGAAGTGCGCGCCGAAGGCACGCACCGCCTCGACCTCGTCGATGGCCACCCCCACCACCTGCAGGCCGCGGGGACCATAGGCCTGCTGGGCCGCCACCAGCAGCGGCACTTCCTCGCGGCACGGGGCGCACCACGTGGCCCAGAAGTTGACGAGCAGCGTGCGGCCGCGCCACTCGCCGGCGGAGCGCTGGACGCCGTCGACATCAGGCAGCGCGAAGGTGACCGAGGCGGGAACGCCGGCGGCGTCGTCGCCCGCGAAGTCGACCCGCCCGAGGCGGTAACCCAGCCAGCCCGCGGCCAGGCCGGCGGCGATCACGGCAAGGACCACGAGCCAGCGCGTTGCGGCCACGGGCGGGAGCTGCTTGCGGCCGCTACGCCCCTAGGCGCCGGCTTGCGAGAGAATTTGCAGGAATTCGTCCGGTCCGCGGTAGCCGTAGAGCCTGAGATCACGCACCTCGCGGCCGCTGGCGTCGAAGAACAGCATCGCGGGGGGGCCGAACACGCCGAAGCGGCGTTTGATCTCGCGTGCCTCGGCGTCGTTGGGATCCGTCACGTCGACCTGCAGCAGCACGAAACGCCCGCGCAACTCGCGGTTGACCCGCGGATGCTGAAACGTTCCCCGCTCCATGCGCACGCAGTCGATACACCAGTCGGCATAGTAATCCAGAATCACGGGCTTGCCCGCGGCGCGTGCCTCGCCGAGACGACTCTCGAGTTCGCTCACCGTGGCCACGGCGTGGAACAGCTCGCCGTTCCCGGCCGTTGCCGTGGCGGTAGACGCGCCCGTGCCGACCCCCATCGTGGCCATCTGCGGCACGGGGTCGAAGAGGTCGCGGTTGCCGAGGAGCCCGCCCACCAGCGCCAGCACGCCCCAAACCAGCATCACCGTGCCCATGCCCTTCCACAGATACCGCCAGCCGTTCGCCCCCTCGGGCAGCGCCTGCGTGGCGCCCAGATAAACCGCGGTGACGATCAGCAGCACCCCCCACAGGAGCAGCACCGGCACCTCGGGAATCGTGCCGAGCAGATAGATCGCCACGGCGAGCAACAGGACCCCGAAGGTCTGCTTGACCCGCTCCATCCACAGACCCGCCTTGGGCAGCAGGAAACCGGCGCCGAAGCCGATGGCAACGAGAATCACACCCATGCCGAGTGCCATCGAGAACATGATGGCCCCGCCGAGCACCGGGTCGCCCTTGGCGAGAGCGACACCCAGCGCCGAGATCAACAACGGCGAAACACAGGCGCCGACGATCAGCGCGGAGACGATGCCGAGAGCGAAGACCACGCCGAGCGACCCGCCCCGCAGGTAATCGGTCTGCCGCTGCAGCCGCGACTGCAGGAAAGACGGCATCTGCACCTCGTAGAGGCCGAACATCGAAGCCGCCATGGCGGCGAACAGCGTGCTCACCACAGCGATGGTCCAGGCGCTCTGAAAATAGGCCTGCAGCTGGTCGCCCGTCGCCCCGGCGACGACGCCGACGGCGGTGTACGTCACCGCGGTGCCGAGCACGTACGCGATGGACAGCACGCCCCCGCGAAGGCGGGTCATGCGGCCGCGCTGACCGACGATGATGCTGGAGAGAATGGGAATCAGCGGCAGCACGCACGGCGTGAAGGTGAGCAACAGCCCGGTCCCGAACGCCGCCGTTACGTAGCCGAGAAAGGCTCGCTCGGTGAGCGCCGCCTGACGAACGCCGGCGGCCCCCGCGTCCGTCTCGGCCGCCTGGGCGTCGCTGACGAGCGCCGGCAGCGCAACGGTGAACGCCTTAGTGATCGGGGGATAACAGATGCCCCGCTCCGCACAGCCCTGGTAGGACACGTCCAGGGCCAGGGAGACCGGCGACGCGCCCGGCCGCTCTAGCGGTATGTCGATCACCGCCTGTTCGTAGTACACCTCGGTCATGCCGAAGAACTCGTCCTCCTTCGCGGTGCCCGGAGGCAGCCGCAGTTCGCCCAGGCGCACCGCCTGCGTGCGCGGCTCGAACCCGAGCTTGTCGCGGTAGAGGTAGTACCCATCGGCGATGTCGAAGTGCGCGCTCACACCGTTGCCGCGAGCGCGCACTTCGACCCGGAACGCCTCTTCGGGGTCCAGGAACTCGGGCTCCTCGGCAAACCCGCCGAGCAGCTTCTCCAGCTCGGCGACGGCGCTCGCCGCGCTCCCGGGCGCGTCGCCGCCGCCCGCCGCCGCGGCGGCCAGCTTGAGACCGACCTCCTGGGTGAGCGGCGGGTAGCACACGCCGATGGGCTCGTTGCAGCCCTGTCCCTGAGCACGCAGGACGACCTCGCGGGAGTGCTCGGCAAGCCGCTCAAGGGGCAGGGAGACGACCACGGCGTTCTCGTAAATCTCCATCCTGCCGAAGAATTCGTCGTCCTTGCTCTTGGAGGGAGGGTAGACGGGCTCGCCCAGGCGCACGCCGTCCGCCTGCAGCTCGAAATGGAACTTGTCGCGGTACATGTAGTAGCCGTCGGCGATGTCCCACCGCGCCTCGATGCGATCCGGCGCGGCCGCCACCGCCGTGAACGCAAACGCCTTCTCCGGCTCGAGCAAGGCGTCTTGCTGGGCGTGCGTCGACCCTGCGCCCAGCAATAACAACAGCCCCAGTGTGAGGAAACGTCTCAAGGCGAATTACTCCGGATGCCCCACCCAGTCGAGATACGCCGTCAGCCCGGCGACGATTGGGACCGCCACGATTTCGGGAAGTTCGTAAGGATGCAGCTCGCGCACCCGGGCTTCGATGGCCGCATAGCGCTGCGCGCCGGCGCGAATCAGGAGCAGAAATTCCGTCGCCGACTCGGGACGCCCCTGCAGCAGATAGACCGAGCGCACGCTCGGCACGATGGTGACGACCGCCGCCAGACCCTCGGCGACGAGCCGCTCGGCGATGTCGTTGGCATCGGCCTCGTTGGCGCAGGTGGTCAGCACAATCTGATGCTCAGCCTCGCTCACCGGTTCTTACTCTGCCGTGCAGGTCCCCGGGGGTCCGACCGCAGGCGGGGCCCCGCCTCTGTTATTGTTGTATATGGAGACGTTTGACGCCATATCCAAAATACGCTACGACCCTCTCCACCCCGTGCTTCCCAGCAACCGACACCGCGGCGCCCCCGATTATCGCCCGCACGGCATCCGCCGCGGGCGCGACGTTCGCGTCGCCGGCCCCCGGGCGGCGCCACGATGACTCCCGCACGCGCCCTGCTCGCGGTCTTCCTGCTGGTGCCGCTGCTGGAGATCTTTCTCCTCATCGAGGTGGGCGGCTGGATCGGGGCCGGCTGGACGGTGTTTCTGGTGGTGTTCACGGCGGTGCTGGGGGCTCACCTGGTGCGCCGGCAGGGCCTGTCCACGCTGCGCCGCGTTCAGGCGAGCCTCGAACGCCAGGAGTTGCCCGCCGCGGAGCTGCTGGAGGGTCTTTTTCTGCTCGTCGCCGGCGCTCTGCTGCTGACGCCTGGATTCTTCACGGACGCGGTCGGCTTCGCCTGCCTGACACCGCCGCTGCGCTCGTGGGCCACGCAGGAGCTGCTGCGACGCGGTGTTCTCGGCGCCGTGCCTCGCGGGCCGGACGCCGCCGGCGGGCGGACCTTCGACGCCGAGTATCGCCACCTCGACGACTGAGGCGTCCGCGGCAAACGCGGGCCATCCCTTGACATCCGGTTTTTGATCCATATTATTAGCACTCACTTGAATCGAGTGCTAGCAACAGCGCTCGCATCAGCGATCAGACCCTTCACTTTAAACCTCTGAAATATAAGGAGATTGGTTCACATGAAGATTCGTCCACTTCACGACCGCGTCGTCGTTCGCCGCGTCGAAGATGAGCGGAAGAGCCCCGGCGGGATCGTTATTCCGGACACGGCGGCCGAGAAACCGATGCAGGGCGAGGTGCTCGCCGCCGGCAACGGCAAGATCCTGGAGAGTGGTGAGATCCGGCCGCTCGACGTCAAGGTCGGCGATCGCGTGCTGTTCGGCAAGTACTCCGGCACCGAAGTCAAGGTGGAAGGCGAAGACGTCCTGGTGATGCGCGAAGACGACATCATGGGCGTCATCGAAGCCTGAAATCACATACTTACTCTCGATAGATAGCGAGGAAAGAACATGGCTGCAAAAGAAGTTCATTTTGGCGAACAGGCCCGCTCGCAGAAGATGCGCGGCGTGAACATCCTGGCGGACGCCGTAAAAGTGACGCTGGGACCGAAAGGACGCAATGTCGTGCTCGAGAAATCCTTCGGCGCTCCGACCGTCACCAAAGACGGCGTGTCCGTCGCCAAGGAGATCGAGCTCAAGGACAAGTTCGAGAACATGGGCGCGCAGATGGTCAAGGAAGTCGCGTCCAAGACCTCCGACGTCGCCGGCGACGGCACCACGACCGCCACGGTGCTGGCGCAGGCCATGCTCAAGGAAGGCCTGAAAGCGGTGGCCGCCGGCATGAATCCGATGGATCTGAAGCGCGGCATCGACAAGGCCGTCGTGGCGGCGGTCGAGGCGTTGAAAGACCTCTCCAAGCCCTGCTCCGACCATAAGGAGATTGCCCAGGTCGGCACCGTGTCGGCGAATGCCGACGAGGCCATCGGCAACATCATCGCCGAGTCCATGGAGAAGGTGGGTAAAGAGGGCGTCATCACGGTAGAGGAAGGCTCGGGCCTGGAGAACGAGCTCGACATCGTCGAGGGCATGCAGTTCGACCGCGGCTATCTCTCGCCCTACTTCGTCAACAAGCAGGAAAACATGAGCGTGGAGCTCGAGGATCCGTTCATCCTGATCCACGACAAGAAGATCTCCAACATCCGCGACCTGCTGCCGGTTCTCGAGGGCGTGGCCAAGGCCGGCAAGCCCCTCGTTGCCATCGCCGAGGACGTCGACGGCGAGGCCCTGGCGACGCTGGTCGTCAACAACATGCGCGGCATCGTCAAGGTCTGCGCGGTGAAGGCCCCGGGCTTCGGCGACCGCCGCAAGGCCATGCTGCAGGACATCGCCATCCTGACCGGCGGCCAGGTGATCTCCGAGGAAGTGGGAATGAGCCTCGAGAATACGAGCCTCGATGACCTCGGGCATGCCAAACGCATTCAGGTGACCAAGGAAAACACCACGATCATCGACGGCGCCGGGCGCAAGGAAGACATCGAGGCGCGCGTGAACCAGATCCGGGCGCAGATCGAGGAGGCGACCTCCGACTACGACAAGGAGAAGATGCAGGAGCGCGTTGCCAAGCTCGCCGGTGGTGTCGCCGTCATCAAGGTCGGCGCCGCGACCGAGGTCGAGATGAAAGAGAAGAAGGCGCGCGTGGAAGATGCGCTGCACGCCACGCGGGCAGCCGTCGAGGAAGGCGTGGTACCGGGGGGCGGCGTCGCCCTGGTGCGGGCCATCGACGCAGTCGGCAAGGTCAAGGGCGACAACAACGACCAGAGCGTCGGTATCGCCATCGTCAAGCGCGCCCTCGAGGAGCCGCTGCGCCAGATCGTCGTGAACGCGGGCGAGGACGGCTCCGTTGTCCTCAACAAGGTGCGCGACGATGCCGGCAACTTCGGCTACAACGCGGCCACCGAGCAGTACGGTGACATGATCGAGATGGGTATCCTCGATCCGACCAAGGTGACCCGCACCGCGCTGCAGAACGCGGCCTCGATCGCCGGGCTCATGATCACCACCGAAGCGATGGTGGCCGAGATACCGGAGGAGAAAAAAGAGCCGATGATGCCCCCGGGCGGCGGCATGGACATGATGTAAGCCAGGTCAGACCCGGCTTCGACTCAAGCCCCGCCAGAGGCGGGGCTTTTTTTTGCCACCGGGACGCGCCTGTCGCCCGTACCGTGCACTGCGCGACGCGCAGCGCTTAATCAGCGCGGCCTCGCCGTTGTACACTCCTCACCCGGCCGACATCGGCGCGATTATTGTCTGCAACGCTTCCGCACCCTACCCGGGCTCCATGAACTCCCGCACAGCCCCCGCATCGCAAGCCGCCTTCCTTGAGGCCATGGACGCGGTGCCGGAGCGCCTGCGCGATCCCGTCGTGCGGCGGTGGGACGCCTTCGCCGACGCCGCCGCGCGCGCCGCTCTGGGGCCACGCCTCGACGCGCTCGCCCGCAAGGGCCGCATGGCGGCGTTGCCGCGCGTATGGGCCTGCAGCGACTTCGTAGCCCAGGCGTGCTGCCGTGAGCCACACATGCTGCTCGACTTGCTCGACGGCAACGAGCTGCACGCTTCCCTGGCGCAGGGCGCGATGACCGAGCGTGTCGCCGCCGCCGTGGAGACGCCGGGCGATGAGGTCGAGCTCGGTGCGGCATTGCGTCGCTTTCGCCGGCGCGAGCTGGTGCGAATCGCGTGGCGCGATCTCACCGGGGAGGCCGACCTGTGGGAGCTCATGCGCGACGTCTCCGAGCTTGCCGAGGCCTGTCTCGAGTGTGCGCTCGGCTGGCTGTATCGTTGGAGCGTCGACGCCCGCGGCGAGCCCCGCGGCCGACACAGCGGAGAACCCGTGCACCTCATCGTGCTCGGTCTGGGAAAGCTCGGCGGCCGGGAGCTCAACTACTCCTCCGACATCGATCTGATGTTCGCCTATGCCGAGGAAGGGGAAACCCAGCCCGGACAGGCCAGCAACCACGAGTTCTTCACCCGCTTGGGGCGCCGACTCGTGAAGGTCATGGACGACGTCACGGCCGAGGGCATCGTGTTCCGCACCGACATGCGACTTCGGCCCAACGGCGAGAGCGGACCGCTCGTTCTATCCACAGACGCCATGGAGCACTACTACCAAACCCACGGGCGTGACTGGGAGCGCTACGCTCTGATCAAGGCGCGCGTGGTTGCCGGCGACCGCGAAGCCGGTAATCAGCTGCTCGACGTGCTGACGCCTTTCGTGTACCGGCGCTATCTCGACTACGGCGCGTTCGAGGCAATTCGCTCGATGACGACCCTGATAGAGCGCGAACTCCACCGCAAAGGAAGCATCGACAACATCAAGCTCGGGCGCGGCGGTATTCGCGAGATCGAGTTCATCGCGCAGAGCTATCAGCTCATCAGGGGAGGGCGTGAGCCGCGGCTCAGGACGCAGCGGCTCGCGCAGGCGCTCGACTACCTGGCCGGAGCCGGCGTGATGGACTCGCAGCTCGTCGACGAGCTCAGACGTTGCTATACCTTCCTGCGCAACGTCGAGCACCGGCTGCAGATGATGGCCGATCAACAGACCCACGTTCTTCCCGGCGATGACCTGGCTCGGCTGCGCCTCGCCTACGGCATGGGTTTCGATGAGTGGACGGACTTCGAAAGCGAGCTTCGCGGCGTCATGGACCGTGTGCACCGGCGTTTCAAGGCGACATTCACCTGGAAAGGGCGCGAGGACCGCGACGGCGAACCGAATCCCGCCGCCGATCTGTGGATGGGGACTCTCGACGCCGAGACCGAGCTGACCGTGCTCGAGGACCTCGGCTACGACGACCCGCAGGCGGTGCAACGTCTGCTGGGCCAGCTGCGCGGCGGCAGCCTCTATAAAGCCTTCTCGCAGACGGGTCGCGATCGCCTCGACCGGCTCATGCCCATGCTCATCAGCGAGGCCGGCACCGGCGCCGGCAGTCCCACGAATACCATCACGCGCCTCGTCAAGGTCGTCGAGTCCATCGGCCGCCGCAGCGCGTACCTCTCCGTGCTTATCGAGAATCCATTGGCACTGACGCAGCTGGTGGGGCTGTGTTCGGCAAGCGCGTGGATCAGCGGCTGGATCGCGGGTCATCCCGTCTTGCTCGATGAGCTTCTGGACCCGATATCCGGCTACGCGCCCCGCGACGCCGCCGGACTCGGGTCCGAGCTGGCACATCGACTGGAGCAGATTGAGCAACAGGACCTCGAGCTGCAGATGGAAACCCTGCGCGAGTTCCGTCACGGGCACATTCTGAGGGTCGCGGCGGCGGACATAGCGGGCCAGCTCGACGGCGCACAGATCAGCCGACAGCTGTGCAATCTGGCCGAGGCGATCCTCGCTCGCACCGCCTTGCTCGCCCGCGACGGGCTGCGCCGGCGCTACGGCGAGCCGTGTTGCCAGGGCAAGGGAGGCGCACGGCCCGCCGCACTGGGCATCGTGGCCTACGGCAAGCTGGGAAGCATGGAGCTCGGCTACAACTCCGATCTCGACATCATCTTCCTCTACGAGCCCTGCGCGCGGCGTGAGAGCGGCGCAACACGGGGCGGCGAGCAGTCGATCAGCAACGAGCTTTACTTCGGCAGGCTCTCCCAGCGCATCATCCACTTGCTGACCACGCGCACCGCGACCGGCTTGCTCTACGAGATCGACATGCGCTTACGGCCCAGCGGACGCTCCGGCACCCTGGTCACGTCACTCGATGCCTTCCGCGGCTACCAGCTGGAGCAGGCGTGGACGTGGGAGCATCAGGCCGTGGTGCGGGCCAGGATGGTGGTCGGCACCGATTCGCTGATCGAGCGATTCGAGCGCGTCCGACGGAAAATACTGTGCCTGTCGCGCGACGAGGCGACCCTGAAAGCGGACATCCGCTCCATGCGCGAGCGCATGATCGAGGCGAACTGCCGCTCCGACGCAACCCACTTCGATCTCAAGCTCGGCCGAGGCGGTATTGTCGATATCGAGTTCCTGGTTCAATATTATGTCTTGAGATGGGCCCACGCCGAGCCCACGATCACCCGGCCGCGGGACAACATCGGGTTGCTGCAGGCGTTGGTTCGCTCCGGGCGGATCGCAGGGGACCGGGCGGAGGTCCTGACAACTGCCTATAATCGCTTTCTCGCCAAGGAGCACCAGCTGAAGCTGATGGATCGGCCCAGCCTGGTGGCGAATGACGAGCTCGTCGAGCTACGCGATGCCGTGTCCGCCGTGTGGGCCGAGACCTTCGACTGACCCATGCTGGCCAGCGGGACTCGATGAGCGGGGGTCGGCGGCCGCGGGTTTTACTTGAGACAGGCTCAAAGGATAACGAAGTAAGCAGGAGATTCGTCCCATGTCTTTCTCCGACCGAGACGGTGTCATTTGGTCAGATGGCGAGCTGGTTCCCTGGCGGGAGGCGACGACCCACGTTCTCACGCACACGCTGCATTACGGCGTGGGCGTATTCGAGGGAGTGAGAGCCTACAAAACCGACCGGGGCACGGCGATTTTCCGGCTGCGCGACCATACCGATCGGCTGTTTCGCTCGGCACACATTCTAGCCATGAAAATACCGTTTGAACGCGACGTGATCAACGAAGCACAACGGACCGTAGTGCGCGAGAACAACCTCAACAGCGCATACATCCGCCCGATCGCGTTCTACGGCTCCGAGGGCATGGGACTGCGCGCCGACATGCTGCGCACGCATGTGGCCATAGCCGCCTGGGACTGGGGCGCCTATCTGGGCGAAGAAGGCATGACCCGGGGCATTCGTGTTCGCACTTCGTCGTTCACACGCCTGCACGTCAACATCTCCATGTGCCGGGCGAAGGCCTCCGGCAACTACATCAATTCCATACTCGCACTGCAGGAGGCGCTGGCCTGCGGCTACGACGAAGCACTCTTGCTGGATGCCCAGGGCTACGTCATGGAGGGATCCGGCGAGAACGTCTTCATCGTTCGCGACGGCAGGCTCATGACCCCTGACCTGACCTCGGCGCTCGACGGCATCACGCGGGCAACGGTGATGCAACTGATCCGCGATCTAGGCCTCGAACTCGAGGAAAAGCGCATCACGCGCGACGAGGTCTACATCGCTGACGAAGCGTTCTTCACCGGCACGGCGGCGGAGGTCACTCCGATCCGCGAGGTGGACGGTCGCGTCATAGGCACGGGAGAGCGCGGCCCCGTTACCGAGCGGCTGCAGTCTCTATTCTTCGACGTGGTGCACGGCCGTCACGATCACTATCGCGACTGGCTCACGCCGGTAAAGTAACGACTTCCTCCCACGCGCCCGCACGGAGACCGAGAGATGGTCGAAGCCGACGAAGCCCGCTTGACGGGCAATGTCCCCAACGCCGAGCGCCTGCGAGAGGTCACCCGCGCCGATCTGCCCCTGCACTGTCCCATGGAGGGCGCAAGGCTGTGGGACTCCCACCCGCGGGTTTTCCTGCCCATCGAGGAAACCGGAAAGGAGCAGTGCCCCTACTGCGGCACGGTGTTCGTGCTGCGCGATTGACGCGCGGCCTGAGGCGGCAAGGCTTCGAGCAGGCCATCTGCACGCAGACGCGTTTCATGCCCGTCGACCGGCATTCGCCACCCCGCGCACCGGATCGCTGCCGACGACAAACCCCGACGGGCGGCTCGCCAAGCGCCCGCGGGGAGTGCCGCTGCGGGCGCGTTACGCCGGCACCCTTCGCCGGCGCCGTGTGCCGGCGGCCCGGCCCATGACGCCTGAGCACTTCCTCATCATCGCGCCGAACTGGGTCGGTGACATGGTGCTGGCGCAAAGCCTGCTCAAGACGCTGCGGGCACGGCATCCGGACGCCGCCATCACGGTGCTCGGACCGCAATGGACGCGAGCCTTGACGGCGCGGATGCCCGAGGTTACGGACAGCGTGACAGCAGCGCTTCGACACGGCCGGCTGGACGCGCTGCAGCGCTGGCGCATCGCCCGCCTGCTGCGCCGGCGCCGTTTCACGCACGCGATCGTCCTGCCCAACTCCTTCAAATCGGCGCTCATTCCTTTCCTGGCTGGCGTGCCTCGTCGCACCGGCTATCGCGGCGAGATGCGCTGGGGCCTTCTCAACGACGTGCGCCGACTCGACCCCGAGCAAGCGCCCATGACGGTGCAGCGCTTCGTCGCCCTCGGTCTGGCGCCGGGTCAGAGCACGCCGCCCGACGAGGTGCCGACTCCGGCACTCACGTCTCCCGCCGGTGCCGGCAGACGGACTCTGAGCCGCCTCGGCCTGAAGCAGGCCGATGCTCCGGTGCTCGCCCTGTGTCCCGGCGCGGAGTACGGGCCGGCGAAGCGATGGCCGCCGGAGCACTTTGCGCAGGTGGCCCGCAGCGCGCGCGCACGCGGGTGGACGGTCCTGCTGCTGGGCTCGGCCAACGACATCGGCACGAGCGCCGAGATCTGTCGGCACGCCGGCGACGCCTGCCTGGACCTGACGGGGCGCACGCGCCTGGACGAGGCCATCGACCTGCTCGCCCTGAGCGAAGCGGTCGTCACCAACGACTCCGGCCTGATGCACGTAGCCGCGGCGCTCGATCGCAACGTCGTCGCGCTCTTCGGCTCCTCGAGCGCCGCACGCACCCCCCCGCTCGGGCGGCGCTCGCGCGTCCTCAGCCTTGAACTGGAATGCAGTCCCTGCTTTGAGCGCGAGTGCCCTCTGGGGCATCTCAAGTGTCTACGTGACCTCGAGCCGAACCGGGTCGTGGAGATTCTAGACGCCTTATGACGCACAGGACACTCGGCATCTGCGCGCACGTTCGTTTGGTGCTAACCTAGGCCTTGTTCCGTCCGCGACGAAAGGCGTCTTGTTGCCGGGGTGAGGCGGCGAGGCCCTAGCTGCCGTATTTTGCTTGCGGCCGATACACTCTACTTTTGTTGACGATGAAACCCAAGCGCAAATCCCCCGGCAATACCGTACTGGTCACCGGCGGTGCGGGCTATATCGGCTCGCACACGACACGGCAGCTGCTCGAATCCGGATTCAAGGTCGTGGTGCTTGACAACCTCTACTCGGGATTCGAGTGGGCAATTGCACCCGCGGCCGTGTTTCATCGGGGAGACGCGGGCGACAGCGATCTGCTGGCTGACATTTTCTCGCAACACGATGTCTGCGCGGTCATCCACTTTGCGGGCCATATCGTCGTGCCCGAATCAGTGGGCGACCCTCTGAAGTACTATCACAACAACGTAGCGATCTCTCAGCGCCTGGCGAGCGCCTGCCTTCTCGCTGGAGTGCGGCAGTTCATCTTCTCGTCGAGCGCGGCCGTCTACGGCATTCCCGCTACCAACCCCGTAGCGGAATCCATGCCCACGGAACCGATAAATCCATACGGGACGACCAAACTGGTGACCGAGTGGATGCTGCGTGACCTAGCGGAGGCAGCGCGTCGCAGCGGCGCCGACGCCAGCGAGCGCTTCCGCTACGTCGCTCTGCGCTACTTCAACGTGGCCGGCGCGCGTGGCGACGGCAGCCTGGGACAGGCCACGCCGCAGGCCACACATCTCATCAAGGTCGCTTGTGAGGCAGCGTGTGGCACACGCGATGGCGTAACCGTGTTCGGCACCGACTACGGGACGCCGGACGGCACCTGCATCCGCGACTACATTCATGTGGATGACCTCGCCGCCGCTCATGTCTGTGCACTGCAACACCTTCTCGACGGCGGAGAGTCGGAGATCTTCAACTGCGGCTATGGTCACGGCTTCAGCGTGCGAGAGGTACTCGGGACGGTCAAGCGCGTGAGTGGCGTCGATTTCGCCGTTACCGAGGGCGGGCGGCGCGCGGGAGATCCACCCGCTCTCGTCGCCGACAGTCGACGCATTCAGCGGCAACTGGGCTGGCATCCCCGCCGCGACGACCTCGAGCTCATCTGCCGCTCAGCGTACGATTGGGAGTGCCGTCTCAACAGTGGTCGCGACTGCGAGCTTCCGTGAGCGGTCTGCGATACGGCGATGAAGCTCGCTTTCTGCCTCTTCAAGTACTTTCCCTTCGGCGGCCTGCAGCGCGACTTCATGCGCATACTGCTCGAGGCTCGGGAGCGAGGTCACGAAATCGACGTCTACACGGGTGCCTGGCACGGAGTCCGTCCCGACGGGGTTGACGTGCACGAGCTGTATTGTCGAGGCTGGACGAATCACCGCCGCAACGCGGCCTTCGCCCGAAGGCTCGATACCCACCTTCGAGACGGTCGATTCGATGCCGTCATCGGTTTCGACAAGATGCCGGGGCTCGACGTCTACTACGGTGCCGATACCTGTTACGTCGCCCGCGCACGCATGAATCACGGCCCGGCGTATCGGCTGACACCACGCTATCGATGTCTGCACGCTCTCGAGCGGGCGGTGTTCGGCATCGACAGCAAGACGCGGGTTCTGTCACTGACGCAGGTCGAGTCGGACGTCTATCAGCGCTTCTATTTCACGCCGGACCATCGTTTCAGCCTGCTGCCGCCTACGCTGGATAGTGCCCGTTGCGTGAGCGAAGACCGGGCCCGTATCCGGCGCGAGGTGCGCCCGGAGCTGGCGCTCGAGGACGAGGACCGTGTAATGCTGTTCGTCGGCTCGAGCTTCAAGACCAAGGGGCTGGATCGGGCGCTCAGAGCCGTGGCCGCACTGCCGCCGCCGTTGCTGGCACGCGCGCGACTGGTTGTGATCGGTGAGGACAGCCCCGGCCGCTTCGCGCGCCTCGCGCGCCAGCTCGGGATCACGCAATGCGTCGAGTTTCTCGGCGGCCGCGAGGACGTGCCCCGCTTGCTGCAGGCCGGCGACCTGCTCGTGCATCCCGCGCGCAGCGAGAGCGCCGGAGCGGTGCTGCTGGAAGCACTGGCCGCCGGTCTGCCGGTGCTGACGACGGACATCTGCGGCTACGGTTTCCATGTGGAACGAGCGCGTGGGGGAGTCGTGCTGCCGTCCCCGTTCTCGCAGCGCCTGCTCAACGACCGCCTGGGCTACATGCTGCTCGCACCCGAGCACGCCGATTGGTCCCGCAACGGTATCGAGTACGGCAAAGACCCGACACTTTCTTCGATGCCGCCGCGGGCCGTGGACATCATCGAGCAGACAGCGAAAGCGAAAGCGAAAGCGCAGCCTCGCCGACACTCGGCTCACAGCGCAGGCACGCCCTGCCTGTACCTGCACGATGATCTGCGCCGTGCCCTGCACGGCCACGACGGCTTAGAGCAGCTCATGGCCATCGCGGGTGATGTCTTCCGGGAGACCCCCGCGCGGCGAACGCTGCGCTTCGAGCGCGGCGGCCGTGCATACTTTCTCAAGGCCCACACCGGGGTGGGGTGGGCGGAGATCTTCAAGAATCTCATCTACCTGCGCCTGCCTGTTGTCGGGGCCGCAAACGAGTGGCATGGAATTCATCGTCTGCAGCAGCTCGGCATCGACACGCCGAGCATCGCGGCCTATGGCAGCAGCGGCGCCAATCCTGCGCGTCGCAGGTCGTTCATCGTCACCGAAGAACTCGCCGCAAGCGTGAGCTTGGAGAAGTTCTGCGGCCGCTGGATTACTGAGCCTCCGCATGGCCCGCAGGAGGTGCGACTCAAACGCTGGCTCATCGCCCGGGTAGCAGACATCTCTCGTATCATGCATGCCAACGGTGCGAATCACCGGGACTACTATCTGTGCCATTTTCTACTCGAACCTTCGGCCTGCCGACTGTTCCTGATGGACCTGCATCGCATGCAGCTGCGGCGCAGGACGCCTTCGCGTTGGATCGTCAAGGATCTGGCGGGACTTTACTTTTCGGCGATGGACATCGGCCTGACACGGCGCGATCTGCTGCGATTCGTTTGCAGGTATCGCGACAGGCCTTTGCGTGACATTCTGCGCACGGAGACTCGTTTCTGGAGCACTGTCTCGGACCGGGCACGCTCGCTCCACCGAACGCAGGAGCGCCGCCGGGCGCGGCAGCGATCCGTCGCCGGGACGCGGGCCGCCCCGAGCGCCTGAGGCAGACGACACCCCGGCCGGCGGGGAAGCGATTATGGGCATACCTGCGATCGAAACCACGGGCGCAGCCGGGCGCCCAGCCGAAGCGCCGGGGCCCGCACGTTCGGGCGAGCGCAACGCTGTGGTGGAGATCGCCACGCCGCGCAGGCGGGTCATCTACCATCGCTACTATGATTCGTGCGCCCTGCAGCAATTTCTCCGGGATCCCGACGTCTTCATCGATGCCGCCGACGCCAAGTTGTTGAAGTCCGATGCAGCGTCGACCGTCGCCTGCATCTCTTTCGACGGCCGCAAGTACGTGGCCAAGCGATACGAAACCAGAGGGCTCTGGCATGTGTGCAAACGCGCATTTCGACGCAGTCGGGCGGAGCGTTGCTGGCTCGCCGCGCTGCAGCTGGCCCGCGCCGGCATCGACACGCCGCGCCCCGTAGCGGTGGTGGAGCGGCGGCTCGGGCCGTTGCGGGGCCGCGCCTACTACCTCACCGAGCACGTGGACGGAGAGCTCTGCAGCACTTACCTTCGACGCCAGTGTCCGCAACGCGACGCCATCGTCGACGCCGTCGCGACGACGTTCGCGCGCCTGTACCGACACCGTCTGTCTCACGGCGACATGAAAGCAACCAACCTCCTCGTCGGCGACGGCAGGCTGTATTTGCTCGATCTCGACGCCGCCCGGGCACACCGCACTACCGGGGGCCACGCGCGGGCGTTGCTGCGCGACAAACGCCGTTTTCTCGCGAACTGGAACGACGTGGCGGAGCTGCGGGACCGATTCGAGCGGGCGCTCGGTGCGATGGCGGCGTAAGTGCCGCTGGGGCGGGCAGGCTGCGCCGTCAGGAGGCGAAGATCAGCACTCTGTCCTTCGCGTCGTTGGCGAAGACCTTGGCCGGGGAGCGCCCGATAAGCTCGACGAGCACGGCCTCGAGATCACCCTCGTGTCGCCTCACACGTATCGCCAGATACACGTCGCCCCCGCGGCGCTCGCGCAGCCAGTCGAGCAGGCGCTCCGAGTCGCTTTCCAGGCGGTAACGGCCTGTGTATCTGTCGGAGTAATAGATGAGCAGCTTGTCGTTGCTGAGGAGCATTGCCGTGGCGGGGCTGTGGTCGCGCAGCCAGCGTCCCGCCGACTTGATGTGGCCCTTGGAGGTGGTCAGGTCGAGACCCTCGACCCCGGCGACGATGATCACCGCGACGACCACAGGATAGAGCCACCTGCTGCGCCAAGACCGTCCCCGCCGCGCTTTCCACGCCTCGTGCAGGGCAAGCAGCCCGAAGGGCGCCCCGAGGAGCAACGTCAGCGTCAATGCCAACGGGTAACGCCCCGTCAGAAACAGCTTCGTCAAGGCAAAAATCAGCAGAATGGCCACATTGAGCCCTATCAGGACATACCACAGCGTCCTGGCCTCCGGCCGCGGGAACAGCAGGCGTCGGTTGGCGGCGTAGCCAACCAGGAATGCGAGCCACAGCGTCAGGTTCGAGAGCACGGCGCCGAGGAGGATCGTCAGCAGCATCAACACCAGAACCACGTACGCGTAACCGCCGGGATACCCGATCAGGAACTCGGCCCTTATCGCCTCGAGCCTGTTCGACAACTCGGTGCTGACCTGAGTCAGCGCCCCCTGCACTATCGCTGCGGGTTCGTCGACGACCCCCATATGCTTGAGCGTCTTGTCGGGCGCGAAAATCCACCAGCCGAACGCTGACAACAGCAAAGCTGTCAGCAGGCCCGCGAGAATCAGGATCATGGCCCGCGCCCGGGTCGATCGAACGCCGGTGAAAAGCATGTACACCGGCAACAGGAGCAGAAACACGGCTCCCTCGATGCGAAACAGGGTGGCCACAGAAGCGGCGGCAAACCAGGCGCCGGCGTCCGCCCAGCGGCGATGGCTTTGGAAGCGCAGTAGAAAAATAATCGATAGCAGATAAAAACTCTGGTAACCCGGGTCTCGAATCACGAACGCGCGATAGTCGTTGACCGCCGGTAGCAGGAGAATGATGAATGCGGCGGCAATCGTCGCACCCGCACCGCCGCCGCATTCCGCCACCAGGCGGATGAAGGCGACGACCAGTAGGGCCGTCAGAGCGGCATTGAGCAGATGCGCGCTGAACTCCGCAGCAAGGCCCGTGAGGGCGCTGACCAGGGCAATGAGCGCGGAATAGAAAGGCCACTTGTAGATCAACAATGCCGCCCGCCAGTCTCCCTCGAGGATGGCCTGCGCCGCGCGCAGGTACTCGACGCCGTCGTTGTTGATGACGTCGTCCATGTAGAGGCTGGCGGCCGAAAGCACGAGGCTAACCGCGGCGGCGAGAACCAAGACGCCGGTCTGGCCCACTGCGAGTCGCGCCGGCATTGGGGGCGAGCGATCCACGGCGCTTGCTGCTAGGAGGCGGGGGCGGGCCGAGGAGTCATCTGGCGAGTATTGCTGCTCGGAGCTTGTGGGCGACAGAGCGTCGAGTCGCTGCGCGCCGGCCCGTGGCAGGCCGGACCCTAAGGGCGCTGGCGCTATGGGTGTCGAGCGTCGCCGGGCGCGCGCCGCAGTATATCCAAGCGCCGTGGAAGGTGTCTAACGTGGGAGTCGATCTTGGCGGCTGCAGCGCCGATGTGCACCGCCTGTAAGCCGCGCCGCGACGGCGTGCGGCAAGCGCTTCCCGGGCGCGATGCGGCGATGGGTGTCGTGAGCTAGAAAAAGTCCTCCGCCGCGGCGCGCCGCCAGTCGGCGGACTCTATCTTCCAGTCGCCTTCGCTCTCGATGAGTCGCACGTCGAAGCGGTGCAGGTCGACCTTGGCGTCCAGCAAAGCATCGAAGTTGGCGAGCGGCAGACCGGCCATCGCGACGAGCACCACGACTTGGGCGCGATCGGGCTGGATGAGTTCAAACGATTTGAGCCGCGTCAACAGATGCACGGACTCGTTGCGCAGCATATGAAACGTCACCAGACGGCCCACGGCGCGTTTGTCGTGACCGCGTGCGTCGCGATAGTGCTCCGCGACGGCGCCCTGCAGGCCATCGACATCCTTTTCCTCGGCCATCACCTCCAGCGCCTCGAGCAGCTGGCGGACGCGCTGCTCGGGATCCGTGGCCCCGTCGGGGGCGGAGCACGCGCTGAGGCCGAGCGTCGCTGCGATTACCACCCCGGCCAGCGCCCTTCGAGCGCCGGCTCGTGTCGACCGCCGGCGGCCGGTCGATGCCGGCATGGCGCCGTCGCTCTCGGCGGGGCCGCTGCAGGCGGTCCGCTCCCCCATGGCGGCTCGCTCTGCCTAGCCGATCGCCGGGACCTCGTGTCCCCCCTGGCGCGTCTGCTCCCGCCGCTTCGGCGAGGCCTCGGCCTGGCTGCCGGCGGCGCGATCAGCGCCGCCCTTGACGTCGGCGCCGCCCTCGCGCGCCTGCCGCGCCTTTGGCTCACCACGTTCACCGGCACCATCGTCGCGACGCTGGCGGCGCTGTCCGCGCTCGCCCGAGCGCCCGCTCTGAGGCCGAGCTTTGCCAGCCTCGCGGCGGCGCGTCTCCCCACGCTCCCTCGTTGCTCGCTGCGCGTCCTGCCTGCCGCCCTCGCGCCGCCGTGCGCCCCGCGCCTCTCTGCGGGCGGCCGAGGCTGCAGGGGGTTTCGGTTTCAGCAGCAGCGCTTCACTGACCTTCTCGACCGGCAGCGGGTGACCGATGTATTCCTCGATATCGGTCAATGAGAAAGCGTACTTTTCGCAGGCGAAGCTGATGGCGTCGCCACTGGCGCCCGCGCGGGCGGTGCGCCCGATGCGGTGAACATAATCCTCGGCGTCTTGGGGAAGATCATAATTGATGACGTGACTGACGCTGGGGATGTGCAGACCGCGCGCGGCGACGTCCGTCGCCACCAACACATCAATCTCACCGTCCTTGAACGCTTGCAGCAGATGCTCGCGCTTGCGCTGGGGCACATCGCCGGACAGCACTCCAGACCTGAAACCGTTTCCGCGCAACCAGTTGTCGACGTTCTCGGCGACCGACTTCATGTTGGCGAAGATCAATGTGCGACTGGCCCCGATTTGATTGAGGATACCGAGCAACAGTGGGATCTTCTCTTCATTGGCCGGGTAGTAGACACGCTCCTGAATAGCGTCGACGGTGATGCGGTCTGCCTCGACCTTGATCAACCGCGGGTCGTTCATGTGCTCGTAAGCCAGCTCGCTGACACGGTGAGAAAGCGTCGCCGAGAAGAGCATATTCAAGCGCCTTTCCGGCGCCGGCATCCTCCTGAGAAGGAAGCGCACGTCGCGTATGAACCCCAGATCGAACATACGATCCGCCTCGTCGAGAACACAGACTTGCACTTCGCCGAGATTGAACACACCCTGCTTCAGGTAGTCGATCAACCGACCCGGGGTGCCGATGAGAATATCCACGCCGGACTGCAGCTGCGTGCGTTGTTGCTCGTAACCAGTACCGCCGTAGGCAAGCCCGAGGCGGAAGTCCGTGTACTTTCCGAGCAGCACGGCGTCCTGATGGATTTGAATGGCGAGTTCCCGCGTCGGTGCGAGGATGAAGGCGCGCGGCTGATCGCCCCGGCGCTCGGCGGACGCCGGCCGCCGTAGCAGATAGGCGAAAGTGGCCAGGAGGAACGTGGCCGTCTTGCCGGTGCCCGTGCGGGCCTGGCCCTCGACGTCCTCACCGGCCAGAGTCACCGGCAGCGCCTCCGCCTGCACCGGTGTGCATCGATCGAAGCCGACCTCACGTAATGCGCGCAGCAGCGGATCAGGCAGGTCTAGTTCTGCAAATCTTTGTTCTGTAAGATGTTTTTGCTCCATATTCCACTCTGCCGTCGCACCGCGGCGAACGCGGTTGCGGTGGGGTTGCATTAGGGGTGGGATTCGTCAACAATGCGATCGCCGCCCGGGATCGATTCTTCCTTACAGATGGTGTTTCGCGGTGATTTAATCAAGCCGGACCGGCTTGAGAATGCAGTGTAGCCCAGCCGTACCCTTGCACGGGCCCAACGCGCCAACCGAGCGGCTGCACTGTTGACCCATTCCGATTGCAGATAGAGGGTCCGGATTCTCTATGTCAAACATCGTTCACATCACGGACGAGAGCTTCGAGGAGGAGGTGTTGAAATCCACTCAACCCGTCCTGATCGACTACTGGGCGGAGTGGTGTGGCCCTTGCAAGATGATAGCTCCGGTTATCGAGGAGATCGCCGCAGACTACGACGGCAAGCTCAAGGTGGTCAAATTGAATATCGACGAGAACCCCGAAACGCCGCCAAGATACGGTATTCGTGGCATCCCGACTCTGATGCTGTTCAAGAACGGCAACGTGGAGGCGACTAAGGTAGGCGCGGTATCCAAGTCGCAATTGACGGCTTTCATCGACGGTAACATGTGACCGCCGGGCGCCGGGCGTGGCGGACCGCGAGGAACGCAGCCACAGTGCTGGACGAAACTGTTTTGAGCATGCTATCTTTCCAAATGAAGTAACGGTTCCGTAACTTCCGATAAAACCCCCAACCCGTAGACCCTTACAGCGAGCTGGCCGATGCCCACGCGCACCCGGCCCGCCTCGCGGTCCCTGAAATACTATGGCTCTTAGCCTCGCTCAACTCAAAGGAAAGCCCCCCACGGAGCTTGCGGACATGGCGCGCTCGATGAAGATCGACGGCGTCAACCGTATGCGCAAGCAAGACCAGATCTTCGCCATATTGAAGGCCCAGGCCAAGAAGGGCGAAGACATCACCGGCGAGGGGGTCGTCGAGATCCTGCAGGACGGCTTCGGCTTCCTGCGCTCGGCGACGAGCTCGTACCTGGCAGGCCCGGACGACATCTATGTCTCGCCGAGTCAGATCCGACGCTTCAACCTGCGCACCGGTGACACCGTCGCGGGGTTGATCCGACCGCCCAAGGAGTCCGAACGCTATTTCGCGCTGCTCAAGGTCGAATCGATCAACTTCGAGCCGCCGGAAGACGCCAAGAGCAAGATCCTCTTCGAGAACCTGACTCCGCTGCACCCGCTGGAGCGCATCCGGCTGGAGCGTGAGAACGGCTCCGCTGAAGATCTCACCGCGCGGGTGATCGACCTCATCTCGCCGATCGGCAAGGGACAGCGTGGTCTGCTGGTGTCTTCGCCGAAGACGGGCAAGACGGTCATGTTGCAGCAGATCGCACACTCGATCACGGCGAGTCACCCCGAGTGCATGCTGATCGTCCTGCTCATCGATGAGCGACCCGAGGAAGTTACGGAAATGCAGCGCTCGGTTCGCGGCGAGGTCGTGTCCTCGACGTTCGACGAGCCCGCTTCGCGCCACGTCCAGGTGGCCGAAATGGTGCTCGAGAAGGCAAAGCGTCTGGTGGAGCACAAGAAGGATGTCGTCATTCTGCTGGACTCGATTACGCGTCTCGCCCGCGCCTACAACACCGTGGCGCCGGCATCCGGAAAGGTGCTCACCGGTGGCGTGGATGCCAACGCTTTACAGCGCCCGAAGCGCTTCTTCGGCGCGGCCCGTAACGTCGAAGAGGGCGGCAGCATCACTATCCTGGCAACGGCTTTGATCGATACCGGTTCGAAGATGGACGATGTGATCTACGAAGAGTTCAAGGGAACGGGCAACATGGAGATCCATCTCGACCGCCGGATAGCGGAGAAGCGCGTGTATCCCGCCATCATCATCAGCCGCTCGGGCACCCGCCGCGAGGAACTGCTGACCGATCCGAACGAACTGCAGAAGATCTGGCTGCTGCGCAAGCTGCTGCACCCGATGGAGGACAGCGCTGCCATCGAGTTTCTGCTGGACAAGCTGCGGGCCACCAAGAACAACGCCGAGTTCTTCAAGTCCATGAACCGATAGGCTCCGCCGCGCGCTTGCGGCTGGGCCCATATTTACGTAACATCTCGCCCCCTCGGGAAGGTGGGGGCGGCACGGCGAAGCCTGGAGCGCGATTCCCCCGGCACAGGAACAGAGGAAGAGACGGCATGAAAGCGGGTATCCATCCCGATTACGCACCCATGACGGTTACCTGCGTCTGCGGCAACAGCTTCGAGACGCGTTCGACTCGCGGCGAGAACCTGCACGTGGAAGTATGCTCCGCCTGTCACCCGTTCTACACGGGCAAGCAGAAGATCGTCGATACGGCGGGAAGGGTCGGCCGATTTCGCGAGAAGTACGGCATCAAGGGCTGACGGCAACGGCAGCGCCGCGGCGTCGTCCCCAACCGACGCGCACCATCCCTGCAAACCGACTGCGACACGGCATGGCCCGGGTGCTCGGGCCCGCCGGCGTGCTGTTATGCTCGCTGCTGTTGGCAGCGGCCGCCGGTGCCGACACCGACTCCCGGCGGGCGCGTGTCGCCCGCGTCGTCGACGGCGATACGGTCATCCTCGACAGCGGCGATCATGTGCGCTTGATCGGCGTCAATGCCCCGGAACAGGCTCGCAGCGACCGCCCCGGCGAGCCACTGGCCGCTACCGCTCGTGAGACGTTGCGGACTCTGGTCGAGCACCGCACCGTGACCGTCGTCGCCGGTCGCGAGCGCCAGGACCGCCACGGCCGTCTGCTGGCTCATCTGCTGCGCGACGACGGCATCAACGTGCAGGTGGAACTGCTGCGCCGGGGACTGGCCAGCGCGGTGGCCATACCGCCCAATGTGACATTCGTCGACGAGTACTTCGCGGCTGAGCGCAATGCCCGTGCGCTCAACGTCGGCATCTGGTCTCAGCCGTACTTCCGCCCGCGCGAGGCATCGACACTGGCGGAAGACGACGTCGGCTACCGTTTCGTCACGGGGCGAGTGCTGCGCGTCGGGCGCAGCCGCCACAATTTGTTTCTCGATCTGAGCCGTGCCTTCAGCGTGGCGATCTCTCACGAGGACTGGAGGAGATACTGGCACGGCGATGCCGACCGGCTGATCGCCACGCAGTGGACCGTGCGCGGGTGGATCACGCCTTCGCGGCGCGGCCTGCGCATGCGCGTGCGTCACCCCGCCATGATGGAGCCACCGCACGCACGCATCGACGCGGCACAATGAGCAACGAAACGACATGACCCCGGTGCAAGCGGCAGACAGCGTGGCGGCCTGGGTGCAATGGGTACAATCACGTCTCGAGCAGGCGCAGCTCACTTTCGGCCACGGCACAGACAACGCCTTCGACGAAGCCGCCTGGCTGGTGTGCCATGCCGTCGGAATCGATCCGGCGACGCTCGAATCGGCGTGGCAACGCACCCTCGATGGCGCGTGCCGCGACCGCCTGCGAATGCTCACCGAGGAGCGCGTTCGCACCCGCAAACCGACCGCATACCTCACGCAAAGCGCCTGGTTCGCCGGACTCAGGTTCTATGTGGACGAGCGGGTCCTCGTGCCACGCTCCTACATCGGGGAGTGGCTTCAGGACGGGCTCGCGCCCTGGGTCGCCCCGCAGGGCGTGCAGCGGGGCCTCGACCTTTGCACGGGCAGCGGCTGTATAGCCGTCGCCACGGCACTCGCGTTTCCGACGGCGAGCATCGACGCGATCGATCTGTGCGCCGATGCCCTCGAGGTTGCCCGCATCAATGTCGCAGCCTACGAACTGGAGGAGCGCATCCGCCTCGTGCACAGCGATCTCTTCGCCGCTGTGGCGGGCAATCGCTACGACCTGATCACTGCGAATCCGCCCTACGTGGGAACCGAGGCCATGGCGTCACTGCCGCCGGAGTATCGTCACGAGCCCGCTGCGGCTCTTGCCGCCGGCGAAGACGGGCTGGACATCATCGTGCGCATCCTGGGCCAGGCACGTCGTTTCCTGACGGATTCGGGCACGCTGGTGCTCGAGGCGGGATCGGCCGCGCCCGCGCTCGAGCGCGCCTTCGACTCGATTGCGTTTACCTGGCTCACCTGCGCCGACGGCACCTCTCCGGTGCTGGTGCTCACGGCCGCGGAGCTTGACGAACAGGCCGCCGCGCTCGGACGCTGACCCGCAGGCGGGTCTGGGAACCGAGGACAGTATTCAGACCTCGATCATCTCGAAATCTTCCTTGCCGGCGCCGCAGNNGCGCCGCAGTCGGGGCACACCCAGGTGTCCGGTACGTCCTCCCACCGCGTCCCGGGCGCAATGCCTTCGTCGGGAAGGCCTTTCTCCTCTTCATAGAGAAAGCCGCATATCACACACATGTAAACTTTGTATTCCATCGGTTGCTTCCTGCGCCGACCACACTCCTCAGTTGCTGGGAAAAAACCCGTATTTTAGCGCTGCACTGGCAATAAAGTCGCCCCCGCAGTTTACAATAAAAGCGATGCGGGTCAGGGGCCTATACGTCATCGCGGACACCTCTCAGCTTGGCAACGCTCGGCTGCTCGAGCGCGTCGAGCCGGCGGTCCGCGGCGGCGCCAGGATCGTGCAGTACCGGGACAAGAGCGCCGATGCGCAGCGACGTCATCGCGAGGCTCAAGCGCTGCGCGGTCTGTGTACGCAATACGACGCGTTGTTCATCGTCAACGACGATCCACGGCTCGCCGCCGAGATCGGTGCCGACGGCGTGCACATAGGGCGCGCCGATGCCAATGTGCAGCAAGTGCGCTCGGTAATGGGTGCCGAGGCCGTAGTGGGCTGCTCCTGTTACGACGAGCTCGCGCGCGCGGTCACGGCAGAGCAAGAGGGTGCCGACTACGTCGCGTTCGGCAGCTTCTTCCCCTCGCGCGTGAAGCCCGATGCGGTGCGCCCGGAAATCGATCTGCTGCAGCGGGCCAAGCGGCAGCTGTCCATCCCCGTGGTGGCCATCGGCGGCGTGACGCTCGACAATGCCCGTGGGCTGGTAGCCGCCGGCGCCGACGCGCTGGCGGTCATCACCGGTGTTTTCGCACAACCCGATGTCGAAGCCGCTGCCAGGGCGCTGCAATCACTTTATCAACAGGATCACGACCACCGATGAGCAACTCGAGTGCATTGTTCGAAAGGGCCAAGACTGTGATTCCGGGAGGCGTCAACTCCCCGGTGCGTGCCTTCAAGTCCGTCGGCGGAGACCCGCCATTCATTGCTCGCGCCGAAGGTCCCTACGTGTGGGACGAGTCCGGTCGCCGCTACATCGACTACGTCGGCTCATACGGCCCCACCATCCTCGGCCATGCGGACCCGAGGGTGGTGGAAGCCGTGGCGGAAGCAGCACGCAGGGGGCTCAGTTTCGGCGCACCCACGCGCGCGGAAACGGAGATGGCGGAGCTGTTGTGCGCACAGGTGCCGGGTCTGGACAAGGTCCGCATGGTCAACTCCGGTACCGAAGCGACCATGAGTGCAATTCGCCTGGCGCGTGGCTACACCGGACGCGACAAGATCGTGAAGTTCGAGGGATGCTATCACGGTCATGCCGACGGTCTGCTCGTGAAAGCCGGGTCGGGAGCACTCACGCTGGGGGTCCCGACATCGCCAGGAGTGCCCGAGTCGATGGCCCGAAACACCCTCACCCTGGAGTACAACAACGCCGCCCAGGTGGAGGAGGTGTTCGCGCAAGTGGGCGCGGAGGTCGCCGCCGTGATTGTCGAGCCGGTGGCGGGAAACATGAGCTGCGTACCTCCTGTAGACGGCTTTCTCGCCACGCTGCGCGACGCCTGCTCGAGGCACGGTGCGCTGCTCATCTTCGATGAGGTCATGACGGGATTTCGCGTTCATCCCCAGGGCGCCCAGGGGCTGTTCGGCATCGAGGCGGATCTCGTCACGCTCGGCAAGGTCATCGGCGGCGGCATGCCCGTCGGGGCCTTTGGCGGACGCGGCGACATCATGGCCCATCTTGCGCCCGAGGGGGCCGTTTATCAGGCCGGCACGCTGTCGGGCAACCCGGTGGCCATGGCGGCCGGCCTCGCCACGCTGCGTGCGGTTCTCGAGGACGGGTTCTTCGAATCCCTGGCGCAGAAGACTTCGGATCTGGTGGCGGGTATCCGCACCGCAGCGAACGCAGAGGGTGTCGCGCTGACGACGAACCATGTCGGCGGTATGTTCGGGATCTTCTTCAGTGAAACCGAACCCATTACCTGCTTCGCCGAGGTGACCGCCTGCAACGTAGAGCAGTTCAACCGGTTCTTCCACGCCGTTCTCGACGAGGGGATCTATCTCGCACCGTCGGCGTTCGAGGCGGGATTTGTCTCCGCCGCGCACACGTCGGCCGAGATCGCGCAGACGATCGAGGCGGCCGCCAAGGCCTTCAAGAGCATACGCGCCTGAGCAAGACGATCCTCAGCTCGTCTGCCAGGGAAGCCCCGCACGCATGACTTCGCTCAAGCGCGGGCCGCTTTTCTCGGCATCGAACCACTCTTCAATCAAACGGTAGGCGATGGAGACCGGGGGCGGCAGGCGCAGACGCTGCCCCTCGATCTGCGCCCGGACGCTGCGGCGCGAAAACCAGCGGGCGTCCTCGAGCTCGGCGTCGTTGAGGCGAATCCGCCGCGTACGCGCCGTCGCCGAGAAGCCGAGCATGATCGAGCCCGGAAAGGGCCAGGGCTGCGAGGAATGATAGTGGACGTCGGCGACCTCGATGCCGGTCTCCTCGAACACTTCGCGCACGACTGCGTGCTCCAGCGACTCCCCCGGCTCCACGAATCCTGCGATGACGGAGTACTGATTCGGCGCCCAGGCGTGCTGGCGTCCGAGCAGACAGTGCTCACCGTCGTGGACGGCGACGATGACGGCGGGATCGGTGCGCGGGAAATGCACGCTGGCGCAGGCATCGTTGGTGCAGACGCGAACATGGCCGGCGTCACGACTGCGGGTGTCGGCGCCGCACACGCCGCAGAATCGATGCCGACGATGCCAGTAGATCATGGCCCTCGCATAACCGAGCAGTGCCGCGTCGTGTCGGTCGAGCCGGCGACTCACTGATTTAAGGTCGAGGAAATCTCCGCGGCGCTCTTGGACTACCCTGTCGTCGTCGCATTCCACAGCGAAACAAGCAGACTCTCCGTGGCAACCGAGAAAGACGAGCGATGCCTGTCGCTCAATGAGCCCGGACACCTCAGTGCACTGCAGGACGACGGGGCGCGGGTCGTCCTCCCCACCGATCAAGCAACGCAGGTCGAGGAAAGGATAGAAGCGCGACGAGGGGTGTCGCAATCGTTGCTCTATCCAGCGGCACTCCTTGCGCTTGTCGAAGGCCCTGTTGATGGCGCTGGCGGAAAAATAATTCAACAGCGAGCGGTCAAAATGATCCATCGCCAGTGCTCAGGCCACGCGGGCGGGTGCGACCGTCCCGGCGTCAGTCGCCTTTGGACTCATGGAGATTGCGCCGCATCTGCTCGGCAACCCGGGCGCCGTCGCCTTCGCCGCCGCGCTCGAGTGCGGCAATCACGCCGAGTTGATCCGATCGGCTGCGGTTCTGGCTCAGCTTGAACTTGGCGTCGACGCGCTCGATCAAAAGCTCGAAGCCGACGATGGCCGCGAGCATCTTCTCGCGCTGTTCTTGAGGCAGGCGCTCGAGCCGCCACGGCGCGGCAAAACCTTCCTCGTGTCGCCGGGTCAGCTCATCGACGATACGCTGCGTTGCGCTCGGCGCCTGCAACAGCCGCAGCGTGCCGCGCACGTGAACCGTCATGTAATTCCAGGTGGGCACCCCGCTCGCCCGGTACCAGGAAGGCGAGACGTAGGCGTGCGGGCCGGCGAACACTGCCAGCGCCACGGTAGTACGCGCCAATTCAGCGCCGTGCGGGTTGGCCCGTGCCAGGTGACCCGCGAGTAAATTCCTGTCCCGATCGACGAGAAAGGGTAAATGCGTGATCACTGCTTCTCCCGCCGAGCACGAGGACACCAGCATACCGAAGCTGTTGAGCTCGATGAACGACAACGCCGCCTCCCGGTCAGGCTCGCGGAAATGTTCGGGCAGGTAGATGCTCAACTCGGTGACCCCTTCGCGTTCGCCGACGAACCTTCGCAGGCAGCGCTCAAGCCCCCTCCTGGTGTGAGCCCGGACCGTCGTTGCCCCAGCCGAAGGCCGCCATGGAGAGCATACCGTGTGCGATTTCCCGATGCAGCGCGCGTCCCTTGGCGTCACCGCCGGCGGCGCCCAGCGGCACGAAGAGCGGGAGCAGGTGCTCAGGGGATGGGTGATTGATGGCGGCCTGCGGCGCCCGTTTCCAATCGAGCAGGGCTGCCGTATCGCCGCCCACGACGGCGTCGTGCAGCCAGCTGTCAAAGGTGGCGGCATAGTCGGCCACCGGGCTGTCGATGTCTTGGCCTCGGAATGCGCGCAGGTTGTGGGTGGCGCCGCCGCTGCCGAGAATCAACACGCCTTCGTCGCGCAGCGCGGCGAGTGCCTGGCCAACACGCAGGTGATGCCGTGACCCGAGCGCGCATTGCACCGACAGTTGCACCACCGGGATGTCCGCAGCCGGGTACATGAGCCACAGCGGCGCCCAGGCCCCGTGATCGAGCCCCCTTTCGGGATCGAGCCGAGCGTCGAGGCCCGCATGCCCGAGCACTGCGACGATGCGGCGCGCGAGCGCGGGCTCTCCCGGAGCCCGATAGCGCAGACGATAGAGCTCTTCAGGGAAGCCGAAGAAATCGTGGACGGTCTGCGGCCGAGCGGAGGCCGTGACCGTGGGCACGCGCGTGTCGAAGTGCGCGGAAATACAGACGATCGCCCGCGGGCGTGCGAACGTGCGGGCGAGCGAGCGCAGAAACTCGCTCGTCGGGCCGGCTTCGAGCACCATGCTCGGCGCACCGTGGGAGACGAACAGCGTCGGCAGTGCCGTCATCTGATCGCGTGCCTACGTCACGAACAGCGGCCACCCACCCCCGACCCGCGTACATCATGGCTGATGTACGCGGGCATGCGTTTCGCTCACGTGGGTGTGCACAGCTCGAAGTCGCCGTCGGGATCGAACTCGATGCGCGCACGTGCGTCGCATCGGGTCGCATCGACACTCGCCGGCTCGGCAAGCGTACAGCTCTTGAGTCGGCCCTCGGGATACTTCTCCAACACCTCGCCGTCGGCGCAGGTGACACGTATGCCCATCGCGGTTTGAAGCATGTGATTGCCGTTCAGACGGCAGCTCTTGATGCCGCCGGCCGAGTGAAACTCGATGCCGACATTGCAATTGAGCTCGCCCCTGGCACCGGCACTGTAGGCGCCCAGCAGCACCGCGGCGGCCAAAACCGCTCCAGTCCGACTTGCAAGATTGCGCGATACCGTCATGCCTGTACCCTCCCGCCGGGCGGCACTCGCTCGACGCGACACCCGGCTCGAACGCCCCAGTCAACCCGCTAGCGCTCAGTCAATTTTACCATCACTGCGCGCCGACGATAATGGCCTGCCGCCGCCGTAGCCGAATTCGCGCCCTGACCGTGCGGCGAAGCATCCGGCGCCGGCACGGGCAATCGCGCCGTTGCTCACGAACCCCGCAGGTGCGCGCCGACGAACTCGCGCACCGCCTCGAGGCCACTCTCGACTCGAACCTCCTGCGGCAGACCGTCGATCTGCCCCCGGTGATCCAGATAAGCCAACACGGGCCGCCCGTAGCGCAGCGCCAGCGCCACCTCGCTGGCGGTGCCCGCGGACCCGGGCAGGGCTATGATGGCATCGGCCGTGAGAACGTTGATGTGGTTGCGCGAGAGCGGCTCGGTACCCCGAGTGCCGCTGAGCGGCAGGTGCGTGAAAATCGGTATCTCCACCCACGGATTGGGGTACCCCTGCTTGGGACCCACCCGGTCGGGGGCGGCGGGGATGACGCCGATGACGAGTCCACGTCGACCATCCACCTCACAGAATGCGCGGCTCACGCTGGCCATGACGCCACCACCGCCGCCGGTCAGCAGGTGCACGCCGGCCCGCGCGAGCCAGGCACCGAGCGCCTCGGCACGCTCGATGTGCGCGTGATGGCCGGAGCCCATCACCCCGACGATGGGAAGTCGCGTCGCAGACATGGCGTGAAATGCTCCCGTATACGGCATCAGCGCCGCCGCACGACAGCGGACCCGTGCGCGCAGCCGCTACATGCGCGCCGGCCCGCGGGGTCGGCGCCGATCAACACCATTGTACGCCTGTCGCACCGCCGCGCACGGGGGCCGCACCGGCCCTGGCGAGCCCGCGGGTTGCCAGCGACGGTTCAGTGCGACCCGCATACTCCGTGTGCAGGCAAACCGTGACGCCGGCATTGAGACACTTGGAAAGCGGACGGTGAGGGCACTAGAATCGTCGTGCGTGGCGCGCGGCGCCGGTACCCGCTGCAGAGCGCGTAGCGGCGATGCGCACTGCCCATCGACCGCCTACATGACCATTTACGGACTGCATGGCGTCACCCACGGAGCCGCGAAGGTGCTCACGGTCATGTCGCCCGAAGGCACCAGTCGGGCGCTGCTGGCCATCGCGGCCGATGACGACGTCGTGGTCAGCGCCAGCCCCGGTCATCTCACCCGCTATCAGGAGAAACGTCGAGGCGCGCTGGCGAGACTGATTGCGGTAAACGGCATCGCGGTGCTGACGAAGCGCGAGTGGGATGCAAAAAAGGCCGAACTCGGCGACGCAATCTGGCGCTGAGAAGACGCCGGCCGCGTCGCCCGCCGAGCGGGATCTTTGCGCAGCAGGCCCATTGCGGCGGCGAGCCATCACCACTGTGAGGTGTTCATGAACAAGTCTCTGCTGATCGACCCGGACAAGTGCACCAGCTGTCTGCAGTGCGAGCTCGCTTGCTCGTTCGAGCACGACGGAGTCTTCAACCCGGCTACGTCCAGGATCAAGATCTTCGAGTTCGAGCATGGCAGGCGCTCCATCCCCTACACCTGCACACAATGTGACGAGGCCTGGTGTCTGCACGCGTGTCCGACACGGGCAATCAGCATCAATCCGGCCACGGGCGCGAAGGAGGTAAGCGACGACCTTTGCGTCGGCTGCAAGGTGTGCACCATCGCCTGCCCGTACGGAACCATCAGCTATCGAATCGACACGGGCAAGGTGATCAAATGCGACCTGTGCGGCGGCGATCCTCAGTGTGCCGTTGCCTGTCCTACGGGCGCGATCAGCTACGGTCTTGCCGCCGCGGCAAACACCTCTCAAGCTTTGGCTTGAGCCCCAACCTTCGGAGTCACGTCATGGGATGGCAAGGAAATGTTCTGCGAGTGAACCTGACCCGGGGCACGACCAACGTCGAGCCGCTCAACATGCCGTGGGCACAGAGTTACCTCGGCGAGCGCGGTCTCGCCACCAAGTACCTCTGGGAAAGCATGGATCCCGGCGCCGACGCCATGGGACCGGAAAACGTGCTCATCTTCGCCACCGGACCGCTGACCGGGACCATGGCCTCGACCAGCGGGCGCTATGCCGTGGTCACCAAGGGCCCGCTCACCGGCGCCATCGCCTGCTCCAACTCCGGCGGCAAGTTCGGTCCGGAGCTCAAGTATGCCGGTTACGACCTGCTCATCATCGAGGGTAAGTCGCCACATCCGGTCTACCTGCACATCGCCGACGACGACGTGCGCATTTTGCCGGCCCACGAGATCTGGGGCAGCACCGTGTGGCACACCGAGCCGTGGCTGCAAAACCACCACCGCAGCCCCTTGCTGAAGGTGGCCGCCATCGGCGTCGCGGGCGAGCGCGGCGTGCGCTTCGCCTGCATCGTCAACGACCTGCACCGGGCCGCCGGCCGCTCCGGCGTCGGCGCCGTCATGGGCTCGAAGAACCTCAAGGCCATTGCCGTGCGCGGCACCCAGGGCGTCAGGGTGAACGATCCCGAGCGCTTCATGCAAGCCGTGCGGCAGACGAAGGCCGTGCTGTGGGACAACGACGGGCGACGGGAGCTGACCGAGCTCGGCACCAATGCCATGATCGACATGATGCAGGAGTTCGGCGGCCTGCCGACACGCAATTTTCAGCAAGTGCAGTTCGAGGGCTACGACCACATCAACCCGCAGGCGATGAAAACGCCCAAGCCGAACGGTCACCGTAACCTGCTGACCAACAAGGCCTGCTTCGGCTGCACCATCGCCTGCGGGCGCATCGCGCACATCGACCACGAGCACTTCACCATCGTCAACCGCAAGGAGTACTGGCACGCCTCGGGCGGCCTCGAGTACGAGACGGCCTACGCCTTCGGCCCGGTGGTCGGCGTCGACGACATCGATGCGCTGACCTTCGCCGGCTACCTCATGAACGAGCACGGCATGGACCCGATCTCCTTCGGCGTCACGCTGGCCGCCGCCATGGAGCTCTACGAGAAGGGCGTGCTCACCACGGCCGACACCGACGGCGTCGAGCTCAAGTTCGGCAACGCCGAGGCGCTCACGGTCATGGCCGAGAAGACCGGCAAGTACGAGGGCTTCGGCCAGGTGCTCGGTCTCGGCTCGAAGCGATTGTGCGAGAAGTACGGCCATCCGGAACTGTTCATGGGCGTCAAAGGCCAGGAGTTCGCCGGCTACGACTCGCGCGCCCTGCAGGGCATGGGCCTGGGCTACGCCACGTCGAACCGCGGCGCCTGCCACCTCAAGCACGATGTCTTCGCCGCAGACATGGAGGATCAGACGGGCAGGGGCAAGGCCGAGCCGTGCAAGCAGTCCCAGGACCTGATCTCCATGATCGACTCAACGGGGCTGTGTCTGTTCACGACGGCCGCATGGGGGGTGGGGGAGTTTCAGCAGCAGATCGACGCCGCCTGCGCGGGAGACTGGTCCGTCGAGCGTCTGCTGCAAACGGGTGAGCGCATCTGGAATCTGGAGCGGCAGTTCAATCTCGCCGCCGGGTTCACCGCCGCCGACGACACCCTGCCGCCAAGGCTGCTGGAGGACCCCTGTCCCTCGGGCACCGCCAAAGGCAAGGTGAGCGAGCTCGCCAGCATGCTGCCGGAGTACTACGAGCTCAGGGGCTGGAGCGCCGACGGCGTGCCCACGGACGCGACGCTGCGACGGCTGGGACTGCTGGGGTGAGGATCAACGTCAAGACGGCGGGCCTGCTCGGCCGTTACCTCCCGGAGCACGGCGGCGGCAATCGTGTCGAACTGGAGGTGGCCACGGGCGCGACGCCTCGCGACGTCATCGCGCAGCTGGGCATGCCCGCCGAGGCGACCTATCTCGTCGCCCTCAACGGCGAAATCGTCCCGGCAAAGGAGCGTGCGACCCGCGTCCTCGCCGAGCACGACGAGCTCTCGATCATGCCGCCGCTCAGGGGCGGCTGAGGGCGTCCGCACGACGCCAGCCCGCACCAGCTCACACCCCGGTATAAACAGGCGTGAGCGTCAGCACCGTCGTCGCCTGTGCGCCGGCGACGCGTACCGGTTCGGCGGCGATCACGCAGCATTCGAGTGCAGGACCGAGGCTCAGCTGCCGCTCCCAGAGGGCGCCGCCCGACGTCAGCGCCCGTTGCGGAACCCCGCGATAGAAGTCGGCATAGGGCACGCCGCGGGGCTTGGCGAACCAGGTGGCGAAGCGCGCCTCGCCGAACTCGCCGCGCCCGCGGCGCAGACGGTAGATGCCGCCGGCGCCGCCCGCCGCAGCAACCGCCGCACGGTCGTGGGCACGCTTGTTGGCCGGCGACACGGCGGCCTCGTTGAGCACCGCGAGCGCGGCGAAATCCTCCACCAGGTACCAGTCCTCGAACAGCGGCTCACACCCCGCGGCCCACGGCGCGCCGGCAACGGCGAATACGGCCGAGCCGCAGAATCCCCGGGGCGGCGCGCCGGCCAGACGCCGGTGAAACCCGGTGAGCGCCTTCTCGTAGCCGCGTCGATCCGCGTCGCCTTGTGGCCAGTGCCAGAACACGTACGCCAGCATGCTCGAGCTCGCTCTGCGGGCCCGCTCGTCGAGCCCCTCGGCCATGGTAACACTGCCTTGCTGTGGCCAGCGACGGCGTCACGGACAGCATCGCGCGCGCCCGGGATCGTGTACCATGGAAACCGCAACGCCCCCCGTCGAAGATGCAACGTGACAGAGATCAGAATGTGCCCGGCGGATGAACTCGACACCATCGTGGAGGTCATCAACGACGCCGCAGAAGCCTACCGTGGGGCGATTCCCGAGAAGTGCTGGAGCCGGCCGTACATGCCACGCGCGGAGCTCGCCGAAGACGTCGAGCAGGGCGTTGCCTTCTTCGGCGCCTATCGCGAGCAATGCTTGCTCGCCGTGATGGGGCTGCAAACGGTGGGCGACGTGGCGCTGATACGCCATGCCTACACGCGCATGCCGCATCAGCACCAGGGTCTGGGCACGAAGCTGCTCGAGCGCCTGCAGGGGCAGACACACGACCCGCTGCTGGTGGGCACCTGGCGGGCCGCCGAGTGGGCCGTGCGCTTCTACGAGAGCCGCGGGTTTCGGCTGCTGGAGGCACCACAGAGCGACGCGCTTCTGCGACGCTACTGGCGCATACCCACGCTGCAGCGGCGGCACTCGGTAGCGCTTGCCGACTCGCGCTGGTTCGCGCGCGCGCCGGCAGGGCGTGCCCGATGAGCGTCGAGACGCCGCTGCGGGGGTTTCGCATACGCCCGGCCGCTGTCGAGGACACAGCGTTGGTGCTCGAGTTCATCCGCGAGCTGGCGCACTACGAGCGCCTGTCTCACGAGGTCGAGGCCAGCGAGACGTTGCTGCGCGAGACCCTTTTCGGCGAGCGCCGCGTGGCGGAGGTCATACTCGGCTTCCTCGATGCGGACCCAGTCGGCTTCGCGCTGTTCTTTCAGAGCTTCTCGACTTTTCTGGGCAGACCGGGAATCTATCTCGAGGACCTCTACGTGCGCCCGCAGGTGCGCGGTCGCGGCATCGGCCGCGTCATGCTGGCGCACGTTGCCCGCATCGCGCTCGAGCGCGGGGCCGGCCGTCTGGAATGGTCGGTGCTGGACTGGAACACACCGGCCTTGCGCTTCTACGAGTCGCTGGGCGCCAGGCCGATGCGGGAGTGGACCGTGCACCGAGTGACGGGAGCGGCTCTGCAGGCGCTGGCCGAGGAGCCCCAGCGACGCCGCGGCTGAGCCGTGGCGAGCGCCACGGACGCGCTTTTGCTGTCCGGAATCAATGACCGGATGGCCCGAGTGCCGTCAAATCGGATTTTTAGCCGCTGCTCGCGGACGAACTCGCAACCTGAAGGAGGTGCTGTCATGAAGATGCTTCGCATGCTCGCGCTGGTGCTGGGCTGCATCGGCGCTGGCGCCGCTTGGGGGCAGAGCGCGGTGCCGTCGATGCCTGTAACCGTTTACAAATCGCCGACCTGCGGCTGCTGCGGCAAATGGGTCGAACATCTCAGGGAAAACGGCTTCGAGGTGGAAACCGTCGATGTCGCCGCCATGACCGGCATAAAGCAGTCGCTGGGTGTGCCCCAGAGCATGCACTCCTGCCATACAGCCCAGGTGGACGGTTACGTCATCGAAGGTCACGTGCCCGCCGCGGACATCAGGCGCCTGCTGCGGCAAAGACCCCCGATTGCCGGTCTTGCCGTCCCCGGCATGCCCATCGGCTCGCCCGGGATGGAAGGTCCGAACCCGCAGGCGTACGACGTCATTGCTTTCGACGCCCAAGGCGGCGCGCGCGTTTTCTCGCGCCAGCGTCCCTGAACGCACGACTCGCAACGCGGCTTAGGCTCATTGTGAACTGCGGTCACGCCAGCGGCTGAGCACAGGCCCGCGCTCGCCGTAAACCGGGTCCCGGGGCGGGCGTCGCAGCGTCGCGACGCTGTGTCTCGCCTCGGCCGCACGGCAAAGATCGGGCTTGTCGCCTGGGCAATAGGCTCCGACGACGCCGAACGCCGCGCTGCAGGACAGTTGGCTGTGCGCAACCCCGGCGGGGATGATCACCGCGTCGCCCGCCTCGACGGCGAGGACGATGCCGCGCTCACCGCCGAACTGCACGCGTGCGCGGCCCGCGTAGACGCCCAGCACCTCGTGGGCGCTGCTGTGGAAGTGGTGGAAGGGGTAGACCCCGTTGCGCCAGACGCCGGTCCAGCCGTTGCGGGCGAACAGCTCCTCGAAGCGCAAGGCCGGCTCATGGCGGCAAAGCGCCACCGCGCCGCGATAGAGCAGCAATGGAAAACGGGCATTGTTGGGAAAGACACCGTCGTCGACGAGCACGTGCGCAAGCACACGCGCGCGACGAACCCACGAAGGCAACTGGTCACTGTGGTTCATTTGGACCCGGTACGATTCCCACCGGCGCCTGCGTGAGGGCTGCCAGCTCGCTCGCGGCCTTTGCCACGAAGCCGCCGGTCGCAATCCAGCGCAGGGGCGATGGTAGCAGCGTTCGGACACACACGCAGAACTCAAGCTATACTCTGGCGACTCGCATCGGGCGGACACCGCACGGCCCGGACGCGGGGGCCGAGTTCTGGCTCGGAGCAAGACGGATGCAACGGTATCTACTGCTGCTGCGTTTCACGCTCTTCAACCTGGTCGCCGCGGGGCTGCTCGCCGCGACGCTGCTCGAAGGCTGGTGGGACGGTGCGCTGGCGGGGCACACGCGCTGGCTGTCGCTTGCCATCGCGTGCGTGTTCGGCTACGGCATGGCACTGTGCGCCGCCAAGGTATGGCGCACCAGCCGCGAGCTGAATGACCTTGCCGATGACCGTGTCAAACCGGCCTCGCGCGCCGCGCGTTACCTCGACGGCCTCGAGCTCAGAGCAGGGGAGAGGCGTTCCGTCGCCGCTGAGCTGCTGCGCCTGCGTCTGACCAACCACATCGCCATCGTGCGGCACATCGCCAACACCCTCGTGTTCCTGGGCCTGGTCGGCACGGTCATCGGTTTCATGATCGCCCTGTCCGGAGTCGAGCCCGAACGAAGCGCGAGCGTCGACAACGTCGTGCCCATGGTCGCAACACTGATCGAGGGCATGTCGATTGCGTTGTACACGACCCTCATCGGCGCCGTTATGTACATCTGGCTCATGGTAAACCACCGCATGCTCGCTACCGGCACACTGCATCTGTTCGACGCTATCGTCGAGCTCGGAGAGCGCCGTGTGGGAGCATAACGATTTCGACGACGACACCTTCGGTACCGTCTTTCGCGACGTGCTTATGCTGGCGCTGATAGGTTTCGTCGCCATGGTGATCATGCTGCTGCCTCACCTGAGCAAGGACAAGAAGGAGACCGAGGAGCAGCGTTCCCCCGGCAGCGTTGTGGTTGAGATCCACTGGCCCGACGCATTACCCGTCGACGTGGATCTGTGGGTGCAGGCGCCCGGCGACATTCCCGTGGGCTTCTGGAACCAGGGAAGCGAATACTTCAACCTGCTGCGTGACGACCTCGGCGCCGAGGGCGATGCCAGCGGGCAAAACTTCGAGGTATCGTACGGTCGCGGCATTCAGGCCGGCGAGTATACGGTCAACGTACACATGTACGGACCTCTGCCCGCGGGCGTGAGCGTGCCGGTCAACGTCGTCGTCAGCGTGCGGCGCAAGTACGACACTCTGCGGCAGATCCTGCAGACCAGCGTGGAGCTGAGGCGCCGCAATCAGGAGGAAACAGCATTTCGTTTCCAGCTGACCGGTGACGGGGATCTCGTGCCCGGCAGCATCTCGACGCTGCGTCGGCGGCTGGTAACGAGATCTTCGTGATGGACGCTCTGCTGGTGTTGTTCGCGGCCGCCGTCGGTGTCGCCGGGTTGCTGGCCAGCATCGCCATCTGGGCGCCGCGACGCACCACGATTCGCGCCGTGTCCGTGGCGCTGGCCGGGGTGTTCATCCCCGTCGTCTACCTCGGGCTGACAGAGGTGCTCAGCAAGCCCAAACCGATGCAGCACGAGTGGTTCCAGCGCCACGTCGACGAGGCGACGGTGCTCGGTGTGAGCGTCGACGAGGGCAAGGCCATCTACCTGTGGCTGCGCTTGGACGAGTCGTTGGAGCCACGCTACTACGTCCTGCCGTGGCAGCGCCGTCTGGCCGAAAGACTAGAGGACGTGATCGACGAGGCGATGCGCGACGAGGCGCACGTGCGCCTGCGCAACCCCTTCTCGCGCCGGGGCTTCGACGATCTGGGAGAGCTCGGCATCGAGATCGTTCGCCCGCCGACACCACCGAGCAAGCGCCCGCCGCCGCCGGCCGGCTTTTTCAACCCCCGCGAGCGCAGTATCTGATCGAAGTCTCGCGCGGCAGCGCCCCTGGCGAAGTAAAACATGCGACGTCCGCAACTACCGGTGCAGGACTGCATCGACTTCCCTCTCGAGGTCGACATCAATCGCGTCGTGGACTCGGTAGTGGCCGCCTGGCGCGACTCGCCGGTGCTGAGAACGACCGATGCAGCGTCCCTCGAGGCGATGCTGCCCGAGCGGCTGCCGCGATCGGGCGCGCCCCTCGACGAGACCCTCGAGGAGCTGCAGCGGGTCGCGGTGGCGTTTGCCCGGCGCGACGCCCACCCGGGCTTTCACGGCTATCTCGCCGGGCCGGGCCTGCCGACCGATCCCCTCGGCCACGCCCTGGCGGCGGCACTCAATCAGAACGTCGTCGGCTACCCGAGCGCCCCGGGCGCCGCCACCGTCGAGCGGACCCTCGTGCGTTGGCTCACGGTGCTCACCGGTTTGCCGCCCACCACCGACGGCGTCTTCGTCAGCGGCGGCTCCATCGGCAATCAGACCGCGCTCGCGGCGGCACTGTACGCGAGTCTGGGCCCGCAGGCGGCGCAGACGGGGCTCGCCGTGGCAGCGAAGGACAGCAGGCCCGTCATCGTCGTCGCCGCCTCGGCGCACTTCTCCATCCATCGGGCCGCGCGTGTGCTTGGCGTCGGCAGCGACGGCGTGCACAGCATCGCCACGGACGCGGCGCAGCGCATGGACGTCGATGCGCTGCGCCGGGCCCTGCACTCGCTGGCGGCGTGCCCGGAACGGCGACCCGTGTGCGTGGTCGCCAGTGCCGGCACCACGTTGACCGGTGCCATCGACCCCCTCGTCGACATCGCCGCGCTTTGCCGCGAGCACGACGTTTGGCTGCACGTCGACGCCGCCTACGGCGCGGCGGCCCTGCTGGCCGAAGAGCTGCGACCGCGGCTGCGCGGCATCGAGCTCGCCGACTCGCTCGTCATCGATCTGCACAAATGGTTCTATCTCGCCTTCGATGCGAGTGTGCTGCTGCTGCGCGAGCCGGACAGCGCCCGCAACCTGTTCTACTGGCAGTCGGACTACGTGCGCTGGGGCAAAAAGGGCCCGCCCGAGGAGCACATGTTCTTTCATCTGAGCCCGGAGCTCTCGCGTCGCGCCCGCGCCCTGCCGGCGTACCTCGCTCTGCGCCATTACGGTGCGGAGCGCCTTGGACGCAACGTGCTGCACAACGTCGAGTGCGCGTGCTATCTGGCCGAGATGGTGGCCGAGCAGGCGGAGCTCGAGCTGGTCAGCGCCCCGCAGCTCTCCGTGTGCTGCTTTCGCTACGTCCCCGCCGCAATTCGCCGCGACAGTGCCGGCGTCGACCGTATCAACGTGCACATCCGCGACGTTCTCGAAGCGGAGGGTGACTTCTATCTCTCGCCCACCCATCTCGACGGGCGACCCGTGCTGCGGGTGTGCATCGTCAGCCACACGACCCGGGCCGAGCACGTCGAAGCCTTGCTCGACGCCGTCCTTCGCATCGGCCGCGCCGCCGCGTCCGCGGCCTGATGGCGGCCGCGGCCGGCGGCGGGGTGGATGCGAAGCTGAGCCCGACGAGCGGGTTCAGCGTCCCGTCCGACGGTTTCGCCCCGCACCGCGACCGCGGTCGCGCACCTAAGCGGTTGCTACACTTAAACCAGTAAGTGAACTCTCATGGGCAACATGGCGCTGTTCAAGAATCTGCTCACCGTCATCGTCATCGGCGCTGGGGGCTATTTCCTGTGGGACGGTTACTTCGCCGCGAAGCTCGCGCCCGAGAAGCAGTTGCACGAGCGGGTCTTGGTCTACTCGAGAGCCGGTTGCCTGCCCTGCACGCGCATGGTCAACGAATTGAGCGCCGAGCGCGTGCCGGTGACGGAGCTTTTCGTCGATGACGACGAGTACCTGCAGAACGAGGTGCGACGCAAGCTCGACGACATCGGCTTCCGGCAGCGTGTCTACGAGCTGCCCGTGGTCGACGTTTTCGGCAAGGTGTTTCCCGACAATCCATCCATCCGCAAGGTCAAGGCGCACCTGAACGAGATGCTGGAGCGCTGAGGGCGTGGCGGCAAGTCGCGCCGCCGGCGGCCGCTGCCGCACCGCTCGCCGCCCCCGGGGCGCGCGCGTCGGTGTCTGCCGCGGGGCGCTTTCTGCTAAAGTCTCGTCGATACGCCAACGCCCGCGCGGCTCTGGCGGCTAACAGCCTTCGGCATCTGCGCTCGCAAAGGATGGTGCATGGAGCTCGGCCACATGTCGGGCCCGTCTGCCCGGTCGCCAGAATCGTCACCGATGCGTCAGCGCGCGAAAGCTGTGCTCCTGCTGCTCATCGGCGCGCTGAACCTCGCGCTGTGGCTGCAGCCGGGTCCCGTGGTGCAGTACGTTGCCCGCGACGAGCCGACGCTGCTGGGCTACTACTCGGTCGAACGCTTCAGTGCCAATGTCGCGGTGCTGCTGCTGTCCGCCACAGCGTCCTGGCTGCTGTTGTCCACGGCGCCGCTGCGCCCGCGTATGCTCAAGCTCGCCAGCGTGGCGCTCGCGGTCGCCGTCACACTCGTCGCCGGTGAATACATCGTGCGGGCGCTGACCCCCGCGCCGCAGTATGTCCTCCACGCCGACATGCGTCACCGTCAGCCGGACTCGCGCGTGCAGGCGGTTTTTCGCGACCGGCCCGAGGCCGTTCGTTCCTACCCTCGGCGGCCCCCCGGCTACGGCGACGTGCCGCTGGTGGTGGCAACCGACGAGCGCGGTTTTCGCAATCCAGCGAGACTCGGCAACGTCGATATCGTCGTCATCGGCGACTCGTTCGTGGAGGGCCCCGAGGTCGACTACGAGCAGCTGTGGACGGTCAGACTATCCCATGCGAGCGCTCTCAGCGTTTACAACATGGGCACCGCCGGCGAGAACGTCGGCGGCTACGTCGCCAAGATGGAGCGCTTCGCCCCGACGCTGCACCCGCAGACCGTGATTCTCATGATCTACGAGGGCAATGATCTGCGTGGCTTCAGAGCTGCGAAGCGATCCTGGCTCAAGGATTCCAGACTGCGGGCGCGGCTGAAGAATCTGCTCATCGAGAGGCTCGGTCCCGTCAACGCCGGCGCGCCTTTCGCTCGCGCCGAGATCGTGGACTGGCTCCCGCTCGCCGTGCGGGCCGACGGCGGCGTCGCACACTACGCCTTCACGCCGCGCAATGTCGGCGATTTGGCACGCACGCGCGAGGAATTCGAGAACCACCGCGGCTGGCACCAGCTGCGTGCCTCGATCGAAGCGGTGCACGAGCTGGCACGGCGCCACGGCGTGCGCCTGATCCTCGCGTATGCACCGTCAAAGGTGAAGGTCTTGCTGCCGTTGGTGGCCGATCGCCTGCCCGCGGACAAAGTGCTCGCCTTCGCCTTGCTGCATGCGAGTAAAATGCCTGCCTCGAAGCTCGCAGTGAACGACGGCGAAGCGTTCCTCGAGCAAGTGCGTCGGGATATCCAGGTGCCCGAGGCGGCTGTGCGTAAACTGTGTACGCAACGCGGCATCGAGTTCGTCAGCCTCACCGAGGACTTGCGGCGGGCCACCGCGCAGGGCCGGCAGACCTACTACACGTACGATCAGCACTGGAGTCCGATCGGTCACGAGGTTGTGGCCGATTCCCTCTACGAGTACCTGCGCCGAAGCGGCGGCGTCGCCGGGTTCAGGAACCCGCCGAGTGCGCTCGCGGCTCGCCCCGGGGCACAAGCTCAAGCTGCTGCGCCATGACACGGTAACCTTCAAGGATCATGTCGACCTCCTCGTCCGAGTGAGCGGCGCTCAAGCTGCAGCGCAGCAAGCTGAGCGATGCCGCGGGGGGAACCACGAGGTTGACGTAGATGCCTTGCTCGAGCAGAAAACGCCATGCCGCGAGGGCAGAAGCGCGGTCGTCGAACAAGGTCGCGACCACGGGAGAGGGCTCGGGTCCCACTCTCAGGCCCAGCGCGCTGACGCCCGCGTAAACGCGCTCGGCATTGCGCCAAAGCCGCTCGCGCAGCTCGCGGCGCTGACGCACGGCATCGAGGGCGACGCGGGTCGAGGCAATGGTGGCGGGCGTTGGCGACGCGGAGAAGACATAGGCGCGAATAGCGTTGCGCACGAGCTCGAGTTCCGCGTGGCGGCTTACGCAGTAACCGCCGATGGCGCCGAGGCTCTTGGAGAACGTGCCGGTAACAAAGTCGACTTCGGCTTCCAGACCGGTCTCCTCGGCAAGACCGCGGCCGTGCTCGCCGAGCACACCCATGGAATGCGCTTCGTCCACCAGCAGCCAGGCGCCGTATTCCCGTGTCGCCGCCACGATCTCAGCGAGGGGAGAGCGGTCGCCGAGCATGCTGTAGATGCCTTCCACGACGACGAGAGCGTCTGCCGCCCTCGGCCCGAGCCGGCGCAGGCGTCTCGCCAGATCGTCGGCATCGTTGTGCTTGAAACGGAAGGTTTCGGCACCGCCAAGCCGGGCCCCGTCGTAGATGCTGGCGTGGGAATCCGCGTCCAGCAGCAGCACGTCGTTGGGCCCGGCGAGTGTCGAGATGATGCCGAGATTGGCCTGATAGCCGGTGGTGAAGACGATGGCATACGGCACGGCGAAAAAATCGGCGATGGCGCGCTCGAGATCGAGATGCCCTCCGTAGGTGCCGTTGGCCATGCGCGAGCCGGTCGTGCCCGTGCCAAGCTCCCGCGACTGCCCGGCGGGATGCTTCGATGCACGCGCTGTCGAAGGTGAGGCCGAGGTAGTTGTTGGTGCCCGCCAGCACCACCTCGCGCCCGGCTATGATGCCACGTGTGGGCGAGAGCACTTTCTCGATGGGCACGCCCACCGGATTCATTCCCGAGCCGAAGAGGCTGTCTCGCAGGCGGGCGAGACCCTCGAACTTGCCGAACAGGCTCATGTCCTAAGCTGCTGCTCGATACCGCGTGCCAGATCCGCGAGCGTGCGCACGTTTGCGAGATCGTTCAGCGGGTACGAGATGTCATAGCGATCTTCCACCCGTTCGATGAACTCCATGACCTGCAGAGAAGTGAGCCCCAGCTCTTCGACCAGATCGGTCGTTTCCGTGACAGGGCTGCCGTCACCGACATATGCTTGGATCAGCTCCTTGAGAGCCGCCGTAATGTCACCGGAATCCGACATCGCATCCTTTGCCGTGCGCGCCAAATTATGATCACACAAGGCCAGAACAATAACAACAGATTCAGGGTGTGGGCGATCCTGTCGTACCGCGCCGGCGAGAACACACAAATCCTCGCGCTTGCCGAGACCCTCGAGCGGCGTCTGCGATGGCATCTCGAGAGAAAACGACTCGCCTACAGGCCCACGGGTTTCCTGGTCAACCTGCGCCGGGGTGTCGGTCTCGCCGGCATCGACGTCTCCCGCTCGGATCGCCTGCGAGCGCCTTGGCCCGACGTCATCGTCTCGGCGGGGCTTCGCAACGAACCGGTCTGCCGCTGGATCCGCACCCAGTCGCACGGGCGCACCAAGCTCGTTTTCCTGGGACGCACCTGGGCCGCGGCGGACGAGTTCGATCTAACAATCGCCACCCCGCAATACCGCGTCCCCGATCACCCCCGCGTGCTGCAGAATCGACTCACGCTGCACCGGGTCACGCCCGAGAGGCTTGAGCGCGAGGCGGACTTTTGGCGCCCCCGGCTCGCCCACCTGCCGCGGCCGCGCATCGCCGTGCTGCTCGGCGGCAGCAGCGGACCGTACGTTCTCGGCGAGCGCGCCGCCAGGCGTCTGGGCACAGCCATCGACGCTCTGGCGTGCACGCTCGGCGGCTCGCTCATGATCACGGGCAGCTCGCGCACACCCCCGGTCGCACTCGCCACGATGCGCCCGTGCCTTTCGGCGCCCCACGAGATCTACCGCTGGCGCGCCGACGATGCCGACAATCCCTATTTCGGTTTTCTTGCTCTGGCCGACCGGCTCATCGTGACCGCGGACAGCATCGCCATGCTGAGCGAGGCGGTAGCCACCGGCAAGCCCGTGTGCCTGTTCGAACCGCAGCAAAAGGGTGCGGCGAGCGACGTCTCGCTGTCCTCGTCCCTCTACAGGCTGATGATGCGCTACGGACCCAGGCGCCTCACGCGCGACGTGACCCTCGTGCACCGAAATCTGATCGACGCGGGACTGGCCGCCCGCCTCGGCGAGCGCGAGCCCAGCGCGTCGCCTGCGCCCGCGAGCTCCCCGGACATGGAGGCCGCCGTGGAGCGCGTGCGGGCACTTCTCCGCCGCTAGCGCGGAGCGCCGGCGGCGGGTTCAATGCGGCGCCGTCGCCGGCGCCCCATCCCGCTGCCCATAGCCGAACACCGGCGAGAGGTGGCGGCGGATGTAGGCGTCGATCTGCTCGATCTGGGCGTCGTCGAAATAGTCGCGGTAGCCGCCGACCTTGGCTCGCCTCACCTTGAAGGAGTCGGGGTTGTCGCGGTCGCGGGGCAGCAGCCTCGACCCCGACATCCGGAACTTCTTGCTGCGCTCCATGGCGCGCATGCTCTCCACCGACGCGAACTCCACAGCCTGCGAGATCTCGGCGCAGGTTCCGGGGGTGGCGATGAAATCCAGAACCCGCCCGAGCATGGCTTCGGGATCGGCCCGCAGATCCTCGTAGCGTAAGATCATCATCTGCCCGATTTGCTGCGATGCCTCGGCCCAGCAGTTGAGAAACTCGCAGATGCAAGGCAGGCCCCAGTTCGAGTTCATGACGTAGTCGAACAGCTCCATGTTCTCGCCGTCGGCCGGGTACTCGTTCAGGCGCTTCTTGTGAGCACGCATGCGAAAGCGCCACTGGAAGAACTGCGAGACGGCGACGTCCCCGGGATCTCGCACCAGCAGAATCACTCGATGGCCGTAGTAGTCCTGTTTCGAGTGCGCATGCCCCGTGAAGTATTTGAGGTAGGTATCGTGCGTAAAAAAAAGCTTCGGTATGGCGCGGTTTTTTCGGTGCAGGTTATCGAAGCCGATCAGATGATGCTCACTTAGGCCATGTCGCAGCTGATAGAAGCGCGAGAGCATGACCCGAAGCCACGTACGGCCACTCTTGCCGAAGGAGACGACGACACAGTCGCTGAGGGTCAGCTTGCGGTGCTCCTCCTCTCCGCGCAGGCGCCGTTCCCAGGCCAGACGCCTCGACGCCGGGGCGAGGAAAGGCAAGCGCGAGACCAGCACGCGTACGCTCTTGTTGAGAATTCTGTTCACGTTTCCCCCCGGCGAACGCGCTCACGGCCCATCATGGCTGCAATGCGTTGCGCAACAACGTCCGCCTCGCTGCGTGCCGGCGCGCCGGGGCGTGCGAAAGCGGCGCCGAACGGCACCGCGAGGCCGTCGGCGAACAGAGCGCGATGCAGTCTCTCCAGCTCGCGCGGATAGCCCAGCAAGCCCACCGCGGCAAGACCGCTCGCGATCCTTGCGCCGAAAACCCCCGATGACCACGCCAGCGTCTGCAGGTGCCTGTGCAGTCGTATCCAACGGGGATTGCGCAAGGGCAGGGGGTAGATGGCCAAGGGTCGACCGAGGCGCGCCACCTCCACCATCATGGAGACGCTGTCCGCGGTCACGATGAAACGATCCGCCAGGGCCAGCAGTCCGTGATAGGGGTTGCGCTGCGCGTCGGGCGACCAGCGAAACAGTTGCGCATTCGCCGGCAGACACTCCTGCAGCGCTTCGACGACAGCACGCGGCGTTCTGCGGCTGGTGGTGAAATACAACGAACCCGCGTCGTGTTGCCGTGTGACTGCGCCGACCAGTTCCCTGGCGCAGCGTACGTCGAAACGGTAGGGCTGGGTGGCTCCGCCGATCAGCACCGCCGTCAGGGGTCGCGGCAGCGCCGCGAGCTCCTCGCGCCACTGCGCTTCGCCCTCGCGCAGCCGGCTTGGATCCACGTCCATGAGCGGCAGCCGGATATGCAAAACATTGGCACGTTCGGGGATCGCGTACTGCTGCGGTACGACGACGAGGTCGAAGCGCTCGAGCCAGCGCTTGGGTCGGCCCAGCAGCACCACCCGCGTCGCGGACCCCGATTGCTCCCGGACCCAAAGCGCCGCCATCGCCGGTCGCCGGCCGATGGTGATGATCAGCTCGGGCCAGGGCGGCTCGAGCCCGGCGCAGGCCCGTCTGTCGAGATGGCGCAGCGATACCGCGAACCTCGGCTTGCCTAACCGATAGCGAGGGCGGAACACCAGGCGCTTCGTCTCGGTCGGCCAGCCGAGCGCGTCGACCACCTGCTGCACCTGGGCATTGTCACCAAGCTTGTCGCCGAGCAACAGCCACGTGCGCGGCGCCGGCGCAGCGGGCCCCGCGCTCATCGCCGCCCGGGAAACGTCGCCGACGGCTCCCCGGGTCCTCGGCACGGGCGCGGTGGTCTCATCTCAGCGGAAAATCCCCTGCCGGTACAGACGCCAGGCGAAAGCGGGCAGAAACAGCCAGGGAAAGCGCCGCACCCGCTCGGGAACCTCGATCCTACGGCCCGAGTGGCGTTCGAGCTTCCACACGACGTAGTCCAGGCCCCCCTCGAACGTAAACCACCCCTTGACCAGGCGCAACAGCGACAACAACTTTCCCCACAGGCCGCGGCAGCGCCATTGGAAAGTCGCTGCGCGCCGCGCCCCCGGCGTCGTCGGCCACGGCTCGCCGAGAACAGCCAGAGCCGGGGGGGTGAGCCGCTCGAACCAACCCTCATCGGCCGCCAGCAGGACATCGGCCCGTCGCGCCGACTCCGCCCGCAGCTCGGCACCGATAGCCAGCATCAGGCCGCCGCGCCACATAGCCGCGGCACCTGCCGAGCGCTCCACCAGCGGCCGCACACTGGCCAGGAAACTGATCACCGCTCGAGACACGATATCCACGACCTCGCCGCGGGCACGATCGTCGCGCACCCACAGCAGAACGCTCGGCTGGGCGAGTCGTGCCCAGAAAAACGAATGCAGTGTGTGTCGCGATGTCAATCGGCGCAGGTGGTCGAGGGAAACCACATTGTACTTGCAACGGATGACGCCGCGTTCGTCCTGCACCGTCGTGAAGAAGACGTTGGGCGGCAGAACGCGATTGGCCAACGCCATCAGGCCGCTTCCATAGGCCTGTCGATAACTTTCGACGACCACGTGGAGATCCACGATGCCGTCGTAGGGATCGGCGCGGCGCAAGCACGATCCGTAGAAGAGGATGGCAACCACGGAATCCGCCAAGCGCGCACGAACGCGGTCGCACAGCAAGCCGAGCGCAACGGGCGATTGCCTTTCGAGCTCGGCGCTGACGCAATCGCTCAGAGCAATCAACGCATTCACCGCTTCCTTGGACACAGCAGGGGAGCATTCTCCGCTTGCGTTCCTGCGCTCGCCTGCGCAGCGCCCGGGGCGGGGGCTCGATGGATGGGGGCTTTCACTCTAGCACGGGGAACGTCTTGACCGCGCCCGCAGGGGTGCTCATCATTCCCCGCGCTGTGACACCTCGCGGCACGCGCCCAGCCGTGCCGCGGGCCCTTGACGAGGGGGCACGTGCCCCGTGGCGCAGTGGAGACCGCCCATGAGCGTCAGCATACGGGAAGTGAAGGATCGCTCCGACTTGAGGCGCTGGGTCAAGTTTGCGTATTCCCATTACCACGGTCAAACCTGCTACGTGCCGCCGCTGCTCAAGGAGGAACTGTCGTCCTTCGACCGCCGGCGCAACCCGGCCTTCGAGGTGTCCCAGGCGAAACTGCTTCTCGCCATCGCCCACGGCCGGATCGTCGGGCGCATCTGCGGCATCATCAATTCCCTGGAGACGCGCAAGCTCAACCGCACCAAGGGCCGATTCGGGTGGTTCGAGTGCATCGACGACCCGCATGTGGCCGAGCGCCTCCTCGATGCCGTCCGCGACTGGCTCATTCGGGAGAAATGCACGGAGATGACCGGCCCCCACGGCTTCACCGATCTCGATCCGGAGGGACTGTTGATCGAGGGTTTCGACCGGCCGCCGACCATCAGTGGCGGCTACCACCACCCTTATTATCGCCGCCTGCTGGAGGGCTATGGGTTCGACAAGGACGTGGATTACGTGGAGTATCGCTGCGCCGTTCCAGAGCGGCTTCCCCTGCTCGAGCGCATCCGCGAGCGCTACTGCGACGACAGCCGCTACAGGGTCTTCTCCTGCAAAAACCGCAAGGAGCTTCGCTGCCACACCGACGAGCTATGGGCGCTGCTGCAGGAGGCATTCGAACCGCTGTACGGCGTCGTTCCGCTGACACGCAGACAGGTGGATTACTACACCAGGAAATACTTCGGCTTCCTCGACCCCGACTTCGTCAAGCTAACCTTCTCCGCCACGGGGGAGATGGTCGGTTTCCTCATCGCGATACCCAACCTGAGCCGCAGCTTCCAGAAAGCGGGCGGACATCTGTTTCCCTTCGGCTTCTGGCACATCCTGCGCGAGTTCCGCAGGCCCGGGACCGTGGACTTCCTGCTCGGCGGCGCCAAGCCCGGTGAGCCGTCCGGCATCATTACTGCGGTGACGCTGGTTGCCATGCTCGATACCCTCCACGAGCGCGGCGTGCGCTACATAGAGACCAACCACGAGCTCGAGAGCAACACTGCCATCAACCGCATCTGGTCGAAGTTCGACGTCGTTTACACGCGCCGTTCGCGCATCTATCGCATGGCTCTGTCCTGATGCGGCGCCGGCGGCGGGAGCCTCCTCAGGCCTGCGCCAGGCGCAGGAACTTGATCGGCTCGGTGCTGCGCACGCGCGCCGTCAGCCCGTCTCGCAGGCTGAAAATCTGGCCATCCAGCGCGAAGCCACTGGCGAATTGCACATCCAGAGCGTCGACATTGACGCTGTGGTAGCCGTTTGGCGGTGACAGCAGTCGATGGCGGCGGCCGCGAACGATGGCCGGCGCCAAGCGCAGCAGCGCCCGTGGCCGCCGATGAATGGCGGTGACGCGGACGGGCCCTGCCGACGCGCCCCACCACGGTCGCAAACCCAGCAGCAGCCTGTCGAGGGTCGTCGCCAGCAACATCACCGCACCCTCGTAAACGGCCGTGCCGCCCTCGAGCCGGTATCGTCCCGCCTCGCCCGCCGTCCAGTTGCTCTCCCGGCGGGCCATTGCCGCAACGGCCCGCAGCAGCGAGACCCCCGCCGCCAGCTCGCCGCGAAATCCGCGCGCCGCAATGCGCTCGCGAAAGTGTCGCATTCCCCTCAGGATGACTCCGCAGCCGAGGAACAGCCCGTACTCGAGGTCGCGGCCGGGAACCTCGACCCGCAGCAGCCGACGGCTCACGTGCTCCCGCGCCTGCGGCGCGCGAGCGTACTGCGTGCCAAGCGCGTTCAGCGCGCGCTCCAGAGACAGCGGGCCACTGAGATCGTGCGCGGTCATGTTGGTGGTACCGCCCGGCAGGATAGCCAGCTCGGGCAGGCGTACGTCTGAGCGCAGCAGCTGCGTCAACACGCCTTGCGCGGTGCCGTCGCCGCCGCTCACGGCGAGAATATCGAGAGGGCGCGCGGCAAAGTAGCGGGTTGCCTCGCGGATCGAGGCCAGATCGCTCACCTCGCGGCATTCGAAAGGTGTGCCTTGGAGTTGCGCGCGCACACCGCCGTGCTGCTTTCGGTTACGCCCGGCCTGAACGTTGACGATGATCCCGATTCGCTTCATGGCGTGGGTATAATACGCACTCGTACCCGCCGCCACACTCCGTCCATCGTGACCGTTTTCACACTGGCGCACCTGTCCGACCCCCATCTCACCGGACTCGACGGCGTTGGCGCCGGCCACCTCGCCAACAAACGCGTGCTGGGCTATCTGTCGTGGCAAAGACGCCGGCGCCATGAGCATCGCCGCGAGGTGCTCGACGCGCTCACCGCCGATATCAAGGCGCAGAAGCCCGATCACGTGGCCGTCACCGGCGACCTGACACACATCGGCCTACCGCGCGAGTTCCGCGACGCCGCCCGATGGCTCGAGAACCTCGGCGATCCCGCCAGCACGACGGTGATCCCGGGCAATCACGACGCCTACGTGGCGGCTCCCTGGGAGGAGACCTGCGCGCTGTGGCAGGCGTATCTCGGTTCGGACGACGGACCGGGGCGGAGCGCTGAGAGCTTTCCCAGCGTTCGCCGTCGCCCCCCGGTTGCGTTGATCGGCGTGAACACGGCAGTGCCCTCGGCGCCGTTCCTGGCCACCGGCCGGGTGGGGCGCGTGCAGCGCGAACGGCTCGAGAGCGCGCTCACGCAGCTTGCCCGCGAGCGCGCATTCCGCGTCGTGCTCATTCACCACTGCCCGGTGCCGGGTGCCGAGCGCTGGCGTAAACGCCTGACCGACGCCGCCGAGGTCACGGCGGCTTTCAAGCGCAGCGGCGCCGAGCTGGTCCTGCACGGACACGGCCACCGCCCGCGTTGGCACGAGCTGGGCACCGCGGCGGGCATGCTCCCCGTGGTCTGCGTGCCTTCGGCCTCCGCATCGGGCGAGCACGAGGATCGGCTCGCCGCCTACAACCTGTATCTCATTAGTCCCTCGCGGCAAGGATGGCAGCTGCGGGTCCGGCGGCGGCGCTACGACCGTGCCTCGGGCGGCATGGTCGAGATCCCGGGTCGCGAGCTGGCTTTGGCGAGAGACTACGACTGACCGACGGCGCCGCACAGAGACTGCGCCAGCCGCCAGTCCGCCACCGTGTCCACGTCGAGGGCCGCCAGGGGATAGGGCACGATGCACGGCTGCACGTTCACTTCGAAGCGGACCGATAGCCTCTGCATGGCTTGCGCAAGCGTCAGCCGCCCGAGAAGGTAACCCAATACCGACGCCGGGCCGGCGATGCTCAGCAGCCGCCAGGGTCGCTTGCGGTGCATCTCCACGCGCTGCCACACCTCGGCCATGCGGCGACCCCGCGCGGTGGCGATGACGTAGAGGTTGGTGCCGCAGTAGACATCGTCACGGAAGCGAAGCGGCGTGCAGCGCGCCTGCGGAACAACCCGCAGCACATCGCGGTAGCGCGCCAGCGCCACCAGCACGTCGCAGCGAGCCCGATCCGCCGCGTCACAGACATGACTGACGACGGCCGTCTCCAGCAGCGGATGGTCCCCGGTCGTGAGCAGCACGCGCTTGTCCCGGTGCAGCGGCGCCATGGCAATCGCCGCGCTCGCCGCCGGCGTCGCCGCGCCGTCGCACCAGCGGCAACGGGGGTGCGCGGCAACGACGCGGGCGAAGTGTTCGCGGTCGCCCTGTTCGCCGACGATGACGCAGTCGTCGAGACGCCCGCAGCGCTGCAACGCGGCAATCACCCGGTGGATCATGGCGCGACCGCCGACGTCGGCCAGCGCCTTGCGCGGCACGCCGGCCGCCGCGGCGACCGCACTGGCCGCGGGGCGCTCTCCGGCGAGGACGATCGCCGTGTAGCCCGAGCCGCGGCTATCTGGGCACATGGGTGAGGACATCGACGGGTGCCGGCAATCGCCGCCTGGGCTCCGCCGTGCGCCGCTCAGGCGGGAGCCTGCGCAAGCCGCGGGGTCGGTGGCTGCACCCGCGCGCGGCCGTCCTGCAAGCGGTAGACGCGATCGGCGACCGCTGCCAGCGACGACTCGTGCGAGACGGCAAGAATCGTGAGCTCGCCCTTGAGCTCCCGCAGTGTCTCGCAAACGGCGGCTTCGCTCGCCGGATCCAGCGCGCTCGTGGCCTCGTCCAGAATCAGCAGGCGCGGGCGATGGACCAGGGCACGCGCAATCAGCACCCGCTGGCGCTGGCCGCCGGAGAGGCGGGCGCCGCGCTCGCCCACCGTTGCCTGGATGCCCTGCGGCAGCTGCTGCACGAAATCCCATGCCCCCGCTGCCTTGAGCGCGCGCACGGCGTCGGTCTCGCTGAGCTCGGGATCCCCCAGCGTGACGTTGTGCAGGACACTTTCGTGCAGCAGCAGGTTCTCCTGGGGAACGTAGCCGATCAGGCGTCGCCATGAACGCAGATCGAGCTCGTCGAGGGCTACGCCGTCGGCGCTGACCCGCCCGCGGCTCGCAACCTGCAGCCCGGTGACCAGGTCGATCAGGGTGGTCTTGCCCGCACCCGAGGCGCCCACCAGCGTGACCAGCGAGCCAGCGGGAATGCGCAGCGACACGCCCTTCAGCACCGGGCTGTCGCCGTGGCTGAAGTGCACGTCCTCGAACTCCACAGCCGTATCGAGCGTGGCCTCGCGGCGGCCGCGGGAGACCTCGGCGGCGCGCTCGGCGACCTTGATGGTTTCCCGCAGAGACCAGTACGCGCTCTCACAGACCATCATCTTCTGGTAGTGCTTCTGCACCTTCCCCAGCGAGTGCAGGACCCGGCTCAGAACGAGAACCAGAACCATCACCGTCGGCAGTGGCATGGCGAAAACCTGCAGGGCAAGGAAAATCCCCGCGGCAATAACGATGGCGAAGATGGGTTCCTGCGACGAGGACAGCACCGCTTTGCTGAACACCTCGCGCTGCAGCGCCCGATTGAGCTTGCCGGTTTCGCTTTGCAGCACCCGATCGGCAAGATTCTCGCGACCCATGGCCTTGAGCGGCTTCACGGATTGCAGCGTATCGGTGAGTCGAGACAACAGCGAGATCAAGAGCTTCGTCTGGCGTCGGCCGGCCTTTTTCGCCATTCGCAGCAGCCAGTAGAAGCTCATCGTCACTACCGCGCTGGCCGCGAGACAGACCACGGTCGCCTTCCAGGAGACCATGAAGGCGACCCCGGCGTACACGAGGGTCTGCACGCCCAGCGCCAGCATGGTCATGCCGAACACGTAACCGTCGGCAGCACGAATCGCCTCCGTGGCCATGGCGTTGGACAACCGACCGACGGGCTGATGGACGAAGTAGGACCACGTGGAGGCCATCATGGTGCGCAGCAGATCGAGGCGCAGCCCCGTGGTCACCCTGGCGGCGATGTAGCCGATGCGCTTGTTGGTAAACAGCAGCAGAAGGTTCTTGAGCACGAGGCCGATGACGATAATGACCAGGAGAAGGCCGATAGAGGGCTCGATGCCCGCACGGTTCAACCATTGCGTAAAGAACCGCTCGACACCCGCGGCTTCGGCGGACGTCGCACCGTCGCCCATCATGAGGTTGAGCAGGGGCAGCAGCGCGGTGACACTGACGCCTTCGACCACACCCGCGGCGAGCAGGGCGATCAACATCACCGTGCTTTCGCCCGGGTAGGCTCTGAGGAACGTCAGCAGGAATCGCATTGCAACGCCATTCTCAGCAACGGCCGCCGCATCCTATGGGCCGAGACAGGCGCGCGGCCCCCAGCCTCGGCCAAGGCTCGGTGTGCAAATCGCATTGTCACGCCCGTCGCCCGGCCTAGACGCAGCGGCGGGTCGTGACGACTCGCGCTCGGCCCAGCATACCATCGACGGCCGTGGCATGTGCCAGCCCGGGCAGCGCCCCAGCGCCCGATCCGCTCCGGCGGGCTACTCATGCGGCCCTGGCGCGCCCGTCTGCGTCCTTGGCGAAACGGCGCTTGCTGCAAAGCCACTGCTCGGGATGCTGTGTTATCCACTTCTCGAGCAGCGCGAAGAAGGCGTCCGTGAGAGCGTCGGCACGGGCGTCGGGATCCGTCTCATTGCTCTCGAGCGGAGCATGCAGTGTCACACGGAAACGCGCATCGCTGAGGCGCTCCACCTGTACTGGCACGATCGGGCAGTTCATTCTGACGGCGACGCGCGCCGGCGAGCGCGTCGACGGACTGAGCCGGCCGAAGAACATCACCTCGCGGCCCGAGTCAACGCGTTGGTCGGGCAACAGCCCCACGGAGCGACCCCGCTTGAGCTCGCGCATCAGTTCGCGAACCGCGTCCGCCTTAGCGACGAACTCACAGCCGAGCGCCCTGCGAAAGCGCTGTATCATCCAATCGACGAGCGGATTCGACTGCGGCGAGTAAACGGCGGTCAGCGGCACTCCCAGTTTCACGACGACGGCCGCGATCAGCTCCCAGTTGCCGAGGTGGCCGCCCAGTACCATGAACGGGCGAGCGCTGCGCACCAGTTCGTGCACGGCGTCGTGAATCCGCGTGTGGACGTGACCGGCGTCGGTTTCATGCCCTTCCATGATCCGCGACAGGTGGGGGTATTCCGCCAGCACCGCACCGAGATTGGCCCACACCTCCTTCGACACCTCGTTCAGGCGCTGGCGACTCCAGTTGGGAAAGGCGGTGGCCAGATTCGCGCGCACGTGACGATGCTTATAGAGCCGCGGCCCGAGTCCCCGCACCACGGTTGCGCCCAAGCGCGACGCCGTCGTCACCGGCAGCAACGCACACAGCATCCAGAACAGGGCGATCAGCGCCGCCTCGAGCAGCCACAGGGGGTACGATAGCCACTCACTGCGCCGCTTGAGGTGGGGCCGTAAACGCTTTGCCAACAGCGATCGAGCCACGTCTAGCTCACGTCCTTACCGGGGGCCCGTTTTCGGCCACTGCGCACAGTTGCCATAATACGTCAGTCATCCGTATCGCACCGTCGCTCTGAGCGCCATGTCCGGATCTTCGTCCGCGGCCGATCGCCCGTGCGCAAAGCACGTCTGGGTCTTGCTCGGCCACAAGGCCGGCGACAACAACCAGGTGCTCGCCCTCGCCGAGGCACTGGGATGGCCCTACGAGGAGAAGCGGCTTCGCTACCGCCGCACCGAATTGCTGAGCAACCTGCTGCTGGGCGCGACCCTGAGCGGCATCCGGCGTGCGGACTCGAGCGCGCTTGCCCCGCCATGGCCCGACCTGCTCATCACCGCCGGCCGTCGCAATGAGCCCGTCGCACGCTGGGTCGCAAAACGCTCCGGCGGGCACACGCGAGTGGTGCACCTGGGCCGGCCGTGGGCGCACCCGCGGTCTTTCGATCTTGTCGTGACGACCCCGCAGTACCGCGTACCCCCCGCCGCCAACGTGCTGCTCAACGAGCTGCCCCTGCATCGCGTGGGCGCCGAGCGCCTGGAGGCGGCGCGCCGACGCTGGCAGAGCGCGCTGGGAGGCCTGCCGCGGCCGCGCATCGCCCTGATGGTCGGCGGGGACAGCGGCGCTTACACCCTGGACACGGAGACGGCGCGACGCCTCGCCAGCGTAGCGCAGGCGCTCGCCGACGAGCTCGGGGGCTCGATCGTGAGCACCACCAGCCGCCGCACGCCCGCCTGTGCGGCGGCGACGCTGCACGCCGCCCTCGAGCGCCCCGGCTTCACCTATCTCTGGTCGCCGCAGCCGCAGACCAACCCCTACCTCGGCTACCTCGCCCTTGCCGATGCCTTTATCGTCACCGGGGACAGCGTATCCATGCTCGCGGAGGCCTGTGCCACCGGCAAGCCGGTGTACATCTTCGCTCTCGGCGCGCACCCCGTCGCCCTGCCCAGCGACGACGGATCCTGCGCGCAGGCGCCGCGTGCGTGGTGGCGGCGCCGCGAAAGCTACCGCTGGGGGCCGCTTACCCACAGGCTGGCGATGTGGCTCGGTCCCGAGCGCCTGAAGCGCGATGTCGGCGCCCTGCATCGTCGCCTGGTGGCCTCGGGCCGTGCCAGCTGGCTCGGTCAGCCCTTCCCCCGCGGGCCGCGCGCGGCGCCGGCCGACGAGCTCGAGCGCACTGCGCAGCGTGTGCGCTCACTGTTCGCCGACTGAGTGCTCACGCCGCCGGCAGCTGCATGGGCGGTCGCGGCAGCGACGCCAACGGCACGACGGCATCGAGCACCTCGAACGCGTCGTGGCGAACATGATGACGTTGCATTTCCTCGCGCAGCAGCGACTCCGAGACCGTGCCCTGCTGCAGGCATTCCTTGAGCAGGCCGAAGAAGTAGCGTTCCTGGTTCGGGTCCGGATGCCTATGGTAACTGCCGAGAAACGCGTACTCGCCGAACAGCTTGCGACGTGCGCGCATCAACCACGCCGCCGGGGGGAAAAGGCGAAAGCGCTCAGCCGGTCGCCAGTCCACCCTCAGGCCGGCCTTCCACGGCTGGGTCTTGCGCTTGGTGTTGTGCAGCATCTTGGTCTCCGGCGTCAGCCGGTCGAAGTCGTTCCACTCGTTCTCGAACAGGCCGATGGTGTCGCGCTCCTCGAGCTTCAGGCAGATCCACGGCTGGTAATCGCGCTTGAATTCAAACATTTCGCGAAAGCCCTGCTCGGCCTTCCAGTGGGTAAGCTTGGCATTGTCGAGCAGCATGACGCTGCTGGCGAGACATTTGTCGATCCGCCCCTTGGGCCCGGAGCGGCGACGGCACATTATCGCCTTGCCCCCCATGTCTCGCGAGAGCAGCTCCCAGATGTCCCCAACGGCAAATATGTCCGGATCGATTACCACTGCCCGGCCTTCGTATCCCATCAACTCGGGCGGAAGGAAACGCAGCGGCGTGAACGATTGCAGATCGTCGTATAGCCACACCCGCTTTACGCCGTCGCGCAGATACATACGGCCGTCGTACTCTTTGAGCCAGGGATGCTCTTCGCTGTGGATAATGCGCACGTCGAAGCGGTCGTCGTGTCGCGAATTACGCCGCAGCGCGTGCGCAGCCACCTTCGCGCCGACGATCTGCTTGTGGTTGGTGTGAATGAAAACGCAGTAATTCACGGCACTGCCCTCTCGTGTGTCACGCTGTCACCGCCGCCGGGATTCGACCTTCTCCGGCGCGCTCGTTGTAGCCGAACTGCTCCGCTAGCGTCGCTTCGACGAGCCGGTCGATGGCCTCGATCTGATCATCGCTGAAGTAGTCACGGTAGCCACCCACCTTCGCCCGGCGCACCTTGTAGGAGTCGGGGTTGTCGCGCTCACCGGGCCGCATGCGGCTGCCGGCAAGAAAAAAGCGACCCTTGTGCTCGAGCCCCCTCATGTTCTCGAAGCGTGCGAACTCCACCGCCTCGCGGATCTGTGCCTCGTCGACGGGGAAACCCATGAAATCGACGATTCTCCCGAGCATCCGCTCCGGCTGGGCGCGCATGTCCTCGTAGCGGACGATCAGCAGATCTGTCATCTCTCGGGCGGCCCGGGCCCACAGGTTCATGAAGGCGATGATTTTCGGCAGTCCGGCCTGAGCTCCCATGACGAACTCGAACAACTCCAGGTCCGATCCGGGCGGCGGGTAGTTGTTCAAGCGCTTCTTGTGCGCCTTCATGCGGAACTTCCACTGGAAGAACTGCGAAACCGCAACGTCGGCGGGATCACGCACCAGCAGCACGACCCGGCGGCCAAAGTAGTCCTGCTTGGAATCGTGGTGGCCGGTGAAGTCCTTGAGGTAATTGTCGTGAGTGAACAGTATCCTCGGGACCTGCCTATTGCGCCGGTGCATGTTGTCGAAGCCGATGAGAACGTGCTCGGGCAGATGGAACCTTATCTGGAAAAACCGCGACAGCATAACGCGCAGCCACGTGCGCCCGCTCTTGCCGAACGACACCACCACCACATCGGCCCGGGCAAGCAGGCCGTACTCCTCGCGTCCGCGCAGACGACGCTCCCGCGCGATGCGCTGCTGCTCGGGCAGCAAAGACAGCGCCGCCAACAGCAGGGCGCGCCTCGCCTTGGTCAACACTACGCGCACCGCCGGCTCTCCCGCGCCTGCCCGCTCGAGACCCGTGTTCGGCACCTAGACATCGGCGCCTCCTGCGTCGCTTCTGCGAAACACCACCTGATACCAGTGATCGCGTCGAATCTGTCCCAGGTCGCGCGTCGATTCGCGGTACAGGCCGCCCTGCGCGCAGATCCTCTCGACGAACTCGTCCAGCGAACGCCAGTGGGTCGACTCGTACTCCCCCGCCACGAAACCTTCCTCGAAACCGGGCAGCAGGTCCGCGACGAACACGCCATCGTCGCTCATCAGCCGACGCACCTCGTCGAGGACCGCCTCGAGATCGTAGACATGATCGAGCGCATTGGTGTAGACAGCATCGATGCTGCGGTCCGGAAAAACGATGTGGTGGAAGTCGCCATACATGACATAAGGATTGTTCGCACCGGGGTTGAGATCGATGCCCACCGCGAACAGCCCCATCTCATGCAGCACGCGCACCTCCGTGCCCAAGCGGGCCCCCAGACACAGCACCGTGTGAACACCGCTCTCCTCGCGCAACTGCTGGAATATCGCGAGCCGGTGTCGGAAAAACTCCAGGTCCTCGGGCTCCTTGCGCCGGAGGCGCTCGTGAATTCCGTCGAGTTTAGCGGCCTGGTGGCGCACGTAGTCGGCATAGGAGTTGTAGCGTCGCTGGGCGAGAACGTCGTCGCGCGCCCACACCTCGGAGTCGAACCTGCGTCGGCGCGCGGCCGCCTCGCCCGCCCATTTGCGCTGCTTGCGCTGGGGTCCGATACCGTAGCGGAGCAGGTTGGTGATCTTCTTCAACACGGCCAATGAGGCTTCCTCGGCCGGCGGCAGGGACCGGCGGACCCGCGCGAGGTGCCCGAGCGGGGCGCCGCGGCCCGCCGCGGGCCGCGGCGGCCTGCCGGGCGGGCGGCGCTGCCGGGCGGCGCAGAAACGGGGCCGCAGCGGCCTTGTGAACCCCGCACTCAGGGCGATTTAAGAATTCCGTAAGCTAATCTAAGGTATTATAATGGTGGATTAAGCCTTGACGGGGGCAAGTGACGCCGGGATCCCAGAGAAAGACGGCCGAAGACAAGCCGGGGATCTGGGGCGGCATGATAATAACGTGACGGCCCGCGGGAACTGCGGGAGCAGTCGACGGTAGAGTGGTTAGGGGACGAATGACAACGATGGAGCAGACGTCAGCGGGATCCGCCCGACCGACGCCCACCCGTATTGATCTGGAATTCCGACCGGGGGATTTCACCAGCCTGGCCGAGGCCTTGGACTACGCGGCTGGGGGCACGAGCGGTCTGAATTTCTACGACGGCAAGGGCCGGCTGGAGGCCGTGTTGCCCTACCCGGAACTGCGCCGGGCGGCCACGGAGCACGCGCAACGCCTGCTCGGGCTCGGGCTCGGGCACGGTGCCCGCATCGCACTGGTCGCCGAAACCACTGCCGAGTTCGTCACGCTGTTCTTCGCCGCGCAGTATGCGCGAATGATTCCGGTCCCGCTGCCGGTCCCCCTCGGCCTCGGCAAGCGCGAGCTCTACGTAAGCCAGTTGCGCAACCTGCTGCAGAGCGCCGAGCCCGAGGTTCTCGTCGCCGGGCGTTCGCTCATCGGTCTCGTGCGCCAGGCGGCCAACGGCTTGCGGCCGCGTTTCACGGGCACGCCGGATGGCTTCGCGGAACTGCCCCGCGCACCAGGCGTGCTCGAGCCTTCGCAGCCCGACGACATTGCCTACATCCAGTACACCTCGGGCAGCACGCAAATGCCGCGCGGGGTGTTGGTTACGCAGCGCGCCGTGCTGGCGAACCTGCAGGGAATCATTCAGCATGGCGTTCGCGTGAGTGACGGCGACCGCATGGTGTCCTGGCTGCCGTTCTGTCACGACATGGGCCTGATCGGCCTGGTCCTGGGACCGGTGGCGGCGCAGAGGTCCGTGGACTATCTTGCCACCTCAACCTTTGCCATGCGCCCGCGGCTGTGGCTGGAGCTGATGAGCCGCACCGCAGCCACCGTCTCCTTCAGCCCGCCTTTTGGCTACGAGTTGTGCGCCCGACGCGTGGGTCCCATCGACGTCAGCCGCTACGACCTGTCTCGCTGGCGCGTGGCCGGTGTCGGTGCGGAGATGATTCGCAGCGACACCCTGGAGCAGTTCGCCGAGGCCCTGGCCCCGGCAGGCTTTCGCAAACAGGCGTTTCTTCCCTGTTACGGCATGGCCGAGCACTCGCTGGCGATCACTTTTGCCCCTCTTGGCGAGGGTGTGCGTGTCGATCACATCGACCGCAACGCCTATGCGGAGGAGGGCGTCGCGGTGGCGGCGGATCCCGCTCGCTGCGAGGCACCGGTACGATCGTTTGTGGACTGCGGTGTGCCGCTGCCCGGCCACGAGATCCAAGTGCGCGACGAATCCGCGGGCGAACTCCCCGAACGGCAGATCGGCACGGTCTTCGTGCGTGGCCCCAGCCTGATGTCGGGCTATTTCAATCGACTCGAGACGTCCCACGCGACGCTGTCTGCCGAAGGATGGCTCGACACCGGCGACATGGGTTACCGGATCGGCGATCGCCTCGTCGTCACAGGGCGCAGCAAGGACATGATTGTCGTTCACGGGCGCAATATCTGGCCTCAAGACCTCGAGTACGTCGCCGAGCAACAGCCCGACGTGCGCACTAACGACGCCCTGGCCTTCAACGTCTCGGCCGACGGTTTTACGGATGTCGTCGTCATCATCATCCAGTACCGGGAAAAGGACGAGGCCAAGCGCGCGGCACTCATCGCCAACGTGCGCAACACCGTGCGCGCGGAGTTCGGCGTAGACTGCCAGGTGGTTCTGGTACCGCCGCACACTCTGCCCCGCACCACCTCCGGCAAGCTTTCGCGCTCGCGGGCGCGGCTGGAATTTCTCGACTCCCAGACTTGGCAGCAGTTCAAGGCCTCGGCAGCCTGAGGGCGGGCACCGTGGCGGCCGCGCCCGTGGCGGTTACCGGCGCCACCGGCTTCATCGGCGGTGCGGTGGTGAACGCGCTGACGCAGCGTGGCGTCGCCGCCAGGGTCCTGGTCCGCGGCGGCTCCTCGCAACGTCTCTCGGGAGTCGAGCAGGTCAAGGGCTCCCTCGAGGACGACGATGCCCTCAGCTCCCTCGTCAGCGGAGCGCGCGCCGTCATTCACTGCGCCGGCGTCGTGCGCGGCACGACCCGTGCGGACTTCTGTCGCGTCAACGCCGAGGGCACGCGAAGGCTGCTCCGCACGGCTGCGAGAAACGGCTGCGGGCGCTTCGTCTTGATCTCTTCACTGGCTGCGCGTGAGCCGCAGCTCTCGGCCTATGCTGCCAGCAAGCGGGAGGCCGAGCGCATACTGGAGCGCTCCGCAGAGCCTGTCGCCTGGAGCATCGTGCGCCCACCCGCCGTCTACGGACCGGGCGACAAGGAGCTGATGCCTCTGTTCCGTCTCATGCGGCGAGGCCTTGCCCTGCAGCTCGGCCCCAGTACGGCCCGCTTCTGCTTGCTTCATGTCGCGGACATGGCGTCGGCGGTGCTCGCGGTGCTCGATGCCGACGCTCCCGGCGCCACGTTCACCGCCCACGACGGACGCGCCGGCGGCTACGATTGGAACACGGTGATCGCCACCGCCGAGGCCGCTTGGGGACACCGCGTTCGCCGGGTGGCTCTGCCGCGGGTCGTGCTGAGCGTGCCCGCGGGCCTTGCCTACCTGGCCGGGCGCCTGTGCGCCTACCGACCCATGCTCACCCCCGGGAAGCTGCGCGAGTTCCGTCACCCGGACTGGGTCTGCGACAACGCCGGCATCGCTGCCGCCACCGGTTGGACGCCCGCCTACGAGCTGGCAGACGGTCTTCGCTCGCTGCGCCTCGATTCACGTCCCGCTTGAGGCCAACTGCGCGGCGTTTACCGCCGCCCTGAGTTTCGCAAGCGCTCGCGAGCGCACGCGCGTCTCAGGCGGCGAACTCCTCCAAGCGTGCCACCGCCTCACGGTCGTAGCCACGACTCGCCATCAGCAGCTGCTTGGTGTAGGCGCGCACGGGGGTGTTGCTGCGCAGCTGCCCGACATCGATCGTCTCGACGCAGGCGCCGTGCTGCATCACGGCCAGACGCTCGCACATGTGGCTCACCACGGCGAGGTCGTGACTCACCAGAATATAGGTGAGCCCCCGATCGCGCTGCAGGCGAGTGAGCAGGTTGAGCACTTCCGCCTGCACCGACACGTCCAGGGCCGACGTGGGTTCGTCGAGCAACACCACTTCGGGCTCGATGATGAGCGCACGCGCGACGGAGACGCGCTGGCGTTGGCCGCCGGAGAGTTGGTGTGGATAGCGAAAGCGAAACGAGGCGTCGAGTCCCACCTCTTCAAGCGCTTGCAGCACACGCTCCTTTGCGCGTCCGAGACGATGCACGCGAGCCGGTTCGCTCAGGATCTGGTCGACGCTGTGCCGCGGATGCAGGGAGCCGTAAGGGTCCTGGAACACCATCTGCACCCGCCGGCGAAACGCCCGCGAACGCCTTGCTCCCAGCGTCTCGCCGGCGATCGCCATACGACCGTCGACGGCGGCGACATGGCCGAGCAGTCCCGCGAGCGCCCGCAAGACGGTGGTCTTACCCGAACCCGACTCTCCGACCAGACCGAAACTCTCGCCACGTGCGATCGCGAACGAAAGGTTCTTGACGGCCTGATAAACACGCGCGCCGCGGCCGAAGGTAACGCTCAATTCCTGCACCTCGATCACGGCGCCGGCTCCGGCGGCGCCTCCCAGGCGGGATCCCGGTCGAGCACCGGCAGCTCGCGGCGCGCCCGGTCGATGCTGGGCAGACAGGCCAGAAGACCCTGGGTGTAGGCATGCTGGGCCCGATCGAGGTCGCGGGCGTCGCACGTTTCCATCACCTGGCCGGCGTACATGACGACGACACGGTCGCAAAAAGAAGCCACCAGATTGAGATCATGACTGATGAAAATGAGCCCCATGCCCCGCTGGGTGACCATGTCGTCGAGAATGGCAAGCACCTGCAGCTGCACAGTCACATCCAGTGCGGACGTAGGCTCGTCGGCGATGATGACGTCGGGCTCCGGTACCATCATCATGGCAATCATGATGCGCTGCCCCATGCCACCGGAAACCTCGTGCGGATACGTGTTGTATACCCGCTCCGGGTCGCGAATGCGCACCGCTTCGAGCATTTCCAGGCTGCGCCGCCTTGCTTCGCGGCGCGAGGCGCTCGTGTGCATCAGGAACGCCTCGTCAATCTGCTCGCCCACGCGCATGACCGGATTGAGGGAGTACTTGGGATCCTGCATGATCATGGAGATGCGAGCGCCGCGGATGGCGCGCAGCGTGCGCGCATCGGCGTCGAGCAGGTCGATACCGTCGAATTCCAGGCGCCGGGCGCGCACCCGCCCGCGTGCCCCTGTCAAGCCCAGAATTGCACGCCCGGTCTGCGACTTGCCGGAACCCGACTCGCCGACGATACCGAGCTTCTCCCGGCCGAGAGCGAAGCTGACGCCCCTCACGGCGTGCACGACGCCCTTGGGCGTGTCGTATGACACGCGCAGATCGTCCACGGTCAACAGGGGCTGCTCCGATCGCACTGCTCCACTCCGCCCGGTGTTCAGGTCCCCCGGCGCTTGGCGCCCGTCACGCCCGGCATGAGAAAAAATCGCCGTCGTCTCGCACCGGCGAGGACAGAGCGCATGACGCCCTCGAGCCTCTCGGCGCAGGCTCCGCGCGCGGCCCCGCGTCGCCGATCGATGGCCCTTCCCCAGCCCCGAGTCGGCACCTTCTCAGTTCTCGCTCTTGGGGTCGAGAACATCGCGCAGCCCGTCACCGAGGAGGTTGAACCCCAGGCTCACGACGAATATGGCGATACCCGGCACTGTCGGCACCCACCACTGGTCGAGCAGAAACTGGCGACCGGTGGAGATCATCGCTCCCCACTCCGGCGTCGGCGGCTGCGCACCGAGACCCAGAAAGCCGAGACCGGCCGCGGTAAGGATAATACCGGCCATGTCGAGCGTGAGGCGCACTATCACCGAGGAGACGCACAAGGGCATCACGTGGCGATAGAGAATACCGGCGGTGGAGACTCCCTGCACCTGCGCCGCCATGATGAACTCGCTGTTGCGGATGGTGAGCGCCTCGGCCCGGGCGATGCGTGCGTAGGGCGACCAGGTGGTCAGGGCGATCGCCAGCACGGCGTTCTCGAGTCCCGGCCCGAGGGCCGCAACGAAGGCGAGAGCCAGTATCAGCCGCGGAAACGCAAGGAAGATGTCGGTGATGCGCATGAGCACGTTGTCCACGGCGCCGCCCAGGTAGCCCGCGACGGTGCCCACCACGAGGCCCACCGGGACCACGATGACCGATACCAGGCCGACGATGTAGAGCGTGATGCGCGAGCCCCAGACGATGCGGTCGAAGATGTCGCGGCCCAGCTCATCGGTGCCGAACCAATGTTCGGTATCGGCCGCCTGCAGGCGGTTGTTCAGATTCGGATCGAGACCGTTTGAGGCGGTGATCCAGGGCGCCAACGCGGCGGCGAGCACCAGCGCGACGACGATCAGGAGCCCGATCATCGCGATGGGGTTGGCGCGAAAGGAAAGCCATCCGATGTAGAAGCGCTGGCAGCGGGCATGCAGTGCCGAAGCCGGCACGTCGGTAAGCAGCCAGCCGCGAATTCTCGCTGCACTCACGTGCGTGCCCTCGGATCGACCAGCTTGTAAAGCAGGTCGGACAACATGTTGATGCCGACGAAGCAGATCCCCACCACGACGGTACCGCCGATCACCGCGTTCATGTCGTTGTTGAACAGCGAGTTGGTGATGTACTGACCGATTCCGGGCCAGGCGAACACGGTCTCCGTAAGCACCGAGCCTTCCAGAAGAGAGGCGTAGGTCAGGCCTATGATCGTGATGAGTTGCACGAGGACATTGCGGAATGCGTGGCGCCAGATGACACGGCCCTCGGATACCCCCTTGACCCGGGCCGTGAGCACGTACTCCTGATTGAGCTGATCGAGCATGAAGCTGCGGGTCATGCGCGCGATATAGGCCAACGTGTAGGTCCCGAGGATGGTGGCCGGCAGCACCAGGTGCGAGAGGGCATTTCGGAAGATCTCCCACTCACGGGCCATGGCGGCGTCCACTAGGATCATGCCGGTGACGGGTGCGACGACACCGTCGTAGAAAACCTCCAGGCGACCCGGTCCCGCCACCCAGCCCAGCTTGGCGTAGAAGATCAGCAGCCCCACCATGCCCAGCCAGAACACGGGCACCGAGTAGCCGAACAGCCCGACCACCCGCACGACGTGGTCGGGCCAGCGCCCCTGACGCACCGCGGCGAGCACGCCCATGGGCACACCGAGCAGCACGCCGGCAAGCGTTGCGATGGACGCGAGCTCCAAGGTGGCCGGAAAGAAGCGCAGCAGGTCCTGCATGACCGGCTGGGCGGTCATGATGGAAGTGCCGAGGTCACCCTTGAGGACCTGCAGGAGATAGAGCAGGTACTGCTCGTAGATGGGTCGGTCCAGCCCGAGCTGCCGGTAGACCTCGTCGTAGACGTCCTGCGGCGCGCGGTCGCCGACGATGGCCAGCACCGGATCGACCGGCATCACCCGGCCGATCACGAAGGTGATCGCGGTCAAACCGACGAACGTCAGCGCCAGTGTGACACCGACCCCCGCCAGAGCCCCGAGCAGGCCGAGCCGCGGGCGGCGCCGTGCCGCTACCGGCTCATGCGCGGTCGCGCCCTCGGCCACGCGGCGTCACCGCCCGGTCGTCACTTGCTGATGTTGCGATAGAAGACGAGATCGAAATTGGAGCCCGAAACGAAGCCCTCGACGTTCTTGCGCCGCACAACCTGCTCGTTCTGCTGGAACATGATGGCGAACGGACCCATCTGCTGCAGCTTTTTCTGCAGATCCAGATAAAGCGCCTTGCGCTGTGCCAGATCGAGCTCGTTGCGAGCCTTCACCGCAAGGGCGTTCACCGCGTCGTCGGCCCAGGCGTTGCGCCAGGCAAGCACGCCGGTCAGCTTTGCCTCGGCCGAGTTGTCCGGATTGTGCGCGAAGGCGTCGGCGTTGGAGTGCGGGTCCACGTAGTCCGGCGACCAGCGCGCGAGGATGATCTCGTGCTTGCGGGCCCGGTATTTCGGCCACAGCGTCTTGCCTTCGGTCGTCACGATTTCTGTCTGGATTCCCGCCTTGGCGAAGGTTGCCTGGATCGCCTGGGCGAGCTCGGGAAACGGCGAGGCGTTGAGGGTGTCGATGCGGATGGGAAAGCCCTCCCCGTGGCCCGCCTCGGCGAGAAGGGACTTGGCCCTTTCCACGTCGAGGCTGTACGGCTTCGCGTCGAGCGCCGCCCACAGCCCACCGGGCCAAAAGGCCTGATGCACGACAAACTGACCCGCCAGAAAGGAGCCGGCCATCCCGTCGTAGTCGATGAGATGGCGCAGGGCCTGCATCACCGGCGCCTTGCCGAGCATCGGGTGAGCCTGGTTCGCCGCCAGGTACACGAGTGTCCCCTTCGGGTACCCGTCGATAGCGAGGTCCGCGTTGCCCTCCACCCCCTTTATCTGATCGGGCGTCAGGTTGCGCGCCATGTCGATGTCGCCTTTCTCCACCAGGAGCCTTTGTGCCGAGGGTTCCGGCACGTGGCGCACGATCACGCGTTGAATCCCCGGCGCGCCGTGCCGATAGCCTTCATAGGCCTCCATGCTCAAGAGCTCGTTCGCTTTCCAGGCGGTGAGCTTGAACGCCCCAGAGCCGGCGCTGCGTGACTTAAGCCAGTCGTAACCCAGGTCGCCGTCCTTCTCATTTTCCAACACAAGCTTTCTGTCCAGCACGGAGCCGACGCCGGCGGACAGCGCGTTCAGCACCAGCCCCGGCGAGAACTCCTCCACGACCGTGATGCTGACGCGATCGGCCGCCACCGCCTTGACCAGGCTGTCGACGTTGTCGGCATTCCAGCCGAACTGGGTGAGGATGAAGGCCGGCGTCTTGTTGAGCTTGACCACGCGCTGCAGCGACCAGGCCACGTCCTCGGCGGTAACCGGGTTGCCCGAGTGAAAGCTCAGACCAGGACGAATCTTGAACGTGATGGTTTTGCCGTCGTCGCTGATGTCCCAACTCTCGGCCACACCGCCGACCAGCTCGCCCAGGTTCTCCGGTTCGAACATCATGATGCGATCGTAGAGGTTCGCGATGATTTCACCCGCCGAGAGCTCGAACACCTCTGCCGGATCCAGGGTGATGATGTCGCTGACGTCCTTCGCCATCACGAAGGTGTTGCCGGGTGTGGCGGCCGAGAGCGGGCCGGACGTCAGCGCAAACGCCAGTGCGGCGCACAGACCGAGCAGTGACTGCCTCGCTTTGGTGCTCATAGCTGCTCCCCTCCACAGGGTTGAATATGCAAGGTAGCGGGTGTGCCGCGTGTCGCCCGGGGATTGTTTTCTTTTCCGGTCCCGTCTTCGCCGACGCGCGCGATGCCCGTGCGAGCCTACGTCAGACACACAAGGGGGTCAAGCCGGGCCGGGCGAGCCCAGGATGTGCCGCGGTGCGCGCCCGCGACGCCGCCGGCACGCTCAGGCCGGTGATCCGTCGCCGAGCCGCGCGTGAGCGTGCAAAAGCTCGCGAACCCTGTCGTGGGGCAGGGCCCGGACCTCGACGTCGTCGCGACCGACCATGGAGTCGTTTGCAACCATCGAATCGATGATCGCCTCGTCGCACGCCTCAACGGCGGCGGCGAACAGAGCATCTAAGGCATCGTTGGCGAGGAAGTCGGCGCGACGCACAGCACCGTCGCCTCCCAGTGCCTGCGCATTCGCGGTCGAGAACGCGAGAAAGAGATCGCCCGATCCATTGTGGCAGATGGCGCCCGAGCGGGCGATGCCCAGTGGCAGCCGGCGCGCCACGCGTTTGAGCTGCTGCGGCAGCAAGGGCGCATCGGTGGCGGCCACGGCGATGATCGACCCCGCGGCCTGCGAGCGCAATTCGCCACCGCGGATGTGGCGACCGACGGGCACTCCGGCGATGACGAGCTCCGTACGCAAACCGAAGTTGGCCTGCACGAACACGCCGACGGTGTATGCGGTGCCTTCGATGCTCAGCCGACGCGATGCGCTGCCGGTGCCGCCCTTGAACTCGTAGCAGATCATGCCGGTGCCGCCGCCGACGCTGCCCAGCTCGAGCGGTCCGGTCGCGGCCCGCTCGATGGCACCCACGACGTGCGCCACGTCCACGTGGAAGCCATTGATGTCGTTCAGCTCGCCGTCGTAGGTTTCCCCCGCCACCGGCAGCCCCCAGCGCGGCATGCGCTCGGCGAGATGGTCGACCATCCAACGTATCGTGGCGTCGCGGGCAACACCGCAGGAGTGGGTGTTGGTGAGCGTGATCGGTCCCTCACACTGACCGGACTCCTCCACCCAGTGCGTGCCGGTGAGCTCACCGGCGCCATTCAGCGTATGGCAGCCGGCAAAAACCGGCACCGCGGCGTCGGCGAGACCCCGGGGCAGAATCGCCGTGACGCCGGTGCGCACGGGTCCCTGGCCGACCACCAGAGCGCCCGTGCCCGAGATCAGCGTCGTGTACCCCACCGCAACACCCGTCACGTCGGTTATCGCGTTGCAGGGGCCCGGCTGACCGTCGAAGGGGACGCCAATGGCGCGCGCGCGGGGCTTTCCCGAGGGTGTCAGCTCGTGCACGGCGCTCCGCTCCTGCCGCCTCGGCGGCGTCACAAGCTGCCCGACCCGAGCTCGGTTAGAAGCTCGTGTATTCGACCCAGACCCGCCCGCAGATAATCGTGCGGCAGGCCGAAGCTGACACGCACGTATCGATCCATGCCGAAGTGGTCACCGGGCACGATGAGAACGCTCTTGTGCGTGTACAAGCGCTCGATCAGCTCCGTGGAGTTGATATCCAGGTGATAGCGAATGAAGGCAATGGCCGCTGCCTGGGGCGACGTCACGGTGAACATGCCGGCATGCTGCGCCATCCACTCCTCGAGCACCGGGTAACCCCTGCGGATGTAATCGCGGGTGCGTGCCAGCAGTCGCGGGCGCACGTCGGCAGACAGGGCGAGCGTCGCCAGCTCGTTCGCCAGTATGGTCGTGGCGATGGTGGTGTACTCGTGGCGCATCCACATCGCATCGAGCGTCTTGCCCGGCCCCACGGCCCATCCGACACGCAGCCCCGGCAGCCCGTATGCCTTGCTCAGGCTTCCCACGGCCAGCACCCGGTCGTAGAGCCCCCAGAAGGAAGGTGTTTCCTCGTCGCCCAGCCGCTCGGCGCCCGCGTAGACCTCGTCGGCCAGTATCCACGCGCCGACCCTGTCGGCGGCGGCCACCACGGCCCTCATCTCATCCGCGGTCATGATGCGACCGGTAGGATTGTTCGGATTGCACACGGCGATCAGGCGTGTCTTGGGGGTGACGGCGGCATCGAGCTCTGCCAGATCCGGCGCCCAGGCGTCATCCTCGCGCAGACGAAACGCACGCACGTCGAGCCCCAGATTCTTCGCGATGCCCCAGATCTGCATGTAGTTGGGCAGCATGACGACGATCTGCTCGCCGGGGGACAGCAAGCTGTGTATCGCCAGATAATTGGCCTCGGCGGCGCCTACCGTGACGAGGACCTCCTGGGCGGTGGCCCCCTCGTAGAGCGCGGCGATGCCATTGCGCAGCGCCATCGTGCCGTTTGCCTGAGGATAGTTGAGCTCCGTGGCGAGCAGCGCATCGATGCGCTCGGCATCGTCATCGAGGAGCTCGCGCAGGCGCAGGGGATGAACGCCGCTCTCGGAAAGGTTGTAGTCGACGACGTTTTCCCATTTCGACATCATGCGCTCCATGAGAAACGGCTGGAAATGCGTCATGTCATCGCCCCCTGAGTTTGCGTTGCAAGAACATCGCCGCCGCGCCGCCGTCGAGGTTGGCGCAGCAAACGTCGCCGGTGACCGTCATGCGGGCGCCCCTGCGGCCAACACCTCGACGAGCGCGTCGGCCACACGCCCGAGCTGCTCGTGGGAGATCACCAGCGGCGGCAGCAGACGAATAACCGTGGGGCCCGCCGGCAGGGCCAACACGCCTCGCTCCATGAGTGCGCCGAGGTAAGGCGTCGCTTTGTGCTTGAGCTCGATGCCGATCATGAGGCCGAGCTGGCGCAGCTCGCGTACGCTGTCGGGCAGACGCTCGCGCAGCCCGGCTGCGAACCGCACGCCCTTTTCCGCGGCCCCCTCGGCGAGCCGCTGCTCGTGCATGAAGCCGATGGCGGCGAGCGCCGCCGCGCAGGCAAGCGGGTTGCCGCCAAACGTGGTGCCGTGTTTACCGACAGGGGCCGCGACACGCTCGCTGCACAGCGTTGCTCCGATCGGCACGCCACCTGCCATTGCCTTGGCCAAGCACATGATGTCGGGCTTCAAGCCGAAGTGCTCGCAGGCGAACATCTTGCCCGTGCGGCAAAAACCCGTTTGTATCTCGTCGACGATCAGCAGTGCCCCACGCTGCGCGCACAGCAGCTGCACGCCATCGAGGAACTCCTGCTCGGCAAGGCGAACACCGCCCTCACCCTGAACCAGCTCGATGAGGACCGCGGCGGTGCGCTCGTTGACGAG
>JABAHS010049828.1_pt1 | contig 101600 bp, 98 predicted proteins | sample 7062111 | NCBI WGS metagenome assembly JABAHS01 (sample SAMN14534600, study PRJNA622989) | marine sediment metagenome | biome: marine biome [ENVO:00000428]; feature: marine pelagic biome [ENVO:01000023]; material: deep marine sediment [ENVO:00002113]; isolation source: pool of 4 deep marine... | reverse complement strand
TCGGCGCGAAACGCGTGGGCCTCCACGTAGTTCGGGTTCGTTTCCAGGGCCCGCTCGATCATCTCCATCGCGCCCGGCGCGCCGTCGAAGCGGAGCTGCCGGGCCTTGCCCAGCAGCGCCCGGGGGTGCGCCGGGTTCACCTGGAGCACGTCCTCCAGCTCGCCGGCAGCGTCGGCGCTGTTGTACTTCTCCAGGAACAGCTCGCCGGCCCGGACCCGGGGCTCCAGGTTCGACGGGTCCGCCGCGATCGCCTCGTCGTAGGCGCGCAGCGCGTCCCGATAGAGCCGCGAGTCCTGCCGCGCCAGGTGGCGGACCGCGGTGCCCACCGCGGTCAGCTCAGGCGAGCTCAGCGAGCGGCCCCGGTTGTAGATGTCGATGAACGCGTCGAACTCGCGCATCGCCCGATCGACCTGACCCCGCTCGTAATGGAGCACCGCCAGGTTGAGCCGCGCCTCGACGGCGTCGGACGCCGGGCCCGCCAGCGACCGCTCGAAGGCCGTCTCCGCCTGGTCGATCGCGCCCTGAGCGTAGAGGGCCTGGCCCAAAAGGTTCGACAGCTCGGCCGATCCGGGGACCCGGCGCGAGAACTCACGGGCGACCTCCTCCGCCCGACGGTAACGGCCCACCACGTAGAGGGCCCGGGCGTGGCCGCGGGCCGCGGGGATCGAGGTCGGTTCGCGTCGCGCCAGACGCGAGAACAGGTCGATGGCTTCCTGGTAGCGCCCCGTCCGCAGGGCGCTCTCCGCCTCTTCCACCGTCTGCGCCCGAGCTCCAACGAGCGGGACGAGCGTGGCAGCGGCGAGTACGGTCGCGAGCAGGAGTCGATAGCCTGCCATCATCCGCCGCCTTCCTCCTCCCGCTGCCGGATCTCGCGCGTCTTCATCGCCAGCTCCAGCAGCAGCCGCTCCAGCTCCGCCTCGTAAGCCGCCGGGTCCATCTCATCCTTCCGGGCCCGGAGGTCCGCCACCGCCTCCTCGAGGGCACGCCTTTCGTTGTAGAGCTCGGCCAGCCGGGGGTCGGCGTCCGCACCGGCGGCGGCGGCCGCCGGGGCGCCCGCCAGGAACAGCCGGCTCGCCAGGCGGCCGTCGCCAGCGTCGGGTCCCGGCTCGCGGCTCCCTTCGCCGTCGCCGTCATCCTCCAGCAACGCGTGCTCGGTCAGAAGGCGGTTCTCCGACTCGTAGAGCCGCTCGACCTCGCGGCGCGCGTAGTTGAACGCCTCCAGCGCCGAGACCCGCCCGTCCTTGTCGACATCGGCGCCGTCGCCCGCGTAGGCCTCAACGAAGTAGCGGGCGAAGATCGTCTGGTTCCGCTCCCGGCCGCTCCGGGTGGCCGTGATGACGACCCGGTTCTCAGACGCCAGCGCCGGGATGAACTCGCCGCTGGCGCTGGCCGTGTTGACCAGCGCTACCTTCCGGGTCGGAAGCTCATCGAGCAACGCGTCGAAGTCGGCGGCCGTTGGGTCCGGGCCCGGCAGGTTGAGCTTCGCCCCGGCCACGCCGACGGTCCCGTGCCCCATCAGCACGATGAAGATCACATCGTCCGGGCCGGCCCGGGCCGCTGTCTCCCGCACCGCGGCCTGCACGTTCTCCCAGGTCGAACGGGCGTCGATGCGTGTCGGGTCCCGCTCTACCTTCTCCGCCAGATAGGTGACGTTCGCCTCCGGAACGCCCCAACGCTCCTGCGCCGCCGCGGACAGACCCGTCGCCCATTCGTGCAGCGTCTGCGAGTACCCGGGCTGGCCGCCCAGCCCGGAGACCACGATCAGGTGGCTCTGGGCCGCGGCGCCCGTCGGGAGCAGCATCGACAGGACGGCGGTCAGCGCGATCATCCTCATACCAGCCCCCGGCGCCGCCGATAGCCCCATTCCGCTCCCACCAGGGCGAGCAGGGCGATGAAGATGATCGGCATGTCCCACAGGTCGCGCTCCTCGATGATCGTGGTGCCGCTGTCGGTGAAGCTCACATCCTCGGGCAGCCTCGACACGGTCTCCGGCGTGTAGAAGCGGCCGCCCGTGCCTTCGGCGATCTCTCTCAGGAGCGGCGCCCGCATCTCGGCATCGAAGTATTCCGTCGGCAACTCCGCCGATTCCACGTACGTTTGTCCTTCGCCCAGGTAATCGCCACCCTTCGCCGCCGTCACCTCGACCCTATGTAGACCGTTTTCGACGGGTGCGAAGTTGGCGCTGTACAGCCCGTCGGAATCGACCGCCCAGTCGAGGCGCAGCTCCCGCTCGGCGCCCGACGGCGCGATGACTCGTGCCACCACCTCCGCGGCGTTCACGTTCAGATACGTGTCGTCCCGTACCTCGGCGGTGACCGTCACCGGCTGCGACGGGCCGACGCGATCCCGCGACATGGTGACGCTCACCGGGTCGGGCACGTAGCTCACCAGCCAGCGCAGCAGCTGGCGCCAGAACGTCTCGTGGGTCAGGTCGTCCAGCGGCATGTCGGCGTGCATCTGCCAGATCCAGGTGTCCTGGACGGGCAGCGCCAGCGCCTTGCCGCGACCGTAGCGCTGGTAGGCCAGCACGATGAGCGGCTCGTCGACGGCATCCGCGTCGCCGGTCAGCAGGATGCTGGCGCCCGGTTTGGCCTCGACGATCCAATTGACCGCGGTGACCGCGGGGAGCTCGGTCCAACGTCGCGCCGATTCCTCGAGGTCGGGCACCAGCTGGACCGAAGGGTGCGTCCTACCCGCCCGGGTCGTCTCGACATCCAGCTCGGCCACGAACGACTCGGGGGTCGCGTCGACCGGCGACAGCACTACCGGCAGGACATCGGCCACAGCCGTCCCCTGGTAGCCACCCCGCTCCAGCGCGCTCCGGCCTCCCAGCGCCAGCAGGCCGCCGCCCCGCTGGCCCACGAACTCCTCGATCATGGTCAGCTGGTCGTGGGTGAAGAAGCTGGCCTCGACGCTGCCCAGGATCAGCCCGCGATAGGCGAACAGCTCCCGACGCGTGCGCGGGAAGCCGGCGGCCAGCTCCTCGGGGTCATCGACCCCGAGACGCAGGAACTTGTTCTCCGCCGTCCGCTGTAGCGCGACGACGTGCACGTTCTCGTCGTCCTCCACGGCCCGGCGCAGGAACTTGAGCTCGTAGCGAGGCTCGCCCTCCAGGTAGAGGATCTTCTGCCGCGTGTCCTCGACCACGACCAGCGCCTCTCTGGCGTTGTTCTGGGTCACCAGCTCGCCCGGTTGCGGCGCTATGACGAAGCGGAACAGGCGCGGGCCCGTCTCCTCGGCGGTGAACCGGACGCGCACGGTCCCCGACTCGCCGTCTTCCGGGAGTCGGATCTCCTGCGAGGCGATGATCCGGCCATCATCCTCGACGTCCACGCGAACGTTCTCACGGCCGAATCCGGTCTGTTCCACGATCAGGTCGACCACCAGCGCCGAGCCCTTCAACACCGAGCGCGGCGTCTCGACCCGGCTCACCTGGATGTCGCGATCGAACCGCTCGCGACCGAGACCCACCGTGTAGACGGGAACGCCAGCGGCGCGCAGCGCCAGCAGCGTCTCGGTCAGCGAGCTCTCCGTGTTGTCCGCCCCGTCGGTCAGCAGCACCAGTCCCGCCAGCGGCACCGCCGCCAATTCGCGCCGCGCCGCGTCCAAGGCCTGGGCGATGTCGGTGGCGCCCCCGCTGCCGATCAGCGCGCCCGGGTCGTCCAGCCGTTCCGTCGTGTTGGCGAAGCGGAAGAAGCGGAGCATGAACCGCTCGGCCAGCGCGGCGCGCAGCGCGCTGTCCGGGCCGGCGAACTGACGCCGGGCGAAGTCGGCCCGGGGCGTATCGTCACGGTCGGCGATGCTCATGCTGCGCGAGTCGTCGATCACTATGCCCAGAAAGTTCCGCTGCGGGACGACGGTGGGCAGCAGCAGCATCGGTCGGGCGAGACAGAAGAGGAGGATCGCCAGGGCGGAGACACGCAGAACCGTCAGAACCGCGAGATCGCGACGGGTCCGGGTCCGGGCCCGGGAGTAGGCGAAGATCACGAGCCCCAGCGCCACGACCCCAAGGAGGGCGAAGACCGTCACCGGCCCCGGCGCGCCGAACGCCAGCTCGCCACGCTGGAACACCAGCGGCCGATACTTGAACAGAAACGCGAACAGGGACTCGAAGGTGGTCATTATCTAAATGTAGTGGCTCGTCAGCTAATGGCTCATCGCGTAGACGATCATGTTGATCCCCAGTTGATAGGCGAAGTTCGAGTATTCGAGCGGGTAGTACGGGTTCTCCGCCCACTCCCAGGCGTCGCCCAGATCGGTGTTCCAGTTGATCGCCACCATCAGACGGCCCCGATCATCGAAGATCCCTCGTAACCGCGGCTCGAAACCGTCCCGCTCCCACGTCGGGCCGCCCTGGATCCCCTGCTGCACGTTGGGCACCTGGCGGAGTTCACGGATGTCGTAGAACACGCTCAGCAGCGGGTGGTCGAGCGGCAGATCGACGATCGGGTACTTCGGGAGCACGCGCCGCATCTCGTTCTCGAAGTTCCGCCACTCCCACGTGCCCCAGAAATCGTCGATGACCAGAAAGCCGCCAGCCAGCAGATAGTCGCGGAGACCTTCCGCCTCGGCCTCCGTCAGGCTCATGAAGCCCACCTCGAGGGCGTACAGGAACGGATAGCGGCGCAACTCCGGGTCGTCCAGTCGCACCGGGTTCTCCCGCTCGTACGCCTCGATGTTCGTCAGTCGCCGCAGCCCGATCAGGAACTGGCGATCCGCCTTCGGATAGTCGATGGCCCAGCTGGGCCGGTAACCGCGTCGAATGCCCGTGTAGACCGCACGCGTGAAGTAGAAGGCGTGGCCGGATGGCGGCCGCTCGCTTAGCGACCGGCCCTCGTCCTGTCGCGCCTGGGGTCGAGGCCGCTGCACCGGCAAGTTCAGCTCTTGACCCACCGGCGGTGCTTCCGCGGCGCTGGCCAGGAAGACGCTCACACCTATCAACATCATCGCGAGGGCGCGCGAGGACGACGTCGCCACGAATCACTCCCTGATCTGCACGATGCTGAACCCCGACCGCCACGTGGCTGGCGCGCTACGCCGCCTCGTACCGCAGGCTTCGATCATGAACTCGACGGAAGGACGCACATCCACTTCACCTGAAAAGCTCGTCCCTGTAACAAGTTAGACGCCACGAAGTGCCCCAAACGTTCCCCCGGCGCCCACGAAGAACCGTGTTGGAACCCTTCCAACTCAATAATGGTTACCGTTATAGTACCTTCGCGGCAACCTTCACCTCGTCATAAGCGTAAACAACCGAAGGAGATTCGAGGTTCATGGCCCGTAGTTTCCGGCACCGTGCCGTCCAGGCTGTACGGATTCCCACAGCGCTTTCTCTCGCCGTTCTCGCGGCCGCCAGCTGCAACGGCGAGTCGATGGCGCCCGGTGGGTCATCGGGCACTCCGGAACTGGTCTTCGAGCCGGCGCTTCTCGACCTGGCCGAGGACAGACAGGGCGTCGTGCAACTGGAGAACCAGGGAACGGCCGCCGCGGGTCCCATCCAGCTGGTGCCGGGGCCGGTGACGATGGAAACGGGCGGGATCGTCGACGGCGGCCAGCTCCAGGTGGACCCGGCCGAGATCGCGGCCCTCGAGCCAGACTCGACCGTAGAGATCATGCTCAGTGTCACGCTGCCGAGCTCTCCGGAGCCCGGCGCCTACCGTGGCTCGTTGCAGGCGTCATACGAGGGCGACTCGTTGAGTCTCCTCGACGTGCGGTTCCTCGTCGAGCCCCCTCCGCCGCCGCCACCCGGCTCGGGAGCGAGCGTGACGATCATCGGTTCGAGCGCGCCTCGACAGGGCGACGTGGTGACCTACACGGCGGAGGTCCGCGACGAGAGCGGTGCCCTGGTCACGGATCCGGCACTCACCTGGACCCTGCTCCCCGCGTCCGCCGGCCTGCTGACGACCGACGGTCGCTTCGTCGGCTACGCGATCGGGCCCGCGCAGATCGTCGCCAGCGTAATCGACGCCGCGGACACGCTGGAGATCTCGATCGTATCCCGCGGGGTGCGAAGCTCGTCGGGTTTCACGCTTGTGGGGAGCGGCGTCGAGACCCAGCGCCACACGTCGGACCTTTGGGTCCACGGAGCCTACGTCTACACGGGCACCTGGAGTTGCCGGGACGCGGGGAATTGTGGGGACCGGCTGTTCGTCTGGAATGTCAGCATGCCGTCGGCGCCTCAGAAGGTGAACGAAGTCGTCGTCGATGCCCGGACGGTGAACGACGTGAAGGTCCGCGACGACGGGACGATCGCTGTTATCACCCACGAGGGGTCCAGCGACGGGCTGAACGGGATTACCCTTCTCGACCTGGCCGACCCGGGCGCCCCAAGCCCGATCACCCGGTTCACGAACTCCCTCGCTCCGGGCGTTCATAACGTTTGGATCGACGGCAACTACGTCTACGCCGCAGTCGACGGAACCGGGAACGGCCTGCAAATCGTCAACATCAGCGACCCGGCTAACCCTACGCTCGCCGCCAGCTATTACGCCGGCACCAGCATCCTGCACGATGTCTACGTCCGCGACGGGCTCGCCTTCCTGTCACACTGGAACGCCGGTTTGGTGATCCTCGATGTCGGCAACGGCATCGCCGGAGGCACGCCGGAGAGCCCGGTCGAGGTCAGCCAGATACAGACGGCCGGCGGCCAGACCCACAACGCCTGGTACTGGCCGGCGACCGGCTACGTGTTCGTCGGCGAGGAGGACTTCCGCACGCCCGGCATCATGCACGTGGTCGACGCGAGCGACCTCGAGAACCCGGTGGAGGTCGCCACCTTCCGGCTCGCCGGCGCGCCCCCGCACAACTTCTGGCTCGACGAGGACCGCGGGATCCTTTATGCCGCCTGGTACTCGAACGGCCTCCGCGCCATCGACGTCAGCGGCATCTTGCTGGGTGAACTGGACCAGCAGGGGCGCGAGATTGCCGATTTTTCCACCCCCAGCACGTGGGCACCTCAACTCCACGCTGGGCTCGTCTATCTCTCGGACATGGACGAAGGGCTGGTCATCGTTCAGCCGAACTTCTAGCGAAGAGGCCCGCAGTTGGCCCGCAGTAGAATCAGCGGCCACACCCCGAGTCAATTGCCGATTCAACGATTAGGTCGAAGCATCCAGTAACTGCGCAACAGGCCTTGCAGGTNNTATGCGCTATGGAACGCGACGACGGGATCATCCAGCGCCTCTCGCACCTGGCGGAGGAGCTGGCTTCGCCGGCCGTCGTCTCGGTCTACCTGTTCGGGAGCGTGTCGGAGAAGCGATCGCACCGCGAGAGCGACGTGGACGTCGGCCTGCTGCTGAGCTGGGACCGCTGTCCCACCGGACGTGAACGGTTCGATCGGCGTTTGGAGTGGTTCGGCGCAGACCCGGTCCTTGACAGGTAGCACAAAAGTGCTATATTGCGCACGAGCGCCTAGCCGGAACCAGCAAGGGGAGGAGCGTCTCAATGCCAAAACAGGTGAAAGCCCGCAAGATGGGTGGGTCCGTCGGGACCACGCTCCCCAGGGAATTCGTCGATCGCTATCATATCAAGGCCGGCGATCTGCTTACGGTCATCGAGACCAGCGACGGCATCTTGATCACGCCTTTCAACCCCGAATTCGAGAAGGCGATGACCGTCTACGAGCGGGGCGCCCGGAAGTTCCGCAACGCGCTGCGCGAGCTGGCTTCGTCCTAGTCTAGCCTGGACTCTTGGACGAGCCCGCCTGGCTGTCCCGGTCGATCCTCGACATCATACACACGGACCAGATCCGGCAACACGGCGGTAGCCTGGGGGTCCGCGACGAAGGGTCGATTCAGTCCGCCCTAGACCGTCCGCGGAATAGGTGGGCGTATGATGATGGGGACATCGACCTGGCGGACCTCGCGGCCGCTTACGCCTATGGCCTTTGCACGAACCACCGCTTCGTCGACGGAAACAAGCGCGTGGCCTTCATGGCCGCATACACCTTCCTGGGCCTGAACGACCACGACCTGGATGTCCCCGAGCCGGAAGTCGTGCTGGTCATGCGCGATCTCGCTTCGGGGAACCAGTTAGCCGGCTGGATCCGCAAGAATTTGAAAGCGATCTGAAGCCCGAATGAGGCGCCGAGCGGGGGTGCCGGCTGCACCCTCACCGCTGGCCCCAGGGCTCGATGAAGTCCTCGGCCTCGACGCCGAGGCCGTCGGCTATCCGGGTGATGTAGTTGAAGTAGCCGATCACCTGGACGGCGTCGTGGATGGCCCGGTCGTCGAAGCCATGGACCCGGAGGTCGTCCAGATCGCCGGGGTCCATCTTGTCGGGCTGTCGCGTCAGCTTGGCGGCGAACTTGCACAGGGCGCGGTCGCCGGGGGCGAGGGGCGCGGCGCGCCAGTTGCGCACCACGGCGTGGACGAACGCGTCGGCGCTCTCGGAGTCCGGCAACTGGTCGGCGACCTCTTCCCGGAGGTCGTGGGCGTGCGCCTGCGTTCAATAGTGACAGTGCCCCTCCTTCGACACCACGACGCCCAGCAGCTCGCGCTGCATCCGGGAGAGCGGCGACTTCCCGTACATCACCGTCCGATAGAACGTGTAGCTGTCGCGGAGCGTCTCCGGGTTGAGGCTCATGACGTGCATGATGTTCCAAACACGACCGGTGCGCTTGATCGAGCCGTCGAACCACTTCTTCAAGAGCCCGGTCGCCTTCTCGATGGGAATCTGCTCGATCCACGCCATGGACGGATTCCTCGGAGTTTTCGTTGGGGGAAACGGGGGGCTGGAAGTGTAAGCTAAATCGTACGTTGCGCTTCAGCAACCTTCTTTTGATGCCACCGTCTTCAGTAGCCCTCCGCCGCCGTCCGCGCCCGCCACGTCCCGTCGCTCCGCGCCTCGACGATCACGGTCCCATCCCGGTCCGTCCGTCGCACCGTCACGCCCTGCAAGGCCAACCGCCGCAACGTGTGCTCCGACGGGTGGCCGTAGGTGTTCCCCCGCCCCACCGAGATGAGCGCCAGCTCGGGGTGGACGATCCGCAGGAAGCGCCGTGATGTGGAGGAGGCGCTGCCGTGATGGGAGACCTTGAGGACCTGGACCCGAACGGCGGAGGAGTCCGCATGGGCCAGCCGATCCTCGATGGCGCCGGGCACGTCCCCGGTGAACATCATCCGGAACGCGCCGTATTCGAGGCTGAAGACCAGGCTCCAGGCGTTCGGCTTCGCCAGCTCGTCCGCGTCGTCCTCGAGGTCCGGGTGAAGAAACGCGAGCACAACCCCGTCGACCCGCAACGTGTCGCCGGCATCGGCCCGCAGCCAGGCGAGGGAGTCGGCGACGACCTGCTTCAATACCTCCAGCTGGCCGATCTGGCCGGTCACGTGTCCGACCGTGATGACTCGACGGACGGGGAACGCGCGCGCCACGGCCGGGAAGCCGCCCACGTGGTCCAGGTCGGGATGGCTGGCGATCCACGCTTCGAGATCCCGGGCGCCTTGCTGTCGTAGGAAGGGCACCACCCTCGTGGCGCCGGCGTCGAACCCGCGGATGCGGGGGCCGGCATCCACCAGGAGCCAGTGTCCGTTCGGCGTCCGCAGCGCGATGGCGTCGCCCTGCCCCACGTCGAGGACATAGACGGCCAGATGCCCCAGGTCGAGCCGGGCCCGAACCGCCGGCCAGGCGAGGGTCAGCGACCAGGCGACTCCGAGCCCCAAGATGAAGCGGCGGCGCTGCCAGGCGCCGTGGGCGGCATGGGCGCCGAGGGCGAGCAGCGCGAGGTAGGCGATAGACGGGGCCAGGCCCGGCGGAGCCACATCGAAGGCCGACCAGGGCGCGGAGGCCAGAACGGAGGCCAGGCCATCGATCGCCGCCAGGAGAAGCGACGCCGCGGCGGCCGGCCACGCGGCGAGCCCCGGCCAGGCGGAGAGGAGCCCAGAGATAAAGAGCGCCGGAAGCGCCATGGCCAGGACCGGGATGGCGAGCAGGTTGCCGACTAGTGCCGCCGGCGTGACCCGGCCGAAGAAGGTGGCGGTGATCGGTGCGGTCAGGGTAACGGCCGCCGCGCTGACCATTACCCCGATGCAAGCGCCGCGGGCGATTCGCGGAAACGCAGCGGGCCAGCGGATGAAGCGGGCCTCGTTCGACACGTAGGCCACCGCAGCGGCACCGGCGAACGAGAGCTGGAAGCCCGGCTCGGTCACACTCCACGGGCGCAGCAGGAGTAGCAGGACCGCCGCCAACCCCAGGACATCGAACGCCGCCGAGGCCCGACCGGCGGCCCGGGCCAGCATCCAGAGTCCGATCATCAAGGCCGCCCGAACCGCCGAGGCCGGCATCCCGATCAGCGCCACATACCCGAAAGTGAGACCTACGGTCACGGCCCGGGCCAGCGGCACCGAGCAGCGGGCGACCCGAGCCAGCCCATAGAGGGCCGCCGCCAGCATTCCCACGTGCAGACCGGAGATCGCCAGCAAGTGGGCGAGTCCGGCTCGCGCGATCCGCTGGCCCGTCTCCCGGCTCAGCGTCTCGCGGCCGCCCAGCACCAGCGCGACCGCCAGCGGCGCCCAGCGGCTCGGGTAGATGTTCCACAGCCGGCCGGCCAGGACCCCGCGGAGCCAGAGGAAAGGATGACGTGTCGCCCGCGCCGGTTGTGCCTGCGAGACGTCGTCAGCCGCGATCCAGCCACGGACTTCCGGCGCCCGGACCCCGCGGCCCGGCCTGTGCGCCGGCTGCCAGCTCCCCCTGACCGTATACCGCGCGCCGGGAACGACCGGCCCATCGGTCCACACCCGGAAGCCGCCCACCCACAGGCAGCCCAGTCTCCGGTCCGGGATGGGGTGGAAGCGAACCCTCCCCCGGATTCCCTCCGGCAGGTGGCTGAGCGCGATGCCGTCGATCCGAACCGAGTCTCCCGATTCCCAAAGGCCGCGACAGTCTCGACCGGCCCGGTGCAGCTCGGCCTCGCCGATCAACGCGCCGCCGACCCCCGTCGCCATCATCGTCGCCGCGATGAGGAGACCTCGGCTCGTCATGATCCGGGCGAGGAGTGCCAGCAGGGCGACCGCCAGGACCGCCGGCGCCAGTACCATCGGGGTACCGCCGGATAGGCCAGAAACGAGACCCACGACCAGGGCCAGCGCCGCCAATACGAGCGGCCGCGCTCGGGGAGGACGTCGCGTGAACATCCACCCAACCTCCCGACCTCATCTCACACGATTATCAAATTCGACCGCCGCCTTGCGCCGGCGTCTTCGATCGCCGAGACTCAATGGTTCCAACACCAACGCACTAACGCACTGACGCACTAACGCACCGATCGACTGACATGATCACCCGCCGCGCCCTTATCGCCCTCTCGATCGTCGCGAGCGCGATCGCCCTCGGCTGCGACGACTCCTCCGGGCCCGAGGATCGCATCGTCGCCGGCGTTAACATGACCGAGCTGTTCGCCCCGCCTTCTGCCGCGGAGATCAACGCGATACTGGCGGAATGGTCGACCCGCGACGTCTCGGCCCAGAACGTACAGGTCATCGTGGACGCGCCCCTGACCCTGAATACGGTGGACACCCGGCTCCGCGTGGTCACTCACGACGTGGGCGATGTGACCCACTACGGCGCCGTGCTGGTGCCCGACGGCGCGCAGCCCGGCAGCCTGCCGGTCCTCATGTACCTGCACGGCGGCGATCACGGCGAGAACCTGGACGTTCTGTTGCCGCTCCTGCCCGTGGTGCTGGGCGACGACCTGGCGAACTTCATCTTCGTGGCGCCGTCGTTCCGCAGCGAGCGGCTGGTCTACGACGGCATCCGCTACGACTCCGACGGGCCGCCCAGCCCGTGGGATCGGGACGTGGACGACGCGCTGGCCTTGCTCAACGTGACGCTGGACATCGCACCCGAGGCCGACGCCGACCGGATCGCGCTGCTGGGGTTCAGCCGCGGGGCGGGCGTCGCTCTGCTCATGGCGGAGCGTGATCCACGGATCGATATCGTGGTCGAGTTCTTCGGGCCCACCGACTTGTTCGATCCGTTCATCCAGGGGATCGTCGAGGAGGCGCTGCTGGGAGAGCTACGGGACTTGCCGGGCCTGACGCATCTCGATTCGGTCTACATCGAGCCGCTGCAGCGGGGCGAGCTGACCATCGCCGACGTGCGGCCGGAGCTGGTGCGGCGCTCGAGTGTTCTGTTCGCCGAGCGGCTGCCGCAACTCCAGATCCATCACGGGATCGACGACATGACCGTCGAGGTCAGCCAGGCGGAGAGCCTGATCGAGACGATGCAGGAGCTGGGTCGCGGTGAGCCGGGGTTCGAGTTCTATCTGTACGACGGGGGAGTGCACGATCCGCTGACGTTGCCGGAGAGCATCGAGCGGACGCGGGATTTTCTGGGGAGACTGCTGGTGGCGCTGGCTGGCGTGTGAGTGTTGGGAGGGTGGATATCGGGAGTTCGGGATTTCGGGATTGGTTATTCGGGGACTCCGGGATTCGGGAAGTTGGGAATGTGGGAACGCTGATCGAAGAGAAGCGCCAACATCCTTTACACCAGATCCGGTAGCCAACGACGGACCAGGCATCACCGACGGACACTTAACTGTCGTTCGTAATCTGCTGCTTATCGCTCGTGGGGCAGTCGGGCTTGCGGCGGCGCCGGGAGAGATACGGCGGCTGTGAGGCTGAGATCAATCCCCTTCTTCCTCGGCGACGACCTGTGGAATCACGCCCCCCGGGGATCCGAAGTGCGGCTTCAGACCCTGTGCCTCCAGGGAAACTCCCGGCTCTGGCAGCATGAACCGATCCTCGGCTTCGGAATAATAGAGGCAACCCAACTCCTCGGGCGGCCGCTCCCTGGCGAACGCCTCGGCGCTCGCCAGGGCCTGCAGCCAATCCTGCTTCGCCTCGACGAGATCGAACGGCTCGGCAAGGTTCAGCTTCTCGATCTCTTGCGGGCGGTGGCGCCCCCGGCGTTTGAGGAGCTCCAGGAGGGAGAGGGGTGTGAACCCGGGATCCTTCCCCGCGGCTGCCCAGCAAAGACCTGCCAGCGGAAGCACGTGACGATGCACGAAGAGGATGTCGACAAAGTCCCGGGCCTCGTCGCGACCCGCCAGCACGAGCACCTTGTTCACGGCCAAATCCACCGGATGAAGAAGGAGTCCGCCGAGCGGGTCCCGAACCAGGGGCATGAAGCGCCAAGCGGATTCGTGGGCCCAATCGACCCGGGTGGCCTCCGCCCCACGGCTCACCACGGCCCGGACGAAGCCGGGGAGGCTCGACCCGACCTCGACCTCGTAGCCCACCCCCTCCAAACGCGCCCGGTCCGCCTCGAAGGCCTTCCCCACCCGGGCCACCGAGTCGTGGAAAAAGTCCAAGTCGTCGCTGTACCGGGTGGAATTCAGCGAGAAATGGAGCGCGGCCCCGCCAGCCAGATAGCGCTCGTCGGCCGCCGCCGAGGCCGCCAACTCGGCCAGCAGCCGACGCTGAAACTCGGTCAGCGGCACAGCCGCGCCCCAATCCGCCACGCCTCGCGATCGCCGTGCTTCATGAGCTGTTCGGCCACCCACGGGACGTCCGCCAGCCCGATCTCCAGATCAGGGCGACTGAACCAGAAGCAGCGAGCGCGGTAACGCCGGAAGGCCCGACGTGCCTCACGCACCCGCACCATGTCTCGGGCGGTGGCCGGGTCCAGCGTCCGGCGGCTCTTGCGGCCGCCCCTGCGGCCAATCTCGGCCAGATACCTGCGGATCTCGCTCATGCTATAACATAAGCGGCTTACGATCTGGCCGCAACAGCACCGGGGTGAGAACAGATCTCGGTCCGGTGTCTCGGATGGGGACACGGGCTTTGCTCCGTTGTCTGCCCTACGACATCAGAGCGAGAGGGCGGCGATCGGGGGGATGAGCAAAGTTATCAGGTGGGAAACTCGTAGCGATCAGGTCTTCTCGGCTTCCTTCTTCACGACCTCGCGCTCGACGCTCTCGCCGTCCTCTTCGATGTCGCGGAGGACGTCGGCGGCGATCTGGTCGTAGCGCTCCAGCGCTTTGCCGGTCCGGACATCGCCGCGCAGGCTCACCGCCAGCATGAAGACCATTCCCACAACGATCGCGCCGTAGATGACCAGCGAGAGGGAGACCGAGCGGATGGCGAAGAGGCCGAAGTCGACGTCGACCTGCTCGCCCGAGTTGACGTAGGCGAACCAGGCGAGGGCGACCACGATCAGCAGGCCACCGGCGATCCGCATCAGCAGGTCGCGTCGGTTCATGGCTCGATGGGGAACCCGGTGAACGTGGCGCCGGTGGTCCCGGTGAGGGCAACCTTCAGGTAGCGGCCGATCCAGTCTTCGGGTCCGGAAATCAGCACCACCTTGTTGGTCTCGGTCCGGGCTTGCATCAGGTCGCCGCGCTTGGCCGGCTTCTCGACCAGTACCTCGACGGTGCGGCCCACCTCGGCGACGTTCTTCTCGGCGGCGATCCGGCGCACCAGCTCGATCAACCGCTCCAGACGCTCCTGGGCGACCTCCTGTTCAACTATCAGGTCCCCGTTCATCCGGGTCGATGGCGTCCCCTCCCGTGGCGAGTAGCGAAACGTGAAGGTGTCGTCGTAGCGGACCTGGCGGACCAGGTCGAGCGTCGCCTCGAAGTCGTCCTCGTCCTCGCCGGGGAAGCCGACGATGATGTCGGTGGTCAGGGCGATCTCGGGGATGCGGCGGCGCAGCAGTTCGACCTTCTCCAGGTACTCCTCCCGGGTGTAGCGCCGCACCATCCGCTTCAATACCGCGTTCGAGCCCGACTGGACCGGCAGGTGGAGCTGGGGGCAGACCGCCGGCTCCTCGGCCATCGTCTCGACCAGCTCAGGGGTCAGGTCGTTGGGGTGCGGCGAGGTGAAGCGGACGCGGCGGACGCCGGGGAGCCGGGCGACGGCGCGGAGCAGCCGGGGGAAGTCCCAGTCGCCGTGACGGTACGAGTTGACGGTCTGGCCCAGCAGGGTGAACTCGGTGATCCCCTGCCCTGCGAGCCGTTCGACCTCTTCCAGCACGGCGCCGGGCTCGCGGTTCTTCTCATCGCCCCGGGTATAGGGGACGATGCAGAAGGTGCAGCGGTAGTTGCAGCCGCGCTGGATCGGGATCCAGGCGGAGACCCGGGACTGCCGCCGCGTCTCCAGCCCCTCGTAGTTCTCCGACGGCCGCAGGTCCACATCGACGACGCCGCCGTCGGACTGGGCCGCCTGCTCGATCAGCTGGGGGAGCGAGCGGTAGGCGTCGGGCCCGATCACCATGTCGACGTACTGAGCCCGCTCGATGAGCCGTTCGCCGAGGCGCTGGGCCATGCAGCCGCAGACGCCGATCACGGTCTCGGGCCGCGACTGCTTCACCCGGTTGAGCTCGGCCACCCGGCCCAGCACCCGCTGCTCGGCGTGCTCGCGGATGGCGCAGGTGTTGACCAGGATGACGTCGGCCTGCTCGGGCGCTTCGACCTGGTCGTACCCGTTTGCCGCCAGCACGCCCTCCATCAGCTCGCTGTCGGCGACGTTCATCTGGCAGCCGTAGGTCTCGACCCAGAGCTTCTTGCGCATCACGGAGAACTACCCCTCGCCGGCGGCCACCAGGCCGCCGTTGCCGTCCGATTCGATTCGCGCCGTGCGCAGGCGCCGGCCCAACGCTCTCAAACTATCAAGAGCGGGCATCTTGAGGTAGTCGCCGGTCACCGCGACCTCGTCGGCGTCCCCCTCTAGCACCACCCGGGCCAGCGTGCCGAGCCGGGCGCGGCGGTGGGCCCGGGCCTTGTCGCCCACCAGCGCGCGGATCTCCCGGGACCGCTCGGTCTTCACCCGCTCGGGCAGGCGATCCGGCAGGTCCTCGGCGTCGGTGCCGCTTCGATCGGAGTATGGGAAAACGTGGACGTAGGTGAACGGCAGCGACTCGATCAGTTCGACGGTTCGCCTGTGGTCCCCATCGGTTTCCCCGGGGAACCCGACGATGACGTCGGTCCCGAGCCCCAGCGGCACGATCCGCTCGGCCAGCCGCTCGACTCGGGCCCGATAGCGCTCGGCGCGATAGGCGCGCCGCATGCCGCGCAGCACGGCGTCGCTGCCGCTCTGCAGCGGGACGTGCAGGTGCGGCGCCAGGCGGCCGTCAGAGTCCGCCATCAGGTCGATGATCGCGTCGTCCAGCTGGTTGCACTCGAGGGAGCCGATGCGAAAGCGGACGTCGGGTACCCGCTCGAGCAGCGTTTCGACCAGTGCGGCCAGGGTGACTCGGGGCTTCGAGTCCTTGCCATAGAGTCCGATGTGGATGCCGGTGAGAGAGATCTCCGGGTGATGCTCGGCGAGGCGCTGGGCCTCCGCCACGATCTCGTCGGGCGAGCGTGACCGGCTGCGGCCACGGGCGACCCGGATGATGCAGTACGAGCAGTTGAGGTCGCAGCCGTCCTGAACCTTGAGCCAGGCGCGGGTCCCGCGCTCCGCCCGGTCGAGGGTGGCCGGAGCCATCTCGGCGGCGGTCCGCGGAAAGACGCCCAGCGAGTTGGCCACCGCCTCGGGATCCTGCCCTGGGACCACGGCGCTGACGCCGTCCAGCCCGCGGATCGATTCGGCGGCCACCGCGGTCGCACAGCCCGCCACCACCACCGGCAGCGCGCCGTCGCCGCGCCGGCCCACCCGGCGCACGTAACGGCGCAGCTCCGAATCCGCGTTGCCCGTCACCGTGCAGCTGTTGACGACGACCGCGTCGGCCAACCCGGGATCGTCGACCGTCTCACAGCCACGCAGCTCGAGGAGCTGGCGCATGCGCTCCGTGTCGTACTGGTTGGCTCGACAGCCGAAGGTGTGGAGATAGATGCGCCGCGGACGTCGCGTGTGTGGCGTGATCATGTTGGTCTAGTCTAGTTCGCGAAGACGGAGACGGAGAACGTCCAGCGGGTGAAGTTCTCCTCCAGGTCGTTCGTGTCCTTCTCTCCCCGCTTGCCGAACTCCACCGCCAGGTCCACCCGGCCCAGGCCGCCGCGGAACCGGCTTCCGAGCCCCAGGGTCAGCGCGCGTTCCCACGGCGCGCCACGCCGCAGGCGGAACGGCAGCTGCTGGAGCCGACCACCCAGCCGACCGTGGAGCTGCGTGGTCCGATTGCCAAGCAGACGGAACTCGCTGCCGACTGCGAAGCGCCAGAGGTCCGAGGCGCCGGGAGTCTCCAGATCGTCGCCCACGGCCGACCAGTTCGCCCAACCGGCGGAGAGGGCGACGAGCAAGTCGGGCGCCAGCTGCCACGAGGCCCCCAGGTCGAGCGTCAGCGGCTGGTCGAAGCTCTTGCTGCTGCCGCTGCTGTCGGCCTCGACGTCGAGAGCCGCCCCCCAGCTGCCGGCGGCGCCGACGATCATGTCCGGAATCGGCCGCCACAGGGTACCCAGACTGATCCCCCAACCCTCGTACTCGATCCCCTCGGTCGATCGATACCCGGTCAAACCGGAGGCGCTCGAGAAGGCGCGCTCGACCTCCAGCCGCGTTTTGCCGAAGTAGAAGATGCCGCCCACGCCTATGGCCAGCTTGCCCGACATCCGGCGGCCGACATCGACCCGGAACTGCGAGATGCCGCCCTCCGACGTCCGATCTTCCCTGAACGCCACATCGCCCGTGGAGAGGCGCAGGGTGTCGATGAACTGGACGCCCCAATCCTGGTTCAGGTAGCTGCCGAACCCGGCCCCAACCACCCACCGCTCCCCGAACGGGATCGCCATCCGGATCAGCGGGAACTGGGCCGTGGTGATGTCACCCGACGCCACCACACCGTCGACGTTGCGGTTCTCCGGCGAGAAGGCGACCCAGACGCCGGAGATCGCGATGCTGGTCAGCGCCGCCGGATTGACCATCGAACCGTTCGACCCGTGGAGCGCCACCGCGATGCCTCCCATCCCCGCCGATCGCGAGTCGATCGGTCGGGTCGGGCGGCCGAGACCCACGTTGCCGAGCAGGCGGGCTCCGGTCTCCGATTGCCCACGTGCGACGGAAGGCGTCAGCGTGACGGCCGCGACGACGAGAAGAACGAAGTGCCGTGGACGGATCATGGCAGTGTGAACTCCGTCGGCGGGGTGAAGACGATCCGCAACACGGGCGCGTATGCCGGGTCGCCGTCGGCGGCGCCGAACTCCCAGAACCCGAACGTCGTGGCTTCGAACAGGCCGCGGATCGACAGTCGCAGCGGCGGCGCGACCGAATCGTCGGGCAGGTCGGCCCAGGTCTGCACACGGCGCGTGATGTTCATCGCGATCGTGTCGCCGGCCATCAGCGAATCGACCTGCAGTTCCGCATCGCTGCCTGCGAGCAGCCTGCCCACCGGGGTCTTGGCGCCGAGCACGGTGAAGTCGTCCACCAGGGTGTACGCGGTGGCAAAGAAATTCTGGTCGGCGGCGAACGGCGGGTCCGGCGGCGGCCGGCTGATGAGGAAGAGGTCCGCACGGTTGATCGTCGCGCCGCGCACCGACTCCAGCTCGCCCGTACCTTCGACCGGCAGAGAATCGGGCACCGTGATGCTGAGAAACGATCGCCACCCCTCGACGCCACCCACGCGCAGAACACCGGCGGCGGACCCTACGGCCGGCGCGTCGAAGATGAACGTGCCATCGGTAGCCAGCACGCTGAGCCGGATGGCCGTATCGGGCTCGGACTCGGGGACGATGTTGTACTCGATCCGGGGCAGCTGCAGGGTCACGCTCCCGGTGTCGGTCACCACCAGGCCGATCCCTCGATTCACGGTCATCGTATCCAGCCAGTCCCGCAGCAGCGAGTCCGTGTCCACGTCCAACCAGATCACCAGGCTGTCCGCGGCCTCGGTCAGCGTGGTGTCGCCGAGGACCCTGCCGAACGCGCCGCCGGGTCCGCCGTTCCAGGGCACCTGGAAGCCGACGCTGTCGACGGCGTTCTCCCAGTCAACCGATCCGCGATCCCAATCCTGAGTTACTTCGACCACCTGCAGCGTCGTTGCCCGTTGCCAACTCCCGGGTGGCGGAGGCACGGAGCCGAGCATGGTCCGGGCGGTGTCGATGTTCAGGACGATGCGAGCCGAGTCGAATCGCAACGGTCCCGAAAGGCTGTCGAACACGAACACCGAGTCCTGGATGAACTCGAACCGGATGAGTCCGCGGCTGGTCAAAGTTTTGGTGTCTTCTTGGAGCAGCAGGAAGGTGGCGTTCGCCGGACCGGTGAACCCGGAGAAGGTGGAGTCGATCCAGGCGGTCATCGCGGGCGTCAGGGCCACCGAATGGGTGGCCGCGGCGCGACCCGGCGCCTCGCCGGGCTCGACGATCACGGTCCCTTCACGCTCGCAGGCGACGGAACTCAGCGCGCCGAGGAGGAAAGCGACCACTGGAAGGCGGGGTCTCACCCGTCTTCTCCCCCCGCCGACCGGTCACGCGCGACCCGGTTGCTCAGCGTCACGTGGCGAATACGCAGCTCCGAGATCGCCGTACCCAGCAGCTCCTGTTCTTCTTCGTTCAGGTTCCCGCGGGTCTTTTCCTCCAGGACGACGAGCGTATCGATCAGATGCCGTCCGCCGGCGAGCCCCTCGTCGACGCGTCGCGTCTTCTCGTCGTCATCCAGATCCTTCATCGCTCCGCTCTCGTCGGGCGCCTGGCCGGTCTCGAGGATCCCCTCGATCTGGCCCAACACGACCACCGCCGATGTGGCCAGGCTGGTGACCAGTCCGCTGAAATCCACCTTCTGTTTCGACTCGGTCATCCCTCTCGTGGTCCTTCCGATTCTCGAGGCGCCGCCGCCTCGTCTGCCAGATAGCGCCTGGGCAGCCGCTGCGTCAGCCCGGTGAGTATCTCGTAGCTGATCGTGCCGCAGCGTTCCGCGACCGATGTCAGGCCGGTGGCGGAGTCGGCCGGGCCGCCGATCACCGTCGCCACGTCGCCGGCTTTCACCTCCGGAAGATCGGTGACATCGACGACGGTGACATCCATACACACGCGGCCCACGATCGGTGCCTCGCGTTCACCGAATCGCACGACCCCGTTGTTCGACAGCTCGCGGCGCAGCCCGTCGCCGTAGCCGATGGCCACCGTCGCCCAGCGCGATGGCCGTTCCGCCCGGTGGGTCGCCCCGTAGCTCGCCGTCCATCCGGCCGGCACGTCGCGGACCGTCGCCACCCGGGCGCACACGGTCACCACGCTCTTCGGCAACAACGGTTCGCCGCCCGCCCGGCCGCCGTAGAGGAACAGGCCGGGCCGCAGCAGATCGGCGGCGAACTCGGGCCAGCGGGTCGCCGCGACGCTGGCCGACGTGTGAAGCAATCCGCCGCTTCCGCGCGGGAAGGCCCCGACCGCGGCCCGAAAGCGCTCCCATTGCTCCCGGGTCGGCTCGGCGTCCTCGACGTCAGCGGAGTGGAAGTGGGTGAAAGTCCCCTCCCAATCCAGATCGCTGTCGGCGGCGTCCATCACGGCCGGGAGCCACTCGCTTACCGTGTCGTGCAGGAAGCCGCACCGGCCCATCCCGGTATCGATCTCGAGATGGAAAGGGAGCCGGCGAGCGCGCTCCCGGGCCAGGTCGCGCCAGCGCTCCAGCGCCTCCAGGTCACCGATGGCCGGGGTGATCGAGGCCTCGGCGACGTCCGGCATCTCCTGCGGGGTGCAGAAGAAGTGCAGGGCCGGCGCATCCACGCCCTTCTCTCGCATCTCCACCCCTTCGGAGAGCGCCGCGATCCCGTAGCCCCACGGCTCCCGCGGCCGCAGAGCGCGCACCACCGGGCACATGCCCAGGCCATAGGCGTCCGCCTTGACCACGGGGAGCATGCCGACCCGCGGCTTGGCCCGCTGCTGGAGCGTGTCGTAATTTGCGACGAGCGCACCGAGGTCGACGTCGACCCAGGCGCGCGCGGTCGAGGTATCTCGAGCATCCATCTCTGATTACGGCCGTCAGTATATCTGGCCCCGGTAAGCTATGCAAGAAAGCCCCGATATGAACCCGCAGCCCGTGCCGAATCCAGGATCCGAGACCGGGGTCCTGGACCGGGCCCTGGCCCTGGTGCGCTTCCTCCGCGCCGGCTGTCCCTGGGACGCGGCCCAGACCCCACGCTCGCTGACCCCGTATCTGCTGGAAGAGTCGCTGGAGCTGGCGGACAGCATCCTGGAGGGGGCGGACGCCGAAACGCTGCGAAGCGAGCTGGGCGACCTGCTGCTCAACGTCGCCTTCCAGATCGTCCTGGCGGAAGAGCGCGAGGCGTTCGACGCGGCGGACGTAGTGGCGGCCCTGGAGGCGAAGATGCGGCACCGCCACCCGCACCTCTACGGCGACGCGGACGAGCGGCCCGACTGGGAAGCTCACAAGGCCGCCGAACGGGAAGAGGCCGACGTGTTCGAAGGGCTGGCCACCCGGCTCGACCCGCTGGCCCGGGCCCAGCGGGTGCAGGACCGGGCGGCCGGCGTCGGGTTCGATTGGGAGCACGCCCGGGACGCCCTGGAGAAGGTGCGCGAGGAACTGGATGAGGTCGCGGCGGGGCTCGAGTCCGGCGACCGGGCGGCGCTGGAAGCCGAGCTGGGCGACCTGCTCTTCGCCGCGGTCAACGTGGCGCGGCTTTCCGGCCTGCACGCGGCCACCGCGCTCCGCCTCGCCAACATCAAGTTCGAGCGCCGCTTCACCGCCATGCTGGAGATGGCGGAGGAGCGGGAGCTGGATGTGGAGAAAGCCTCGCTGGCGGAGCTGGACGAACTATGGGACGAGGTGAAGGGCGGCGAGCGTTAGGGGGGTAGGGTCTCCACGCTCTGGTAAGGGGGGCGGAGTTCCGGATTCTGATGTCGGGATTCGGATTTCGGGAAGATCCAGCTCTCTCCGAATTGCCGAAGCGGGTTCGGGGATTCGGGGATTCGGTGAGTCGGGGAAATACGAGGTTGAGGCTCGCGTCCACCAGCAACCGTGCCTGTGCCACACTCCCCACCTCCCCGAATCCCCGAGCCCCCGAATCCCCTTCAGCAATTCGGAGAGAACTCGAGATTCCCGAAGTCAGAATCCCGACATCACACTTCCGAAGTCCGACTTCCCAATCTTACTTCACCGGGTCGAGGAGTCGCACGGCTCTCACCGACAGTCGGAACCAGAAGGGCTTCTCTTTCAGTTCGCCGGTTTTCGCCGGCCGCGAATTCTTCAGGTCCGTTCGCAGCATCCGCTCGACCTCGGTCGCGAAATCACGACCGAGTACCAGGGCGCTGATCTCGAAATCGAGCCGCAGCGATCGGTTGTTCAGGTTGGCGGTGCCGATCATGGCGGCGTCGTCATCGATCAGCATGACCTTCTGGTGCATCATGCCGGGCCCGTAGCGGAAGAACTCGATGCCATAGGGCTCGAGCATCTCGGTGTAGGAGAAGGAGGAGAGGTAGAAGAGGTGGTGATCGGTGCGCTCCGGGATCAGGATCCGGACGTCGACGCCGCGAAACGCCGCCAGCCGCAGCGCGGCGACCACCGCCTCATCCGGCACGAAGTACGGGGTCGCGATCCAGAGTCGCTGCCGGGCCGAGTTGATCGCGCCGGTGAAGAAGAGCTGCGCCGTCCGAAACCGGTCGGCCGGCGACGTGGGCACGACCAGCACGTCGGTGGAATCCCCGGGCGATGCGGAAGGTGTCCAGCAGAGCTCGGGGAGCTCGCCCGTGGCCCAGTACCAGTCTTTGAGGAAAGCCGCCTGGACATCGATAGCCGCCGGTCCTTCGATACGGAGATGGGTGTCGCGCCAGTGGCCGTATCGTGAATCGCGGCCCATATACTCGTCACCGACGTTGTGACCGCCGATGAAGGCGACGCGTCCATCGACCACGACGCTCTTGCGGTGGTTGCGGTAGTTCAGCTGGAAGCGGTGGAGACGGTTTCGCGGGGAGCCGAAAGCGGATACCGCGGCACCGGCGGCCCTCAGCTCCTCGGCGTAGGACCCCGCCAGATCGTGGCTGCCGATCTCATCGTACAGGACCAGCACCCGCACGCCGTCCCTGGCCTTGCGGATCAGGCGGTCTTTCAGCGCCTGCCCCAGCTGGTCGTCGCGGATGACGTAAAACTGAACCAGCACATAACGTTCGGCGCCCTGGATGGCCTCGAAGATCGCCTCGAACGTCGCCTCTCCATCGATCAGCAACCGAACGGCGTTGCCGCCGGTGAGTTGCGTTTCGGGCAGCGTTTCGAGCAGCGCTACACCGCTCGCCGCATGGACGGGGGCCGTGCCCCGAGTCTCGAGAAGGCGGCCCGGATCGCCCGTGACCCGTTCGGCCCGCTGGTCGTTGCGCCGCCGCTCCGCCAGGTAGCGCAGGTACCGGGCGCGCCCGAACAAGAGGTACGCCGGCAGCGCCAGATAAGGGACGACGGCGAGCGAAATGACCCAGACGATGCCGCCCTGCGGCGTTCGCGCGTTCCAGATGGCGTGGACCGCCGCGGCCAGACCCAGAAGGTGCGAGACCCCGACGACGAGCCAGAAGATCATTGGTTAGAGAAGCGGTAAGGGGTAGCGGGTGGTGGGTGGTGGGTGGTGGGTGAGGGGTGCCGGGTCGGGACGCCGGACCGCCGATGATATCTGTGACCCACTACCCAATACCCCACACCCCTAACCGCCTTTATGGGTAGATCCGATTGAGAGTACGCGGAAACGCGATCGTCTCGCGGATATGGTGGACGCCGCAGATCCACGCGACGGTGCGCTCGAGCCCCAGCCCGAAGCCGCTGTGCGGGAAGGTGCCGAAGCGCCGCAGATCCAGATACCAGCCATAGGCCTCTTCCGGGAGGCCTTCCTCTCGGATACGGGACAGCAGGCGGTCGTAGTCGTCCTCCCGCTGGCTGCCGCCGATGATCTCGCCGTACCCCTCGGGGGCGATCAGGTCGTTGCAGAGGACGGTGCGCGGGTCGTCCGGGTTCTCCTTCATATAGAAGGCCTTCGCGCCCTTCGGGTAGTTACAGATGAAGACCGGGCGGTCGTGGTCCTCGGCGATCAGCGTCTCGTCCTCGGCCCCCAGATCGTCACCCCATTCGATGGAGGAGCCCCGGGCCTGGAGCTTCTCCACCGCCTGATCGTACGAGATCCGCGGGAAAGGCGGCACGACGGGCTCCAGCCGTGAGACGTCGCGCTCCAGCACGTCCACCAGGTCGGCGCGACAGCGCTCCAGCGCGCGCCCCACGATATAGCCCACCAGCGATTCCTGGACCTCCATGTTGCACTCGCTGTCGCACCAGGCCATCTCGGGCTCGAGCATCCAGAACTCGGTCAGGTGGCGCCGCGTCTTCGACTTCTCGGCCCGGAAGGTGGGCCCGAAGCAGTAGACCCGGCCCAGCGCCGCGGCGGCGGCCTCGTTGTAGAGCTGGCCGGTCTGCGCCAGGTAGGCCGTCCCCAGGTCGAAGTACTCGGTCTCGAACAGGGTGCCCGCCGACTCGCCGATGGCGCCGGTGAGGATCGGGGTATCGACGTTGACGAACCCCCGCTCGTAGAGGAAGTCGCGGATCGCCTTCGTCACCTCGTCGCGCACCCGCATGATCGCCACCTGGCGGGGCGCGCGGAGCCACAGGTGCCGGTGCTCCAGCAGAAAATCGACCCCGTGCTCCTTCAGCTGGATCGGGTAGTCCTCGCTGGACGGCCCCACCAGCTCGAGCCCGACGATGGAGAGCTCGTAGCCGCCCGGCGCCCGCTCGTCGGCTCGAACGCTGCCCGTGACCCGCAGGCTGGCCTCGTACTCCAGCCCCTCGAGGATCCCCCAGAGGTCGTCACCGACATCCCCTTTGCTCCCGACCGCTTGCACGATTCCAGTGCCGTCACGTACGATAAGGAACGCGATCTTGCCGCTCGAGCGTTTATTGTACAGCCAGCCCTGTACCGTGACCTCTTCGCCGACGTGGGCGGCCAGATCGCTGATGTAGACGGTCTCGCTCATCGATCGGAGTTCCGGAGTGCCGAACCAAACGGGAAATCGACCCAGCATCGCGGGCACGATCGCGACGATCCGCCCGCGGGCGCCGAATGTAGAGACGACGCCGGAGGGTGTCAATTTGCCCCTCCTCGCGTTGCTCGGGCGTCCGGCGGTCGCCCTCTGCTGCGCGGTCCTGGCGGCGTGCACCCAGCCGGTCAGACCCGCGCCCGTCGATGGCGGCGCCTACTGGCCTACGTACCTGGGCGACGCCTCCCGGGCTCCGTTCGTCTCCGAAGTGGTGGCGACCGACACGCCGCAGGTGGTGTGGGAGACGTCGGTCGGTCCCGGGGTGCGCGGCCTGCCGGTGGTCGCGGGCCAGGTCATCGTGGCGGCCAGCGCCGACCGCTACATCTACTCGGTGAGCCGGGTCGACGGCTCGCACTTCTGGCGCTCCAAGCTGCAGGGGCAGCCCTTCACGCCGCTGCTGCGAGCGGACGAGATCTACGCGGTTACCGAAGAGGAAGGCGGCCTGTACGTCCTCCACATGGCCGAGGGCGAGGAGCTGAGGGAGCTCGAGCTTCCGTCCATCGCCACGCCACCGGCCATCGCCGGCGATACCACCTATATCGCGAGCCAGCCGGGGATCTTGTTCGCCTTCACCTCGCGCTCCGACGAGCCCGTCTGGACGGCACGCTTCCGCCGGCCGCCCCTCGCCGGTCCGGTGGTCGTCGATCGGCACCTGCTCTACGTGGCCCACGACAGCCTCATCTTGCTCGACCGCTTCAGCGGCCTGCGGCGCGCCGCGACGGCCACATCGGAAGTCCTCACGGGAGAAGCGGCGGCCCGAAACGGGACCCTGTTCGCCGCCACCGAGCTGGGCTCGATCATCGCCTGGCGCCTTCCCGATCTCGAGCGCCTCTGGACGGCGCCCGGCCACGCCCCCTTCGTCGCCGGACCCGCCGTCGCCGACGGCGTCGGCTACGCCGTCACCGGGAACGGGCACCTGGTCCGCTTCGATACCGCCGACGGCAGCGCCCGTATCGTCGCTTCGACCGGCAGCGCGGCCATCGCCACCCCCGTCATCGTCGCCAACGGCGTTCTGGTCGGGGACCTGAACGGCCGCCTACACTTCTTCGATCGGAACGGAACCGCCATCTGGACGGTAGAATTCGATGGGTTGCTGGAGCTCCCGGTCCTGGTCTACGACGGACGCATCGTAGTGCCGTACTACAGTCGCAAGGGGGCGGGATTCGCGAGCACGACACACGGCCGATTGGTGGAGATGCGATGACAACGGCGATGGCGAAGCTGACTGCCAGCGTGAACTACAGAGGCGTCACGCTCCTCGTCGCACTCACGCTCCTGCTGGCCGGGTCGGCGACGGGACAGGACAGCGAGCCGCGAGCCTCATGGCTGAAACCGTCGGCGGTCGCCTATTTTCCGGTCGAGGATGACCGTGCGGAAGACGCGAAGGCCGCTGCCCTGCCCCTGCCCAGCTACGGCGGCTGGGTCACCATCACCAAATGGGCTACCCTGGCCGCCTCGGTCGGTTTAGGCGCCTGGGGTTTCAAGCTCAACGACGACGCCGACGACATCATCTCGAACCTCGAGCGCATTTGCCAAGAGCAGCCCACGAACTGCCGCAGCCGCAACCCCGACGGATCCTACACCGACCCGACGCTCGAGTCGATGTTCCAACGCGCACTCGACAAGGACGATCGCGCGCGCACCGCCCTCGTCGCCTCCCAGCTCTTCTTCGGCGCCAGCGTGGTCCTCTTCATCGTCGACTTCCAGCGAGACGAGGGCCCGGACAACATCCCGTACGAGCCGGACGAAGAAGACGAACAGGCGAGCGCCCTGAGGCTGAGCGCCGTGCCGGGGACGATCTCACTTCGATACTACTTCCGGTAACACCTGTAAGCTACTGTTTTACTTATAGTTACAGGTGTGACATCAACCGACATCGTATAGCCTCAGACGCTCCCGATAGACGGTCCGCAGCGCCGCGCCCAGCGCCCGGTGCTCGGGCCGCTCGAGGCCGGGGTCGGCCGCGATGATCGACGCGGCGGCATCCCGTGCCATGTGGAGCAGCGCTTCGTCGCGTTCCAGGTCGGCGAATGAGAAGTCGGGGAGGCCGTGCTGTCGGGCGCCGAAGAAATCGCCGATCCCCCGCAGGCGGAGGTCGGCGCGTGCGATCTCGAAACCGTCGAGGGTGGAGGCGAAGATGGCGAGCCGTTGGGGCGCGGAGCGGCCGGAGTAGAGGACGATGCAGTAGCTCAGCTCGGCGCCGCGGCCGACGCGACCGCGGAGCTGGTGGAGCTGAGAGAGGCCGAAGCGTTCGGCGCCCTCGATGACCATCACGGTGGCGTTGGGGATGTCGATGCCGACCTCGATGACGGTGGTGGAGACGAGCACGTCGATGCTCCCTTCCACGAACCGGCGCATGACGTCGTCTTTCTCTTCCGCGGGCATACGGCCGTGGATGAGGGCGACCCGCAGGTCGGCCAGCGTGTCCTGCGACAGCTGCTCGTAGGCCTCGGTGGCGGAGCGTACGTCCAGCGTCTCCGACTCCTCGATCACGGGGTGGACCACGTAGACCTGGCGCCCTTCGGCCACTTGCTCTCGCACGAAATCGAACACCCGCGGCCGGGCGGACTCGGGCCGGAGGACGGTCTTCACCGGCCGGCGTCCGGGTGGCAACTCGTCGAGTACCGACACATCGAGGTCGCCGTAGAACGTGAGGGCGAGGGACCGGGGAATGGGGGTGGCGGACATGATCAGGACATCGGGGTCGACACCGGCCTGGCGCAGGCGCAGCCGCTGGTGGACGCCAAAGCGATGCTGCTCGTCGATGACCGCCAGGCCGAGACGCTGGAACTCCACGGTCTCCTGGATCAGCGCGTGGGTTCCGATCACCAGCTGGGCGGCGCCGCTCTGGATCGCCTCGAGCGCCTCCCTGCGCTCCGCCGCCCGCATGCCGCCGCGGAGCCGTACGACCTTCACCGGCAGCCCGTCGAGCAGTTCGGTGATCGTGGCGTGGTGCTGTTCGGCCAGCAGCTCCGTCGGCGCCATGAGCGCGGCCTGGTAGTCGTTCTCGATGACGCGGAGCATGGCGAACAGGGCCACCACCGTCTTCCCGCTCCCCACATCGCCCTGTAGCAGCCGATTCATCGGGCGCGCCGCCGACATGTCGGCGGAAATCTCGCCCAGCACCCGCTTCTGCGCCTCGGTGAGCTGGAACGGCAGCGAGTTGTTGAACGGACGAACCAGCGTGTTCACCCGCTCGAACGCGATCCCTTCCCGGCGCTCCCGGTTCTCGTAGCGGGCCCGAGCGTAGAGGAGCTGCAGGATGAACAGCTCCTCGAAGGCGAGGCGGCGGCGGGCCTCCTCGGCGTGGGCCAGGCTGGGCGGTCTGTGCAGCCACTCCAGCGCCTGACGAGCGTGTGGCAGGTTCAGCTTTTCGCGAAGCCGTTGGGGGACGATGTCCTCTTCCTCCTCCACGGCGGCGAGGAGCTCGGACAGGTTGTCCTGGATGATCTTGCGGATCTGCCGATGCGTCAGGTTGGCGGTGGCGGGATAGACGGGGAAGACGGTTCCTTCCTCTTCCACCGGCTCGCCGGCCCGGGCCAGCACGGTGAACTCTCGGGGCTGGATCTGGCGGCCGTGGAAGAAGCGGACGGGACCGGAGACCAGCAGCGTGTCGCCCTTACGGATCGTGCGATCGAGAAACGGCTGGCCGGGCCAGGAGCACTCGATGAGTCCGCTCGAATCGCGGATGACCGCCTGGAAGAAGCGGAGGCCCCGGCGCGTGGGGATGACCCCCTTGGAAACCACGACGCCGATGGCGCTGGCGTCCATGCCGGGGGCCAGCCTGGCGATGGGGGTCACGGTGGTCGCATCCTCGTAGCGGTGTGGCGCGTGACGTAGCAAGTCGCGCGCCGTCTGGATCCCCAACTTCGCCAGCGCCTCGGCCCGGCGCGGGCCCACGCCTTTCACGTATTGGACCGGGCGATCGAGATCACGGGAGCCGGGCATGCGCACGTTCCTTCAGCGCAGCCCGATGAAGCGTCGCACCGCCCACTCGGCGCAGAAGAGGACGATCAGCAGCAGGTAGGACCAGCCCACGGTGGCCAGGCGGCGCGTACGGCCGGCGACCCGAACCGGCGCGTCGGCCCCGGCGCCGGGAGCCTCGAGCTCATCCACGGGTCGGGGCAGCAGTTCGCTGGAGAACGATTCCACCTCCGCCGGGCCGGAGCCGGAAGCGATGGCTTCGCCTCCGCGGAAGACGGTACTCCGATACAGATATCGGCCGGGCGGGGTCGTCAGTTCCAGCGTGTCACCGCCAGCGCCGGCAGCGCGGCGCACGGTTTCCGAGTCGAGCCGTGACAGCTCCACGGCGAGCGAATCCGCCGCGGAGGGGACGAGCCAGCGGAGCGGCCGCCCGCGCTCGGCGACCCGTTCCAGCGGATCCAGCGCTGCCCCTCCCGCGGTGGTCCCATCCTCCAGCAGCCAGCCGGCCAGTCCGGTCCACAGCGTCCGGTAGAGCTGGCGCCCATCGCCCGGCCGGAACGCCCAGCGCCAGTACCCCTCCGCCGTCGCCACGGCCCAGCGCCGATCGCCGTCGCGACCGGCCACCAGGGCGCGGACCGGCTCGCCGCGCCGGCCGTGGCGGAGGTCCAGCGGAGCCCAGCCGCCGCGCGCCTCCACCTCCCGGGGTCGCAGGAGGGGCGGCAGCTCCGCCTCGGCGAACCCGACCAGGTCCACGGCGATGGGGGTGCGCGGCACCTCGGGCGACGCGTACCATTCGCCCGCTGCGGGAGGACCCACGGTGATTCCCCACCCCGGCAGCTCGAACCCGCGCTCACCGGCGGTGAACACCAGCAGGCGACGGGCGCGGCGCGCTAGCTCCCGGGCCCAGGCCGGGGCGCCCGCTCCGTACCCGTGCAGGACCAGGAGCGGCGCTTCCCGGGCCCGTCGCTGCACGGCGGCGATCGATGTCGTCCGATGGCTGTCGAGGTCAACCAGGCTGTCGGCGAGCCACAGGTAGGCGGCGCCCGGCATGTCGGTCAGTCGGTTCAGGCTGGGCACCAGAAACGAGGGCTCCCAATCGGGTATCAGCGAGATCAGCACCGGGCCGCCGGGACTCTCGCTCACCTGGAGATAGAAGGGACGCTGGTCGTCCCGGGGCACGGGATCGCCGCCGTCGAGCCGCACGACGTATCGGTGGGTGGCCGCCGCGTCGGGCGCCGTGAAGGCGAACCGTGCCGTGGCGAAGCGCCCGGCGTCGGGTGCCGGTACCCGCGTCCGCGCCACGACCCGGTCCGCCTCGTCAACGATCTCCACCTGCAGCGTATCGCCGGCCGCTCGCGCCGCCACCAACTCCACCGTGACGACCGCCGAGTCACCCGCCTGCACCCAAACCGGCGCCGACACCGCGGCGACCCCGGCCTCGGGGTATCGGCTGCTGATGGTGATGAACGACAGGGAAAGACCCTGTCGCCGGGCTTCGCGGAGTGCCTCCGGGGCGTCGTCGATCCGGCCGTCCGTGTAGATCTCCGCCCGCCGGGCACCGGCCAGGCCGATCGCCCGCACCGCCGGCGCCAGCCGTGACTCGAATGCCACCGGCGCCGGGGGCAGCGAGTCGCCGGGGACCCGGTACGACATAGGTCCGCCGAACAGCCACACATCGCCGGCTCCGGCCAGCGAGTCGAGAGCCAGCCGCCAGGTCGGCGGCCCCGACGGGCTCACCGGTCGCGACATGCTGAAGGACGCGTCGAGCAGCTGGACGGCGTCGTCCCCCGTCACCTGCCAACCGGCAGGCAGCTTCGGGTTCAGGATGATCAGCAGGATCAGAACGAGAGCGGAGGCACGGAAACCCGCGGCGACGGCGCGTCCGCCCACCGGCTCCTCGCGTGTGCGGTACCACCAGATGACATACGAGAGGATCGCCGCAGCGCCGAGGACGAAGGCGGCCCATTTCAGCGGAGGCACATCACTCCTGATTCACGACGATGGCGAAAGCGCTGTAGTTCGGACACGCTCTGAGGATGTGTCGGAGGATGATGCCGCGCAAGCTGACGGTGCGGTGGAAAGAGGGCTCAGTCGACCGAGACCAGACCCGGCCGGCCCGCCCGGTTCAGCAGACGGATCAGGCGATCGCGGATTCGGCGGTACTCCGGCATGTCGGAATCGGAGATCGGAACACCCGAGGGCATGTTCACGCCTTTCGGGTTCACCTGCTTGCCGTTCCGCAGCATCTCGTAGTGGAGATGGGGTCCGGTGGCCAGGCCCGAAGACCCCACGTGGCCGATGAGTTGGCCCTGGCGCACCCGGATGCCGGGACGGATCCCCTTGGCGATGAAGCTCATGTGCGCGTAGCGGGTTCGGTACCCGTTGACGTGTCGGATCTCGACGATCCGACCGTAGCCGCCCCACCAGCCGGCCCGGGTCACCGTTCCGTCCGCCGTGGCGGAGACCCGGGTGCCCGAATTCGCCGCGTAGTCCACCCCCAGATGAGCGCGGTAGATCCCCAGCTTGGGATGGTAGCGGTTGCGGTTGAAGCGAGACGAGATGCGACGGAAATCGACGGGCGCCTTCAGGAAGACCTTTCGCATCGAGGACCCGTCATCGGCGAAGTACTCGCCGCGATCGTCAAACCAGAAGGCACGGTAGGCCGTCCCCCGGTTCGTGAACTCGACCGCCAGGACGCGACCCGGCCGCACCGTGCCGTCGGGACGCACGTGCCGCTCGTAGACCGCCTTATAGCTGTCGCCCCGCCGCAGATCGATCCCGAAGTCGATCGTCCACTGGAAGGGACGATAGATCCCCCACATGATCTGCTCGATCCGCTCCTGCAGGCTCAGCGAGCCCGCATCGAGGGCCAGGATCGAGTTGTACAGACTGCTGTTGATCGCACCGGCCAGGACGATCGTGTCCACGACGACCGGCAGCGCCACCAGGTCCGCCCTCCAGCCGAACTCGCTTCGATAGATCCGAACCTGGTTGTCCGGATCGACCCGGACCGTCACGTCCAGCACGCTGTCCCAGACCGTTCGGGTGACCTGCACCTCGACGCCCGCACGGAGCAGGCGCGGATTGACGTACTCGCGCAGCGCATCGACGGCGCCGGCGATCTCGTTCCCCGTGAGCGCCTGCCGCGTCAGGACCTGCGCCAGAACCTCTCCACGTCGCAGCGTGTCCGCCCCGACCACCGCGTCGGCGTCACGGCCCGACACGACGATCGGCGTCAACTCCGGCATCTGCCGCTGCGAACTGGCCGGCCGGCCCAGAATCAACGTCAGACCGCCGGTGACCAGCACGGCGAAGATAAGAAGGCCTCTACCCATTCCGCTTTCCGGGAGGGGAAAGATCTGTTTGCGTTCCAGGGCTCAGCCACATCTGGCTCAGAACCTCGCTCACGTCAACCCACCTCGCTTTAGTCCATCTGCCGACGGATGAACGTCGGGATCTCCAGCTCCCGCAGGTCGGAAACCTCGACGGGCACCGCCTTGCGCCCCTGCGGCTGCGGCTGCTCCTGCGTCCGTGCCGCCGCCGGCGCATGATCGGCGATCCGGCGCGCGCCTAACACGGCACGCGTCACCTTCGGCGGCGGCGCCGCCTCTCGGGACGCCGGCTCGAACCCCGTGGCGATCACCGTCACCCGGATCTCGTTGTCCAGCGTCGGGTCGTGCACCGTCCCGAATATGATCTCCGCTTCGTCGCCCGCCGCGTCACGGATCATCGTGCTCACCGTGCTCACCTCGTCGATCGTCAGGTCGGCGCCGCCCGTGATGTTGATCAGCACCGCCTTCGCCCCGGCGATCGAGATGTCGTCGAGCAGCGGCGACGAGATCGCTTCCTGCGCCGCCTCCTGCGCCCGGTCGTCGCCCGAGGCGCAGCCGGTGCCCATCAGCGCCGGCCCCCGGTTCGCCATCACCGTCCGCACGTCCGCGAAGTCGACGTTGACCTCGCCGGTCACGCTGATCAGGTCCGAGATCCCTCGGGTCGCCTGGAGAAGCACCTCGTCGGCCCGCTTGAGGGCGTCCCGGAAACTCGTGCCCTTCCCTACAACCGACAGGAGCCGCTGGTTCGGAACCACGATCACCGTGTCCGCCGCCTTCCGCAGCTCCGCCAACCCGATCTCCGCCTGCTGCATGCGTTTACGGCCCTCGAACTCGAACGGCTTGGTCACGACGGCGATGGTCAGGGCCCCCAGCTCCCGGGCCAGCTGGGCGATGACGGGCGCGGCGCCGGTGCCCGTGCCGCCACCCAGGCCGGCGGTGACGAAGACCAGGTCCGCGTTCCTTAATACCTGAAGAACGTCCTCTTTGTTCTCCTCGATGGCCTGGCGGCCTATCTCGGGCCGGGCGCCGGCACCGAGCCCCCGGGTCAGCTTCTGGCCGATCTGGACCTTCACCGGGGCACCGCAGTTGCCCAACGCCTGGGCGTCGGTGTTGACGCCGACGAACTCGACGCCTGGCAGGTCTTCCTGAATCATGCGGTCGACGGCATTGTTGCCCCCTCCGCCGATGCCGATGACGCGCATCTTCGCGGCGCGGTCGTCCGTTTCAGCTAGCTCGAACCGAATCATCATCCTCATCCCCTCCCGTTTGCGTTGAACGTCGACTGCTGAGTGATGCATGTTTACCGTTGCTCGTTGCTCCCTGGTCACTCGAGTGTGCGTTGGTGCGTTGGTCATCTTCTAGAAAAATTCTCGCAGCCAGTCGCCGACCCGGGCCAGTGCCTTCATGGTCGGGCGGCGGCCGTGCTCGAGGCGGTCCTGGATCTGCGCGGTTCCGAACAGCATCAGGCCGACCGCGGTGGCGAACTTGGGTCGCCGCACCGAATCGGCCAGGCCGGTCAGGTTCTCGCCGGGCGCGCTGCAGCGGACCGGCATGGTGAAGATCGACTGGGCCACATCCAGCGTCCCATCCAGGCTGGCGCCGCCGCCGGACAGTACGATGCCGCCGCCGAGACGGTTGGCGTAGCCGGCGCGCTCGATCTCGTGGAGCGCGAGGGTCAGGATCTCGTCCAGCCGCTGCTCGATGATGTGGGCCAGCAGCTCCCGGGGCATGTGCTTGCGGGCGCCGGGCGCGGGCCCGGGCACCTCGATGGTCTGTTCGGGGTCGACAAGATGGGTGGCGGCGACGCCGTAACGTTCCTTGACCCGATCCGCCTCGGCGTACGGTATGCCCAGCCCCTTCACCAGGTCGTTGGTGAAGCTGACGCCGCCGCAGGGGATCACACCGACGTGTCGGATCTTCCCCTCGTGGAAGATCGCGATCTCGGTGGATCGGCCGCCGATCATGACCAGCGCGCTGCCGACCTCCCGCTCCTCCGCGGTGAGGACGGCGAGGCCGGCGGCCAGCGGGTTGAGGACGAGCTGGGTGATCTCGTATCCGGCCCGGGCGACGGTCTTGCGCAGGTTGCGGGCGGCGGCGGCGGCGGCGAGGACCATGAAGACATCGGCTTCGAGCCGGGTGCCGACCATCCCGACCGGCTGCTGGATGCCGCCGCGATGATCGACCGCGTAGTCCTGCGGGATGACGTGGAGCAGCTCGCGATCGGGGGGCACCACGACGGCGCGAGCGACCTCGTGGACGCGCTCGACGTCCTCGTCGTCAATCTCGTCGGCGCCGATGGCGACGATCCCGTTCGATGACGTAGTCTCCACGTACTCGGCCGACAGGCCGACGTAGAGCCCGCGCGGCTGGACCCCGGCCATCAGCTCGGCCTGCCTGAGCGCCTGGCGGATCTCCTCGGTGGTCTCCTCGATGTTGCTGACAGCGTCGCGGCGGATGCCGTTCGGCTTCACCTGTCCGACACCGAGCACCTTCACCGAAGTCGTGCCTTCGCCGTCGAGCATCAGTTCGCCGATGACCGCGCAGGTCTTCGTGGAACCGATGTCGAGCGCACCGACAAGGTATTGTGTTGCGATCATGACGTCTCTCTCCGAACCACGATTTGATCCGCGAAACGGGCCTCGAGCATGTCGGCGCTGGACCCACGAACCCGCAGGTCCGCCAGGGTGGCTCGGATCCGCCTCACCAGCGTCTCGTCGATCTTGCCCGGCAGCGCCAGCCGTTCCACGGGCTGCGACGCTTCCAGGTTGATCAGAATCCCATCCCGTCCCGCGTCGGTCAGTTGAAAATCAGAGACCACCGCGGCCAACCCCGGGTCGATGGCCCGCAGCTTGCCAAACAGCTTCAAAGCGTCCAGCGCCGGCCCGTCGCGCAGGCGCGTGGAGTCGTCCGCCAGCTGTGCACCTTCCATCAGCAGGGGGAGGTCGAGCGAGCCGGTCGCCGGATCGATGGGGAGCAGGGCCCCATCGGCGCAGACCGGGCGCAGATCCGGTACGCCGGCCAGCGCGATCGGCTCCACCTCGCGAATCACGATTCGCAGGCCGTGCAGACCGGATCGGCGGACCTGCGCCTCTGCGATCAGCGGATGCTCGACTAGCCGGCTCTCGATGTCGCCGTAATCGTCCCAAACCGAGCGGTCGAGGTCGACGGCGGCCAGGCGCAGTACGGCGTCGGGCGCGATCCAGTAGGTGCCGGTCACCTCGACGCGCCGGGCGTCGAAGTAGTCGATCCGAGTCAGGATGGCCCGGGCCCAGGCCGGGCTGGTGATCGCCGCGGCGACGGCCAGCAGGCCGGTGATGAAAGCCAGGCGGGGCAACGCGCTACGGCCCTTCATCTCGATGTCACCCCCAGTTCGTCCAGCACTTCGCGCTCGAAGCCCCAGAAGACGATCTCCGGCTCCAGGGCGATCCCGGTCTCCTCCAATACGCGTCGGCGCGTCTCCACCATCAGGCCGGTCACGTCGGCCGCGGTGGCGCCGCCGGTGTTGACGATGAAGTTCGCGTGCCTGGTCGAGATCCGAGCGCCGCCGCGCTGTGCGCCGCGCATCCCGACTCGATCGACCAGCTCCCAGGCCGAAGGCGCGAGAGGCGCAGGGTTCTTCCAGGTCGAGCCGCAGGTCGGCTGATCGTAGACCTGAGCCTCGAGCTTCGCCGTCCGGCGGCGCGAGTGCTCTCGTTCCACCAGCAGGGGATCGCCGGGCGGCGCCTCGATCTCGGCCCTCAGGAAGATCGCCGCGGGGTCGAGATCGATCCCGCGATAGCGCGGCCGCACGTCCTCGCGTTCCACCCGTCGGACCGTGCCGTCGGGCCACATCGCCTCGGCCCACAGCGTGTGCTCCCAGAGCCCCACCTCGGCCGTTCCGGCGTTCATCCGCAACGCGCCACCCATGCTGCCGGGCACCGCCTCCAGGATCCAGAGCCCGCGACGGGCGTTGCGCCGCGCCGCCTGCACCACGCTGGAGATGGGCGCCGCGGCGCCGCAGCGTATCGTCTTATCCAGGACCTCGAACTCCTTGTAGGCACCCTCCAGCACCAGAACCGGTGCGCCCGGCCCCCCATCGGCGACCAGCAGGTTCGCGCCGAGGCCGAGGACCAGCACGCGCTGGCCCGGCACCTCGGCCAGCAGGCCGCGGAGCTCGTCGTCGGACGCGGCGGCCGCGAAGGCCGGCGCCGGTCCGCCGATCTTCCAGCGCGTACGGTCGGCGATCGGCACGTCACGCATCCACATGACTCCCCTCGAGCTCTCGCGCCACGCGGTGCGCGACCTGGAACACGTCGCCGGCTCCCATGGTGATCAGCACGTCGCCGGCCCGAAGCTCGGCGCGCAGCGCCTCGAACAGCTCGTCCAGGTTCGCGGTCTCCCGAACACGGTCGGCCTCGATCAGCTCCCGGGCCGCCTCGACGACCAGATGCGCGGTGACACCCGGGATCGGCGGCTCCCGGGCGGGATAGATCGCGGTCACGAAAACCAGGTCGGCGGCCGCCAGAACACGACCGAACTCGTCGGCGAACGCCTGGGTGCGGCTGTACAGGTGCGGCTGGAACGCTGCCAGCAGCCGCCGGCCGGCGAACGTGCGACGCGCCGTCTCCAGCGTGGCGGCCACCTCGGTGGGGTGGTGCGCATAGTCGTCGATCACCGTGACGCCCCCGGCCTCGCCGATCAGCTGGAACCGGCGCTCGACGCCTTCGAAGCGCGCCAGTGCCGGGGCTGCCACCGAGGGCTCCAGCCCGAGGGCCAGCATGACGCCGATGGCGGCCAGCGCGTTGCGCAGGTTGTGCTGCCCGCTAAGCGCCAGCTCGAACTCGCCCACCGAGTCGCCGCACCAGCGCACGGTGAACCGCGTGCCATGGAGCTCGTGCTCGATCCCGACGGCCCGCAGGTCGGCATCCTCGCCGAGCCCGTAGGCGAGCCCCCGGTCACCGGCGGTCTCGAGTCGTCGTCTGGCCCCGGCGTCGTCGGCGCACGCCACCACGCGCCCGTCTTCGGGCACCCGCTCGACGAACTCATCGAACGCTTTCTCCAGCTCCGTCAACGTCTCGTAGGTGTCCAGGTGCTCCGCCTCGACCGAGGTCACCACCGCGACCTTCGGCCAGAGGTCCAGGAACGATCGATCGTATTCATCGGCCTCGACGACGAACGTGTCCCGGCCGCCGATCAGGGCGTTCCCGTCCCAACCCGGGACCCGACCGCCGACGAGCGCCGTCGGGTTCAGGTTCGCCGCTTCCAGGGCCAGCGCGACCAGCGTCGTCGTCGTCGTCTTGCCGTGCGTGCCGCCCACGGCGATCACCTCGCCCACGCTCACCAGGTCGGCCATCGCCCGGCTACGCTTCACCACCGGTATGCCCCGGGCACGGGCGGCCTGGAGCTCGGCATGATCGTCGGGCACGGCCGCTGTGTGGATGACGGCGGCGCAGTCGCGGACGTGCTCGGGCCCGTGGCCCTTCTGGACGACGATCCCGCGATCGAGGAGTCCGCGGGCGGCCGCGCCCGGCTCCAGGTCGCAGCCGTCCACCGCGGCCCCCAGCGCCTGCGCGAGGGTACCGAGCCCGGCCATGCCGGCCCCACCGATCCCCATCAGGTGGATCCGGGCGCCGTCCTCGATCAGCTCGACGATACCGTGATCGACTCTCAACGATCCTCCATCAGACGCCACAGGTCGTCGGCGATGGCATCGGCCGCTCTCGGTCGGCCGCGCGCCTGAGAGGCGGCGCCCATCTCCTCCAGCAAGGTGGCGCCCTGCAGCAGGTGAACGATGGTTTGCCACAGGGATCCGGGGTCGTTCCGCATGTCCCGCTCCTCGACCACCACCGCCGCCCCGTCCGCGGCCAGCGACCGGGCGTTCATCCGCTGGTGGTCGGCTGCCGCGTGCGGCAGCGGCACCAGCACCGATGGGACGCCCCAGGCGCACAGCTCCGAGAGGGCCAGCGCGCCCGCCCGGGATACGGCCAGGGACGTGATCGATAGCGCCCGCTCGACCTCCGAGATGTACGGGACGGTTCGGACGGCGACCCGGCCACGCAACGGCTCCAGCCGGCGACGCACTTCCTTGAAGTGAGCGGGGCCCGTCGCCCAGAGCAGCTGCGCGTCCGCCGGCAACGGCGGCAAGCGCCCGGCGTTCATCACGCCCAGCGCGGCGAGTAGCGCTTCGTTCAGCGGCGCGGCGCCCTGGCTGCCGCCGATCACCAGCACGACGCGTCCGGGCCCGAGCCCGAACTCCTGCCTTACGACTTCCGGGTGCGGCCTCTCTTCAGGCCAGCGGATCGGGTTGCCATGAACTCGAACATCGGTGTTTGGACCTGGCCACAACATCCTCATCGCCTCCCCATATCCCAGGTGTATTTGATCCACGTACGGTGCCAACCAGCGGGTCGTCAGACCCGGATAGCTGTTCTGCTCCTGTATCGCTGTGGGCAGCCCCCGCAGGAGCGCCCAGGCCACTACGGGCCCCGCGGCATAGCCGCCGGTGCCCACGACGAGATCGGGCTCGAACTCCCGGAACAGCCGCAGGATCGCGCGGCTGCTGGCGAAAGCCGACGGGACCAGCCGCCAGTTGCGCCACGGCCGAGACCGGTGGATCGGCTCGAGTGGCAGCAGCCGGTGCGGTACGCCGCGCTCGGCGAGAACCCGCGCCTCCACTCCCCGCTGCGCTCCGACCAGCAAGACATCGATCGATTCTCCCCCTCTTTTGGCGCGGCGCGCGAGCGCCTCCGCCAGGTTGAGGGCCGGGTACAGGTGCCCGCCCGTTCCACCGCCCGCGATGATCGCACGGTGGTCCACGTCGTCAGGCTCGCCAACTTCCTATGTTCAAGAGCATCCCCACCGCCGCCAGCGACACCACCAGGCTCGAGCCGCCGTAGCTGATGAACGGCAGCGTGATGCCGGTGGTCGGCAGCAGGGCCATCGTCACGCACATGTGTATCAGAGCGCTCACCACGATCAGCGCCGTCAGCCCCACCGCCAACAGAAAGCCGAAAGCGTCCGGGGCACGCCGCGCGATCCTCAGACCGAGAAATCCGATCAGGGCGACCGCGATCGCCACCGCCGTCACGCCGATCAGCCCCCACTCCTCCGCCACGATCGCGAAGGCGAAATCGTTGTGCGGCTCCGGCAGAAAGAACTTCTGCGTGCTCTCGCCGTACCCCACTCCGAACATTCCGCCGGAGCCGACGGCGATCAGCGACTGGTGGAGCTGGTAGCCGGCGCCCTGCGGGTCCGAGCCGACGTTCAGGAACGTGACCAGCCGGGCCACCCGGTAGCTGGCCGAGCGGATCACCTCCCAGAAGATCGGGACGGCGGCGAGGCCGATCAGGATGAAGTGGCCGATGCGCGCGCCCGCCGCGAACAGCACGATGGCGCAGAGCAGTCCGATCAGCGCCACCGACGACAGATCCGGCTCCAGCATGATCAGAAAGCCGACCACGGCGCAGATGACGCCGTACGCCGCCAGCCCCCAGCGCAGGCTGCGTAGCCGCTCGCCTTTCTTCACCGCCAGGGCCGCCGCCCAGATGACCATGGTCAGCTTGGCGATCTCCGACGGCTGCACGCTCACGCCCAGCTCCAGCCAGCGGCGCGCCCCGTTCCGCGGCGGCGCGATCGCCTCGGTGCCCGGCAGCACCAGCAGGAGCAGCGCCAGCACGGTCGCACCGAGGAGCGGCCAGGCCAGCGGCCGGTAGACGCGATAATCGACCCGGGCCAGGACGTAGAGGGCGATGAGCCCGACCAGCGCCCGGCTGGCCTGCTGCCGCAGGAAGAAGTGGTCGGGCAGCCCCTCCCGCTGGGCAGAGAACGAGCTGGAGCTGTAGACCGTGAGCAGACCGACGAGGACCAGGAAGATGGCCACCGCCAGCAACGCACCCGCATCGCGCCGCGCACTGCCCGCGGCGGGCACATAGGCGTCGACCGTCACCGCGCCCACGAGATCCCTCATGCCACCAACTGCCTTGCCAGCTCGGCGAACCGCGCGCCGCGCTCCTCATAGTCGCGAAACATGTCGAAGCTGGCGCACGCGGGAGCCAGGAGAACCACGTCACCCGGCCGGGCCGACTCCGCCGCCGCCCGCACGGCATCGGCAAACCCGTCCTGAACCCGAATCACGGCCACCGCGTCGTCCAACTCCGCCTCGACCCGTTCGCCGGCCTCGCCGAACGCAATGACCGACCGTACCCGTCCCTTCATCTCGGGGATCAGCGACGCGAAGCTCTCGCCCTTGGCGCGGCCGCCCAGCAGCAGCACGACCGGCCGATCCATGGCACGGAGCGCCACGCGCGCCGAGGCGACGTTCGTCGCCTTCGAATCGTTGATGAATAGTACGCCGTCCGTCTCGGCAACCGGCTGCAGCCGATGCGGCAACGGCTCGAAGTCGCGCAGCCCGTCGCGGATCGCCTCGGTCGGGACCTGGGCGTAGCTGGCGGCGATGCTGCTGGCCAGCGCGTTGGCCACGTTGTGCAGGCCCAGCGTCTTCAGCCCGTCGGCGGCGACGAGCTCGATCTCCTGCCCCGCGATCCGCATCACCAGCATGCCGTCCGGCGCCAGGTACGCGCCGTCCACGCCGTTGGCCAGCGGCGATTCCACGCGAAAGTGGCGGGCGGTCCCGGGCTGACCGGCGGCCAGATCCAGCACCTTGCTGTCTTCACCGTTCAGCACCCAGCGGCTGTCGGCGTCGGCGTTCTCGAACAGGCGCCGCTTGGCCGCGTAGTACTCCGCCTCGGTCCCGTGCCAGTCGATGTGGTCGGGATAGAGGTTCAGCAGGACGCCGACCGCCGGCTTGAAGCTTCGGGTGTAGACCAGCTGGAACGAGCTGACCTCGACCACGATCCACTCGTAGTCCACCGCTTCGGCCGCGAGCTCCGAGAGCGCCAGCCCGATGTTGCCGCCCACGCCCACCCTCAGGCCTGCCCGCTGCAGCAGCGAGCCGATCCACGCCGTGGTCGTCGTCTTGCCGTTGGTCCCCGTCACCGCGATGAGCGGCGCGTCGATGAACCCGTAGGCCAGCTCGATCTCCGAGATGAGAGGGATCCCCCGCACCTCGGGCGACTGCAGGACGTCGGCGGTCGGCGCGATCCCGGGACTGACCACCAGGACGTCACATGTCTCGAGCCGCGCCACGTCGTGCCCACCCAGCTCCACCTCGACCCGGGGAGCGCTGATCTTGTCGCCCCAGGCCCGCAGCTCGGCAGAGTATGCCCTGTCGCTGGCGTAGACCTCCGCCCCGGCCCCGGCGAGCAGCCGGGTGGCGGCCCGGCCGCTGCGACCCAGCCCCAGCACGCCGACGCGGCGCTCGGACCAGACGTTCGCTCCGTTCTTCATCATCGTATCTTCAGCGTGCTCAGGGCGATAAGTGCGGCCATCACGCCCACGATCCAGAAGCGCACGACCACCTTCGATTCGGACCAGCCCAGCTGCTCGAAGTGATGATGCAGCGGGGCCATCCGAAAGACGCGCCGGCCCTCCCCGTAGCGCTTGCGGGTGTACTTGAACCAGCTGGTCTGCAGGATGACCGACAGCGCCTCGGCCACGAAGACGGCGCCGATGATCAGGAGCAGGAACTCGCCCTTGATCAGCACGGCCACGGTCCCCAGCGCGCCGCCCAGGGCCAGCGAGCCGGTGTCGCCCATGAACACCTCGGCGGGATGGCTGTTGAACCACAGGAACCCCAGCGCACCGCCGGCCAACGCGGCGCAGAAGACCGAGAGCTCGCCCACGCCCGGCAGGTAGAAAAGACCCAAGTAGTCCGACGTGTCGACCCGTCCGATGAGATAGGCGAAGACGCCGAACGTTCCGCCGGCGATCGAGCAGAGGCCGGCGGCCAGCCCGTCGAGGCCGTCGGTCAGGTTGACGGCGTTGGCGCTGCCGCTCACCACGATGGCGACGAACGGGAGGAAGAACGGCGCCCAAATGACCAGCCGCCATTCCTTGAAGAAGGGCAGCATCGTGTGGTTGACCTGGTACTCGCTGAGCGGGTAGCGCCAGATGACGTAGCCCAGAGTCAGCCCCAGCAGGAACTGGCCAACGAACTTGTAGCGGGCCACCAGACCCCGCGATTCACGCTGGACCACCTTCAGATAGTCGTCGACGAAACCGAGGGCCCCCATGGCGGCGGTGACGCCGAGGGCGATGAGCAGGTAAGCGTTGTCGAGACGCGCCCAGAGCACGGTCGGTATCACCACGGCCGCCAGAATGATCAGGCCGCCCATGGTGGGCGTCCCGGCCTTGGCCAGATGGGCGTGCGGGCCGTCCAATCGGATCACCTGGCCAACCTCTTGCCGGTTCAGCCAGCGCAGGATGGGCGGCCCCAGGATGAACGCGATCAGCAGGGCGGTGACCATGGCACCGCCCGCCCTGAACGTGATGTACTGGAACAGGTTGAAGACGATGTGCTTGTCAGCCAGGGGAAACAGAAACTCGTAGAGCACTTTCTCCTCGCTAGCCTCGTGTTCTCGTCTCGCTCGATCCTCGGTCGGTGCCGAAGTCCCGCTGGAACATCTCCACCGCCCGCTCGAACTTCATACCGCGCGATGCCTTGATCAGCACCGCCTCGTCGCCGCTCAGCTCGTCGGCCAGGCGGCGATAGGCGGTCTCCAGATCCGATTCGAGGATGAGGCCGTCCCTGTCTATCTTCGCGAACGCCTCGCGGAACTCGCCGATGGCGGCGATCAGCTCGATGTCAGCCTCGATCATCCAACGCGCCACCTGACGGTGCAGCGTCTCCGAGCGGCCGCCCAGCTCGAGCATGGTGCCCGCCAGCACGGCCCGACGGCGACCGGCGGCCAGCGCGTCCAGCCCATCGATCGCTGCCCGAAACGATGCCGGGTTCGCGTTGTAGCAATCGATCAGCAACGTGAGCCCGTCGAGACGACGGACCTCGCCCCGCATGGGCGGCAGCTCGACATCGCCGAGCCTTCGGGCCGCATCTTCCGGCTCGATGCCCAGGAGATGCGCAACGCAGCAGGCGAAGAGGGCATTGCGGATCAGATGCGACCCGAAGCCGTGAAGCTCGAAGTCGACGTCGTGCCAGCGCCAGGCGACGCCTCGCTCGCTCATCGACCAGCGCTCGGGCCGTTCGTCGGCCGTCGGACCGAGCCCCACGGTCCTGACGTCCGGCCAGACTTCCCCGGCGGCTCGCGGCAGGTCCGGCGGCTCGTCGGCGACCAGTGCGACGCCACCGTCACGCAGCGACCGGAGCAGCGACAGCTTCTCGGCCAGCACGCCCTGGAGGTCGCCCAACCCCTCGAGGTGACCCTCGCTCACCGAAGTGATCACGGCGATGTCGGGCTCCGCCACCGCGCCCAGCGCCGCGATCTCGCCCGGCTGGTTCGACGCCAGCTCGAGGATCCAGATCCCCGCATCGGCCGGGGCGCGCAGAATCGACAGCGGCAGGCCGACCCGGTTGTTGAAGTTCGCCGGGCTGGCGTAGGCCCCATCGCCCAGCGCCCCCGCGGTCAACTCCCGCGTCGTCGTCTTGCCGCTGGTCCCCGTTATCGCGACCACGGTCGGATCGATCTCCCGGCGGCGCTCACCCGCCAGCCGGCCCAGCGCCTCGATGGCATCGTCGACCAGGAAGAAGTCGAACCCGTCCGGAACGTCATCGAGCTGGCGCTGGGCGATCGCCCCCGCGGCGCCCCGCTCGATGGCCGCCGAGACGAACTCGGCACCGTCGAAGCGGGCACCGGGCAGCGCCACGAACAGCTCGCCCGGCTCCAGGGTCCGCGTATCGGTGGAGATCCCGGCGTACCCCTTCGCCGGGCCGCCCTCCTCCGGCAGGCCCAGGGCGGCCCGCACCCGGTCGCGGGTCCAGACGAAGCCGGACATCACGCGTCCCCCCGCTTTTCCGCCAGCAGCTCGCCCACCAAGACGGCTTCATCGAACGGCCGCCGTTCGTCACCGACGATCTGGTATTCCTCGTGCCCCTTGCCGGCGAGCAGCACGGCGTCGCCGGCATCGGCCAACTTTAGGGCGCGGGCGATGGCACGGCGCCGATCCACGATCACCTCGTACGACCCCGAGCCCATCCCCGGCACGATGTCGGCGATGATCGCGTCGGGCGGCTCGTGGCGCGGGTTGTCCGAGGTGACGATGGCGTGGTCGGCGCCTTCGACGGCGGCCTGCCCCATCAGCGGCCGTTTCCCGGCATCACGATCGCCTCCGCACCCGAAGACCACGATCAGCCGGCCGGCCACCGCGGGTCGCAGCGCGGCCAGGGCGCGACGCAGGGCTTCCGGAGTGTGGGCGTAGTCCCGGATCACCAGCGGGGTAGACGCGATCACCTCCAGCCGGCCCGGCACCGGCGGAACCGTCGCCAGCAGGTCGGCGGTCACGCCGATGTCGAGGCCGAACGCCCGGGCGATGCCGACCGCGGCCAGCGCGTTCGCCACGTTGAAGTCGCCGGGCAACGGCAACGTGACGTCGAGCTCCACATCGGGGGCCGAGAGGGTCCAACGAGACCCGTGAGGTCCCAGCTCGATCTCGCGGGCACGGTAGTCCGCCTCGGCCTCGAGAGCGAAGCGGATCCAGCGTCGGTCGCGGGGGAGGTCGGCCCAGGCCGCCTCGTCGGCGTTGACCACCAGGGTGCCGTCGCCGGTCACCAGGTCGGCCAACCGGGCTTTCGCCGCCCGGTAAGCGTCGGCGTCCGCGTGGTAGTCGAGGTGGTCGCGAGTCAGGTTCGTGAAAGCCGCCACCTCGAAGGCCGCACCTTCCACGCGCCCCTGCGTCAGCGCGTGGGAAGAGACCTCGGCCACCACGCATTCGGCGCCCCCCTCGCGAAGCGCCGCCAGCCGCCGCTGGAAGTCCACCGGCCCGGGCGTGGTCAGCTGCGTCGCCTCTCGTCGGCCCTCGGCGTCCACCACGCCCAGCGTGCCGATCGACGCCGTCGGCATGGACGCCGACAGCAGGTGCCGGGCGATGTGGACGGTGGTCGTCTTCCCGTTGGTGCCGGTCACACCGACCAGCCGCGGTCCCCCGGCGCCATGACCGAAAACGACGGACGCCGCCACCGCCGCGGCGCGCCGTCCGTCGGTGACGCGGAACTGAGGCAGGTGAACGGCCGCGTTGGGAGTCTCGACCAGTGCGGCGACCGCGCCTGCCTCAGCCGCGTCCTTCAGATAGTCATGGCCGTCGTGTACGTAACCCCTGACGGCCACATAGAGATCTCCGGCCCGGACCGCTCGCGAGTCGTCGGTGATCCCGGTGACGGCGCGATCGGTCTCCGGGCCGGGTGACGCCAGGAGGCCGTGAGCGACGAGACGGTCGAGAACAACGCGGATCGGAATCACCGTCGCCTCGATCCGTTCGTCGGCCTGTCAGGCGGACTGCGACCGCTGCCCAGAAGAACCACGGCCTCGCCCCGGCGCAGCCGGGTGCCGACCGGCGGTCGCGTCGATTCCACACGTCCACCTCCCTGCACGATGACACGCCACCCCGATCGGTGCAGCCGGTGCGCGGCCGCGCGGAACGACAGGCCCGTGACGTTCGGGACCGTCGCTCCATCGTCGAGCTGTCGCCGATCGTTTTCGCCCTGCGCCCGCATCAGCGGCGCGTCGAGCGCGAACACGTAGGGGCCACTGGCCGGCGCCTGACCCGCTGTTACTCCCGCCTGTTTGTCCGGAATTTCCGGCTCCCCCATCAGCGGCGGCACCGACCAGTAGCTTCCCGCGAGAGCGGCGCGCAGAGCGGAGCGCATGACCGGTGCGGCCGTCGCTCCCCCGTAGTACGCGCCGCTCGGTTTGTCGAGCTTGACCAGAATGACCAGCTGCGGATCGTCCGAAGGGATAAGCCCGACGAACGATGCCGTGTACGCTCCGCCCGCGTAGCCCTGCTCGCGGTCGAAACGCCAGGCGGTTCCTGTCTTCCCCGCCACGCTCAGGCCGCGAACGCCGGCGCCCTGCCCCGTCCCCTCGGTGACCGCGTGAGCCAGCACGCCGCGAATCTCCGAGGCCACCGCACCGCTGATGACACGGCGGATCAGCTCGGGGCGCGTCGCCCAACGGGTCGCGCCGTCGGGGCCGCGCGCTTCGCGAACCAGCTGCGGCCGCATCAGCAGGCCGCCATTGGCGATCGTCGCGTACGCCATAGCCAGCTGCAGGGGCGTGACGGCGACCTCGTAACCGATGGCGAGTGAGGCACGGCTCTGGGCTGACCACTCCGCCGGGCGACGCAAAGTACCGGAGGATTCAGAAGGGTACGTCAGGCCGGTGGGTGTTCCGAAGCCAAAATCGCGCAGGTAACTGAACTGGACCCCGGTGGGCAACCGCTCGGCGAACATCGCCATGCCCACGTTGCTCGAGACCGTCAGGGTCTGGGCCAGGTTCAGTCTTCCGTGGGGATGTTCATCATGTATCGTCCGCCCCGCGGTGCGGTACAGCCCAGCGCCGGTGTCCACGATATCGGATAAACCCGCCAGCTCCTCCTCGAGAAGGGCCGCGGCGGTAAACGGTTTCAGCGTCGAACCGGCCTCGAACGGCTCGGTGGCCGCCGCCAGGTGCGCCAGGTGCGGCGGCTGCCCGACGCGCAGGCTGGCGGCCGCCAGCAGCTCGCCGGTATTCGGATCGACCACCAGAAGGTCGCCGCCCTCGGCGCCCGAGTTGCGAACGGCATCTTCCAGCACCGACTCGGCGATCGACTGCATCTCGGCGTCTATGGTCAGGTAGAGATCGCCGCCGGGTGAAGGCGGCGTCAGGTCCTCGGTCACCCAGACGGTCGACGCGCCGCCGGCGATCCGTCGCCGCAACGCCACGCCGGGCTGACCGGCGAGCAGCGAGTCGAACCCGAGCTCCAGCCCGCTCTGGCCCCGACCCTCCGCGTCCACGCGCCCGATGATCTCGGCGGCCAGCCGGCCTCGGGGATAGAAGCGGTCCACGACCCGGGTGAAATGGATGCCCCCCTCGATGCGCGCCTCGAGCGTTTCCTTCTTCACCGCCGAATGCCGACCGGGCAAGGGGATCCAGCGGCGCTCGCCTTTCACGATCTCTCGAGCCACTTCGGCCCGGACGCCGAGCACCTCTCGCACGGCTCGGGCCGCCGCCTCGCGGTTCGTCAGCTCGTTGGTCGCCACCGCGATCTCGTAGGTCGTGCGACCCACCGCCAGCACGCGGCCCTCCCGGTCGTAGATCGTTCCACGCGGCGCCGCCACCGGGATGCGCTGCTGGTTCTGGCTGAGCGACAGCTGCTCCCAATGATCGTGCTGGACCACCTGGAGCTGGAACGCGCGCAGGAGAATCCCCGCCACCGCCAGCAGCAGCGCCAGCTGCAGCAGGCCGTGCCGCAAGTGTCGTCGCCGCGCCTGCCGGACTTCCGACCTCACGACCCGTCTCCCGTCGCCGTGGCTACCCCGCCGATGAACAGATACACCAGCTCATCGCCCTCCGGAACGTGCAGGCCCAACTCGCGTCCCGCCCGTTCGATTCGGGTGCGGCCGCGCAGCCGTTCCACATCCTGCGCCAGCTCCGCCGCTCGCGTCTCCGCCGCCTCGCGGCTCTCGTCCAGCTCCTTGATCCGCTCCTCGATCGCACGGCCGCGGGTGCCCCGGTGTACGGCCACGAACATGCCGGCCAGCAGAAGCATCGCCGAGAAAGCCGTCAGAATCCCCCGCAGCCTCATTCGCCTCGCTCCCAGGCGCGCAGCCGCGCGCTCCGCGCCCGCGGGTTCCGCGCCACCTCTTCCGTCGATGGACGCAAAGGTCGCTTCACCAACTCGCGGCCCAGTGCCCGGCCCCGGCATCGGCATTCGGGGAGCTCGGGCGGACAGATGCAGTCGCGGCTCCACTCCCGGAACGCCCGCTTCACCCGACGGTCCTCCAGGGAATGATAGGCGAGGACGACCATCCGGCCGCCCGGCGCCAACCGGTCCCGGAGCGTCGGCAGTGCTCGCTCCAACGACTCCAGCTCCCGGTTCACCGCGATCCGCAGCGCCTGGAAGACCGGGGCCGCATCCGTTGCCCTGACGGGCTTCCGATAGACCGCCTCCATGGCCGCGAGAAGATCGTCGCTACGGCCGAACGGCGCGCGTTCGCGCCGGGCCACCACCTCGCGGGCCAGCTGCCCCGCCCGTCTCTGTTCGCCGTAGTCACGGAAGATCGCGGCCAGCTCCTCCGCCTCCAACGTGTTCAGCAAGTCGGCCGCGCTCGGCCCTTCGCCCGACATCCGCATGTCCAGCGGCGTGTCGGGACGAAACGAGAAGCCTCGCTCGGACGAATCGACCTGGCGGGAGGACACCCCCAGGTCCAGCAATACTCCAGCCAATGCGCCCTCCCCCAGATCGAACAGCTCGCTGGCCTCCGCGTAATCGCCTCGTTCGAGCTGGACGCGATCGCCGAACGGCGCCAACCGTGCCCGGGCCGCCGCCAGAGCTTCGTCATCACGATCGATGCCCAGCAGGCGCGCATCGGCGCTCGCCTCGAGCAGGGCGGCCGCGTGACCGCCGCCCCCCACCGTGCCGTCGAGGTAGACGCCACCACGGTCGGGCTCGAGCGCCTCGAGCACCTGGTCGACCATTACCGCTTCGTGATACGAGCTCTCCGTCACGATCGTCGCCACCTCGATGTCGCGCCCCAACTCCATAGGCGAATATCCGGACGCACCAGGCCTTCCAACATGCTCGAATCCCCGAAGGCTGGAATAGGCGAATCGTCTTCGACAATCGCCGTTCCCATTAAGAATAAAGACGGCAGACAGATGGCTTCGCCCTACCTCGATGTCGCGTTCTCTATCTCTCGAAACGAAGTCGGGGGGCCAGGACCTCGCCACCTCCCCGTATCCCCGAATCCCCGAATCCCCGAATCGCCTTCCATCATTCCCACTACCAACAGAGACGGCAGACAGATGGCCTTGCCCTACCCCTAGGTCCACACATACCCTCCCCCTGCCACCTGCCCACCGTCCCTCTGTTTCGGACCGGCTGGTCAGGGTCGACGCCCGGTCGTACCGGACCACGCTCGTCATCACTCTCATCATCCTCACGTCGACCCATCCCAACCCGTTTCCAGACGTCCGTTACACCAAAATCTGACGAACGAAGCCCTCCAGCTCCGGCTTCGCTTCCTTCGTTTCGCTTTCGAATATCTCCGGGTTCCAGATCTCGATCTTCTCCAGAGCTCCCACCACCAGCACCTTGCCGTCCAGCTTCGCCACCTTCTGCAGGCGCTCCGGGATCAAGATCCGTCCCTGCTTGTCCGGTATCGTCTCCACCGCGTTCGCCGTGAGGCTCAACACCAGCGGCCGCGCTTCGGGCTGCCTCCGCATCAGATCCATCAGCTCCTGCTCCCGGACGGCCCACGCCTGAGCCGGGTAGAGAAAGAGCGCCGATCCCTGGGCATGGATGAGCACGAACCGTTCGTCCCCTCCGGCGCCTCGTCGAAACGAGGCCGGCAGCGCGAGGCGGCCCTTCTCATCCAGCTGATGAAGGTAGCTCCCAAGGAAGCCGGTCACGTGACACCCTCTCGCGGCAGGCTGATGTCGGACCGGGCTGGCGGGACCCGGCGCGTTGATGGGCAGCCGAACCACTGCTCCCCACTCTTCCCCACTCCGAACCCCAAGCTAGCGCACCTTCTCCACTCCGTCAAGGAGTTTCGCCTTCGGTTTGTGTTCGGGAAAGCCGCATGGCGGCGCCATTTACTGGCTATCCCCGGTCGACGGCACCCCACAAAAAATAAGAGCCCGGGAAACCCAGGCTCTCTGATGTCCGACGAGCGACGCAGGCGCGGTCAGCGGCCTCTCTGGATCTGCTTGATGCGTGCCTCGACGTTGAGCAGCCACGTGTCGGTGGCTTCGAGGAATCGCGGCACATCGGGACGCACCGAGCCAGCCTGCTGGAAGTGCTGTTTGGCCGCGGTGAAGTTTCGCTGGGCACGCTGCAGCTGACGAAGCCCCGCATCGTCGGGATCGGCGAGGCGCTCGCCAATCTGGTAGTGGGTATAGCCCCACCAGAACTGGACTTCCTGCCGTTTGTCGGCCGGCGCGAACTCGGCGGCGAGCTCGAAATCGTCGAGTGCGGCGGTCATGTTCCCTTCGTTGCGGGCCGTGATGGCGCGGCCGAAGAAGAGGTTGAAGACGCTTTCCCGAGTGGAGCTTCCGCTCTCGATCGCCTGGTTGAAATCGGCCATGGCGCCCTGCTTGTCGCCAGCCTCCAGCTTGAACTGGCCGCGTCTGGCGTAGCCGTTGGCGTACGAGGGATCGATGGCAAGGACGGTGTCCATCGCAGAGACGGCATCGGAGTGGCGATCGTTGCGGGCGAGGGCGTCGGCGTACAGAGACCACAGCCGGGCGTTGTCCGACTGCGACTGCAGCGCCCGCTCGGCGAAAGCGATGGCCTCATCGGTGCGGCCGGCGGCCGTGTAGGCGGCGATGGCGTTCAGGATGATTCTCGGATCGGTCTCCTCACCCTTAATCTCCAGGATCTTCTCGTAAGCATCGAGGGCGACATCGACATAGCTGGAATCTTCGGAGGAGTAGTTCAACGCGTAGTCGCCGAGGAACTGGAGCAGGTCCACATCGTTGGGCGTGTACTCGAGCCCGTCCTGAATGATCTTGACCGCTTGCTCCATCAGGCCGGCGTTCTTCAGATCGTCGGCCACCTTGAGGCGAACCGGAACGTTGCCCGGATCGAGCTCCAGGTACTGACGGTACAGCTCGGCCGCCTTCTCCGCCTCACCCATGAGCGAATACATGTAGGCCGCCTGCTGGATCGCCTCCCGGTGTCCAGGACTGTTCTGCAGAACCTCCTCGAAGTAGCTGACGGCGGAGTCGGCCCAACCGTCGGTGCCGCTGGTTGCGGTCTCCTGATTCGCCTCGTACAGCTGACGGAAGGCGATCCCCTTGTTATAGAGCGCCGGCACGCTGTTCGGGTTGATGGACAGCGCCTCGTTGCAGTTGCGCAGCGCGCTCTCGGGCTGCTGACTGCCGACGTAGTCGGCACAGAAGGCGCGGGCGCGGAGGAACCGGACCTGCTGTTCGAAGGCCTGCAGCGAAGCCTGCGCGACCTGTTGAACCGTGTCGTCGCTGTCGTCGCGTATCGTCATCGTCGGGACCGTGACCTCATCGCCCGTCGCGACGTCGATGAACGTGGCGTCGACCTGGTAGGTCCGGTTCGGCTGCTCGGTCACCGTTCCGTAGTAGACGACCTGGGCGCCCATCAGGTTGCCGAGCTGGCGTGCGCGGATCTTGTTGAGGTCTTCCTCCTCGACCTCGTACCGCTTCAACGCCCGTTTGTACTCACGCTCGGCGATCGGCGCGTGGGTGGTGAAATCATCGAGTCGGTCGCGCAGCCGATCCGCGACGTCCTCTCCGAAGTCGTCGTCCAGCTGGCTCGATTCCAGCGGGACGACGAGGACGCGAAATCGTCCGCCCGGCTCCTGCTGCAAAACGGCGGATCGCGCCTCGGACACGAGAGACAGGGCTGCGACCGAAAGCCCGATCGAGACCATCAGAACTCTCGAAAGGGCCCTTCTTGACCTGGCGATACGCGACTTCATGGGTTTTCTCTCACGGCTTGAGGTGCTTCCAAGCGGGAACCCGCCCGCGCTTTGCGATTGCTTCCCTGCCGACCTGTGCAGTCCCTCGTGGAACCGCCGATGGGCGCGCCTGGACTCGAACCAGGGGCCTCTGCCTTGTAAGGGCAGCGCTCTCGCCAGCTGAGCTACGCGCCCCACCGCCGTTCGACGTGGGAGTTGCACGACACGCGCCCCCACTTACCCGGCCATCGATCACAGGATCAACCCCAGCGGGATCAGCACCGCGTAGGCTCCAACCAGGAGCACCGGCGCCAGAACCGTCGACAGGAACGGCGAATCGGACGCGAGTGCCAGGTAGCCAACCGTCATCAAAACGGCCGCGCTCCCGAGGAGGATCCAGTTCAGCCGGGTGAACTGCAGCGCCCGGGGGTTCAGGCCGGTCGATGGTGACGATCCTGCCGCACCTCGCACCTCCTGTCCCTCCTGCGCCCCTGCCGCTCTATGCGATCCGCGAGTCTCACGGGACCCGCGTCGAGATCTCTTCCGGGGATTTGCGTTTGGCATGAACCGCTACAACCTATTCGGTTCCCTCTTCCTCGTCAATCGGAAAATGGGTGTCAGCTACTTCACCAAAGGATCGGGCCTCCTCGTCGGCCTGCGCTCCGGCCGTCGCCGCCTCCAGCGCCGCCAATTTCCGACGATTTCGCCTTTTCTTCCAGTACCCCAGAACGAGCAATAAGATCGTCAGGATGCTCCAGAAGACCGCGGTCTGCCCCAGCACCAGGAGCCAGCCGAAGCGGTTGGCGACGTCCCGGCGCCAGAGGCGCTCGAACTGACTGAGGGTGATTCCGTAGGTCTCGCGGAGGGAGCGGTCGAGCTGACCGCTCTCACGCCAGCGGGCCAGCAACCGCGTGAACCCCTGGTCGCCGCCCAGACGGTACAGATACTCGACGGCCGTATACGAAAGGAGATAGGCATGCTCGGCGTTCAGGCGTCGACGGCCGAAGTCGAGGCTGAGCGATTGAAGCGAGGGCACTCGGCCCATCAGGATCGCGAATCGCAGCTTCCAGGCCTGGTCCGCCTGCCAGCTGCCCGCGGCCAGTTGCGCGTACCCTTCGTGGAACCATCGTGGCGCACTCGGGCCCAGGTAGCGACGCACCGCGATGTGGGCGACCTCGTGGCGCAGCACCGTGACCAGGCGACCGCCTTCCCGATAGGCGAAGGTGGGAAGGACGATTCGATTCCCTTCCGGGAAAGCCAGTCCGGCCGCCCAATCGGGTGCGGCAGGAGCCAGCGAGTCGAAGGTCGCCCGATCCGGAGGCAGGAAGACGATGACCCTCCGATCACTCAGCACGTCCGGTGGCAGACCGGGTGGAGCGGGCGAACGGGCGAACGCCTCGGCCAGGGCGCGCGCGAGCTCGGCCTGACCGGGCCAGGCCCGAAAGAGCAACGGACCGCTGGCGACCTCGTGCATGCCTCGCTGGGCGAGCGCGGTCGTCGAGACGCAGAGGAGCAAGAACACCAGATGGACGTCGGCGATCCACCTCCCGCCTCTCCTGCTCCTGCTCGTTAAGGTGCTCGTGCTCGTCCTCCGGGCCAGCCTCGGGGATCTCGGACGACAACCTTGAAACTGAAGGTCCGCCATCCACGCGCCAGGGTTTCCAATTTCCAGCCTTCGCAACTTAAGGTACTGCCCGGGAGGTGGGATGTGTACCGAGACGGCCGGATGGGGACCCGGGAAAGGCCGACCAGACCGGTAGTGGCTTCCGTAAGGTGGCGACTTACTTGTCGGTGGCCTTTTTGGCACCCCGACGGGTCTTCTTCTTATCCTTCTCTTCAGACTTCTTCTTCTTCTTTCTCACCTTTTTCGACGACCTGGACGCCTTCGCGTCCTCTTCGCCGTCGCCACCCGCGGTCGGTTCGCTCGCCTTCCCGGTCTGGGCAGTCGCCTCATCGATCGCCTTCTCGAGGGCGATTCGCTCCTTCGAAGTGAGGACCTCCTCCAGATTCAGGAGGATCATGAGACGGTCTCCATCACGTGCGATCCCGTCCAGGTAGCGGCTCTCGAGCCCCCGGAACAGACCGGGCGCCGGACTGATCGAATCGGAGGGTAACTCGACGACATCAGGCACGTCGTCCACCAGCAGTCCGACCTTGCTGTCGCCGATCGCCGCGACCAGCAGCCGGGCCGTCTCCCCGTCGGATCGTTCGGGCAAGCTGAGCCGTTTGCGCATGTCGATGATCGGGACCACCGAATCCCGAAAGCTGATCATCCCCTCGATGAAATCGGGCGTTTTCGGCACCTTCCGCACGTCGGCCGGCTTCAGCACCTCGAAGGTTTTCATCACGTCGACTCCGAACTCGTCCTCGCAGAGCCTGAAGGCGACGAACTGAGTGCGCTCCGAAGCCGTCCGATTGTCGCTCATCTTCATCATCCTATCTTCCTCGGCGTCGAGTACGTCGGCGTGCGCGGGCAACAGCGTCGAAACATCCAGCAGCCGGACCAGCTGGCCATCCAGTTCGACCAGATCGGAGTCGCCGCCCGAGGCGGTCAGCCGCCGGGCCTCCACCGCGACCTCGTCGAGCCTCTCAACCCGCAGCCCCAGACGGCCGGGCCCCTTCCCCAACAGCAACAGGAGCGAGTCCTCGTCGGGAGAAACCGGCTCGGCATCCGGCAGGACGTCCGCCAGGTCGAGCACGGGCACCCAGCGTCCGCGCACCCGGGTGAGACATGGACCCTCTCCCTCGCTGGCGGGGAGACGCTGCGAGATGGCCCCGATCTCGACGATCTCGGCGATCAGCTCCGCCGGCAAGGCGTAGCGTGAGGCGCCGACGCGAAACCTGAGCAGCTCCTTCATGTCGTCGTGTCTCTGCCCCGCTCGGCGATCGCGCTGAGGCATTCGACGATCGCCTCGGGAACCCTGTCCAGAGGAACGACCTGTTCCGCGGCGCCCTGAGCGATGGCTCTGCCGGGCATGCCAAACACCACGCTGGTCGCCTCGTCCTGCACGATGGTACGTCCGCTCGCCGCCCGGATCGCGGCCAGCCCATCGGCGCCATCCCGTCCCATGCCGGTGAGGACGACGCCGATACACCGCTTGCCGTACAGCGCGGCCGCGGTCGGGAACAGGGCGTCAGCGGCCGGGCGTGTACCCCGCAGCGGCTCGCGTTGATCCAGAACGATCCGCACTTCACGCTCGAACCGCCGCAAACGCATGTGGAAATTGCCCGGCGCCAACCAGACATGGTTCGCCACGACCGTTTCTCCTCCGGTCGCCTCCGTTACCGGCAACTTGCTGACCCCGTCCAGCCGGGCGGCCAGCGTGGCGGTGAAGCCGGCCGGCATGTGTTGGACCACCAGGACGGCCGCTTCCAGGCTCGCGGGCAAGGTCCCGAGCAGGAAAGACAGCGCCCGAGGTCCGCCGGTCGATGCGGCGATGACGACCACCGACTCTTCGCCCTCCACGGCCAGCGCCACGGGGCGGGTGATCTCACCGCGTCGTTCTTCGAGCAGCGCGTCGAGATCGGCCGCCGCGGCGGCTTCCAGCGCCTCGAACAGATGTCCCTCAACCTTGGCCACATCGAAGGAGATGGGCCCCGAGGGCTTTGCCACGAACTCGACGGCGCCCAGCTCGAGCGCCCGCAGCGCCGCCTCGGAGCCCGTCGCGGTGTAGGCCGATAGGACGACGCACGGGCGCGGCCTCGACCCCATGACCCGTTTCAGAACACCGAATCCGTCCAGCCGCGGCATCTCTATGTCCAGAGTGACCAGATCGGGATCGTGCCGCTCGATCAGCCGGAGCGCCTCTTCCCCGTCGGCAGCGGTCGCGACCACGCGGTAGCCGGGGAACCGCTCGATCATGTCGGAGATCATGCGCCGCATGAAGATGCTGTCGTCCACGACCAGCACCGAGCGGATCGAGCCCGATTCAGATCTCGACATGTTCCCGTCCATGGGCCTGAACCCGGACCCGACCGTCGCTGAGACGGAAGAAGACGGAGCGACCGAACTCGCCGCCGACATCCTCGCCGATCACCCGTATCCCCGCTTGCGCGAGGGTCAGCCTGGCGGCCGCCACGTTGCGTTCACCTATGTTCGGCTGGTCACGAGGCAACAGGTCCCGGAACATGCAGGCGCCGCCGACGAGGCGAGCGCTCAGGCGGCCGCGCCGGGCACCCGCGGCGATCGTTTCCTCGATGAGCGCCGGTATGGCGCTGGTCGCGTAGCGCCAGAGGCGGGCGGGGCTCTCGTTGTACGACGGGTCGGGAAGGAGGACATGAGCCATGCCTCCCACCTGGCTCGAGCCATCGTAGAGCGCGATCACGACACACGATCCCAGACCCAAAACAGAGAACGTCCCTTCGCTCCTGCCAACTCGACGTTCGCCCGCCGCGACGAAATGCCTCATCGCTTGCGGTAGATCCTCTCCCGGGGGTTGACCACTTCGAATACGTCGCGGACCCGGGCGTCGAGCATCTCGACCCGACCCAGCACCAGAAAACCCCCGGAGCGCAGCGTCTCGACAAAGATCTCGAACACCTGCCGCTGTGCTTCCCTGTCCAGATAGATCAGCAGGTTGCGGCATAGGATCAGATCGGCATCGAACTCCGGCCGGCCGGCCAGGATATCCCGCTGCCGAAACTCGACCAGCCGCGGAATCGGCTCCTTGAGCCGGTAAGGGCCATCGGCCTCGAACCATTGCCGCTTGAGGTCCGCCGGTGTCTCATCCAGTGCCGCCGCCGGGTACTCCCCTGTCCGTGCCGCATCCAGACTCCGACCATCGATGTCGGTACCGATGATGCGGATTCCGTTCCAGCCACCGAACCCGGTTCGTGCGAGCCAGTCCCACGCCAGAATCGCCAGGCTGTACGCCTCTTCGCCGCAGGCCGACCCGGCGCTCCACATGAGCAGCGGACCCCCTCGCTGCAGGAGCTCCGGCATCACCTCCTCGCGAATCACGACCCAGGTCTCCTGATTCCGGAAGAACTTGCTGACGTTGATCGTCAACACACGCAGCAGCCGTTCGTACTCCTCGGGATCGTTGTCGAGCAGAGCCGAGTAGTCACTCACGTCGGCCACCCCACGAGCCCGCATACGAACGGCGACGCGCCGCCGCAGACACTTCTGGCGGTAAAGGTTGCCGCGAAAGCCACGCTCGCGTTCCAGCCGGTCGAACAGATCGGCGTAGGCTGCTTCGTCGCTACTCACCGGCGCCTCCCTTGACGAACTCGAGGTTGGTTCGAACCACCTCATTCTCCGGATTGAGCGATAGCGCCCGCGCCCACATCTCGATCGCCTTGTCCCGTTCGCGACGCTTGTAGTACACGTTGCCCAACTTCGCGTAGACATCGTCGCCCAGGTCGCTGTCCGCCCGCAGCGCTCGCTCGTATACCTCGGCCGCCTCCTCGTACCGACCGTCGCGGTACAGCAGATCGCCCAGGTTCTTCGACGTCTGCGGTAGGTTGGCGTCGAGCTCGAACGCCCGCTCGTACAGCTCCCGCGCCCGATCGATATCGCCTTTCCGCTCCTGGACCACGCCGGCGTTGTTCGCCAGCGGCGCCGAGTTCGGATGGCGCTCCAGCCCCTCCTCGGCGAGCCGCACCGCCGCGTCGAGGTTCGTCGACAGCGCCTCGACGAGCATCCGCGTCGAGAAATAGAGCGGCGGCAGGCGTTTGCCCCTCTGATCGGCGTACACATCCAGCGTCGCCCGTGCGCCCGGCACATCGCCGCTCTGCAGCTGCAACTGAGCCTTGCTCAGATGGAGCCTGGGACTCGGCGGCTGCTTCTTTAGGCCTTCGTCCAGAAGCTTCAACGCCTCGTCCAGCTTGCCCTGCACGGCCAACACATGAGCCAGGTTGTTTAAGACCGCGGCCTGGGCTCCGCCGCGCTTGAGTATGCCCCGAAACCTCTTTTCCGCCCCGGACAGGTCACCCTGCCGCAACTCGACGAGGCCGAGGTAGAACTCGGCATCGAGGGCCTGGGGTTCCAGCTTGAGCACCTGCTCCAACTCTCGGATCGCCTCGTCGAACATCGACGTGCGATAGAACGCGATGCCCAGGTTGCGGTGTTCGTCCAGACGCGCCGGCGCCTCGTTTCGGGCTTTCAGCCGTTCCCGTTTGCCCGTCTTGCGGACGAGCCCGGCGGTCGCCAGGCCGTACAGCGCCTTCCCTACCTCGAAGTCGCCCAGCGCGGTCTCCTCGACCATCTCCCAGCCGGCGTGCGTGCCGTCTAGGTAAGGGAGGATCGCCTCCTGCTCCGGTGTCAGGTTCAGCGTCGAGATCGTGGCCGATTTGTCGGAATCGAGCGAGAAGATCACGTCGAGCGACTGGATCTTGTTCTCGATCTGGCTCCACTCGTCGACCCGGCGTGCTCCCTCCAGCAGCAGGCTCTCGGGGTCGATGGAAACCAGGATTTGTTCGCGCTCCGGCCGCTGGCCCGGCTCGAAGTAAAAGGTGCCCTGGCCCCAGGTGAACAGGTGATACACGGCCTCTTCGATCTGGTGCTTCACGTACCGCTGGAGCGTCTTCTCGTCGATCGCCCCGTTGTCCTTGAGGATCTCGCCCAGCCGACGCCCGTCGCGTGTCTGGCTCTGCTCGTCGATGGCCCGGTCGAGGTCCTCGCGGGAGATCGCGTTCCCGCGCACGAGAATGTCACCGAGCCGATCGCGCCGATTGAGTAGGGAGGCGTAGACGATCCGGCCATCTTCGAAATAGATGTACCCGAAGCTCTGTCGATCGGTGACGGACAGGCACCCGGTCTTTCCACCCATGGTCAGGAGCTGAAAGACGTCGGGAAGGCTTGCTTCTTTGAGGCTACCCTTTATCGCCATCGTCCCAGCTTTCGATCAGCCGACCCTCGTTCAGCGGCCACTCCCAAATGATCTTTTCATCGTCGAGGAAGAAGTCGTCGATGGCGGAATCCGAACGTTGGACATCGGCGAGCAGCGCGCGGAGCGCATCGCATCGGTCAGGATCCCGCAGACTGCCATCCTGAGGGAGCTCCGTTCCCAGTCGACGCAGTTCCTCCTCTATCGACCTCAGCTTCTCCACATCTCGCTCGTAGGCGGCGATCACCTGCTCGGAATCGATCGCCTCCTCGCCATCGAGGAACATCTCGAGCCGCTTGGTCTCGTAACCCTCCGACTCCCACTTCAGTATCGCCCTCGCCAGATCCTCCCTCCACTTGGGCGCGCCGAGCGCCTCCTCGACGGCAGAGGATACATCGGCGAGGAAGTCATCGAATTCGGCCCCCGTCTGCTGCTTCGCTTCGGCCAGCCACGGCAATTCGGGGTCGGAGACGACGTCGGCGAGCAGTCGGTCCACCTCGTCGGCGGTGACGTCGCGATTCTCGGACTTCTGCGCGGCGAGCACGCGATTGAGAGCCCCCTTGAGTTGGCGGACGTTCTCGATCGCGAGGCGCGCGATGGCATCGATGACCTCGGGGCGAAGCGACGCGTCGACGGCGGCGAGCCGTAGCTCGAGGATAGCACGCCGGGTCTCGAGGTTCGGTCGGCCGATGTCGACCACGAGACCTCCGCTGAAGCGCGACAGCAAGCGGTCATCCAGCTCGCCCAGTTCGAGCGGCGGCCGATCGCAGGCGAGGGCGACCTGCCGGCCCGACATCAGCAGGTGATCGAGCAGGTGGAAGAGGATCTGGTGGCTCTCGCCTTTCGGGCCGATAAATTGGAGGTCATCGATGAGCAGGATCTCCGTCGACCGGTAGTCCTCGCTTTCGCCGTTCTGGCCCTGCAGCTGGCGCAACAGCTGCTCGAGGGGTGTGTAGGCGATCTCGACCTCGGGGTGCAACTCGCGAGCCCGGTTGGCGATGGCGATGAGCAGATGGGTCTTGCCGAGTCCCGTGTCGCTGTAGATGAAGAGCGGATTATAGGCGGAACCGGGCAACTCCGCGGCCGTGCGGGCGGCCTCCCAGGCGAGCCGGTTCTCGGGCCCGACGACGAAGGAGTCGAAGGTCAGTTTCGGATCAACGGAATCCGTCACTCGGCGCCTCCTCGGACGCGGGGACGTCGGCGGTAATGTCCAGCTTGCTGGCGAGCTTCTTCAGCACGCCCTCGCTGGCCGAGCGCAGGGTGTCGAAAACGCCTTCTCCCAAGAGGGCGGAGGCGGGAAAACTGGGGACGTTGCGGAAGTTGATCTCCTCTTCCAGTTCCTCGATGCTGAACACATTGGGCAGGTCTCGTTTGTTGTACTGAATGACGACCGGGATGTCGCGGATATCGATGCCGTGCTCGAGCAGATTCTCGTGCAGGTTGCGAAACGACTCCAGCGACGCATCGATCTGCGACTTCTGGCTGTCCGCCACGAAAACGACCCCGTCCGCACCCTGCAGCACCAGCTTACGCGTCGCGTTGTAATAGACCTGGCCCGGCACGGTATAGAGCTGGAACCGGGTGGTGAAGCCGGAGATCCGACCGAGCTCCAGCGGAAGGAAATCGAAGAAGAGCGTTCGGTCGGCATCGGTGGCGAGCGAGACCATCTCGCCTTTCCGGTCCCACGGCACGCGGCTGTGGATATACTGCAGGTTCGTCGTCTTGCCGGATCGCCCGGGCCCGTAGTAGACGATCTTGCAGGTGATCTCCCGAGTGGCGTAGTTGACTAGCGACATGATCAGCCGCCTATCAGGTCTTGGAAGAATCGATCGAGGCTGGTCTCCAGCTCGGCCTCGAAATCGCGAGCCTGCACCGCTCTTCGCGCGGCATCCATCGCCGGAAGTCGCTGTATCTGCTTCACGAACTCCTCGAAAAAGACACGCACCAGACCGATCGAGGATTCATCGTTGAACACGGTGACGACCATCAGCTGGCCGGCGGCCGATTCGAAGTGTCCCAAAAAGAGCTGCCGCCGGCGCCCGGCGTGGTGGAGGTGCTCGAACTCCTCCTGGCCCAGCTGATTGGCCAGCGCCCGGCTCGAGGCGTTGATCCCCGCGGCCAGCGACGCCACACCGACCAGATCGAATACGCGGTCGAACCCGACCTGGGCCAGGACCTGGCCGCTGCGGTTGATGAGAACCGCCAGCCTGACGCCCGATTCTCGGACGAAATCTTCCAGCGGCCCGGAGAAGGCGTCCTGGATCTGCCGCAGGTTCGGCTGACCGGTCACTTCGCTCCCTCCATAGCCGCAAGCTCGTCGGCGGCGCGGCGTACCGCGAGCCGCACCTGACCGGGGTTGGCCCGCGTCTCGAGTACGGCCAGCAGGGCCACCGCCTCGGGGCCCGCCATCATGATCCGGCCTTGCTCGGCATCGACCTCGACGAAACGAATCCGCCCCTCGCCGTTCGATGTCGCCTGGCGGGCCCGGCGAAACAGCGCGGCGGCCAACGCCGCCGCCGCGTCGCCACGCACACCGACGTGGACCCGGCCGTCGACGACCAGTCCGTCGCGCACCGCGACGACGAGAGCACCCCGCACACCGGGCTGCTTCATCACGTCAGCCAATAGATCCCCGTAGCCCGTATCCATCACCGATTCAGGTTGCTCAGGTACGACTCGGCCAGATCCCAAGCCCGCTGCACGACGAGGGCCGCCTGTCCGGCGGGCAGATCCGTGCGGGTGGCGACGATGACCACATCCCGTCCCACCGGCGAAACCGTGAGCCGCGCACTCTTGCTCTCTACCACCATCCCTTTCAGCTCGCCCAGCTGCAGATACGACGCCACCCGTTCCGCTTCCGCCCGCGCTTCGATCAAGTCCGTACCCAGAGCCGCCTGAACATCCCCGTTCTCCGCCGGCATGTGGCTCTCGATTATCTCACCCTCGGCATCGACCAGCAGAATGCCGAGCGTGCCCGGATGATCCTCGCCCAGGGACTCGAACACATGTCCGCGGCCGTTTCCGGATTCGCCCTCGGCCTCCGGCGGCGCAAGACCGGAGTCCAGCAGGCCGCGGAACTCGTTCAAACGCGGGTCGCCGGGCGCGATCGTCTCCGCCCGTTCCAGCTCGGCCGTCGCGTCGGACTGCCGGCCCTCGTCGAGATACAGCCGAACGAGCGTGAGCCGCGTGTTCAGGTGCTCGGGTGCCAGCTGCAGCACGACGCCCCATTCATCGAGAGCCAGCTCGCGCTCGCCCCTCGCTTCGTAGATCCGGCCCAGCTCGAAGTGGGCTTCCACGTGGGTTGGGTGTCGCTGCAGGCCGCGCAGGCAGAGGCGCATGGCGCGCTCGAGATCACCGCGCGCACGGTATGCCGCGGCGAGCTCGACGAACGCCGTCGAGTTCGGATTCGACGCGACCTCGGCGCTCAGCTCCTCGAGCGACCTACGGGTGCTCTCTTCCATCCAACTCGCTCAGTACGATCTCCAGATCATGCAGCGCGGTCATCGCTCGCTCCACGCGCCGCCGCTCCGGGGTATCGGCCGCCATGCGCAGATACGCCTTCCATTCGTGCGAGGCACCCTCGATATCACCCAGCTTCAGCTTCACCAGCCCGAGTCGCTCCCGCGCCTCGGCTGCCAACGGATCCAGACTCAGCGCCTTCTCGTAGCCGGCTACCGCCTCGTTCAGCTTCCCTTCCCGCTCCAGAATTCGCGCGCCCAGATAGTGAGCACGTGGCTCCTCCGGTAGAGCGTCGAGGACCGAGGCCAGCTTGTCGCCCGCCTCAGCGAGCTGTCCACGCTCGATCAGGTCGGCCACGCGATCCAGCATGGTCTCGTGCGGTGGCCGAGTTCGGAGGCCGTCCTGCGAGCTGATCTCCAACAACCCACGCTCGGCCAGGGTGGAAACCACTTTGCTGACGTCGAACTCGCTTCTCCCCAGGGTGGTGGCAATCGACTTCACGTCGCTCACGCCATCGACACGACCCAGTATCTCCCACTCATCCGGTTTCAGGTCGAGGACACTGTTCTCGCTCGCTGCGCGCTCGGACAGGCGTGGTACCGCGTGACGGCCTTCGATGGCCGTGGACAGTTGCGACAGCTCATCGGCGCGCCGCGCACCTTCCATGAGCAGCGACTCGACCGGTATCCACGTGAAGCATTCCGATTCTTGAACCGGGCGCTCGCCAAACCAGAAGCGACCGTCCTGCCAGTCAAGGATCTCGTAAATGAACTCCTCGACCTGAAACTTCATGTACTGCTCCAAATCCTCCGGCTCCATCACGGCCAGCGATCCAAAGATGTCGGCCCAGCTTCGAGACGGTTGCTCGGAGTGCAGTTGGTCAGCTCGGTGAAGGTCGGCTTCCGTGATCTTGCCGGCGTTGAGCAGCATGTACCCCAGGCGCGGCGTTTCCTCATCCACCTCTGCGCCCACCACGGCTCCCCCGTTGAACACGACTACGCCGCGAGCGCCCGACGGCTCCCGTCTGATTTCCAACTCGCCCGTCTTCCGCGACAGGTGGAGCAGCTGGAAGATGTCGTGGAGCGCGAACTCACGTAGCGAACCCTCGATCGGCATCAGGCACCACTCCCCGTCGGTGCACCCTCGAGCGAACCCTGGGCACCACCCAACGTCATACGCGCCTGGATCCGAGCCCGGGCGGCGACCTCGCTGTCCGGATCCAGCTCTATGAGGCGACGCCAGTAGCCCAATGCCTCCCGATATCGGCCCGACTCTCCCGCCAGCTCACCCAACCGCAAGAGCGCGGTCGGTCGTTCGGGGTCGAAACGGACGGCGCGCAACAGAGCCTGTTCGGCATCTCTGCGCCTCCCCTCCTTGGCCAGCGATTCCCCCAGCAGCTCCAAAGCCTCGGGATTGTAGGGCTGCGATTGGAGCATCCCGGCCAGCAGGTTGATCGTCTCGCGCGTTCGACCCTGGCGCGCCATCAGATCGGCCAACACCAGACTGGCCTCGGCGTAAGTCGGCATCAGCTCCAGCGCCTGCTGGATCTCGCCTTCTGCCTCTCTGTACGCTCCTTCGTCGATCAGGATCCGTCCGAGCTCGACCCGGGCCGCGGCGAAGTCGGGGTCGTCGGCGATGGCTTTCCGATAGGCGTCTTTCGCCCGCCGTCGGTTTCCCACGGCCAGTGCGGCCTGTGCCACGTGGCGATGCACGACCGGATCGGCAGGCGCGAGCTGGGCAGCGGCATCGAGCACCTCGACCGCCCGCTTCGCCTCCCCCGCACGGGTCAACGCCTCGCCAACGATCAGCAGATGCTCCACGTTGGCTCCCGCCAGCGGCTGCAGCTCTTCAGCCACCTCCCGCGCCTCGTCCAGCCGATCGAGCTGCAAGAGACAGCGCGTGACCCCCGCCAACGCGTTGGTATCGTCCGGTCGGGCGGCGCGTGCCTTCCGGAATCGCTCGAGCGCTTCGCCGTGCAGCCCACGCTGGAAGTACGTTTCGCCGATGATCAGGGCGCCCTCGACGGCGTCGCCACCTTCACGAACGCCGTGCGTCGCTTCGGCGAGCGCGCGCTCGTACATCCCGTTGGCCAGGTAATCCCGGGCCAGCGCGAAGAGGTCCTCGGCGACCGGGCGTTCCTCGGCCGCCTCATCGGGCGCCTCTTCCCCGACGTCCAGTTCCTGGAAGACGCTCTCCAGCTCGCCGGGATCGAAACGGAAGTCGCGAACCCCGGGGCCACGCGGCTCCACCCGCTCCGGGGCAGCCAGCTCGGGAGCCCAGACATCGCCGGCCTCGTATTGAAGATCGATGGACAGCTTGTAGCGCGGTGCCGTGTAATACGGGTCGAGCTCGAGTGCCGCCTTGGTCTCACGCAATGCACCCGCGTGATCACCGAGACGGGCGAGGACGAAGCTCAGGTTGTAGCGGGCGGGCGGATAGTTGGGGTTCGCTTCCACCGACCGGGCGAAGGCGTTACGCGCCTCCTCCAGCTGTCCCAGCGCGATCAGCGCCGAGCCGAGGCCGTTCCACGCATCGGCACGCTGCGGGTCCGCCCGCAGCATGTCGCTGTAGAGCTGCAGCGCCGCGTCGTGCCGACCGTTCTTCATCCACAACAGGCCCAGGTTCAGCCGCGCGTCGTCCAGCTCGGGCCGGGCGTCGAGCGCCCGCCGCAGCGCCCGTTCGGCGGCGGCGGTGTCCACGCGGTGCGCGTTCAGAACCCCCACGTTGTTCCAGGCCAGGGCATAGCCGCTATCGATCCGCAGCGCACGGTTGTAACACTCCTCGGCCTCATCCAGGCGTCCCACCTGGTGCACGGTTACGCCGCGCTCGTTCCACAATTTCGGACTCTCGGGCGTCGCGGCGAGGAGCTTGTCATAGCGGCGCAGAGCACCCTCGGCATCGCCCTCCAACAGAGCCAATTCGGCTTCCGCCTGGTCCAGCAGGGCCTCGTCCTCGCCGGCCTCGCGTCCCCGCTGGAATTCGCGCCGCGCCTCCTCGTACAGGCCGCGGGCGCGGAACGCGACACCCAGGCTGTAGTGGGCGAACGCCTGCTTCCCGTCGGTGGACAGCGTCGGATCCTCGCTGCCGGTCAGCTCGACGTAGCGCGCCGAGCTGTAGCGATCGAGGGACAGGTTGGTCTGAGCCTTCGTCGCCGCAGGATTCAGCTCCGCCGCCCGCTGCGCGTGCTGCGAGGCGCGTTCGGTATCCCCGATGTCGCCGTACACGAAGCTCAACAGGTGGTGAGCCTCCGCGATCGCCGGGTTCAACTTCAGCGCTTTTCGCAGGTGGGCGATCGCCTCTTCGTTCATCCCCTGGTTGTAGAGGATCTCGCCCAGTTGCAGGTAGACCAGCGGGCGCTCGGGGTCGACACGCCGCGCCCGCTCGAACCAGTCGATCGCCTTCTTCAGCTCGCCGCGGCTCTTCTCGGCCGTGCCCAGCTTGACCAGCACCTGAACGTCGCCCGGCCGCTTCGCGATCAGCGTCTCGTAATGACCGATCGCGTCGTCGGCACGTCCGGTCTGCAGGTAGGCCTCGGCTAGTTTCATGCGCGCGTCGTCGTCGGACTCGTCGCCACGGAGCCGCTCGAGCAGACCCGCGATCTGTCGGTCGTAGAAGCCGGTCTGATGGTAGGCGATGTCGAGGTTGCGGCGCGCCACCTCCATCTTGGGATCGATGGCGAGCGCGCGCCGGAACTGCTCGATCGACTCTTCGAACAGCCCCTTCTGATAGTACACGACGCCCAGGTTGTTGAACGCGCCCGCGTCACCGGGGTCGATACGATTCGAGAGCGCCCGCAGAACTCGGAGATCGCCCTCGGAGTGAACGGCTTTTGCCATGCCCTACTTTACCCGTGCCGCTTTCAGGATCACCCGCAGGCTCGCCGGGTCCGGCAGCAGGACGAAATGACCCTCCATGCTCGATTCGCCGGGCTCGAATTTGAACCGCGTATCCAGGATTATGACGTAGCTGCGATCGTGACCGAAGTTCAGGTACGTGGTCGACAGGATCGCGCCGCACAGATCCACAGCCAGGCTGGGGACCGACGGGATTAGCATCAAACCGAGAAGATCGGACAATCCGTTCAGGTACGCGCCGGTCAGTATGTTGGCCGTCTCTTTGATGGATGACTGCTCCAGCTCCCCGAATACCCGGCTGGCGCTCTCTTCTCGATCGAGGAGCATCTGAGCCAGCCGCATCGCGCACTCCTTCTCGAACAACAAGAGGCTGCGCCCCGTCAGGTCGCCGAGGACGTGCATCAGCACGGCGGCCACGACGGAATTCCCGTTGCCGACGGCGTTGGCGGCCTCCTCGATGGGGCAGACCGCGACCTCGGGCACGTCGATCATGACGCGGCGGTTGGTCAGCTGGCTGAGCGCCGTGGCGGCATGGCCGGCGCCTACGTTCGCGACTTCCTTCAAGGCGTCGAGCTCGAGATCGCGGAGCTGCTGTGACTCGTTCATTCGATTAGCTGGCTAATGGTATTCGGGCGTCCGGCTCTTCGGGCCATCTCGCGAGGCTGCCGACATCGATGACCAGCGCGGCCAACCCGTTCGGTCGCACGGTCGCACCTGAGAAGACCGGAACGGCACCGAGTGGCATGGCGAATGGCTTGACGACGATCTCCTCCTCACCCAAGAAGCGATCCACCGAGACAGCCAGGAACGAGCTGCCGAATTCCAGCGCCACCACATGCAGGAGGTCATCGCTATCGACCTCGGATCCACGCTCGGCATCGAACAGCCGCCCGAGCCGGAGGAGCGGCACGCGATCCTCGCGCCACCTGATCCATTCGCGGCCATGCGCCCGAGCGACGGCCGTCCCATCGAGCTCGATGCTTTCCCGGGTAAACGTGGCGGGGATCGCGTAGACCTGGCCACCGATCTCCACGAGCAACGCGCGAAGGATGGCCAGCGTGACGGGCATCTCCATCCTGAAGGTCGTCCCGACGCCTTTCTCGGTCTGGAGCTCGACCGAACCGCCCAATCCGCGGATCGCGTCTTCGACGACGTTGAGTCCGACGCCGCGGCCGGAGAGCTCGGTCACGTTCTCCACTGTCGAGAAGCCCGGCCGCGCCATAATCCTGAACAGCTCCTGGTCGGAGGTCGTGCCGTCGCCATCGATCAACCCCTGGGCCCGCGCCTGCTTCAATACGGCGTCCCGGTCGATGCCGCGGCCGTCATCGCTGACCTCGATGATCACCCGTGACTTCTCGCGCCTGGCCGCCAGCTCGATCCGCCCTGCCGCCGGCTTGCCCGCTTTCGCGCGCTGCGCCGCCGTCTCGAGGCCATGGTCCACGGCATTCCGAAGCAGATGGACCAGCGGGTCGCTGATCGCGTCCAGCAGGGCGCGATCGAGCTCGAGGTTCTTCCCGCTCATCTCGAATTCGACCTCCTTGTCCAGCTTGCGGGCTGCGTCCCGGACCAGGCGCGGAAAACGGTCGAAGACCTGCCATACCGGAACCATGCGACTCTCGATGACCTCGCTCTGCATCTCGCTGATCAGGCCGCCCGCTCGCTCGACGGCCTCCTGAAGCGGGTTCAAGCCCGTCTCGGCAGCCAGCGCCCGCAACCGTCCGCGAACGATTGCCAGCTCACCGATCAGGTTCATCAGAGCGTCGAGCCGCCGGATGTCGACACGGACCCGGCTATCGGCACGACCGCCGAGCCCGGGTCGGCCACGGCCTGCCGGCACCGGCCCGATCGCGCCGGCCTTGCTCCGCGACGTTGCGGTCGTCTCAGCGGGCTCGGAATCGGCATCGGAATCCTCCGCGTCGTCCGCCTGGTCCGCAGCCAGTCTCCAGAGCACGAGGCGCTCGATGGTCACGGCCGGGTCGGGGAGCTTCTCGCCCTCGACGGTGGCGACGACGACCTCCTCGAGCTGATCGGTGCCGTCGAGCAGCAAATCGATCACTTCCGAGTCGACCTGGCGTCTGTCCTGACGCAGCTCGTCGAGGACCGACTCGATAGCGTGAGCGAGCCGGGCCGCGACCTCGTAACCCATCGCCGCCGCCATTCCCTTGATCGTGTGAACCGAGCGGAAGATCGCGTCGAGCGAGTCGCGATCCCCCGGCTCGCTCTCGAGAACGACGAGCGCACGACTCATCTCAGCCAGATGCTCGCGCGCTTCAGCCGCAAACAGCTCTGCGTATTTTTCCTGCTGGCTCATCCCAGTAGACGCTGGACAGCTTCGAGCACTCGGGAGGGCTGGAAGGGTTTGACCACGAAGTCGCGAGCCCCTGCCTGTATCGCCTCCACCACCAGTCCCTGCTGCCCCATAGCGCTGCACATGAGGATCCTGGCGTCCGGATCCTCTTTGATGATCTCGCGCACCGCATCGATGCCGCCCATGTCGGGCATCACGATGTCCATCGTGACGAGGTCGGGCTTCAGTTCTCGGTATTTCTGAACCGCTTCGACGCCCGACGACGCTTCGCCAACGACCTCGAAATCGGCACCCTTGAGAATGTCGGCTATCATCGTGCGCATGAACATCGCGTCATCGACGATCAGAACTGTCCGGCTCATGTGGCTTCCCATCCTCCTGGCGATCCGAGCTGTCGCGCACCATCACCGTCGCCTTCCCGGTCGAGAACGCGTGCGAACAACGCCTTCATATCGAGCTGGAAGAACGGGCGGTCTTCGTACTGGCCGACACCCGCCACCAGATCGCGCGCGCCGAGCGCCTCCAGAAGATCGCCCTTCACATCGAGCTCCTCCCGATCGACTTCGCTCACACCGACCAACCGATCGACTTCCAGCGCGATGCGTTGTTCGCTCTCCTCAAAGACAATCAGAGTCGCCTCCTCGCTCTTCAGCGGCTCGAGACCAAGCAGCGTTGCAAGCTCGCCGGCAACCACGAGCGTGCCGCGCAGGTTGATGAGCCCCGCTATCCCGGGAACCGAGCCGGGGACCGGCGTGGCTCTGGACGGCTCTCGCACTTCGCAAATCTCTTGAGCATCGGCAGCGAGCAGGTGAGGGCCGACTTCAAACAGGATCTGGCGCCTGGCGGAACGAGACACCGGGTCGCACCTCGAAACGGTCAAAGGTCAGGGGAATTTCCTGGGGGGAGGGATACGCGGAAGTATAAGTATAATAACGACTAAGACGCCGGTCAACTCGTCCGGCGGGCCCACTCGGCGGCCTCCGCCAGGTCCTCCGGCAACGGCGCGACGAACTCCAGCTCACGACCCGTAAGTGGGTGTCGGAAACGGAGTTCCGTCGCGTGGAGGAACTGCCGCGGCACCCGATTCGCCAGGTCCCGCGCCCATCGGCCCACCCCAGACATGCCGCGCTCCCAGCCTTCGGCGTATTGCCGGTCCCCCACCACCGGGTGCCCGATGTGCAGCAGGTGGACCCGGATCTGGTGAGTTCGGCCCGTACCCAGCCGAACGCTCAGCAGGTCGGCGGCCCGCCAGCGCTCGAGCAGCTGCAGCTCGGTGATCGCCGGTCGGCCTTCGGGGACCACTGCCATGCGCTTGCGATCGCGGCGATGGCGTCCGACCTCCGCCTCGACTACCATCTCGTCCTGCGGCAGATGTCCCCAGCACGCCGCCAGATAACTCCGCGATATGCGACGGCGGGCCAGCGCCGTAGACAGGCGTCGGTGCGCCGATTCGTCCCGGGCCACGATGATCAGACCAGAGGTGTCCTTATCGAGCCGATGAACGACGCCGGGGCGACTCGAACCGCCGATCGACGACAAACTGCCAGCGTGATGCAGCAGGGCGTTGACCAGCGTACCGGCCGAATGGCCGGGCGCGGGGTGGACGACCATGCCGGCCGGCTTGTTCACGACCAGCAGGGCATCGTCCTCGTACAGAATCTCGACTGGGATCGGTTCGGGCTCGACCTCCAGAGGATCGGGCGGCGGAACCACGGCGACGATCTCGTCCCCGACCGCCGGGACGTGGCTCTTCTTGGGGGTCTGCCCGTTGACTTTGACGTTGCCGGCCTCGATCAGCGCGGCGGATTGTGAGCGGGAGAGCGAGAGGACCTGGGCGAGATAGCGGTCGAGCCTTTCCCCGCTGGGCTCGTCCACATGGAGCGTATGGATTACCGTGCCGTCCGCATCCTCAATTCGTTTCACTCGTCCCTTTTTCGCGCTGCTGCTGGTCCTCCGCCCAGAGCGAGGCGAGCAGCAGGATCGCACCGATCGTCACCGCGGTGTCCGCGATGTTGAAGACCGGCCAGCGCAGGTTCCCGATCCCGAAATCGAGAAAGTCGACCACGCCTGCGGCCGATCGGATCCGATCGATGACATTTCCCAACGCGCCGCCCGCTATCGAGCCGATAGCGAACAGCCGCAGCTTGTCCTCGGCCGGCGTCTGCCGATACATGACCAGCAACACGCCGAGCGCAACGAAAGCGAGACCCAGAAAGATGAACCGCGAATAGGGTCCCAGATGCAACCCGAACGCAGCGCCCGGGTTATGGATATAGGTTAGACGAAAGAAGTCGCCGATGACCGGTATCGAGTCGTAGAGATGCAGCGAGTTTTGCACCCCGAACTTGGTCAACAGGTCCAGGAACAGGATCGACCCGGTGGTAGCAGCGAGTATGCCCAACTTGCTGCGCACGCCCACCCCGCTAGCTAGTTCCTCGCGCCGCGTCGCTTCCTCCGCCCGGGAATAGCCGTTAGGAGTCACCGTTCTCCTCGCGCTCTTTGCACCTGATGCACAGTCGAGCGTGCGGCAGGGCATCCAGCCGCTCGAAACCGATCTCGTTGCCGCATTCCTGGCAGTAGCCGTAGGCTTCCGGCGTCTGGTAGAGGCGGCGCAAGGCCTCGTCGATGTGGTACAGGAAACGGCCTTCCTTGCTGGCGAAGAGGAACGCCTTCTCGCGCTCCATCGCATCGGTCCCCTGGTCCGCCATGTGAAAGCTGTAGGCCGACAGGTCACCGTCCGAACCCTGGAGCGTATCAGAGAAGGACTCGTCGAACTGTGCCAACTGCTTGACTATCTTCTCTCGCTCCTCGAGAAGGCGCTGCTCGAAGTGCGCCAGATCTTTCTTGGCTAGTGGCATTCTATTCTACCTCGCATTACCGGTGAACGCTCACCGGGCTCCGACTGTTCCGTTTCAGCTGACCTCGACCCCGATCACGGCTTCACGGCCGTCCAGCTTGATTTCCCTCAGGTGTTCGTACCCGTCGCCACCCGGGGCGCCCGGCCCGATCTCTACCTCGACAGCCAGCACTTCGCCGGCGATGTAATCGCGGTGAGCTTCCGCCGCCGTGGCGACCTCGGGAGCCCCAAAGATACCCAAACGGATCCGGTCGTCCAGTTCGAGGCCCGCTTCCCGGCGCAGCCGTTGGATGCGGTTGATCAGCTCCCGCGCCGTTCCCTCGCGCCGCAGCTCATCGTCGAGGCGCGTATCGAGGCCGACCACCACGCCCGCCTCGGACCCGATCGCCAGCCCCTCTCGCGGCTCCTCGACCAGCGTCACGGCCTCGGCGGGGACCTGCACGGTCTCCTCGTCGACATCGACGTCCAGGTCACCGCCCTCCTGTCGCCACGCGACCAGCCCATCGCTGTCCTGCTTGCGGATCGCCGCACCGATCTCCTGGGCACGGCCACCGAATCGCGGGCCGAGAGCGGCGAAATTCGGCTCGGCCCGGTAGGTGACCAGTTCCTCCGGCCCCGCCACGAACTCGACTTTGTGCACGTTCAGCTCGTCACTGGCGATCTCGATGATCTCGTCGCTCATGCCCGCCGGGCGACCGCCCGGGACGCTGACGTACAGGACGCGCAGCGGCTGCCGTACTTTGATGCCGACGCCGTCGCGAGCGCCGCGGCCCAGCCCGGCAATCCTGCGGGTCAACGTCATCGCCTCGTCGAGCAAGGCGTCGTTGCGGCCGGCCGGCACCGGATACCGCTCCAGATGGACGGAACCGCCCGTAAGCTCACGGTGAATCCACTCGCTGTGGAACGGCGCCATGGGCGCGAGCAGCCGGCAGACGGCGACCAGCGCTTCGTGGAGCGTGGCGAAGGCGGCGTTCATTGTCTCGCGCGACGCGGCTCGCGTGCCCCAGAAGCGCGCCCGGGAACGGCGCACGTACCAGTTGGACAGGTCGTCGACGACGAACTCGCCGATGCGCCGAATCGCGTGGGTTACGTCGTAGTGTCTCAGGTCGTCCGCGCAGGCCGCGGTGAGTGCGTCGAGACGCGACAGCAGCCAGCGGTCCATCAGCGGCCGGTCTTCGATCGGTGGCAACTCGTCGGGCCTCCAGGCCTCGGTGTTGGCGTAGAGCTCGAAGAACCGGTACGTCGCGGTCAGCGTGCTGAAGAATCTGCGCCGAACTTCGCTGATCGCTTTCGGATCGTAGCGCTTCGGCAACCAGGGGTTGCTGACCGCCAGCAGGTAGTAGCGGATGGCGTCGGCCCCGAACTGGGCGATCGCATCCCACGGATCGACCACGTTGCCGCGCGACTTCGACATCTTGACGCCCTCGGCGTCGAGAACCAGGTCGTTCACGACGACGTTCCGGTAGGGCGAACGATCGAACAGAACCGTCGAGATCGCGAGCAGGGAGTAGAACCAGCCGCGTGTCTGATCGACACCCTCGGCGATGAAGTCCGCGGGAAAGTGCGTATCGAACGCGTCCTGATTCTCCATCGGGTAGTGCCACTGGCTGAAGGGCATGGCGCCCGAGTCGAACCAGGTGTCGATGACCTCAGGGGTTCGGTTCATCGTGCCGCCGCACTCTCCGCACTTCCACGACAGCTCATCGATGTACGGCTTGTGGGGATCGAACTCCCCGTCGATCGCGATGCCCGCCCGTTCGGCCAGCGCCTCGTAGTTGCCGATCACCTCGATGTGCCCAGCGTCGCGATCGCAGATCCAGACCGGCAGCGGCGTGCCCCAGTAGCGGTCGCGCGACAGCGCCCAGTCGACGTTGTTCTCGAGCCACTCCGCCATGCGGCCGCGCCCGATCTCCGGCGGATGCCAGTTGACGCTGGCGTTGTTCGCCAGCAGACCGTCCTTCACCGCCGTGGTGCGCAGGTACCACGAGTCGCGGGCGTAATAGAGGAGCGGTGTGCTGCACCGCCAGCAGAAGGGGTAGGAGTGTGTGTAGTCGGACGTCTCCAGAAGCCGTCCCGACTCTCTCAGCGCCTCGATGATCTGGGGATCGGCGTCTTTGACGAACACACCCGCCCACGGCTCGACTTCGGCCTTGAAGCGACCCTCCTCGTCCACCAGATGGTGCATCGGCAAGCCCAGTTCTACACCGAGCTCGTAGTCGTCCTGGCCGTACATCACGGCCGTGTGCACGATCCCGGTCCCTTCCTCCGCCGTCACGAAGTCGGCTTCGGCCACGAACCACCCGTTCTCGCGGCCGACGGCGTCCGCCAGATAGGGGAACGGCGGCTCGTAGCGCAGCCCGGCCAGATCACCGCCGGGCATGGTCTCCAGGACCTCGGGCTCCTCGCCCAGCACATCCTCGGCCCGGCGCTCGGCGACGTAGAACACCGCGTCCCCGACCCGGGCCCTCACGTAGGCGATCATCGGGCTCACCGCGAGGGCGATGTTGCCCGGCAGCGTCCAGGGGGTGGTCGTCCACGCGAGGAGGTATTCGCCGGGCCGGCCCTCGATGGGGAACTTCACCGTGACCGCCGGCTCGGTGACGTCCTCGTAGCCGAGGGCCACCTCGTGGCTGGACAGCCCCGTGCCGCAACGTGGGCAGAACGGAACGACCTTGTGCCCGCGGTACAGCAAGCCCTTCTCGTGGAAGCGGGAGAGGGCCCACCAGACGCTCTCCACGTAATTGGCCGAGAAGGTGATGTAGGCTCGAGAGTAATCGAGCCAGAACCCGATGCGCTGCGACAGCTTCTCCCAATCTTCTTTGTAGGTGAAGATGTGCTCGCGGGCCACCTGGGTGAACTTCTCGATCCCCACCTTCTCGATCTCGGGCTTGCCCGAGATGCCCAGCGCCTTCTCCGCCTCGACCTCGACCGGCAGTCCGTGGGTGTCCCAGCCGGCCAGGCGCGTGACCGAGCGCCCCAGCATCGTGTGATAGCGGCAGAAGGTGTCCTTGAGGGTGCGCGCGATGATGTGATGGATGCCCGGCCGCCCGTTCGCGGTCGGGGGGCCTTCATAAAAGACGAAGGGCTCGCCTGCGCTCGTTACCTCCAGCGAGCGCTGAAAAGTGTTCTCCCGTTCCCAAGCGGCGAGGACGTCTTCCTCGAGCTCGTTCGGGTTCTCGGGTATCTCTCGGTATAGCTTGTCGCTCATATCGCATCAGCCCAAACGGGCCACCACGCCCGTGATCAATCGCGTCAGCTTCGGCTCCGCCTCGCCCGCGACGCGGATGATCTCTTCCACGCTGGCCGGCTCGAGGGCGTCGGGCAGACAGCGATCGGTGATGATCGAGATCCCGAGCACTTTCATTCCGCCGTGCACGGCCACGATCACCTCGGGGACTGTGGACATGCCGACTACGTCGGCTCCGATCGTCCGCAGGAAGCGATATTCGGCGCGTGTCTCCAGGTTGGGGCCTGGCACGGCCACGTAGACCCCACGGCGCAGCGTGATCTTCTCCTCCATCGCCACATCGATCGCCAGCCGCTGCAACTCCGCGTCGTACGGCTCCGACATGTCCGGAAAGCGCGGTCCGAGCTCGTCGGGGTTCGGGCCGATGAGCGGGTTGTCGCCCAGGAGGTTGATGTGATCGTCGATGAGCATGAGGTCACCCACGCTCCACAACGGGTTCATCCCACCGCAGGCGTTGGACACGATCAGCGTCTCGGCGCCGAGCGCGCGCATCACCCGCACCGGAAAAGTCACCTGCTCCAGGCTATACCCTTCGTACAGGTGAAAGCGACCCTGCATCGCCACGGCCGGCTGACCGGCGAGCTGGCCGAACAGCAGTCGCCCGCTATGGCTCTCGACCGTGGGGATCGGGAAATCCGGGAGCTCCTCGTACGGGATGGACGTCTCGGTCTCGATCTCCTCCGCCAGCCGGCCCAGGCCGGTGCCCAGGATCACGGCCAGTCGGGGCTCGAGCTTCGTATGCTCGCGGACGGCCGCGACCGTGTCCCTGATGCGCTTGAGCAGATCAGCAGCGTCGGGACGACTCATGAGTCCTGGTCCTTCTGGTCACCTTCCAACACGAGCGAAGAGAGCCATTCCTTCTGTGCCTTTTCGCTCTCCTCGTCTTGCGCCGGCGCGTCGCCGGAGTCGGCTTCGCCCGACGGGCCCTCGGGCTCCACGCGATCAGCGTCGGCCTCCGGTCCCGGGGACGCCGACGTTCGGGCCGGGCCCGCATCGCTCGAGATCTCGCTCAGCCGCGCTTCCTCGACCTCGAGCTCGGACAGGTAGCGGTCGATCAACGTACGGAACGCCCGGATGAACTGACGGCGCCGTGCATGAAGCGCTTCGATGTCGCGCTGAAGCTCTCGCGCCGAACGCTGCCCCTCCTCGATGATCCGCTCGGCCTGGCTCTGCGCCTCGCGGCGGACGAGTTCGGCTTCCCGGTCGGCCTGCGCCTGGGCGTCGGTGCGCAGCTGCTGCGCGGTGACGAGGGCTTCGTTGAGTGCTTTCTCGCGCTCGCGAAACGACGCGACCTGTTCCTGCAGGTGCTCGGCCCGTTCGGTCAACGCGACGTTCTGCTTGACCAGCTCCTCGAGCCGCTCCGCTACCATGTCGAGGAAATCGTCGACCAGCTCCGGGTCGTACCCCCGGACCGAGCGCCGGAAGTCGCCCTTCTTCTTTCGTACGTCGAGTGGTGTCAGGTCTATCATAGCGACCTACCTCTCCCCAAACAGCGCTGTGCCCAACCGCACCATAGTGGCGCCCTCTTCCACGGCGATCTCGAAGTCGTTCGTCATGCCCATCGACAGATGCCGCGCCTCGAATCGGGCGATCCCGTCCGCACAACGGTCGAACAGCTCCCGGGTGCGCCGGAATGTCTTCCGCAGCACGGCCTCTTCGTCAGTATACGGCGCCATCGTCATGAGCCCCAGCACCCTGACGTTCTCGAGGGCGCAGATCTCGTGCACTTCATCGGATGCACTTTCGACGGCGAAACCGTACTTGCTCGCCTCGCCCGACGCGTTCACCTGGACGAGAACCGACGTCTCGCGTCCTCGCTTCCCCGATTCCTTCTCGATCTCCCGAGCCAGCCGACGCGAGTCGACCGAGTGGATCAGCTCGAACATCGGCAGTGCGGTCTTCACCTTGTTGCGCTGCAGATGGCCGACCATGTGCCAGTCGAGGCCCAGGTCGCCCGCCATCTCGAACTTCTCCTCGGCCTCCTGTACCCGGCTCTCGCCGATCACTTCCAGGCCGGCGTCCCGGGCGGCCTCGAGCGCCGGGAGCGGATGGCCCTTGGTGACCGCCACCAGCGTCACGGCCTCGGGGTCGGAACGCCCGACGCGCTCACAGGCTTCGCTGATGCGGCGGCGCACATCGGCCAGCGACCGCTCTAGTCGCTCAAGATACATAATCAAGCAAAGTTACGCGGCCTGTATAGGCCGATCAAGTAAAAAGCCCGGCGCCACCGGAAAGGCGGCACCGGGCCGGAACGCCCCGGCTTCTCAGCCGGCCGCTCAGCCCGTGACGCTGAACGTGATGTTCTGCGAGATCCACACCGGGACCTTCTTGTCCCGGTTGAGGGCCGGGCTAAACCTCAGTTGGTAAGCGGCTTCGAGCGCCGCCTGGTCGAGCGCCTCGTACCCCGAGCTCTCGTTCACCTGTGCGTTTTGGACGTTCCCCTCGGTATCGATAAAGACGTATACTTGGACGGTGCCGCCGATGCCGGCATCCTTCAGCATCTTTGGATACAGTCGATCGAGGAGGCGCTGGATCTCACGCGAGTTTTTCAGTTCCGGCCGCACCTCCATCGGCGTGAACACCGGCTGGTCGCCGAGCCGGCTGGCGTCCGAGGGGGGCGGCGGCAGGTTCTCCACCGGGTTCTCTTCGAAGGTGGTCGGCGCGATGGTGATGTCCTCCTCGAGCTCCGCCGCGGCGACGACGGGCACCGCGGGCCGGGAGATCTGCTCCGGCGGCGGCGGAATGTCGACCTCGGGCGGCAGCTCGATCGCCTCGAACTCGTTGACGCCGAAGCTGACATCGGAGGCCGTGAGCTCGGGGAAGAACTTGAAGAGGCCGAAGTGGAACACGGTGGCGACGATGATGCCGCCGTAAAGCCACTGTTCGGCCGAGCGCTTGAACCGGTCGTTCGCGTTTACGTGGTACGCGTGCTTCTCTTCCGCGCTCTTCTCTGCCATTGGGACTACCTCCTCTCGCGCCGGACCCGGCTCTCCTTGTCGGTGTGGAAGAAGACCCGGACGGCGTTCGCTTCGCGCAACTGCTCCGTAACGGCGTTAACGAACCGATAGGGAACATCGCGGTCACCCCGGATCGCCACCATCAGCCGGCGGTCGCTCTCCCGGTAGAGGGGCAGGACCGTCTCGGCCACGAGATCCATGGGTATATTTCTATCATTAATATACACTTCGCCGTCCGGTTCGATCCAGACGTGCAAAATGTTCTTCCGCTTTTCGTCGATCTTCTGAGTCGCCTCGGCCTTCGGGAAGACCAGGTCGCGGTCCTGCTCACGACGGATAGTCGTCGACACCATGAAGAAGATGAGGAGCAGGAACGCGATATCCGCCATCGAGGCGGTGGGAATCTCGCTCGCTACCTTCGACTTGCGTTCGAAGGGACCGCCTTTCCCCGCCATATCGCTACCTCTCCCAGAGCTGTAGTGAGATCCGCTGCGCCGCCGCCGCCTGCAATCCGTCCAGCACGGCGATCATGTGTCGGTACGGAGCGTTGGGCGCTGTCTTGACCGCCGCGATGATGTCGGGATTGGCGCCGATCTCCTGACGCATGATCCCTTCCACCTCGCTGGCGGCGACCACCTGCTCGGCCTGGCTCTCTCCGCGGCGAATCGTGACCGAGCCGTCCTCGTTGACGAGGAAGTGGATGATGTTCTTCTGCGAGACCTCGACCTGCTCGGCGGCGGCTTCCGGCAACACGATCGGCAGCCCCTTCTCCTCCTCGAACACCGTGGCGGTGAGGAAGAAGATCAGAAGCAGGAACGCGATATCCGCCATCGAGGCGGTGGGGATCTCGTCGCTTACCTTGGTCTTTCTGTTCAGCAGCGCCATGACTTCGTTTCCTGTTCTCCGGTCAGCTGCGCGCCCTAGCGAGAGCGGACATGTCGAGGACGATGTCGGCTCCCCGGTCCATGTCGATGATCAGCTGGTCGATGCGGGTCACGAAGAAGTTGTAGGCGATGTTCACCGGGATGGCGATCGTCAGTCCGGTGGCGGTGGTGATCAGCGCCACCTTGATGCCGCCGGCCACGAGTGCGGCCTCGATCTGACCCGCCTCGGCCACGGCACCAAACGCCACGATCATACCGGCCACCGTTCCGAGGAAACCCAGCATGGGCGCCACGTTGGCGATCGTGGCCAGCACCACCATCCCGCGCTCCAGAAATCCCAGCTCGATGGAGCCGGTCGTCTGGATCGCCTTCTCCACGTCCTTGTCGCCCTGGCCCCGCTCCCGCACGCGCCGCAGCCCGGACGACAGGATCGCCGCCACCGGGCCCTCGGTCTCGTCCGCCATCTCGATGATCCCCTCGATATTGTCGGGGCTCTTCGACTTCTCCTGCACGTCATCCAGCAGCCGCTTGCTCTCGCGATGGGCCACGAACAGCAAGTAGAACTTGGCGATCATCACCCCGAGAGCCAGGAGCGAACAGAGTACGAGGAAGTACATGAACACGCCCCCGTCCCTGAACAGCTCGAGTAGTGCGTACTGAGCTTCCGATTGCAAGGGAAACCTCGCTGTTCCATGGCCGCGTTCGGGCCCGACCCTGCCTTCTGTACGTGCTGATGCTAACAGGAAAGCCTACGACGCCGAGCTGCTCCTGTCAACGAGACTGAGCTCGCCGGAGGCGCTGCCCGATGGGGCTTGCTGGGGGGCGCCCGCGCTGGCGGCCAACTGCGAGCGGCTGGAGCCTTTCGCGCCCAGAACCTCGCGCAAACGCTCGCCCGACACGTTGCGATCCAACCGCCCGCGCTGCGAAATGGAGATGGCGCCGGTCTCCTCGGAGACCACGATCACGATCGCATCGGTCTCCTCGGAGAGGCCGATCGCCGCGCGATGACGGGTGCCGAGGCTGCGGTCGGTGACCGGAAATTGGGTGAGGGGCAGGATGCAGCGCGCGGCGAGGATGTTCTGTCCGCGGATGATTACGGCCCCGTCGTGGAGCGGGCCGTAGCGGGTGAAGATCGCTTCGATCAGCTCCGGGGTGACCGGCGCGTTGACCGGCGCCCCACGACGAGCGTACTCCTCGAGGCCCACCTCGCGCTCGATGGCTATGATCGCCCCGATCCGCTTGCGGGCCAGCGTCTCGACCGCCTGCGAGAGACCTTCGAGGGTCTCGGAGCGCTGCTCGGGTCGGGACAGGTAGCGCCAGAACCGGGTCTGGCCGAGACGCGTCAGCGCGCCGCGAAGCTCGGGCTGGAAGATGATGATCGCCGCCAGCACGCCGTAGGTGAACACGAAGCCCAGGAGGTAGCGGAGAAGCTCCAGCTGCAGGATCTCGGCCAGCGCGTAGGCGGCGAACAACAGGATCAGACCCAACAGCATCTGGAGGGCACGCGTGCCGGCCCAGAGCAGCAGGAGGCGATAGAAGAGATACGCCACTACCGCGATCTGGATCAGGTCCGAGATATCGGGCCTGAGGAAGCTGATTCGTTCAATCAGACTCTGCACCGCTTCCCCACCTGGCTATCGCACTCGCCATGTCCAGCGCGCGACGTGTCGGCTGGACATCGTGCACCCTGAAAATCCTCGCTCCCCTCATGAACGAAACGACGCAGGCTGCGATCGTCGCCTCGACCCGCTCCCCCACGTCGAGATCCAGGATCTTGCCGATGAACGATTTACGGGACGGCCCGACCAGAATCGGGAATCCCAGCTCCTGGAACCGATCGAGCGAGTTCAGGAGGATCACGTTGCCCTCCGCCGTCTTGCCGAAACCGATCCCCGGATCGATCACGACCCCGTCTGCCTCGCAGCCGGCGGCGATCGCCCGGCTCGTCGACTCGCGCAGCCCCGCCATGACCTCGCCGACGAGGTCGTCGTAGTGCGTGTCCTGCTGCATCGTCCGCGGCTGCCCGCGGATGTGCATGACGACCAGGCCGGCCCCCGCTTCGGCCACGACCGAGGCCAGCTGGGGGTCGAATCGCAGACCTGAGATGTCGTTGACGATCTCCGCGCCCGCGTCCAGCGCGGCCTGCGCCACGGCCGCCTTCGTCGTGTCGATCGAGATCGGGACGTCCACCCGGTCGACCGCGGCTTCGATCACCGGCAGAACGCGCCGCAGTTCTTCGTCGACATCCACGGGAGCCGAACCCGGACGCGTCGACTCGCCGCCCACGTCCACGATGTCGGCACCGCCCTCGACCAGAGCGTCCGCCTGGCGAAGCGCCGAGTCCCGATCGAAGAAGCGACCTCCGTCGGAAAAAGAATCCGGCGTGACGTTCAGAATGCCCATCAACACCGGTTTCTCGAGGTCGATCGTCCGGCGCGCCGTGCGCCAGTATCTGCGGTCCACGGCCGGAAGAGAATGGGGGTTCCCCTCACGCGCCGCGGTTCTTGCCATCATCGCGATGTCTCGGGCTTGGTCGCTTTACCTTGTGACCTCTCGCTCGCTGCCGCGGGCTCGAGCTTCGTATTTACGCCGCCGGCCGTCTTTCCGGACTCCGACTCGCGCCTGCCGCTCTGCCCCTTGCCATCTTCGGGGAGCAGTTCCTCGGGGAGCGGCGGCAGTTCTTTCCCTTCGAAGATCAGCTTGATCTCGTCGGAATCCAGCGTCTCACGCTCGAGCAGCGCCTGCGCGAGCCTGTGCAGCTTGTCCTCGTTCTCGCGGATCACGCCGCTGGCCATGTCGTAGGCCTCGTCGAGGAGATTTCGGACCTCCGAATCGACCAGCTGAGCCATCTCCTCGCTCACTTCGCGCCGCTCGACGAGCTCGCGTCCCAGGAAGATCTCCTCGCCGCGATCGCCCACGTGCATCGGACCGATCTTCTCGGACATCCCCCACTCGCTGATCATGCGGCGCGACAGGGCCGTGGCCCGTTCGATGTCGTTGCCAGCGCCCGTGGTGATCATCTCCGGTCCGAAGATCAGCTCCTCGGCGACGCGGCCGCCGTAGGCGTAGACGAGCTGGGCCCTCAGGTACTGTTTCGAGTAGTTGTGGCGGTCATCCTCGGGCATGGAGAAGGTGAGGCCCAAGGCCCGGCCCCGCGGGACGATGGTGACCTTGTGGAGCGGATCGCACCCCTCCGTGTAGTTCGCGGCCACCGCGTGGCCCGCTTCGTGGTAGGCCGTCAGGCGGCGCTCCTCCTCGCTGATCACCATGCTGCGGCGCTCGGCGCCCAGCAGGACCCGGTCCTTCGACTCCTCCAGGTCCTTCATATCGACGCGATCCTTGTCCCGGCGCGCGGCGAGCAGGGCCGCTTCGTTGACCATGTTGGCCAGGTCGGCGCCGCTCATCCCGGGGGTCGCCTTCGCCAGCTTGCCGAGATCCACGTCGTCGGCCAGGGGAATCTTCCTCGTGTGGACCCTGAGGATCCCCTCGCGCCCCTTGACGTCCGGGGCGTCGACCACGATCTGCCGGTCGAAACGGCCCGGGCGCAGGAGCGCCGGGTCGAGAACGTCGGGACGGTTGGTCGCCGCGATCAGGATGACGCCCTCGTTCGACTCGAAGCCGTCCATCTCGACCAGCAGCTGGTTGAGCGTCTGCTCGCGCTCGTCGTGACCGCCGCCCAGACCGGCGCCGCGATGGCGGCCGACCGCGTCCAGCTCATCGATGAATATGATGCACGGCGCGTGAGCTTTGCCCTGCTCGAACAGGTCACGCACCCGGGAAGCGCCGACGCCGACGAACATCTCGACGAAGTCCGAGCCCGACATGCTGAAGAACGGCCGCGACGCCTCGCCCGCCACGGCGCGAGCGAGGAGCGTCTTCCCGGTGCCGGGCGGACCCACCAGCAGCGCGCCTTTGGGCAGCCGGCCGCCGAGTCGGGTGAAGCGAGACGGGTCCTTGAGGAAGTCGATCGTCTCCTGCAGCTCGTCCTTCGCTTCGTCACATCCCGCCACGTCCGCGAAAGTGACCTTGGGCGTGTCACCGGAGAGCAGCTTCGCCTTCGATTTCCCGAACGAGAACGCTCGGGAGCCGCCGGCCTGCATCTGCCGCAACCAGAAGAGCATCAGGCCGAACAGGAAAATCCACGGCAACGCTCCGGCCAGCAGTCCGATCCAGTTCGGCCGGGCATCCTCGGCCTCGATGGCCACACCGCTGTTTTCCAGCCGCGTGAGCAGATCCTCGCCGGCCAGCACCGGCACCTTGGTCCAGAACTCGCGGCCGGAATCCTGACCACCGATCGGGGCTCGCAGCTCACCCTCGAGCTGCTTACCGTCGATGACGGTGACCTTCAGCACGTTGCCCTGGTCGAGCTGATGGAGGAACTCGGTGTAGCCGAGCTCCTGCGTCTCCTTGCGGGAGGAGCCGACGAGCTGGATGACGATGAAAGGCACGATGATGACGAGGACCCAGAAGGCCAGGTTCCTCGACATACGGCCGAAACGCGAGCCGGGCTCACCGCGGTTCGGATTCGTTTCCGGCATCTCTATGGACCTCTAACTCTTGACTCACTCTTCCCCGGTCGCGATGGCGCCGACGAATGGCAGGTGTCGGTACCGCTCCCCGAGGTCGAGCCCGTAACCCACTAGCCAATCGGGCGGAGCGTCGAACCCGACCCAACGGGGCTCGTACCTCAACCCGTCTGCGATACGCTTGTGCAGGAACGCGCATACCTCCAACGACCGCGGCTTTCGCGCCGCCAGCAGATCGCCGATTCGGTTGAGCGTCTTCCCGCTGTCGACGATGTCCTCGATCAGCAGCACGTGGCGCTCTTCCACCGATGCCGTCAGGTCCTGGTGCAACCGCACCTCGCGGCTCGAGTCAGTTCCGTGGCCGTAAAGCGCCGCGGTGAGGAAATCGACCGTCACCGCGCGCCCCTCCAACTGCCGAACCAGGTCGCTCGTGAACACGAACGCGCCCTTCAACAGGCCGACGACGAGCAGCTCGTCCTCGGGGCCATAGAACGAGTCGATCTCACGACCGAGCTCTTCAACCCGGGCCGCGATCTGCTCCTGGCTGAACACGACCCGTTCGAGATCGGGATACCGGGTTGCGAGCTCGCTCATCTCTCACGCACCACCCTGACCGCGAGGACCCGCCCTTCACCGACATCGACCCCGGGCACGGCCCGACGGCTCCGTGCCAGGCCCACCACCCAGAGCACTCCATCTCGATCGGCGAGCAGCGGGTACCGAGAACGCTGCGATCGAGGGACCTTCCGGTCGCAGAACAACTTCTTCAGCTTCCGGGTGCCCGAAGGCAGCTCGATCCGATCACCGGGCTCCCAGCTCCGCAGCGTGACCGGCGGTCGGAGCTCCTCGACAGCGAAGCAGGCCGCCGCGGCTCGGTCCGGCACCGCCTGGCCCCGATCGGCCCACGACCAGCGCACTCGCCAGTGCCGGCCGCCGATCCAAAGCCCGTCCTCACCCTCTCTAACGTCGGGCAAGTTGAGGACGTCATCCCGGGCCGGCGCGCTCGATCGCCTCTCGATGATGAACCGATCGAACTCCCGGGCGATCGAAAGACCGCCGGCGAGGTCGATCCGGCGCCCACTTGAACAGCTGTTAATAAACGCGAGGGCGACGTGCGTTCCGACCCGTCCCGGGCGTTTCGCCACGCGCGCCGCGAGCGCGCGCAAGAGATGTGCCCGGGCACTCGTATCATAGGCCAGCAAACCTGTACGTGCAACTACTATACGGCTTTCCGAGGCCTCCAAAACCAGAGGAACCGCCGCTTCCATCACGCGCTGCTCCACGACCGCCGAGGCCCGGCTCGCCAGCTCGGCCAAGCGGTGCAGGCGTTCACGGAGTCGGGGGTGCCCCCGAGCCTCCAGTGAGGGGATCAGCTGACCGCGGAGGCGGTTGCGAGCGAACGAGGGATCGGCGTTGCCGGGGTCGACGCGGTGGTCGAGACCCCGTTCGCGAGCGAACGCCTCGAGCTCGCGGCGCCAGAAGGGGAGAAGCGGCCTGACCACGCCGGGATCGCGACGCGCCGGGATCCCTGCCAACCCCCTCATACCGCTGCCGCGAAGCAGACGGAAGAGTACGGTCTCGGCCTGGTCGTCCGCGTGATGAGCGGTGGCCAACAGCTCGGACCCGAGCTGCAGACAGGCGGCGTGGAGAAACTCGTAACGAAGCCTGCGGGCGTCGGCCTCGCTGCGCGGGACTCGGGAGGCGCGGCCGGTGACGCAAGGCACGCCATGCCTCTCGCACAGCTCCGCCACCCAGGCCGCGTCGTCGGCGCTGCCGGTCCGCATCCGATGGTCGAAATGCCCCGCCGAGACCGACCACCTATGGCGCGGCGCCGCCTCGAGGAGCAAGTGGAACAGGACGGTCGAATCGAGCCCTCCCGACAGAGCGACGGTGATCGCCGCGTCGTCGGGCAGGAGTCTCCGTGTCTCCACGTGTGATCGGAAGCGTTCAGCCAGTCCTGTCATCCGTCATCCAGGATCGCAATGAAAAAGCCCCGGCGCCGACGATCGGGCCGGGGCCGGGGCGGAGGTGGTGGGGCATCTACCTGTCGGAGCGCCGGGTGCGGCGACTTCGCCGTCGGGCCGCGTTCCGCTTACGCTTGCGGGTCTCGCTCGGCTTCTCGTAGTGCTTCTTGCGCTTGAGGTCAGTGAAGATTCCGGCCTTCTGCACCTGCCGCTTGAAGCGTCGAAGCACGCGCTCGAGATCGTCGCCTTCGTTGACCGTGACCTCTACCATTCTCTGCTTACACCCCCTCGGGTTCCCGCTAAGGTGGCCTGCCCAGCCGGCCCACTACCGAGCCATGAACAGTAAATCCAGGATCCGCCACTGTCAACAATTTCCGGCAGACCCGACGATCCCACGACCCCTTCAGTTCTCGCCGGGCAACGGCTCGCCCGCCAGCCCCTCGTAGCTCAGATCGGGCGCGAACATTCGGTTCAGGGCCAGCGTGACCGCGACCCGGGCCTTCGGCCGGGCACCCACCAGCTTCAACAGATAGACGAGACGATACATCCACCACGCCGGCCGACCGGTCCATCGAAATCCCAGCGTCTCCACCAGGGCCTGCCCGGCGCCCAACGACACGATCTTCCCCGCGTAGTGCGCCTGATACTCTTCCAGCGGTCGTCCGACAATGTCGTTCTCGATGTTGCCCGCCGCACGCACGCCCTGGTTGATCGCGATCGGCGCGACGTTAGGATAGGGTTCGCCGGTGCGGGCGTTGATCACGTGGCTGCAATCGCCGACCGTGTAGATGTTCGGGTGGCCTTCCACCCGCAGGTAGTCATCCACCGCAACGCCCCCGCCGTCGCTCCGCGGCAGATCGCTCTCGCGTATGACCCGGCTCGGTTCCGCGCCAGCGGTCCAGATGAGCGTGGAGGCGCGGATCCGTTGCCCATCGCTCAGACGTACTTCGCCGTCTTCGTAACCGGCCACGCGGACGCCCACACAGACCTCGACGCCACGGCGTTCCAGGACGCGACGGCCCTCGGCCGCCAACTGGGGATCGAAGCCGCCGAGGATCTCGTCGTCGGCCTCCACCAGAGCGATGCGGGGCCGGACATCGATCTCGTAATAGAGCGGGACGACTTCGCGCAGCAGATGGCGCAGCTCGCTGGCGACCTCGGTCCCCGCCGGTCCTCCACCGGCGACCACGAAAGACAGCATCGCCGACCGGGCCTCCTCATCGGGCTCGTGCTCGATCCGTTCCACCAGACCGGCGACCCGATTGCGCAGAGCGAGGGCGTGGCGCAGCGTCTGAAACGGCATGGCGGCACGTTCCACATCCTCGAGACCGAAATAGCGCGGCTCGTTGCCGAGGGCCAGAACCAGATAGTCATAGGGCACCGACCCTACGTTGGTCACCACTTCACCGTCCGCCACGTTCAGCCGCTCGATCTTCGCCTGGAGAAAATCGAAGTCGTGCTTCGATGAAAAGACGCGATACGGCTGCGTCACGTGCTCGCGCCCCAGCGAGCCACTCCCCACCTCGGTGAGCAACGGCGTGAAGGTGAAGAAGTTCTTTCGGTCGATGAGCGTGATCGTCATGCCACGGGGACGATCCGGCGAGCGAGCCAGATACAGCGCGGCGTACAGACCTCCAAAACCACCGCCGGCTATGACGATTCGTGGACCCATCGTGCTAGAGGGCGAAGGCGGGCAAAGAGCCTCTATAGTACACCAACATCGTCCCGATCGTCGTGATCGCGATCATCAACAGCACTCCCACCAGCTGGGTGGTCAGGCACCAGGCTAGGATCCGGGGATCCTCCTGCAGGTAGCGAGGCTTCTTCCCGCTGAAGTAGAGGAAGAGCCCGTAGACCGCCAACATCAACGTCGCCGCCGACGCTTTCGCCGCCAGCCACCCCCCGTGCGGCCCGCTGAACCGGGCGATCGTCCCCTGAAATCCATCTCTCACCCCTGCCAACATCGACAGCACGATGAACACCACGCCCAGTTTCGTGCATGCACGCGCGAAACGATAGATCTTGTCGTCGAACACCGACGAGCCCAACCCCTTGGCCAGCCAGTAGCCCATGGCAAGAAACGCCATCAGCAGAAACGCGATGTGAAGGTGCACGAACAACGGGTGTAGTACGTTCATGCTCGGCTCTTTCTCATTGATCGTCGCCCTACCGCCTCCGCGTCACTTCAGCGTGCTCCACTACTGAACGCGTCCGGGGATCCGGCGTTCCCAACCGCCACCGGCACTGCCGCGTTGTATCGAAGGGCTCGGGCGAGTGTTTGTAATATAGGGCACCTGCGCCAGGGTCAATCCTCGCAAGCGGTCAGTTTGACCGCCGCACTCCGCGTGCGGCTTTGCAATATGCGGTCGGGAACCAACAACCGATGCAAGATACGGCACGACTGGAAATCGTATGTCGTTACCTGACAACTATTTAAGTTCTCGACCACCCGGGCACGAACATTGCTCTCTCGTCGACTGAGGTTTCGGGCGAGTTGACCCAGCCTCGGGAGGTTAGATAGATGGCAGACATCGCAGTGAGCGATAGGAAAACGGCTGCACCGTCCGTGAGGAGGTCTGCCACCGGTTTCACGCTCATCGAGTTGCTCATCGTCGTCGTGCTCATCGGACTGCTCACCGCCATCGCGATACCGCAGTTCGGGTCGGCGCGGGAGAAGGCGTACCGTGCGCAGTTGCAGGGCGATCTCCACTCATTGATCTCGGCCCAGGAGTCGTACTTCAGCCATTACAATGCCTACGCGGACGACGTTTCCAAGCTCGAATTCAACAAGACCCCGAACGTGACGGTGAACATCACCGAAGTCGCCGGCAACGGCTGGTCCGCGAAGGCGGTGCACGCGGCGACCCCAGTCGAGTGCGGCTTATACATCGGTAACGCCTCCCCACCTGCCGGCATCCCGGTCACGACGGACGGCAAGATCGTCTGCACAGAATGACGGAACTGCCCTATCCCTTTTAGACATACCAAATCACCGACTGTCCGTCTAGCCTGACTTGATGAGTGTCATCGCGGGAAAAGCGTCGATGAGGGCGTGGAGGGCGTGGACGATGATGCGCGCCCATAGGTTCTCGCGGCTTTTCCAATAGCCGATGCCCACCACAGGACGCCGGCCCGGCCGCCCTCCACCAGGCTCGCTTCCATACATCGAGACTCCAGACGCTTCGGTAGATCTCCACCGATAATCTGCCATCTTGTCCGCGAGTGGGTGACCGGAAAGATTCAGGGCACGTCGGGGAGGGATCTCGGCATACTCTGACGGGGAGGGAAAAATCGACCGGGACGGCGGGCAGCGAGTCGTACTGCTGGTAGGCACGCGAAAGGGGCTCTTCCGCGCCATCGCGGATGGCGCCCGGCGCGAATGGCGGCTGGAGGGCCCGCTTCTGCCCGGCTACGAGGTGTATCACGCCATCCTGGATCCCCGCGACCCCCGATACGCCTATGCCGCGGTGACTCACATGGTGTGGGGGGTCCACGTCTACCGAAGCGAGGACGGCGGCCGGAGCTGGCAGGTTCTGCCGGAGGTGCCCCGACACGGCCCGGCGGAAGCCGGCGAGGCCAGCGCGATCTGGTACCTGGCGGTGGGTCACTCGGAGGATCCCGAGACGCTGTACGCGGGGATCGAGCCCGCCGGTCTGTTCGTGAGTCGGGATCGCGGCGACAGCTGGGAGGCGGTCTCGAGTCTCAACCGGCACCCGACGGCGAGTACGTGGCAACCGGCGAAGGGGGGCCTGGCGCTACATTCGATCTACGTCGACCCGCGTGACGGCAATCGGATCTACGCCGCGGTGTCCGCAGGCGGTGTCTACCGAACCGACGACGGCGGCGGATCCTGGACGCCTTGCAACCGGGGGGTGCGAGCCGAGTACCTGGCCGACACGCGGCCGGAGACGGGGCACTGCGTGCACCGGATCGTGATGAGCCCGGCGAACCCGGACAGGCTGTACGAGCAGAGCCATACCGGCAGCTATCGGAGCGACGACCGGGGTGCGAGCTGGAACGAGATCACCGAGGGTCTGCCGAGCGATTTCGGATACGCCATCGCCACCCTCCCGCACGATGCCGACACCGTCTTCGTCATCCCGGAAGAGAGCAGTCACATGCGAACCACCGTGGGCGGCGCCATCACGGTCTATCGCAGCCGCGATGCGGGGGCGACCTGGTCCCCGCTGACCGGGGGCCTGCCCCGAGAAAACGCCTACGTGACGATCCTCCGCGAGGCGATCGATGTCGACTCGCTGGACCCGCCTGGCATCTATTTCGGGACTTCGAGCGGGCATCTGTTCGTCAGCCGCGACAGCGGCGACAGCTGGGAGATCATCGCCGGATTCCTGCCCCGCATCCTCTCGGTCGAGGCGACGGTGCTCGACGGAGGGGCGGTCCGATGAACGACCTGGTCGATGTCCTGGAGAGCCGCACGGGCACATCCTGCGCCGTCGGTGCCGGAGGCAAGAAGACCACGCTGTATCACCTCGCGACAACCCACCCCGGTCGCGTTGGCCTCACCTCCACCGTACCTACCGCGCGCTTTCCCAGTCGGCTCGGAGCCTACGAAGTGATCGCCGAGGGGGGCGAGCTGGTCGACGCCGTGCTCCAGGCCGCCAGGCGCCACCCCCTGGTCGCCTTCGCCCGGCCGGAGGTCAAGCGGGCCCGTTACGGCGGCCTCAGCTCACAGCTGCTGGAAGAGATCCAGGAGGCCCGCGTCTTCGATCTCCTGCTGGTGAAAGGCGACGGGGCACGCAGGCGCTGGATCAAGGCCCCCACCGCGGACGAGCCCGTGATCCCGATCGGCACGACCACCGTCCTTCCCGTCGTCTCCGCCCGGGCGATGGGCGAGCCGTTGACCGAGCAGATCGCCCATCGGCTTCACCGCGTGGAAAAGGTAACCGGCGCCCGCTACGGCGAAACGGTCCGGCCGGCCCACATCGCGCGGCTGCTGGCCGACCCCGACGGGTCCCTGAAAGGCACCGGTGAGATGCGGGTTATCCCGATCCTCAACATGGTCGACAACAAGGAGCTGGAGACGGCCGCCCTGGAGGCCGCCGAGGCCGCGCTGGAGATGACCGATCGATACGACCGTATCGTGCTGACCTGCCATCTGTCACCCGATCGCCTGGTAGCCGTGGTCTCGCGATAGCCGAACACCCCAACGAGTGAGGGACACGATGATCGCCATCCTTCTCGCCGTCACACTCGCATTCCAAGCGCCCGCGAACGAGGGCGAGTACCTGTACCGAACTCTGTTGTTGCGGGCCGCGCCCGGTGAGCTGCTCGACGTCATCGACATGTACGTCGACCGCATGCCCACCTACCGGATGATCGGCGAGCCGCCGTTCATGATGCGCCACAGCCAGGGCGACCATTGGGACCTGCTGCTGCTCTTCCCCATGGGCAGCTTTAGCGAGTATTACAGTCAGGAGCGCGCCTTCCGACGGGCGACCGCCGGGCGGGCGGCCCGCCTGCCGTGGCCGGCGTTCGAACGGGCCGTCGAACAGCTTGTGGCCTGGCGTGAGGAGGTGTACGTCCTCGGTCCGCCACCGGACGTGGTGGCGGAGGCGTTCGGGGAGAACTCCTATTATCACGTCGAGATGTTCGTGGCGTTGCCGGGTCAGCGGGAGGCGCTATTGGAGGAGCGGCGGATGGAGAACCGGTACCGGGCCGCGATCGGCCTGCCGGAGAACCTGATCTTCAAGCGGGTAGCCGGCGCCCACTGGGACTCGTACACGATCGGCTTCTACCGGGACATCAGACACTTCGCCGCCAGCGCCGATATCCCGGACGACAAGAAAGAGGCCGGGGCGCGCTCGGCCGGGTTCGCCAGCGCCGATCGAATCGGCACGTACCTTCGGAGGCTGATCCAGTGGCACAACGATACGCTGGCCACGGCGATCCCGAACCTGTCCCCGACCGGAGGTTAGGGATGGACTGGAGCCACACCTTCTGGGCTGGATCCCGACTACCCCGACTCGGGATGACCGTCAGGTATGGGCTTCAGTGATGCACGCCGAAAGACCCGGCCCGGGCGGTCGCTGACACCCGGGCCACGGCTACTCCGGAACGACCTCCAGCAGGATCTTCCCGAAGTTCTCGTTCTTCTCCATGAGGCGGTGCGCTTCGGCCGCCTTCTCGAACGGGAAGACGCTGTGGACGATGGGGCGAACCTGCCCGGCCGCCAGCAGCGAACCGACCTCACGCTCGAACGCCCGCGCCGCCGCGATCTTCTCCTCGATCGGCCGATGGCGCAGCGCGGTCCCAATGATCCGCAGACGCTTCCGCAGCACCGTCGACATGTCGAGGTTCGCGGTCCGGCCACCGATCAGGCCGACGATGATCATCCGTCCTTTATCCGTCAGCGACGACAGGTTTCCGGCCAGGTAGGGGCTGCCGACCAGGTCGAGTATCGCGTGGACCCCCTTCCCTCCGGTGGCCCGGCTGATCGCGTCGACGAAATCGTGCTGAGAGGTGTCGATCAGCACATCGAGGCCGTACTCGGTCGCCTTCTGCAACTTCCATTCGCTGCGCGAAGTGCCGATCACGGTCGCGCCGGCAACCTTCGCCAGCTGCAGCGCCGCGGTACCCACGCCGCTCCCCACGGCGTGGATCAACAGCCGATCGCCCAGATCGAGGTCGAGTTGGGAGAAGAGCGCGTCATGGGCGGTGATGAACACCTCGGGCACCGCGGCGGCCTCCCGGAGCGAAAGGAGTTCCGGGACGGGCAGCGCTTCGCGGGCCGAGACGATCACGTATTCGGCGTAGCCGCCGCCACCGACCAGCCCCATCACCCGATCGCCGACCCTCCACCCTTCGACCTCATCACCGATCCCCTCGATCAGGCCGCCGTACTCCAGACCCGGGATCTCCTCGGGCCACCCGGGCGGCGGCGGGTAGTGGCCACGGCGCTGTAAGAGGTCGGCGCGGTTCACTCCCGCGTAGTGGACCGCCACTCGAATCTCGCCCCGGCCCGGCTCGCGGAGCGGGACCTCCCGCGTCTCGAGCGCCTCGGGTCCTCCCGGCTCGCTGATCACCAGCGCCCTCATGGCCACCATTTCAGTCACCCTCCCGGCTCGACCGCCGGCGAAAAGAGGGACCGCGCCACGCGAACCTCGTGGCTGCTTCCGGGTATAGAATTACGACCCCTCCCGCCGTCTTATCAATCCCCCGCATTCCCGACATCCACGACACACCGAAAGTGTGCCCTGGGGCGCAGAACGCGAGCGGTCATATGTCAGGTCGAGCTACGGTGCAGGCGACGGATGGACTGAGCGTACTTCTGGTCGACAGCGATCCCGGCTTCTTGAGCTGGAACTGCCAGCTGATCGCCGAGGACGGCCACCGCGCCTGGGGCGCCGAAGATCTCATCGCCGCCGCCAACTTCCTGGCCGACCAGACGCCCCAGCTGCTGGTCGTCGAGGTCGCTCTCCTCGACATGGACGGGGCCGACCCGTTGGGCGACCTGAGAGAGCGGGCTCCAGGTGCGCCGATCGTGCTCACCGCCACCGGGGCGCCGGACGATCGCTTCCGGTCCTTCTGCCGCGCCCACGACATCTTCGGCTACCACGACAAGGAGCATGGCAGCGACGCGTTGCGCCTGTGGGTGCGGGCGGCGCTTGTGTTGGCCAATCAATCGGCGGCCGTCCGGCGAACCCGGTCGGGCCTGCAGCGCGTGCTCGACGCGGTGCCCGAGCTGCACCGCCTCCAATCGATCGAGAACGTGCTGGAAGCGATCCTCGCCCAGGTCGGCGAACTCGTGGGTGGCCACCCGGAGTTCGTCGCGGCCCGGTTGAGCGACCCGATCGGCAAGCCCCGGCTGGAGGAAGGCGACTCCGATACCCAGACCGTGGAAGACTTCGTGGTCGGTGCCGTCACGAACGACAGCGTGCCGCATGGGGCCACGCTGGACCAGCTGCCGAAGCTCCCCGCGAGTCTGTTGAAGCGCGCGGTCGAGGAGGGGGAACAGCTCATCGACGGGCGCCACGGCGTCTTGCCGCTGACCCTGGCAGAGCATGTCCTCGGCCTGGCCTATCTGAGCCGGCCGGCGCCGACGGAACGTGACGCCGACCTGCTGAGGGTGTATGCGGCGCAGGCGGCATCGGCGATCCGCAACGCGGCGCTCTACGAGCTCGCCACGATCGATGCGACCACCCGGGTCTTCCGCAAAGCGTTCACGCTCGAGCGGCTCAGCGAAACGCTCAAGCTCGCCTGGCGCAAGGAGTTCCCCGTCTCGGTCGTGATGATCGACATCGATCACTTCAGAGACGTCAACGAACAGTACGGCCACGTGGCCGGCGACCGCGCGCTCCGCCACCTGGGGCAGCTACTCAGACGGAACGTGCGGGACTCGGACATCGTAGGACGCTTCGGGGGCGACGAGTTTCTGGTCGTTCTGATCGATGCCAACCAGGAGGGCGCACACACCGCGGTACAGAGACTGTATGGCGCTCTGGGGCGTCAGAGCGGCCGTCCTTGGCCCGACAGCTTGCCACAGTTGACGGTGTCGATGGGCGTCGCCTCGATGGAGCCGGGAGAGGAAGGGTACAAGGAGCGCGGCTTGCCGGGCTTCGACGGCATCGTCGAACGACTCGTGTCCGAGGCCGACGGCGCCATGTTCCGGGCGCGGTTGGACCCACGCTCGGCGCTCGACAGCCCCGTGCTGACCTGGACCGACTTCTCTTAGCGCCGACTCCGATCGCCACAACATCGCTTACGAAAAGAGGCGCGCCGCGATCGTGGAACGCCTCGTTTCGACTTGGCGGGTAGGAAAGCTTCTATCGGATCTCGCTCGTGAAGATCTCGTTCGTGCCCCGATGGATCTCGTTCGCGTCCCGACTCACCGGGCCCGGGACTCCCACCAGGACGCGATCATCGTGCTTCGCCGCACTCCCGAGCAGTCGTAGGTCACGGTCGGTGTCCCGTTGAACTCGTTGCCGATGGTGATGTCGGCCGCACCGACCGGATCCCCGGCATCGTAGCAGAGGATATGTCCGTCGACGCTGGGCGTACCGTGCATCTGGCACTGGGCGCCGGCGTAGACCAGACCGGAATAGGACGGCGTGCTTCCCGACGCGACCCCGCCGATCTCGACGTCCCCCTCCGCCAAAATCAATATCCCTTCGGAATGGTCGGCCGTGATTCTGGGATTGCCCGTCACCTGCACGGACCCGGTGGCCAGCAGGCTGATCTGCAGCGGGTTTCCTGCGCTCCCGGCGTTGCCGTTCAGCTCGACGTTTCCGATCACGCAGTGCGTGCCGGTGACCGCCTGGCTCCCCGACAGCGTGTAGGTATCCGTCGATGATTGCCACTTCCAGCCGAGGTGACCCGCACCCTTCGCTTCCGCGCTGTCGCGGGGCGGCCCGACCGTGACCACCCAGCCGTTGTGGAGCAAGTACTCCGCCTCTTCGCAGTGCTCGTCTATATCGTACTCCGGCACTTCCACCGGTGGCCCGTAACCCGGCGTCACCACATATCCGAAGGCGTCACGGATCGTGCCGCTCAAGATGACCGTGTCCGACGCGGTAACCGTTCCATCGACAACCGGGGATCCGAGCGCCGTAAGGGTTTTGTTGGCGTGTACGCCGGCGCAGGGACCCAGGACATCGGGGTTGCCGGGCAGCAGCAGGTCGCCGTTGCTGACGATCGCGGGGAACGCCGGCGCGGCCAGTACGATCCTGACCTCCGCTTTGCCGCCGTCGGGCGTTTCGCCGCGGCATACCGCGACAACCCGGTCGTTCTGATCGGTTGTCGGGTCACCGCTGGGATCGGCATCGTCGTTCTGCAGCTTCACGTAGTAGCGCCCGCCGCCCAACAGCACGCCGGTATCGGGCAAGGCATCGAACTCGTCGAGACCGAACCCGTCGAGCACGCCGTCGTCCGCGGTTCCGGCGAGACCATCGTGGCCTCTCAATAGATCGCTGTAGCTAAGCTGGCTGAGCGGTCCGCGCATCGCCGCCAGCGCGTGGATCGCGCCGGCGTCGGCGAGCTGCAGGGCCTGGCTCGCGGACCGATGATTGATCGAAGCGCGGTACTCGACCACGCCGACGGCGGTGAGCGCGGCGCCGATGACGGTAATCAACGCCATGGCCAGCAGGACGGCGATGAGCGCGATGCCCGACTCGCTCTCACGGTATGGGCATCGCGCGGCGTCCATGGCGGGCTCTCTAGCTTATAGCAGAATTAGAGCGTCCGGGATTCCCACCAGGCGGCCATCAGCGTGCGCCTCTGCACGCCGGAGCAGTCGTAGTTGATGGTGGGCGTACCGTTGATCTTGTTGTCGTCGAAGAGGTCGTTCGCCCCGTACGGGTCCTCGTTATCGGCGCACACGATATGGCCTTCGACGAGAGGGTTACCGTTCACCTGGCACTGGGCGCCAGCGTAGATCATACCGGCGTAATAGGGCGTGGAGCCCGACAGGTTACCACCCAGCTGGGCGTCGCCCCCGGCCATCACCAGGATGCCGTCGGGGTGCGCCGCCTCGATAATCGGCGTACCACCAAGCTGGACGGAGCCGGTCGCGAGGAACGAGATATTGAAGGGATCACCGGTGCTCCCCAGGTTTCCGTTCACCTTGATGTTGCCGTCGGCACAGACGGTCCCTTCCACCGCATCGCTGGCGTTAAGAACGTACGCGCTCTCCTCCGTGTCCCACTGCCAGCCGGAAAATTTGCCAGGGTTCAACGGATACATTTCCTCCGGTGGACCGGTGACATAAATCTTTTTGTCCCGCAGCACGAAGTCCGCCGACGCGCAGTAATCCATCGGCTCGTAGTCCGGGATCTCTATCGGCGGCGCGTACGCAGGCTCCACGATGTTTCCGAACGAGTCGTAGATCGTACCGGAGACGATGACGTCCTCGGTCGCGGTCACGCCCCCGTCGATGATCGGGTGCCCGCTCACCGAGATCACCCGGTTGGCGTGAACGCCCCCGCACTTCCCCGGACGGCCCAGCACCGCGGGGTCGCCCGGTACGTACAGGTCCCCCCGGGTGGCCACGGCCGGGTAGCTCGGCGCGGCCAGCATCACCCGTACCTCGGCCACGCCGCCATCCGGTGTCTCGCCACGGCAGAGGGCGATGAACCGGTTGTTCGTATCGATGTACGGGTCACCGCTAGGGTCCCCATCGTCGTTCACGATCCGGACCGAGTAGCGGCCGTGCGGCAGAGTGACGCCGCCATCGGGAAGCGCGTCGTCGCTGTCGAGGCCCAGGAACCCGTCCAGCAGACCGTCGTCCGCGGTGTTGGGGGTCCTGTCAGCGCCGAGAATGATGTCGGTGTAGGTGTAGCCGGCGAGCGGACCTCGCATCAGCCCCAGGGCGTGGGTCGCTCCACCATCGGCGAGGAGCAGAGCCCGGGTCGCCGAGCGATGGTTGAGGGAGGTCCGGTACTCGACGATCCCGACCGCGGTGAGCGCGGCGCCGATCGCCGTGAGGAGCGCCATGGCCAGCAGCACGGCCAGCAGCGCGAGTCCTGTTTCGTTCCGAATCATCCTGGTCGACATGGCGATCACTTCCCGTTACGCAGGCGGACTTCACCGTGGATCAAGCGCTCGGTCGGTTCGAAGCTTCGCTCCCCGACGGCACGGATGGTCACGGCGGCGGAGATCGCGTGGGTGCCGACCTTGTCCGGATCGGTGATCAGCACGCCGTAGCGATCGAAGTATTCAAAAGCCAGCGAATCGACACCGATGAGATAGGGCTCGGTCGTGTCATCTTCACCGCCCGTCTGCACGTACATCGTGTCGGCCGCCACATAGAACGTGAGGTCTTCGCCGAGATCATCGGTGTCGCCGTCCGGCGGGTTGTAGTCGGCGCGCAGCCTCACATCGTCGAAGGCCCCGTTCGCGTCGGGGTCCGGATCGATCCCCGGCAAAGGCAGCCCGACCGGGCTGCTGCCGGCCAGGCGCATGTATCGCGTGAGCGCGAGATGGGCGTAGCGGACGTTGCCGACCGCTCGCGCCCGCTCGCGACTATCCACGAAGCCGTCTTGCGCGGCGATGATCGTGCCCAGCATCGGCGCAAGTAGGACACCCAGCAACAGGAGGGCGACGATCATCCCCAGCGTGCTGAACCCCGCCACTCGTCGGGACTCGGCCTTGATCTCGGTGAGGCTATTCATGGATCACGTTGGTCCACAGTTCAGCCCGGCCCCCGGCCGGGGGTATCAACGGCACCACCCGAACCACCACCTGCCGTGTACCGGCCGGGCCCGGCTCCACCCGCCAGCGCCGCCGGAAGGTCCTAGCGTCGATCTCCACGGCGTCGAAGTAGCCGGCTACGTTCGACTCGAGGCCACCGCCGGGAACCAGGGCAACGGTGTCAGGAAGATCCGTCCCGGCGATGGCCTTCAGCTGCTCGATCTTCATCTCGCCTGCAACGGTCAGCTGCGTCTCCAGCTCGGCCTGCCCCTCCCACTTGTGACCGGTGCCCAACAGCGCAGCACCGGCCAGCACGCCGAAGGCGAAGATCACCAGTGAGACGACCAGCTCTACCAGGGTAAATCCATCTCGCTGTCTCACGGCTTCCTCACCTCGTGGCCGCCGGCGGCATAGATCCGCACTTCCCTCGTCTCGCCGTACGTGTTCACCAGCAGGAAGGCATGGGCCGTCCCGTCGGTCACTGCACCCAGACCGTTGAACGCCACCGAGTCGCTGCTCGACCCGTCGAACTTCACCATCCCCGGCAGCTCGCGCGGATGGCCGGCGGCCCGGTAGTAGCTCTCGGACTCGAGCTTCACCGTCGACACCTCGTTCGCCTGGATCGCCCGGATCTTCGTCTGCGCCAGGTCCGAAGTCAGCGTTTGCACCGCCGTGTTCAGCTGGTAGTTCGCGATCACCCGTCGGCTCAGCGGGGCGCTCATGGACAGGACGGCGCCGATGATGATCAGTACCACGGTCATGTCCACCAGCGTGTATCCTCTCCTGCCATTTACCCACAGCATCCGCTTCGAATCCCTTTCCTCGCGGGTCGTTTCGACGGGTCTGGGTCTCGGTCACAATGCCATCTTCGTGCCATCGAGCAGATGTTGCCATGCAATGACTTAGAGAACGGGCCGACATTATGACCGGCAAACCTTTGCATTTTGACCGCAAATGTTTACGACGGCAGGTGTGCGGCTGGGAGAGGGTCCGGTTCGCCTAACCGATTGTGAGATCGAAGGATGCGAACGTCGGCCCGGCGCGGGCCGCGATGGCGGTCAGGTTGACCGTTGGGAGTCGACGTCAGTCCCTTCTCTTGCCAAATAGAATTCGGAAAGCGATAAGGATCGCCAGCGATCCCATCACCGCCAATCCGAGAGCCCGCCACGACCATTCGTCGACCCCACCCCAGCCCAGCCGGGTGCCGATCCAGCCGCCGACCATCGCCCCGCCGACTCCCAACAGGATCGTGACGATACAGCCGCCGGGGTCGCGGCCAGGATGGAGCATCTTGGCGATCGTGCCGGCGATGAAGCCGAAAATGATCCAGGCGACAAGATTCATGTATATCGGTTATATCGGTGGCGTTTATTCGCTGTGAACTCGATGAGGCCGTCAGCGGCCTCGAGTGGTCCTACGAGCCCGAAGAACCGGCTGTTTCGCGCGCTTCTCCATTCACGACCCCGCGAGCCCCCTCACGATGTCCCTGAAGGCTCCTTCGTCGACGAGCCGCTTGAGCGCCTCGACGTCGCCACCGAGCACCCGGTCACCGGCGAGTGGCTCGACGTGCTGGCGCACCAGCTCATACCCGGCCAGGACACCAACCCCCGGTCGCAGCGGCTTCAGCAGGTCGAGGGCCTGAGCGGCGCACATCAGCTCCACCGCCAGCACGTATTGCAGACAAGAAACCGCACGCCAGGCTTTGCGCGCCGACTCCATGCCCATCGAGACGTGATCCTCCTTGTTCGCGCTGGTCGTCACCGAATCGACGCTCGCCGGGTGCGACAGCACGCGAAGCTCGGACAGTACGTCGACGGCCGCGACCTGGGCGATCATGAACCCGGACTCCACACCGGGCTCGCCGGCGAGAAACGGCGGCAGGCCAGAGAGATCGGGGTTGAGCAGGCGTTCGACTCTCTGCAGGCTGATCGAGGCGAGATCGGTGCAGGCGATGGTCAGGAAGTCGAGAGCCTGTGCGGGCAGCTGAGCGTGGAAATTCCCGGCGCTCACGACGTCCCCGGCCTCGGCGAAGACAAGAGGGTTGTCGGTCGAGCTGTTGATTTCGACCTGAAGCACCTGTCGCACGAACGTCAGCACCTCACGGGCGGCGCCATGGACCTGTGGCATGCAGCGCAGAGAATAGGCGTCGTGGACGCGAGGATCGCCGTGCCGATGCGCTTCCCGAATCTCGCTCTCGGCGAGGAGCGCCCGCAGGCGAGCCGCGCTGGTGATCTGCCCGGCGTGTGGGCGGCTGAGGTGGACCCGCTCATCGAAGGGCGTCGGCGTGCCCATCAACCCTTCGAGTGACATGGCGCCGGCCAGTTCCGCCGTCTCTATCGCGTCCTCGGCGCGCAGGGTCGCGAGGACGCCCTGAGCTGTGGTGGCCTGGGTGCCGTTGATCAGGGCCAGCCCTTCCTTCTCCCGCAATCGGACCGGCTGTAGCCCCGCTCGTTCCAGCGCCCGGCCCGCGGCTTCCGACTCAACGTCTCCGTGGACGGTTCCTTCACCGATGAGGCAGAGGGCGACGTGGGCAAGCGGCGCCAGATCTCCGCTCGCACCCACCGACCCGAACTCGGGGATCACGGGGTCTATGCCATGGGCCAGGGTTTCCAGCAACAGCTCGACCACCTGGCGTCTGATACCCGAGTTGCCCCGAGCCAGCGAGTTGGCGCGCAGCAGCACGACAGCCCGGCTGATCTCGCGGCCCAACGGTTGCCCGAACCCACTGGCGTGGCTTCGAATCAAATTCTCCTGCATCTCGAGTCGACGTTCGGGCGGTACCGCCACCTCGGACAGGCGGCCGAAACCCGTGGTCACGCCGTACACGGGCTCGCCCCCCTCGAGGGCCTCCTCGATCACGCGGCGCGACGCGTCGATCGCCGATCGCGCGGCAGCGGCGAGCCTGACCTCGCGCTCGCGGCCGCTGGCCACCCTTTGGACGTCCTCCAGAGCGAGATTGTGACCATCGATCTCGAGCATCCATCCCTCCCGAGCCGTTTCTTGACCCGCATCGTACTCGTGCAGGCGACCGTACCCGTCTCCTACCCGTACTCGAATCTAGCACCGGTCTGGTTCGAGTAGGAGTACGGGTACGATCACGGGTAGGAGTACGAGTACGATTAAGGGTGAGCGTGGCTTGACAGGGGGTCAAGGGTGCGGCATGCTGAAGAAATCATCCTCTCTACGTCCGGCCTGTCGGATCGCAGGACCGACCGACAGACCCGGGGGCCGTGAAGTCCGTTTCGCCCGTTCTCACGCAGCGGGCGTTGCTCGTTTCAAAGGTCGGAGGCTGCCATTTCGATTCCAGGCGTCCGCGTCCCGCAGCGATGCTAGTCTACCCGGCCATCGATCTGCTGGACGGCCGCTGCGTGCGCTTGCGGCAGGGTCGGTTCGACGAGGCCACCGTGCACTCGGAGGATCCGGTCAGCGTGGCCCGGTCCTTCGTCGAGGGCGGCGCGCTGGGTCTTCACATCGTCGACCTGGACGGGGCGCGACTCGGCAAGGCCCGGAACCTCGACTGGATTTACCGGATCCGAGAGGTGGTGAGCGTTCCGCTCCAGGTGGGAGGCGGCATCCGGACCTTCGCCCTCGCCTCGCGGCTGCTGAAGGCCGGGGTTGACCGTATCGTCCTCGGCACGGCCGCCGCGGAGGACCCCCGGCTGCTCCAGAAGGTGCTGGAGGGATGGGACCCGGATCGCGTCGCGGCGGCGCTGGACATGCGGGATGGCAAGCTGGTCGTCCAGGGGCGGGAGTCGGAGTCGGCACGGACGGTGGAGCAGGTGCTCGAGAAACTGAGGGCTCTGAACGTACGCTGGCTGGTGTGCACCGATGTGACGCGCGACGGGATACTCATCGGCCCCAACCAGGAGCTGACGACGCAGATGGTGGCGGAAGGGTTCAGGGTCGTCATCTCGGGAGGAGTGGCGACCCTGGAGGATATCGAGCGGATACGTGACGCCGGCGCCGCGGGATGCATCATCGGCAGCGCCTTCTACGGTGGGATCCTCACCATCGCCGAAGCGAACGTCGCGGCCGGCGGCGTGTGAGCAGCCGCTGGTGTGGCAGAGCTCGAGGGGCTCGCGGCGGCCCAACCCCGGCCCGTGCCGCCGCCCCCGAACGGAAACTCGCCGCGCCTCAGCTCAGACGCTGCCGTTGATCGAGTACCCGCACACCGTACCGCTGTAGGTCGTCGTCCCGTCAATCGAGTAGATGACGCTGAGATTGATGGCGCAGAACTGCCCGTCGCGGTCCAGCGCTCCACCGATGTCGATGGACTGCTGCGTCGCCGGCGCACCGTTGAGCCAGGTGAACGAGCCGGTCGTCGACAGATAGGGATCGCCGTTGAGGACGCTGGCTATCCCGTTCACCTCGAATGTGCAATCGGTGAGCGTTGCGAGGACCTGCAGCCAGGCGGAGCCAGAGCCGGTCTCGGAGTCGAAAGACCCGGTCAGACTGCCGCTGACATCGACGTGGCCGGCGGCGGGGCAGAAGTGTCTGTGCGAATACTGGACGTTGATCGCCACCGGCGCGGACGGCGCGGGGGCTCCGCTGGGTGAATCGAGGGCGCCGACCAGGGCACCGAGAATCTCGCCCGCCATGACCGCCGCTGCCTCCTCGGTCATCGCTTCGCCGTCGGTGCCCGTAGAGTCACCACCACAGCCGAGAAACGCCGCCGCCAAGAGGACGCTGGCGAGACGCAGGTTGAGGGTTCGCATCGGTTCTCTCCTTTGGTGTGAAGCTGTAGTGGCCCGGTGGCGAGCGTCCGGGAGGACAGATGCGAGGCGGGCGAAATTACTACCCACGAGCCGGTTCCGGCGTTCCTCGGCACTGGACGGCACGATATCGAGCCCTTACCCTCTTGGCCGGTGCGGTCATGTAACGACGGGCACGGAGGCCGAAAATCGGCGAAGAGAAGATCATCTGGGGCAGATGGACGGTAAAGGACGACGGCGGGTTGGAGGTCGTCGTCACCTGCCAGTCAGAAGAC